>Ga0308019_10000076_pt1 | contig 55881 bp, 42 predicted proteins | sample Neamet284_FD_203135 | JGI IMG/M metagenome (GOLD analysis project Ga0308019, IMG submission 203135) | Marine microbial communities from water near the shore, Antarctic Ocean - #284 | ecosystem: Environmental > Aquatic > Marine > Unclassified | place: Southern Ocean | collected 2014-10-01
TTGTAGCTCTGCAAACCAGGCTGCTGTAACAGCGATTCCCGGTGTGGTATTCACTGGCTCTGTGGACGGGACAATGCGTGCCTATTCTAGTGGCGATGGTTCGTTGCTGTGGGCCTACTCGAGCAATCGAGCTTTCAAAACCATCAATGGCCTTGAAGCTCATGGGGGCTCACTCGGCGGTCCAGGGCCAACAGTTGTCGATGGAATGGTTTATTGGGGTTCCGGCTATGCGATTCTTGGGACTACTCCCGGTAATGTTTTACTTGCATTCGACGTAGAGTCCAAATGAAAGATAGCGATAGCTATATCATGAGCATCCTCAATACCAGGCATCTCAATGGTTGGCCGTTTCTATATTGGACGATTGGTATCAATGCCATAGCCGTGCTGGCTTACATCCCGACGCAGGATCTGTCAAAACCAACAGGAATTTTGGAGATGATCCAGATGACGGTCCGGATCACTGTGCCGTTTTTATATATGGCCTTTGTCGCAAGTGCCTTATATCAATTATGGCCAAATTTTTTCAGTCGATGGTTACTCAAGAACCGTCGCTACGTTGGATTAGGGTTCGCCGCGAGCATGGCATGGCAACTGCTATTCATACTCATGCTATGGGTTGGATACTGGGACTATTATATGCAAGAGGTCTATAACTTTAGCTCCATCGCGTTCGAGGCTCCAGGCTATCTGTTAATTTTTGCCATGAGCATTACCTCTTTCATACAGGTGCGCAAGAAGATGAGCAAGAAGGTATGGCGCGCATTGCACTGGGTGTGCATCTATTTCCTTTGGTTTGCGATCACACTTACGTACTACTATGAGCTAGCCGACGGCCGCGACGTTCAAATCATTGACTATGTTTATTTTATTGCTGGCGTGACGGTGTACATAGTGCGGCTGAGTGCCTATCTATCACAGCGAATTGCCCAGCGGGCGAATCAATAACTATCCTGACTCACTTCCCCTACGGCAGTTTCAGACTATTAATGTAGGCGATTATCATTTGTCGCCATTCACGCTTGAAACCGGCTGCTCCCGCATGGTTGTATAAGGCTATCGTATCGAGACCGGTGTAAATGGCTCGTAGCAAAGTGGAACTAATACTCCGCGCCTTGGATGGGCCGATGTCTGGGTAATGGGATAGCAGCTGTTGACTCATCATCTCAATTGAACGACTGCCCTCTGTGCGCCTTCGATCATCAAAGTCTGGATCAAATTTGTGACTCTCATAAAACTCGACAATATGATTGTGCTTTCGCCAAACCTTTGCAAGTCGACCTTCGATTTTGAATACGTAATCAACAAACTCAAGCTTATTTTCGCCGGGCCTTGGGTCAGCCTGTTCATCAATTTCCAGCAGCGCTCGATCCATTACCGCCAGAAATACAGATCGTCTGTTATCGAAGAAGTGGTACAGCGTCCCCCGTGCCACATTAGCTACGAAAATAATATCGTCGATACTGATCTCTTCATAACGCTTTTTACCCAGCAGAGTCTCGCAGGCATCTAGAATATCATTAACCCGTTTGATGCCACGGGCCTGTGACGGTTGCCTTTTCAGATCCCTTAAATTTAGTGTTTTGATGTGCTGTTGACCTATAAAGTTCCATATTTGAATGAATGATTGTGAACGTATTTATCTCTTCTTTTCTTAACGGCCTAAACCGCCTAATTGCAGTGTATCAGGTCGCCTTTGGCGCTAACAGCGCCATGAAACAGAGGAAACGAATATATTATACTACCGAGCAGAGGGAGTTAATATGGGATCGCCCTTCGAACCAGTCGTGTGGTGAACCATCAATTTGTACGAGTTCACCCAGTCGTGATCGGCGGCGCCGCTCCTGATGTCCCTCTCTATTAGGCTCAAAGCTCATGTTAGGCGGACTCTAGCAGAAGGTACAGAGCCGTCGCACTAGCCCCAATTGGTAGGCCATTTTGGATTGTTGCGCGTAAGTAGACGCGGATGTATAACTAATTAGTTTATATCGAGTTGCGAGATACAGGTTAGCTACAAATGACCCCTAAACGGGGAGTTTTACAAAGAAACTGATAAACGGTTGCGATCACTGTAAATCATGAGTAGTCTTTGAGTTGTTTGGCCTCTGCCTGGATTTATTAGCATCTAACCCTCCAGTTTTAGGGGTAAACTTCTCAATCGCGTTCCGGTTGCCGCGAATATTGCATTGGCAACGGCCGCCGCAATAGGGGGTAAACCCGGCTCGCCAACTCCTGTAGGTGCCTCATCGCTGTCGATGATAACTACGTCTATCTCAGGGGATTCATGGATGCGCAGGGCTGGATAGTCATGGTAGTTGCTTTGCTGAACCACGCCATCTTGCAAGGTAATTTCGCCATACAGTGCGGCACTTAACCCATCAATAATACCACTCTCCATTTGTGCTTTTACAATCCCTGGATTAATAGCCAAACCACAGTCGATTGCACATACAACTCTATGGACAAAAAGCTGATTGTTGACCACTGACACCTGTGCAATTTGTGCGACAAATGAGCTGAAGGATGCGTGGACTGCTACGCCCTGATAATGGCCCTTGGGTAAGCCTTTGTTCCAGGCTGCCTTCTCAGCAGCGACTTTTAGTACGTTAGCCAATTTAGGGTTGTTTTTTAAATGCTTGAGGCGAAAATCAACGCTATCTTGATTTTGAAGGGCCGCGATTTCATCCATCATACTTTCTTTAAAGAACCCACTGTAAGAATGGCCAACACTGCGCCAGGCACCCACAGGCAGTCCAGGATCTGCGGTGACATGATCAGAGGATTTGTGGGGCGCGTCATAGTCTTCATACAAGCCTTCGACGCTTGTGTGATCAACTAGCAGGCTGTTATAAAGTCTGTAGCCCGCCTTACTCATCCAATCCACCAAAGAGTTGGGTAGTATGCTGGGCATGATACCGTCTACCACATTATCTATAGCATAGGGCATCAGTTGGGGCCCAGCACGCTTCACTGTCCAGCTGTCAATCAGGCCTGCTTTATTTAGGCTTACCGTAAACCTTGCCATCGACGCTGGGCGATAACTATCGTTTTGAAGATCATCTTCTCGGCTCCAGCATAGTTTAATCGGCAGGTTTGATGCTCTGGCAATAGCTGCGGCTTCCGCCACAAAATCGGATTCGCTACGCCGGCCGAAACCGCCGCCTAAAAAGGTACTGTGGATAATGATATTTTCTGCTGGTACATGGGCATAGTAGGCTGCTAAGTTTTTGGCAAGCTCGGGTGATTGGCAGCCGACCCACAATTCTAATCTGTTATCGGCTAATTTAGCAGTACAGTTCATGGGTTCCATGGTGGCGTGCGCCAAGTAGGGTGCCCAGTATTCAGCTGAAATGACTGTATGGGCATGTTTTAGTGCAGTTAACCCGTCGCCTTTTTTAAATACATTAGTTGCGTTATCGCTATCTAAGGCCGTTTTAAATAAGCCTTTGCCGTTATCAGCTGCTGTTGAATCAGAGCTGAATTTTGAGAGAGTCTTTGGCAGGTTCCATTGTATTTTGAGTTTAGGGAGAGCATTTTTTGCCTGGTAATAATGATCTGCGACCACTGCCACGCCATTATGGATTTTAACAATAGACTTCACTCCGGGCATTCCTTTAGCGTCACTATCATTAAATGACTTTACCGTGCCACCCATGATAGGGCATCGTTTTAATGCCGCTCCGCACAAGCCTTCAAAGTCTACATCGATACCAAACTGCGCTGTGCCTGTAGCCTTGGCTACTCCATCGAGCCTTCGATTATCTTTGCCGATATATTTAAATTCGTGTTTATCTTTAAGTGGTGCGTCTTCAGGAAAAGGTAGTGTATTGGCATAATCGGCGAATTCGCCATAATCAAGCGCTTTGCCCTTAATCATAATTTTGCCGTTGTCGGTTTGTATGTCAGCTAGATTAAGGTTCAGCTGTTGCGCAGCTGCTTGTCGAATAACTAATCGAGCATTGGCAGCAAGATGACGTAAAGGTAAAAAATGCGTGCGTATGCTATTGCTACCACCCGTGACCTGAAGTTTGAATTCAGTGTTTTTATAGTCCTCGTGTAGGCCTGCATTAATGACGTTAATCTGCTGGGGATCAAGGTCTAATTCCTCGCCTACAATAGTGGTCAGACCCGTATAGATACCCTGCCCCATTTCAGATCGAGGGAGATAAAAGTTAACTACATTGTCGCTGGTAATCTGTAGTAGTGCATTAGGCTGTAACACCGATTCATGTGCATTGGGTAATAAAACGTTGGCACAGCCAGTTACTGGCAGTCCAACTACCAAGCCGCCCCCGACCAAGGACATGTTCTTAAGAAAGTTACGGCGTGTGGTATTGACACCTTTTCTTTCTAAAGCGATATCTGACGATCGGGAAGTGGTCATTATTAAGCCTCTTGCTGTATCGAATTAGGGTCAAAATAAGCGACCATTTGTAACTGGCCGCTGTCCTCCCCTAAGTCTTTTGCAGCCTGTTTAATGGCTTTCTTGATGTTGGGGTAAGTACCACAGCGGCAAATATTTCCACTCATGGCCTCGTCAATCTCATTGTCGCTAGGATTGCTATTTTTGCTCAATAAAGCGGTGGCACTTACTAACTGGCCGCTTTGGCAATAGCCACATTGGGCTACGCTGGCTTCAACCCATGCCGATTGAAGTGTAGATAACATATCAGGAGTACCAATGCCTTCAATGGTGGTAACTTTTCGTCCTTGGATGGCGGCTATTGGTAACACACATGTGCGGGTCGATTCGCCATCAATCAACATACTACAGGCACCGCATAGGCCCATACCGCAGCCAAACTTAGAACCCTTAAGTTTGAGGTGGTCTCTAACCACCCACAATAGCGCAGTATCGGGTGCGACAGTCACTTCTGTTGTTTTACCGTTTAATTCAAAGCTAATCATATGGATCCCTTGGTACTATATTTAACAATTCTCGACTTGTGGTTCTGGACTATGCTAACGTAACACATGTCGGGCGACATGTAACTCGGAAAGGCAAGAGCAATGCAGATCAAAAATAGACGAATGATAAGGGCTAGCAAAAGATGACTTCTAAAATAACGCCCAGAGATTTTCTTAATGGTGTCGCTATTAGCGCCAGTGCGAGCCTCTTGATGCCGGGAAAACTGATAGCGTAATCTACTGGATGCGAACAGCGATGAGTGAACGTAAACAACAGATATTACAGGCAGCAATCGACATTATTATTGATGAGGGTTATGGCAGTTTGAGCATGAGAGGTCTAGCTCGCGCCAGTGGTATTAAGTTAGGCGCTCTGCAATACCACTTTCCAACCAGAGAAGCTATGTTGCGGGCAGTGGTAGCCTACATATCTGCGGAGTATCAGAAAATCTTCGAATCAATGCAAAGTTATGATAATTCCTTTGGTATTAAACAGATTATAGATGTTGCGCTTGCGGAGCCTGCAGGGGGAACGCTGCAAGTAGATAGGCTTTGGCCGCAACTCTGGGCGATGGGGAAGGTAGAGCCTCTAGTGGCGGATTTAGTAGATGATGTTTATGCAGTATATATAGAGATACTTGAAGCGCGTCTTAAAGAGGCTGGGAGCGAGGCGCCTCGTGCAGAGGCACTGTGTCTTTTGTCTTTTACAGAAGGATCAGGAATCTTCCTGGGTGAAGGCAAACGCTGGGAAAGTGATGCAGGCGCAGTCAAAGCAGTATTGTATGGATTTATCGAGGCAAAATACGGGCTGTGATCAATCCGATTAATGTAATGCTTACTCCGACTGAAGTGGAATTTGTGGCGAATGATTGTGGTGGTGCAATAGTCATTATTGAAGCAAAAATCCTATCGATTTAACCACTACCCGCACCGCTCCTCTGGGCAATTCCATACAGAAATCCGCCGAGAATAACCCATGCGATAATGATTCCCCATTCCTGGGGCCAGATCAAGGCAGCAGGGCTACCAGGCAGATAGAGCAAGCCCATACCTATAGACAACACCAGTGCCGAGATACCTACAAACGCCCCATAAGGTACTTTATAGGGTCTCTCCAGATCCGGCTCCTTCTTGCGCAATATCAGGAACGACCACGTTACCATAATAAAGGCAATTACAATTCCGAGACTGCCCGCGTTGACAACCCAAAGCAAAGCTGGCCGACCAAAAAATGGGCCAATTGCGGATAGTACGCCTATTAGCAGAATCGCGTTTTTCGGCGTGTGATATCTTGGGTCGAGTTCACCAAGGAATTTTGGCAATAACCCCCCTTGTGCCAGTGCATAAATTGCCCGGCTTCCACCGAGGATAAAGGCGTTCCAGCTAGTAATAATGCCAGCGAGACCGGCAACCAATAACAGCGTGCCACCGGCTTCGCCGTAGATGCGGGAGTTGGCCTCCGCGGTCACTGCTACAGAGGAGCTGATAGCCGCCTGGTCTAAAACCAGGCCAACACCCAGAATGATGAGCCCATACCAGACGATGGCCATAGCCACTGAAACTACTAATACGACGCCAATATCTCTAAAAGGCAGATCGATTTCTTCGGCAACCTGAGGAATCGTATCGAAGCCTACGAACATAAACGGTACCATTACTAACACCAGAGTAATTCCCGCGACCCCATCCTTAAACAACGGATCCATATTGCTAATGTCGCCGGCAACCAGCGCTCCGCTGACAAACAGCACTCCTACCAGCAAAATAGCGAGCACAACCACGCTCTGAACTAGCGTTACCATGCGCACGCCCAGCACATTAAGAGTAGTCATAGTCGCGGCGCCAACTACACCCACCAGTACCCAGGATAGATAAACATCCCAGCCCGCTATTTGCCAAAGATGAACTGTATCCAAGCCTGGCATAAGTGAATCGAGTACTGTTGGCAGAGCCACAGCCTCAAAAGTGACTACGGATACGTAACCAAGAATGATGCCCCAGGTGCAAACAAAGGAAGCGCCAGAACCTAATGCTCGTTCAGTATAGACGTGCTCGCCGCCTGCAAAGGGTAGTGCCGAAGCTAGTTCGGCATAGGTAAGACTAATGAGTAAGATCGCCGCCCCGCCGAAGAGAAAGGCCATAATTGCACCTATTGTGCCCGCCGAACTTATCCAGGCTCCCGAGAGCACTACCCAGCTCCATCCGATCATGGCTCCGAAAGCTAGGGCAAGTACATCTCGGCGCCCCAGTACACGCAGAAACCGCGTATTATCTTCTTTCGTGCTCATATGACAGCTAAGCCAGAATCAAGACGATGCCCGACCAGAAAGATGCTCTGTTTATGGTGTGATCTCGTGCGTATGCGTCAGTCATCAGTTATTTGTCTTCATTGCCCTGGATATGAAACATTGATCTTCTTAATCGGGCCGAGCTGCCTCCAAATACCAACAAATCCCTTTGGCATCACAAGCGCATCTCCTCGGCCATAGATTTTAGATGAACCGTCTTCATTGATAATTTCAACCTGACCCTCAAGAAAAACCATAACCTCATCTACAGGCCAGCCATTAATCCGCAAGGTAACCTTTGAGCCATGGTAAAAACCGACATCGAGTTTACCATCGTTTGATTGAAAGCTGGTCAAACCACCTGCAACCGGATTCTCTCCACCAATGACCTTCATAAAAGAATGATCTTCCACGGCATATAACTCGACAGCCTCCAAATCGGACGGATCCAGTTGGATAATTTTCTTATTTTTCATCGCACCCTCAGCTAAAGCGGTACTGCAAAAGAAAACAGCCGCGACCACAAGTAAACTCAAAATATTTCTCATGATTATGCCCATTGATAAAATTATTGTTATTTCACTTTGGCCCGCCCTCTTTATTTGGCAGAGTTGCGCTGCACGAACATTTTCGTCCTGCTCACTAGGTTACCTTCAAGTGCTCATCGTTAAAATTTATTATTGTTGATTATCTCCAGTGTCATTCATAATTACCACCAGTTCTCGAAAATTTCCCTGCATCTCCCACGTCCCACTGAAGCCTTTTGGTACCATCACGCTCTGTCCTGCAGCAAAATGCTGTGGAGAGCCCCCCTCAGCTGTGAGAATGAGTTTTCCGCTAACGACTGTCACAAATTCGTCAATGGGATAATCGCGAAGTCTTAATTTCAAGGGTTTCGCTTCATAGATACTGACGTTAATATCGCCCGAATATAATGTCTTATAACGATGTTCTGATACACCCGAAAGAATGTCTTCCTCCGGCCATGGGGGTAAATTCGAATTCATATCTAAATAGGCGATTTGCGTCGGCTCAAGTCTCACTGGAGAAGCATTTGGTCCGGCACCATCGCCACCGGACGCAGACATTAATGGGGTAAAAAGTAAACCACCGAGTAACCATCTCAGTAACCCATACTTAGCCATAGTTCTGTTTCTCCTGATTTCTAGTATTTTTCACTCTCAAATTAGAAATGCATGCCAAACTTGACGCCATACCACTGCGGCATCCCCATATTGCCATACGCAGAATCAGAACCTGCCAACGCGCCCATGTTGTCGATATATTTCTTATTGAAGACATTTTCGACATAGGCCTCAAGCTCCCAGCGCTCAGAGGGTGAAGTCCAGAAGGCTCTTAGGTTAACCAAAATACGATCCTCAGAATAAGAAAGATGATTGCCACCCACGCCAATGCTATCCTCGCGCCAGTCAGCATCCAGCTGCAACGTTAAGTTACCGCCGGCAACCATGGGTATGTGATAGCGCCCCACCCCATTGATGGCCAAGCCTCCCCCCAGGTCGCTACCATCCATTAAGAAAAAATCGCCGGCGCCAGCATTGACGCCGGTGCCCCAGTTAGCGCTATAGCCAAAACCGGCTTCGGCCGAAATTTCCGCATCTACCCAACCAACCCCGAGGATTAACTCCAGGTTCTCCGTTGGTACCATAAATATCTCGAGCTCCGCCCCGAAGATATCCGCGTCGCCCAGACTGATGAGCCTGCTCACTGGCGCAGCCGAACTTGAATCATAGACTGTGCCCTGCTTGTCAGTAACATCCTGGTAAAAGAACGCTGTATTCAAACGCATGCGTCCGTCCAGCAGAGTTGACTTGCTGCCCACCTCAAAAGATTTTACCTTTTCAGAGTCCACCGCTGTCAACGCGCTAAGATCCCCGAATAATAAATCTGTATTGAAGTTGCCGGAACGAAAACCAGTGGACAAGGTGGCGTAGACCAACCACTCATCCCGTGGTCGCCATTCCAGTCCGAGCTTACCAGAGACATCCGTCTCGCTTAGCTGTTGTGAGCCCGGAATAGTTTCGGTTAGCACGTCGGTCTGTTTTGACTCGTCGGTATAGCGCATGCCTCCAATAATTCTCAGGTTGTCGCTCAGTGATTTACTAAGCTCACCGAACACTGCCCATGAGTCTGTATCCAGTTGGACAATCGTTCCCGGCACCTGCACTGTCTCGAAATCCCGAATGGTACTGGACGAATCACGCGCTTCATCAAAGTAGAAGAATCCTGCTAGCCAGTCTATCTCGCCATTGCTACCCGTTAGGCGGAATTCCTGAGTGACCTGATTCGATTCACTCGTATAGTGATCGTTGTAGGACCAATAACCGCCATAAACCCCGTCTACGCTAGCATCCTCATCGGTATTAAAAAATCGATCGTGGCTATCAAAAGCGGTGATGGAAATAAGTTCCATCGCGTCCCCAAGTTGCCAGCTCAATGTGGCCGTCGCTGACAATGTCTCCAGAGTAGAACGACCGTCACCGTTGTCTGGATCGAACTCGGTATAGGGTCTCTTAACATCCGGGTTTGGATCGCCGAAGGTGGTGAGACCAAACAGAGCGCCGGCCCCGACGCATTGTCCAACCCGTACCCGCTTCGGATCACACTGTTCGAAGGTTGTCGGGTCGAGTAAACCCCAATAATTAAATGCCTTTCCAATATCATCTTGATCGCTTGACTCTACCGATAGCAACAGATTCACATCATCGCTAATATCGATTTCCAGATGACCGCGACCCACGAACCTATCCTTCACCGCAAACTTTCCTCCGCTCGGCCCCTGATTGGTCTGAAAACCGTCATTCTCATGATACTTTAGAGCCAGACGCCCACGAACCCTATCACTTAGCGGGCCACTGATCGCACCTTCAAGAATGCGTGTGCCATATGAGCCAAGCTCCAGGTTCGCATAACCCTCCCGCTCCTCGGTCGGCTTGCGGGAGATGAAATGCACCAGTCCCGACGTAGAGTTGCGCCCAAACAAAGTACCCTGGGGCCCGCGCAGCACTTCCACACGTTCCACATCCAGCATTTCGTTGCCTCCGTAGAAAGCGGTAGGGCGATAGACTGAATCGAAATATAGCGAGACATTACCTTCTCCTGCCAAGGAGTTGTTCAAGGTGGGGTTGCCCCTGATAGTGATACCCCCATAAAAAGAAAACTGGCTTATATCTACGTTGGGTGTCTGATAAAAAAGATCTCGTGTATCCTCAAAACCGAATTTGTCAATCGCGTCACCACTGAAGGCCGTCACGGAGGTTGATACGTCTTGCAAATTCTGCGCGCGTTGTTGAGCGGTGACAATTATTTCTTCGAGCGCACCGTTCTGCGCTATAGCTAGGCAAGAAAAAAGTGGGTATATGGTCATTAAAATAACGTTCATCTTGGAGCCGAAAGCGATTCTAGACATGTTTAATTCCTAATTTAGGTTATTGGAAATTCATTTAGCGTCATGCGATAAACTAGATAGATAGTCTACTTTATCGCAAACCAAAACTAAACTCAATGTCTAATTTTGGTGTGTCTGTTGTCCTGCGACGTAAGGAAATAGTGACGGAGCGGACCACGAGACTATTCACCATAATTTTTCAGCAAGCTATAATTGAGTGTTGAACCATACTTATATTGAACAAAGTTGACGGGGAAATTAGTTTATGACTATCAAAAAAACCTTAACCTGTGTCTAAAACACAGATTAAGGCAATTATCTAACCATTAGAAGTCATACCCAACAGCTATACCGTAAGTTCTTGGTGCGCCACGCTGTGCAGGTGTATTTGCAGCAACAACTTGTATGCCACGCGCCCAATACTCCTCATCCGTCAAGTTTTTACCCCAAAGAGCAATATTCACACCATTATCAAACTCATATCCCAGCCTTGCAGACAATTCGCTATGTGAATCTAGGTTTAAATACTGACCAAGAGGAAGAGCATATTGCGTTTTGTCTTCATCAGTAAGCATTTCGCTAGCATAGGTGTAACCCAGTCGTGCACGCATAATACCGGTACCTATAGCTTGCACATAGTTGACAGCAAGCGTTCTTTGATCTTCAGGGGTATAAGCTCTCACAAGACTATCATCATCAAAATCAGTTTCATTGTGACCATAAGTTGCCTGTAAAGTTAGGGCTTCAGTCATTGCGTATACTAATTCTACTTCATAGCCTTCTACGACGGCATCGCTTAAATTCACCACAACAACGGTGGGACCTCCAAGATTATTAACCATAATCGAGGAAAACTGGACGTCGGAATAATCATTTCTGAAGATGGCTACATTCAATCGTAAGCTGTTATCTAGAAAATCTGATTTAAATCCAAGCTCATACTCAAGCGCGGTCTCTCTGCCAAAAGGAAGAGGAGGCGTATTCAAACCAACGGCCCGCAACTGTAAGCCACCACTTCGACTCGCTTCACTTACTTTAGCATAAGTAAATATTGCATCACTAAGTTGGTAATCCATAGCTACTGACCACGATTGAAAGCTATCATCCATAGCTGTTTTTTCAATACACTCCGAACCGCCTGAAGGCAAAATACATACACCACCGGCACCGATAGAAGACTTGACCAATTCTTTCTCATCTTCGGTATGACGTATACCTGCTGAAAGGCCAAGCTTCTCAGTCAGTGTATAATTACCGTTAACAAATACAGACTTACTAGTATTTTTGGCAGTTCCAAGATTACCAGACGGTCCGCCGAAAACCACTGACAAAGTCGAGTCCTCACCTTCTTCCTCAAAATAATATAGCCCTGTAGTCCAGGCTAATTTATTATCAAAAGCAGAACCTTGTAATTGATATTCAAGGGTGGTTTGATCTTGTTCTTGTATCGTATGGCTACTAATCGCTGCTAGGTCTGTGCCGTCAGCATCGAAACGACCGAAGTCACTTTTTACTTCACGGTAGGCCACAACTAATTTTTGTGCTAAATCATCACCCAACTGATGATCAATGGTAAACGAAATACCACCACCTTCAGAAATGGCTGCAGGAAGGTGATTAGTACGACTAGAGTAAAAATCTGATTTGTGCTCGGGCGAAAATCCAGTTGGATATCCGCCAAACTGGGCCCCACCGCCGCCTAAGTCACCAGCCTGACTTAAAGCTACTTTACCTATTTCATCAGATCTAAACCAATCAGCTGACGAATAAATAGTTAGATTATCAGACGCCAACCATGTCATATTTAAACGATGCGCATAACCGGTGTCGGTGTCAGCTTCATCCGTACCCTCAAAGTTTCCAAGGGGATCGTAGATATAAGCGGTTTCGTAACCGTCACGATCTTTCCACATTCCAGAATAACGAACAGCAAGATCGTCTGCTAATGGCAGGTTTACGTAAGCTGTATACTTTTGACTATTATAATTGCCTATCTCGGCACGAACACCACCAACAACACCGGCTTCTGGGTCGGCTTTCTTTGACACAACTTTTATTGCCCCACCCGTGGTATTACGGCCATAAAGTGTACCTTGAGGGCCTCTTAGAACTTCGATTCTTTCAATATCAACCAGATCAAGAACACCACCAAAGCTTCTTGCCACATAGATATCATCAATGTACAAGCCAACAGAAGGATCCAGTGTAATTAAATTATCATTTTGAATTTGGCCGCGCATATTAAAATTGGTAGCAGCTGTATTGCCCGCAGCAGCACTAGTAATATTAAGGTTTGGCGTTTGCGCACCAATATCCATAATATCATTTGCCCCCATTTGCATTAACATATCACTCGATAAAGCGGTGATTGCAACAGGAATAACTTGAGCTGATTCCTCGGTTTTACGAGCAGTTACCAGCACCTCTTCTATAAAAACATTTTCCGCATAAGTTGTTACAGGTAGGACCGCTGAAGCAACAGCAAGTCCAGAGATTAAAACGATTGAATTATCTCTTATCTTTGTCATTTTTTTTCTCCCATAAAATTTAACATTTATTGTTTCTAAGGGAAAGGTAACAGTATACTATATGATAGTCAACAGTATACTAATTAGAATTGTGAATACTAATAGCTCCACTATTATGCATTATGCAAATTAACTTAACCCTCTAACCGGTATCAATGCGCCATGGATACCGCGGGCAAGATCAGAGATCAAAAAACATATTACGTTGGCCAACTGCTCAGGGGATACCCACTCGGAAAAATCCGCATCGGGCATGTCATTACGGTTAGCCGGCGTATCGATTACACTTGGCAACACCGCATTGACATTAATACCTTGATGCTTGACCTCCTCAGACAAACTTTGTGTCATATTCATAACAACACTTTTGGAGGAGCAGTAGGCCGACATGTTGCCAGCACCAGACAAGGCTGCAGCCGCCCCTACATTGATCACAGCTCCTCGACCCCGCTGCAACATTTTCGGAAGGCAAGCCGCAATCATATTTTTAGCGGTAACGACGTTAAGTGCAAACATCTTATCCCAATCAACTTGACTAACTTCATATAGCGCAGGCCCCATATCAAAACCACCGGCAACGTTAATAACCGCATCGATAACATCAATGCCCGCTAGGGCTCGCTTAACCGCCTCAGCGTCAGTTAAATCAAGCTCAACGGTTATTTCACTGTCAACCATCGCTTGGGGGAAACCCAGATCCAATAATATAACCTTAGCGCCCTGTGCCTTAGCCACTCTTGTCACTTCACGACCCAGACAGCCAGCAGCACCGGTAATCAATACATTTTTATCAAATAAATTCATCGTTTTTTTCATCACATTGTTTAATGGTTATTTAATCGGGGAACATCTTAATCTCGGGTCAACAAAAAACTAGCAGCCAAGGTACCGCCTCCAGCCGAAGCGATCGCCACTTGTGGCTTATTGGCCACTTGGCGTTCACCGCCCTCACCCCACAACTGGGTGCAGGCTTCATGCATAAAGCCAAATCCATGGGTGCGCCCGGCCGACAACTGGCCGCCATGTGTATTCAAAGGAATTTCTCCATCCAGCGCGATTCGAGAACCCCCTTCAATAAATGCCCCGCCTTCGCCTTTGCCACAAAACCCCAACTGTTCCAGCCAATCCAGACAGATAAAGCTAAAGCCATCATAGAGTTCCGCCACATCAACATCAGCAGGTTTAAGGTCGGTATTTTTCCACAGGGCAGCTGAAGCATCACGCAAAGCCTGAGTGGATAAATCATCAAACTGATCCCATGAATAGCGACTGTTATGAGCACAACCGATAGACTCAAAACGAATAGGGGTTTTGTTAAGTTCGCGCGCCTCTTCCAAACGAGAAATGATAATCACTGTTGACGCATCCACCGGCACATCACAATCATATAGGCATAGCGGCGAAGAAATCATTCGAGAATTCAGGTAGTCATCCAGCGTGATGGGGTCGCGATAAATCGCTTTAGGATTTAAACCGGCATTACGTCGGGCATTAACCGCAATTTGGCCCAACTGCTCACGAGTAGTGCCGTATTCATGAAAGTGTTTTTGTGCATAGAGTGCCACCCAATTTGAGGCCGAAAAGGCATCAAAGGGCACCATATATTTAGCCCAACCGTCAACCTGCTGACCGCCACCCACCGTGCTAGCAACCTTGCCTTTCAGCTGTGACAACGCGGTGGTTTCATTAATGGTGCGAAAACAAATCACATGCTTTACCATGCCACTGGCCACCGCCATACAGGCATTAACCACGGCACCCAACTGTCCAGGCGCCTCACTACTGCCACTGTACCAATTAAGATTGAGCTGTAATGCATCTTTGAGTTCGGGCGCCCCTACCGGCGAAAAACCCGGTATGTCAGTATTAAGCCCAGGCCAAGTAGAAATACCATCAATATCTTTAGGCTCTAGCCCGGCATCGGCCAACGCGTCCATCACCGCATCAATGGTCAACGCTAAGCCGCTTTTACCTAACCGGCGCCCCACCTCAGATTGACCGATACCTGAAATAGCCGCGCGCTGTTTAATCATATCCATCAGGCAGTAACCTCGGGCTCGAATAAGGGTAAAAAGATTTCATCAACTTGTTTAAAGATCACCCTGACCTTCATGCCGATATGTACTGACTCGAGGTCACAACCGACGATATTTGTCATCAGACGTACACTGGGCTGCTCTTCCAGTTCGACAATAGCCACCACATAAGGCACCTCAAGATCGGGAAACCAAGCCTGATAATTGATAGTAAAAGTACTGATCACTGCCTTGCCCGATACCGCTTCCGGTTTTATCTCGCGGCTCAAACAGGCAGGACAGATAGGTCCCGTTGGGTGTATATATTCGCTACAACTCTGGCAGCGAGAAATCAGTAACCGCCCCTCCTTACCCCCACACCAGAAATGGGCTTCGGATGGATCAACAACAGGCATAGTCCGATTTGCGATCATAAATATTAACCTACTTTCTCGATGGTTTTAATCCTCTCAGCCCTATAGCACCGGTGGTAAAGCTTCGCGCTCAACCAAAACTCAACAAGCACTAAATAACCACAGTCAATTTAGTATACTTTAATATTAAAATCACTAACTCACACTTCTGGAATACTCACATCAAACAAAGTGATTGCATATTAATTTCAATGACAGCTTAGCGCGCAGTTGCACGCAGCCCACCATCTAGGCGTATACATTCACCGTTGAGATACTCACTCTCTGCCATAAAGAGGGCTAGCCGCCCAATTTCTTCCGGCTGCCCGAAGCGCTTTGGAAACTCCACAGTTTTGAGCAGGTGTTCCTTAACGTTATCTGGAACAGATAGCATTGGCTTGGTGCCCATGATGCCGGGCACCATGGTGTTGACTCGAATACCTAAGGAGGACAAGTCGCGGGTCGCGGTAATCGTCATACCCACGATACCGGCCTTGCCGGCGGTATAACTGAGCTGGCCCATCTGCCCTTCGTAGGCTGCGATCGACGCGGTATTGATAATCACCCCTCGCTCACCGCTGTCGGTCAACGGCTCGTTTTGCGCCATTTGTTCGGCCACCAAACTCATCATGTTAAAAGTACCCACAATATTCAGGTTGACGGTCTTGGCGAAGTCTTCTGCGGGATGGGGGCCCTTGCTGCCATAGGTCTTTGCGGCGGCAGTACCGCCGCCCGCAATATTGCAGCAGATATGGATTGCGCCGAAATCGGTCTTGACCTGCGCCAGTACACTTTTCACATGCTCGTTGTCGGTAATGTCGACTCGGTAGGCTCTAGCACCGCCACTCAACTCTGCGGCGAGCTCTTCAGCACCGTCCAGATTGAAGTCCAGCAACGCCAGTTTTGCGCCAGCCCCGGCAAATACTCTGGCAGTAGCACTCCCTAGCCCCCCCGCAGCACCAGTGACAATCACAATCTTACCCACTACATCCATTCTTAACCCTCTCTTTTTTTAGTGCATTAGGCGCTTATTGCAGAGTATCTTTATAGTATACTATTAAAAAATGCAATGCAAACAAAGACCTCCGACAAACAATCTGCAACCGAATGAGCTTTCGGCAAGAGCGTTGAATATAATTCGCGAATCCACTGGGTTTAGTATATTATTTTATGAAATTGTAGCCCACCATATCCTGAGGAATACCCAAACAAGATGTCTCAGCCCAAAGAGCGAAAACTAGCCTATCGACTGGCACAACAAATAGCTAAAGATATCCTTGAACAAGGCTTGGAAGCGGGCACGCCTATAGGCAAAGAGCCTGATCTGCTTAAAAAATACCAAGTTAGCCGGGACTCATTTCGCGAAGCTGTCCGAATTCTTGAATGGCAAGGTATCGCCAAATCTGTACGAGGAGCCAGTGGTGGCTTGCAAGTTGGGCCTCCAGCATCTGAGGCTATTTCCAATTTACTGCGTGATTACCTGCAACTGGTGGATACACCCATTAAAGACCTTATTGAAGCTAGTCGTGCCTTGAATGCGCTAACCGTTAAAATATTAACTTCAACAATGGACCGCGAAGGCAGTGAGAAACTGCTTAAGCTGACGGCAGAGAGGAAGGTCCTTCATGGCTCTCAGAAAGAAGAGCAGAGAGCCTTATGGAATGTTTTTAAAGAGATGGGGCGCCTAACCAACAACCCTGCCCTGGCCTTATTTTTGTCACCCATTAACGAAGTACTTACCAGCATCGCGCTAAATATCCGTCGAAGCGATAAAGAGAGTTTCATTATTGAAGGTCAGAAGGGCTGGCGAAATATTCACAAATGTACTGAGGCGATTATCGCTGGGGATGACGCCACTGCTATCACCTATATGAACTACTATCTCGATCAAGTCGAGCAGTACACGACCTTGAGGACCAATGAATCGTCAGCGCCTAACAGGCGCAAAAGAAAACCAACATACCCGAGCTGGATTAAAGATACTAACAACAAGATGGCCCAGTCATTTATGTACCAGTTACACCATGATATTCATTCGAAACAACTACAGCCCGGCGACCGCATGGGGCTAGAAGCAGACCTCACTTTAAAATACGGAATAAGCCGCTCTATATTTCGAGAAGCCGTTCGAATGTTAGAAATGATTGGCCTAGTAGAGCATCGTAAAGGGAGGGTAGGTGGATTGGTTGTTGCTACGCCAGACTCCAGCGGTATTGTGCCAACAATAGCAATCTTTCTTGGCTACATGGATTTTGATTCTGAGAAACTCAATGAGGCCAGATTATCAATTGAAATGAAAGTAGCCCAACTGGCTGCAACCAACATCAATGAAGAAAGTGCTAAATTGCTTACAAAAACACTGAAGCTTGAACAGGAAGCCAGCGATGAAGAATTTATTTCTGCAGCCACCCAAATGCACACACTGATAAACCGAATCGCTGATAACGGTGTTTTCTCACTCTTTATAGACGTTATGTTGAATTCCAGCATCTTCAAAATCGAAGATCAGCACAGAACCAAAAAAGCATTAAAAAATGCCCAAAAAATTAAGGATAGCCATAGTTTAATAGTCAAGGCTATCCTCGATAAAAGCCCGCCACAGGCAAGCCGAAGAATGATTGAGCATAGAAAACTCATGACTGAACTACTAAAATAAGCAGCAGCTAGGTCTCACGGGGACAGTGCAGCTCTCGCGATATCGAATACTCCCAGAACAACGGCCGACACTATTCACCTTCGCTCATAACCACGAGTAATTCGCGGTAAATTCCCTGCACTTCCCAGATCCCGGGGAGCCCTTTCGGTTTCAGAGCACTGTCTCCCACCTCAAAATGTTGCGGCTCTTCCCCCTGCCACAGTAAGACTTATTTTTCCGCTGATCACCGTTACAAACTCGTCAATTGGTAAATCTACGACCCGCAATGTCAAAGGTTCCGATTCGTAGATCTCCACAAACGCTAGCCTTTTACGTCTGAAAAAGGCACGTGCTTATCTGTTCGGATTTCTTGCGGCAGGCCCAATACGCGTTCAGCAATGGTATTACGAAGAATTTCATCGGTGCCACCTGCAATGCGAATACCGGGGGATTTCAGATAGGTTTTTACTTGCTTAGGCAACGCCTTAAAAGCGCTACCGGTGATCGCAATCCCATTTAAATCGAGAAGATCCATACAGAACCGCGTCATGTCCAGCGTGGCTTGCGCCTCCACTAATTTACCCATAGCCGCTTCAGCACCCGGCACACTACCGGAAGAATGTGCAGTAAGACGCCGATAGAGTATATAGCGTAAGCCCCGCATTTTGACGTACCAGTCAGCTAGCTTGCCACGGACATAGGAATCATCCAATGCGGGCTTCCCATCGAGAGTAATGGAAGAAAGAAAATCCATTACATCCCCCTCTTCCAGTAAGCCTAATGAATGCTCACTACCCGCTTGTCGCTCAAACATCAGCGTGGTTAAGGCAACCTTCCAACCATCACCCTCATTACCCAAACGCTGACTATCGGGAATACGCACATCCGTCAGATACACTTCATTAAACTCTGACTCACCATTAATTTGTTTAATGGGGCGAACATCAACACCGGCAGATTTCATATCCAGAAAGAAAAAAGTTAAACCTTTGTGCTTGGGCACACTCGGGTCTGAACGGGTGACAATAATACCGTAATCAGAGAGATGCCCTTGCGTTGTCCAAACCTTTTGGCCATTAACCACCCAATCGTCACTGTCTTTTATCGCTCGAGTGCGTACATTACCCAAGTCCGAACCCGCCGATGGTTCTGAAAATAACTGGCACCAGATATGTTCACCAGAGAGCAACTTTGGCAATAATTGCTTTTTAAATGTTTCATTGGCAAAGGTTGCCATCGTTGGCATGGCCATACCTAAACCAATGGAAAAATAGCCGTAAAAGGGTAAATTATATTTGGCTTCTTCCTGGGAAAAAATAATACTCTGCATGGCCGTGCCACCGCCACCGCCAAGCTCTGACGCCAGTGGTATTGCAGCAAAACCCGCCGCCGCTTTGGCAGCCTGCCAACGTCTTGAATAAGGCAACTCTTCATGCTCAGTCATTGATTGAAAATCAATATCACGGTATTCATCCGTGTTTTCCTGCAGCCACTGACACACATGCTCGCGATAAGCTAGCTCTTCTGGGCTGTCGTTAAAATTCATTGCCGTATTCTCGCTCATATCGTTGCACCACTCTCGATGAGAGACGACACTAATTTATTTTGCCAACGACGCTTACCCCCAAGGGAGGCCGCGGCAATGCGTGATCGCTTGAAGTAAATATGGCAGGGATACTCCCAGGTGTAACCCACACCACCGTGTATCTGAATGGTTTCAGCCGCCGCATATTCGTAGGCTTTAATGGCCGCTAAACGCACTCCAGCCGCTGCTTGTGCCAGTTCATCGGCGTCATTTTCCAATGCCCAGGCGGCAAAATAACCATGCGACAGAGCCAGTTCATTAAAGACATACATATCGACCATTTTGTGTTTAAGGGCTTGATAAGAGGCGATCGCACGGCCAAACACAAAACGTTCAGCCGCATAGGATTTCGACATTTCCAGGCACTGCTGCGCGCCCCCCACCTGATCGAAAGCCAGCAGCACAGCTGCTCGGTTAAATAGTCGGTCAAGATCAACGGCAACGCCGCCTAACACTTCTGCCATGGCCCCATCAAAACTTATTGAGGCATGGGGAGAAGCTTCATCGATAACCTCAAGGGGTTGTAAAGAAACTCCTTGCTGCTTCAAGTTCACCAGGCACAGTGCCAACTCGCCATTGCGGCCATTAGCGACTACCACGGCGATATCAGCCATATCGGTATCTGGCACGGGGGTTTTAACCCCGGACAACAATCCACTGTCCAATTGACAATTAATCACATCGGGAGCTTGGCCATTGTCGTCCTCTGACCAGGCAAAGGTAGCATTCACTTCACCGCTAAGGATCTTTGGTAGCCAGTTCTGCTTTTGCTGTTCAGAACCGAATTGTACAATCGCTTCAGCGGCAAGATAAATGTTCGATAGCATCGGCACAGGAATACCCAGTCGACCAATCTCCTGGGCCATTAGGCATAACTCCAAATAACCGTAACCGACACCGCCATAATTTTCTGGAATGGCCATACCTAAATAACCGAGCTCGACAAACTCGCGCCACATCAGTTTACGCTCAGCCAGATCTCCCTCTAACACCCGCATAACTCGCGCTATGGGAAAGGCATCTGCTAACTGACGACTTAGTTGGTTTTGTAGCTCATGTTGATCGGCTGAAAACTCAAAATTCACGGTTTACCTCGTTAATTATTCTTAAACAACTACACGTTACCAACTACCAGTCTTCCAACAGCGCACTACGCGCTCGCTGTGCCGCAGGCAAGCCAAACCGTACCTTGTTATGCATGGCTCGTTTCAACCAGATATGCAGGACAAACTCCCAGGTAATGGCTATCCCGCCATGGACTTCTACGGCGGCACGGGCTGTCTTTACCGCAATCTCAGTAATATGAGCATTGGCAATAACGGCCGCACGCGGGGCCTCTTCGGGAATCGCATCCCAGGCGTGAGCGGCGTACCAATACAATGCCTGGCAAGGTTCAACCTCTAAAGCCATATTGGCTAATTGATGTTTTAGTGCCTGAAACTCGCCGATCAAACGTCCAAACTGTTCCCGGGTTTTAGCATATACAACGGAAATCTGTACGCTATGACGCCCCAAACCAAAAGACTCGGCGGCCTGTAAAATCAGCGCAGCATCAAAAATAGCGCCAACCTGGCTAGCCGCTAAAGTTAGAATTTCACAGGGGGTATTTTGAAAAGTCAGGGTAGAAATAGGCTGAGTACGATCAACACTTTCTACAGCTTCTATCACTAAACCTGACGCGTCTTTAGCAACCATCGCCAAGCGCTGACCTTGCAGCCCCACTAGGAAGAAGTCTGCATCGGCAGCAAAAATGACATCACGCTTAACACCATTTAAGCGGCCATCGTGTTCTACCAAGCCCCATTGAGACGGCAGCCAATTACCCTGCCCTTCACTCCACGCTAACACAGCGACTTGTTCGCCAGCCAATAAACCCGGTAACCGACCATCCGCTGCATTGTGATCCGCTAATGCCTTGACGACCAAACAATGATCCTGCATCGGTGTAGCCGCAGCGTAGTAACCTTGAACTTCTGCCGCAACAGCTAGCGTCAACAGCCCCATACCCAGGCCACCCTGCTCTTCAGTAGGCAGTACCATAGGTAATCCGACTGCCACTAACGCAAGCCAGATATCCCGATCAAGCCCGGGCTTATCATCGTATTTTTTCACTTGTTGGGCGTCTTCATTTTTTGACGCCAGCATCGACTCTATCGAGTCTTTGAGCATATATTGCTCTTCGGTTAAATCAAAATACACGTTGCTTCCTTAAAACCAGCGATTAATTTTTAGATTCCTCACGAGGAAGTTCTAATCCCCGTTCGGCGATAATATTCAGCTGAATATTGGATGTGCCGCCGCCAATGGTTGCGGCGAGTGAACCTAATATTTGATTGACCCAGCGTTCGTTACCCGGTTTATGATCGGGACTAAATACCGGTGAAATCAAACTTTTATCTTCTAATACTGCCGTGGCAATTTCTGCAACTTTATGCCCAATATTACTGCTATTGATCTTGTTCATCATACTAATTATCCCCGCAGACTTGCCTTGAGCGTCTTTGGTGAGTTGATAATATCCCGAATATAAATGCGCGCGTACATAGCCTTCTAACACGCCCAACTGCTCTCGAATCAGTGGAGACTCAATCGCAGGCTTGCCATCTAATATTTCAGTTTTGGCAACTTTAACCAATTTGTTAAAGGTGTCCAAAGCCCCTGTCGCCGCCCCGACCGAGTTACGCTCATGTTTAAGTGTGCTCTTTGAAACCGCCCACCCTTCACCACGCTCACCGACAATCCAGTCTGCCGGGGTGCGCACGTCCTCAAGAAAAACTTCACAAAATGCATGGCCTCCATACAGGGGTTTCAATGGTCGAACCGTCACACCCGGTTGCTTCATATCAATTAACAGATACGAAATACCCGCATGTTTTGATGCAACATCAGTCTCCGTTCGCACCAGAGCAAACATATAATTACTGCTTTGCGCGTCTGTGGTCCAAATTTTCTGGCCGTTTATCACCCACTCATCACCGACAAGCTCAGCCTTGGTTTTCAGTGAAGCCAAGTCGCTACCGGCACCAGGCTCAGAATAACCCTGTGCCCAGCGATATTCACCTGACAGGGTTTTGGCAATAAATTTCTCTTTTTGTTGATCCGTCCCATACTCAACCAAGGTAGGAGCAAGCATCATCGTACCGTTACCTCCGAGCTCTTTGGGGGCACGGACCTTGGCAAACTCCTCGCGGATGATCTGCGCCTGAAGCACGTCGGGGGCAACACCAGCACCGCCATATTGCTTGGGAAAATTACGGTACAAATAACCGGCTTGTGTGGCATTTTTCCTAAAACTTGCCACATAGGTTTCATCCCGAGCTAATGCCAAGTTCCAGTTTTTCACCAGAAAAGCGACCACTTCTGCACGGTACTGATCGTATTCAGCGTTATAGGATAAATCCATAATGATTACTCAATCCGCTCGAGAATATGAATGGCACAAGCCGCACCCGCACCCACCACATGGGTCAGCCCTAGGCGCGCATCTTTAACCTGACGCTCACCCGCTTCATCACGAAGGTGGGTAACAATTTCAACGACATTAGCAATACCGGTGGCCCCAATAGGGTGACCTTTCGATAACAAACCGCCAGAAACATTGACCGGGATACGACCACCCAAAGTCGTCTCACCCTCGTCAACTAAACGCCCCGCCTGCCCATCTTCACACAGCCCCAGGTTTTCATAGTGCAGCATCTCTGCCGTAGCAAAACAATCGTGAAGCTCTATCAGGTCAATATCCTCAGGCTTACAACCGGCCTGCTCATAAGCTTGCCGGGCACAGAGGCGTGTAACGCTATTCCAATCAGACAATGCATGGTTACGTTGACTATAAGGATCACTGCTTAACGATGAAGCTTTAATTCGCACGGCACGATTAAGTAGCCCCATCTCCCGCGCCTTATCTTCTGACATCAGAACGGCAGCGGCCGAACCATCCACGTTGACCGAACACATCAACTTAGTATTCGGATAAGAAATCATTTCAGCTTCCATCACCATTTCCAGCGGGGTTTCTATCTGGTACATGGCTTTCGGATTCATGGTGGAATGATGATGGTTTTTAACCGAGATACCGGCGAACTGCTCAAAGCTAGTACCGTATTTAAGGCTATGTTCCATACCGGCCTCAGCAAATACACAAGGCATAAGCCCCGAGCCTAAAATACCCTCACGCTGGATACCGTCATCCTCTCCACCGGGATCGAGTAAACCCTTCGGCATTTTTTCCACGCCGACACAGAGTACGGTGTCGTACACGCCCGCCTTAATCCCTATCCAGGCTTCGCGAATAGCCGCAGCACCCGTAGCGCAAGCATTGGTCACGTTCATAACCGGAATACCGGTCTGGCCTATTTCTTTCATAATCCGTTGGCCAATCATATGTGGCGCATACATTAAGTTGCCGCAGTACATGGCATCCATATCATGGATACTCAAACCGCAATCATCCAAAGCCATCAAAGCCGCTTCGGCACCAAGGGCCTCTATTGACCGATCAGGAAAGCGACCAAACTTAATCATGTCTGTACCGACAATTACTACATTTGTCATTGTGTTATCCCCGTTGATCCTGGTCAGCTGGCTCAAAAAAGTAGCCCGTACAGGGGCGACCCTTGTTATCTTTTTGGTCAATTTCTTCAAACACTACATCGACAGGCATTCCTTGCGCTAAGCTATGTGGATCTTGCTCTACATTACGCAATGTGCCTTTAAGCGTGCCACCACCCTCTAGATCGACAATCGCAGAAACAAAAGGAGTTTTAACACCAGGAAACGAACGATAGACTACGGAAAATGCATAGAGCTTACCCTTCTCAGATAACTTAACAGCCTTAAGATTTTTTCGATTTCCACAATTACCACAGGCAACTCGTACTCCCAGCAACACTTCATCACAAACACCACAGAGCGTGCCAATTAAAGCCGGAGCCCCCTCATTAGGCACCGATAGATAAGGCGCCACGCTACACTTATCATTGCTCAACTCTAAAGTCATAATACCTCCAAATTCTTTCGTGTTAATAACCATCATTACTGTCAAATACAATCGACTCAATACAGTATACTGTTTATATTACTGTACATGCCAGTTCCTCTAAAAAAACAAGGTTAAATAGTCAGTCGAACAGGCGTGCCTGGCAGAGAAAATGCCATTAATTTCCTTTGGTTACTGGGAAAGTGCTTTTCACCTTAACAATAAAACAGTATACTATTATAATAGTATCTAACCCTAAAGCTGGAGCCCTTAATGTCTAATTCTGACCTAATAAATTGTTTTCAAAACAACCCAATAACGCGGCTAGAATTTCTATCTCTGATAAGAAAGAACAGCTAGCAAGAGCAACTATCATGACAAACACTAGGCGCCAAGCGACTATTAAACTGAACAAAGAATACATGAACTTTGCGGCCGCACACTTCACCATATTTTCTGAGTGTCAACGAGAGCGAGTTCACGGTCATAATTTCAGGGTTGATGCAGAGATAACCACAGACGTTGGCGAAGACGGTCTTTGTATTGACTACCGAATACTTAAAAAAATACTGCTTGAAATATGTAATGAACTTGATGAATATTTTCTAATTCCGGAACATTCACCTCACCTGAAAATTACCAGTGATGACAGCTATTATCGTATTACTTTTAACAATGAAGAAATAGTTCAGCTGATATCAGACACAAAACTGCTGCCCCTAACAAATATAACGGTTGAAGAACTCTCCTTTTATATTCTTGGGCAACTATCAGCACGCCTCTCCACAACGCCCTGTGACGTAAGCCATCTAAAAATTGGCGTATCGTCAGGCGATGGACAATGGGGATATAGTCTATCAGCCATGATGTGAGCCGGCTTATTCGGTATTTTTTCTGCCCAGAAACAAGGACTTAACCCAATGACAATACAAGCCGCTGAACTACCATCCAACGAAGAGAGGGAACTCATCCGTAGAGCCGTTGCCGGCCTGCTGGAAGAACACTGGCCACTGGACTCAATGGAGAAAGCCGTTGAGCGCGCCAGTCAGCCCGGCACCCTGAAAGCTATCTACCTAAAACTGGCGGAGCTCGGCTTGACCAGCCTGGGCAGTAACCCTGCTGAGGGGGGATTGAGAGAAATTCTGCTGGTGACAGAGGAAATCGGCCGCCGGGGTATTCCCTCACCATTCTTCGGCGCCGCGCTGTGCAACATACTGCTGCGTGACTCCGCTGAAGAATCCAGCGACCTGTTATCCAAAATACATGGCGGGGAGATGATTTTATCTACCCATCTGGGACAGCTGGACGGCGACATGGACTCAGGTAGCGTCAAGATCGTCGAAAGCTCTGCGAGTGGGTGCTTGAAGTATGTTGAGGATACGGCCTATGCATCCCACCTGCTGTTCTACACAAGCCCAGAGGAAGGCTGGGGCATCGTAGCACTCAACGACCCCGCCGTGAGCATTACCGAGCTGCCAGGAATGGCCTACCCTGCCCTTGCAGAACTGCAACTGGATCGGGCGCCAGTCACCTTCCTAGCAGGATCAGATCAGAAGCCAGAGAACGTAGCTCGCTTGGCTAAGCTCGTCTTAACGGCGCGGGCGTTAGGTGCTGCCAGCCGGGGCTTTGAGCTGCTGGTGGACTATGCAAAAGAGCGTGAACAGTTCGGTCAAGCGATCGGTCGCTTCCAGGCAGTACAACACAAACTGGCCGACAACATGATCAGACTCGAGGGCGTTCGGCTCTGTTTGGGCAATGCCGCGGAGGCTTTCGATTTCGGCGATGCTAGTTGGCCGGTGTACGCCAGCGCAGCCCATGCGCTGGCCAGCCCTGCTCTTCGCCAGGTATCTCTTGAAAATCACCATGTCTTCGGGGCCATCGGCTACTCCGAGGAGCACGAGGCAGCCCACCAGTTCAAGCGGATCCATTCGGATATGACACGCCAGGGTGGCGCAGCCGCCTCCCGTGAAGAACTCGCCGCGTTCCTGCTCGACCAAGGCAATGACATGCCCGATTACGACTTGGGAGAAGCAGGCAACAAGTTCCGCGCGACCACGCAGCAGTGGCTCGCCGAAAACTGGCCAGCCAGTGATCCAATCAGCTTTGCAAAGGCTGCGGGTGAACAGGGTTACTTTCAGGTGACCTGGCCCAAGACTTTTGGTGGCATGGGGGCTTCACCCCTGGAGCAACTGGCTTTTATCGAGGAATGCGAACGGGCTGGAGTCCCACAAGAAGCATTGATTTCCGGTGAAATCCAGGCTCACGCGCTGATGGTGTTTGGGACGACTGAACAACAGGAGGAGTTCTTGCCACAAATAGCGGCGGGTGAGTTAACGTTCTGTCTGGGCTACAGTGAACCTGGCTCTGGATCAGATCTTGCCTCGCTGAAGACCACCGCAGTGCTTGATGGCGACGAATGGGTCATCAATGGCCAAAAAATATGGACCACTCTCGCTGAAGATGCCGACTATATGTGGCTCGCCGCCCGCACTAACCCCGATGCAGTAAAGCCACATGCAGGTGTTAGCGTTTTCCTAGTTCCCATGAATACGCCCGGGATCACCATCAGACCCTCCATGGCTCTTTACGGAAAAACCTTCTGCCAGGAGTTTCTGGATGATGTAAGGGTTCCCAGGAGTGCTCTTGTGGGTGAGCTCGATCGCGGCTGGATGGTCATTATGGCTGCACTGGCGACCGAACGAGTTATCATGGGTGGCTTCGTTTCACAGGTGAGGGAGAAGTTCCGCTGCCTGGTGGAGGCAGTACGTAAGCACCCAGGTAATCTGCGCAAAAATGCCGCAGTGCGAAACGAGATCGGCAAGCTGGCTGGGGAAATCGAGGCCTCGCGCCAGTTAAACATGGGAGCCACACGGATCATGGAGGAAGGAGGAATACCCATCCACGAGGCGTCCATGAGCGGGGTTTTCAACAGCGAACTCATGGAGCGATTGGGAGAAACAGCCCTGGATATTCTGGGTAATGCCTGCACCCTACACGATGACAGCCCAGGCGCCATTCCCGGCGAACTGGAGCGCATGTTAAGGCAAGCGATCATGATGGTGGTTGGAGGCGGTACCAATGAGATTCAGCGCAACCTGATCGCCCAGCGCGGGCTTGGCTTGCCCCGCTGACGCCAAGCTCGTCAATGGCGGCTGCGAGGGTTCCGACAACTGAAGCAGGTGAGCTTACATCCATCGGTAGGAACCGCACAGCGCTGCCCATTGATTCGAGTTCCCGCTGCGCTGCCGGTCGCTTCTTCGAGATCAGCAATAACAACCTAAGCACCAGCCAACAGACACTTGTGGCTATTGCAAAACCAATGCCGGAAGCCCCATCAGTGATAAAGACTTTCCCTCCGGAGAAATCGGGATGAAGTTGAACCATAGCAAAATACTTATAACGAAGAGTCTATGTAATAGACTTAATATACATAAAAAGGAAGATTCAATTTTTCCCATTTGAGGTTCTGAGATGAACCGCGATGGAGAGGGATTTTACTTTTGAATCAACTATATTTTTCTTTTAGTTTTTGTTTATAAAGTTTACCGTTATCCTGCCGCGGAAGCTTTTCCTCGAACGAAATAGATTTAGGCACTTTCACGGGTGATATCGAGTCACGACACCAACCCATTATTTTTCTAGCTGTCTCTTGGGTAGCTTGCCCCCAACTGTCAAGTTCAATAACCGCTTTAATCTCTTCCCCAAACTCTTCATTGGGAATGCCAAACACGGCTACATCAGACACGCCAGGATAAGCCATAATAAGGTTCTCAATTTCCTGAGGATAAATATTTACTCCACCTGAAATAATAGTAAAGTTTCGTCTATCGGTTAAGTAAAGGTAACCCTCTTCATCGACATAACCGACGTCGCCGCAGGTGGCACCAAAGGCTTTATGCATTGCCTCTTGGGTCTTTTCTTTTTCGTTATAGTATTCAAATTTCTTCGCACCAGAAAAGTAGATTGACCCAACTTCACCCGGAGGTAGCAGCTCATTGTTATCGTCAATGATAGCGATTTCACCCGCCATACTCTTACCCACACTGCCGGGGTGGCTCAACCACTCATTAGAATTAATATAAGTGAAGCCTATGGCTTCTGATGATGCGTAATACTCTGAAATAATGGGCCCCCACCACTCAATCATTTTATATTTAATCGCTTTTGGACAAGGCGCGGCTGAATGCGTGGCCTGCTGCATTGACGATAGATCAAAAGAACATCTCAATGGTTTATTGAGCCGGAGCATGCGTATAAACATAATCGGCACCCACTGCGAGTGAGTGACCCGGTATGTTTCTATAGCAGCAAGGGATTTTTGCGCATCAAACCGCTCCATAATAATACTGGTACCACCAAAAGACATATTGACCATATGCGAGACCATTGGCGCGGCGTGATATAAAGGGGCGGGGTTTAAATAGACCGAATCACGACTTAAGCCAATCATTCGCCCACTAGCTTTTAGTAACTCTGGCAAGTCATCAAATCGTGCCGGCACCCAATCAGGCAGGATACCTTTCGGGCGTCCAGTGGTGCCGGAGGAATACATCATATGAGTACCGGCCACCTGATCGCTAATCGCTGTGACGGGCAACTCTTGATAGGCTGAAATAAATTCTTCGTAGCCGTCAACGGAACCAATACTGTAGAAGTGTTCAACGCCCGAAAAGACGTCAATCATCTGCGTAGCCAAATCAGAATAATGGGCTGTGCTAATAAACAGTTTCGCCTGGCAATTATTTAATACATAACTAGCTTCATCGAGTGCAAGATGGGTATGGATCGGCGTATAAATAAGCCCCGCTCGTTGCGCTCCCCAAATAATCTTGTAGAAATACTCATTGTTTTCCATCAGCAGCGCAATGTGATCCCCCGGCACCAGACCCAGCTGCCGAAACAAATGGGCAATCTGGTTAGAGCAATGCTCGAGCTCTTTATAGCTCACCGAGACCGCGTTATCAGCCATAATATAAGCTGGCTTATCCGGTGTTTTTCCTGCCCAGATGCTGGGGTGACAGCTATCCATTTATCGCTCAACCTGACCTAAATTTGCATGAATAACGGAACCATTAATTACCGCATTTTCTGCACAGAAAAAAATCATATCAGCTATTTCAATGGGTGAAATAAGCCGTCCAAATGTACTCATGCCCGCTATTTCTGCAAGATTTTCGGAACCACCAACATGACTTTTCAACATTTCAGTTTCGGTGAATCCAGGGCAAATGCATAAAGTGTGTATGCCTATGCCAGCTGCATCCTGACAAGACAATTTCGTTAAACCAACAACAGCACGTTTTAATGTGATGTAGGAACAACTGTCAGAAACGGGTTTAAAAACTTATTTAAACCTGTCTAACAACCAAAAAGACTGTAACTGTCAACACAACTTCCTACGAGTTAAGAGTATACTGATATAAAGTAGTGATGAATAGGCTGAGTGTAGCCGCGCGCGTTTATCCTGCCTATATTAAAAATATTGGTTTCTAGGAGTTCGGTATAATGGCGAGTAAAACAGTATCAACCTTTTGTCGCGTTTGCGAACCTCTTTGTGGTGTGTTGGCAACCGTTGAGGATGGCAGAATAACTAAAGTTGGTCCAAATCCGGATCATCTGTCGTCCCGAGGCCACTTCTGCAAGAAAGCCTCTAAAATGGTCGATGTGACCTATGATCCCGATCGTATTTTATATCCAATGAAACGTACTGGTGAGCCCGGTAAGTTCACCCGTATTAGCTGGGAGCAGGCTTTTAACGAGATATGTACAAGCCTGAAGAACACCAAGTCGAATTTCGGCAAAGAAGCCGTCGCATTTTACCGCGGCAATCCAGCGGTGTTTTCCTCCGCCAATGTCCTGGTGATGGATAGCTTCTGCAAAGCACTGGGCATAAAGTGGCGCTATGACGTCGATGCTGAGGATGGTAAAGCTGTTAAGGCTGCCCTCACTCTAATGTATGGTTCCCTGTGCTTTGGCATACCGGATTTGTGGTACACAGATTATGTGCTAATCATCGGTGCTAATCCGCTGGTGTCGCATGGATCCTCCATATCGGAACCGCGGGTGGCGATGGCACTCAAAGATATCCGCAAACGCGGCGGCCAGGTGGTCGTAATTGATCCGCGGCGCACAGAAACTGCCAAAGGTAATACCCATATCCCGATTCAAGCCGGATCCGATCCCTATCTGATGTCGGCATTGATCAATGAGGTTATTGAACAAGGCTGGGTGGATAAAAGTTTTGTCGAATCTCATACCAGCGGTTATGAGGCCTTAAAGCAGGTAGTACGAGGATGTACACCGGAGTGGGCCGAGACCCACAGCGGTATTCCAGCATCAACCATCAGACAAATTGCTAGAGACTTTGCAACAACCAAGCGCGCCTGTATACATTACCGGCTGGGCACCTCCATTACTCGCTTCGGCACATTAACCACTATGCTAATCAACTGCCTAATAGTTGTTACCGGTCACTTAGGCCGCGAGGGTGGCAATAAATTTAGCGCCGGTATTATTGACGGATCTAAATTTGGCGGCGGCACTATCGGTGAAAACCCGGGACGCGCTTCCGGTCTGCCTGATGTCGGCGGCACCCTGCCGTCGCTATCAATGATCAAGGATATCGAAACACCGGGCCCAGAACAGGTAAAAGCGCTATTAATGATCGCCGCTAATCCTTGCTTAACATCTACTGGTGCCGGACCAAAAATGGATGCGGCGATGCAGAAGCTGGATCTGTTTGTTTCATTAGATTTATACATGAATGACACCAACCGTTTTGCCGACTATATTCTCCCCTCAGCAGGAATGTTCGAGCGTGAGGATATACCTCTACTGGGTTTTGTTGAGATGCTGAGACCTACTTTGTTTGCAACCGAAGCAGTTATCCCTAAACAGGGCGAGTCACGCGAAGACTGGGAGATACTGGACGAGATTTGTCGGCGTCTGGGCCATGGTTCGACATTGCCACTCAGGCCCGTGCGCATACTGGCCAAAATGGGTTTGCGTGTAAAACCCAGACATTTAATGGACCTAATGATTCGCACCAGTTCAGTCGGTGATAAGTATGGCTTAAAGCCGGGGGGGCTGAATCTAAAAAAATTACAAACCCAATACCCCAATGGTTTTGTTCTGCACGAACAGTTACCTGATGTCGATATTTCCAAGAAATTGAAGACGCCTGACAAGAAAGTTCATCTGGGAACACCAGAGCTCTGCGCCGAAATGGAACGCCTCAAAAGCGATGACTTTTACTTAAATGATGAATTTCCATTGCGTATGATCGGCCTGCGAGAAAAGCTCACTCATAATTCTTGGATGCATAACATCCTCCCGAAGAATACATCATACAAGCATACTGCGCGTATTCATCCAGATGACGCGAGGGAACGGAATATTGAAGAAGGCGATCTAGTAAAGATTCGCTCCCCTTACGGTGAAGTGGAAGTGGAAGCGCAATTAACCGACACAATGAATCCAGGTAATCTAGCACTTCCCCATGGATGGGGCCATCAAGGCGGATCGCGAAATGCTAATGCACTTGGTGGAGTTAATTCCAATATTATTGCCAGCGATAATCCTGAGGATATGGATAAGATTTCTGGCATCGCTACGCTGAACGGTATACCCGTGCAACTTAGCAATGCATCGTAAATATTGTGACGATTTATCTAGGCGCTTCTAAATAATGGTAGATGCTGGGGTGACAGTTATCCATTTATCGCTCAACCTGACCTAAATTTGCATGAATAACGGAACCATTAATTACCGCATTTTCTGCACAGAAAAAAATCATATCAGCTATTTCAATGGGTGAAATAAGCCGTCCAAAAGTACTCATGCCCGCTATTTCTGCGAGATTTTCCGAACCACCAACATGAATTTTCAACATTTCAGTTTCGGTGAATCCAGGGCAAATGCATGCAGTGTGTATGCCCATGCCAGCTGCATCCTGACAAGTCGATTTCATTAAACCAACAACCGCATGTTTTGACGTGATATAAGAACAACAGCCAGCAACGGCTTTCTCACTTAAGGTTGATCCGATATAAATAACCGAAGATCCCTGCTTCATAGATGGCAGCAGTAATTTATTCAATAATGCAGGAGCGATCACATTGACAGCCAATGCCTGTCGCAAGCTGTCCACATCAACAGCTACCGCACTATCACGACTATGTGCACCGGCATTATGAACCAGCACGATCGTCTCCGCAGCCTCGACTAAAGGGGTTAGCCTACCGGAGACTTTTTCAATAAAGTCATCGTCACTTAAATCCACCGGAATATTGAGACAATCTGTTAACCGTGATGGCTTTCTGGATAAGTTAATGACTTGATATTCATTCCTTAAAAATTTATCTAAGGCAGCCAATCCAATACCTGAACTACCACCGGTGACAATAGCCAATTTACTCATTTCAACACCTTTAAAAATACTCGACAAGCTAAGAATTTAAATCCACCCTATGTCTATTAGTCACAGACCTGAGTTTATTAGCCCGCAGTCATCGCGGAATATTTAAGCATAGCTTTAACAGCCATCGAGACAAAAAAAGTTTTCAACTTTTGCCTATGCCCCCCCCCACTACCCGACTTGCCAATTTCGAGGTCACCCGTTTCGACTAAAACGTTAATCTCTTGGTCAGAAAGTCCAAGCAGCTCCTTGACCAGTTCACGGGTATGCTCTGCCCGCGCCGGCGCTCGGGTGATTTCAGGTTGTGGTAAAGTTTCGCTAAATCCAACGGGGCCATTTTCTGTCTCAAGCGGCCTACCTGCAGAAGGTTGGTTTAGTATGCGGAAGAAGTTTCGCGCTTGGTAATGTGGGTTTTGAATAAATTCCGTTAACCGCAACATATTACCGGCGGGCACCCCTTGCGACTGGCACAACGCCATAACCCCATATTGCGATAGACCGCCACACCATTGCGTGACGACGGCTTCTAATTGTTGGCGATTTTGCAATCTGTCAGCGGCTGTTGAGTATGCCCCATTGTCAGCTAAGTCCTGTCGCCCCATCGCCCTACAAAGACCCTGCCACTCATCATCGCTGGAAACCGCCACCACACACCACTGATCATCGCCTTCACAGGAGAATACTGAGTTAGGTGCGTCAAATTCATCGCGGTTACCCTTGGCTACCATACTCCCAGGCTCAACCGATTCGCGCAGAAATTCAGTCGCTAATACAGTCATAATGCATTCGGCTTGAGACAAATCAACATAGCCACCGATTCCGGTAGATCTGCGTTGTATGAGTTTGGCAATAATCGCAGTAGCACTCACCCTGGCAACAAAGTGATCCGGGAAAATAGTCATACCATCACCGAAGCCGCCTTCTTGCTCAGGGTAGCGCCATAAGCCTGACAGCGAGCTACTGGAACGCACCAGTGGGCCATAGCCCATGGTGCTTGCCTGCGGGCCGAAACTTCCCATCGCACTACTTTCAGCGCAAATAATTCGGGGATTGATCAACTTTAATGTTTCATAGCCAATGCCCAATTTTTCCATGGTACCCGGCTTAAAATTGGAAACAACAATATCGGCCTTTTTAACCAACTGCTTAAAAATCTCAATGCCTTTTTTGGAGCGCAAATTAAGCCCCAAAGATTTCTTACCCCGGCTGCCCTGTGCAAAGGTGATAGACACAGGGTTACCATCAAAGCTTTGGCGCAGGCCATCGGCAAACGCTTTATTTTCAACCTTAACAACTTTGGCGCCTTGATCCGCAAACAAACGGCCTAATTCAGCTCCCGCCACTATCACGCCCAAATCCAATACCAACAAACCTTCTAAAGGCCGCCGCGTTATCGGCTCACCTCCGAACTCGGTCGAGGTCGATGCGGCCTCATTCAACGCTGCCACGAACTGGGCCACGGTATCCTGGCCAACGGCCGGTGCAGGCTGGCGAACCCCCACACGCTGACCATCAATACGTTGATAACCTGCAGGAATTTTCCCACGCGCCTGCGCCAACTCAAGTTCCACAAAAAAATCACGGGCAGCAAAATGCTCATCGCTAAACAGTTCCGCTGGCTGCGCCACCGATGCAATAGGAATACCTCTTGCCTTGCCTTCCAACACCAGCTCTTCACGGGTTCTATCGGCAAAAAAATGCCCAATAAGGCTGTTAATAGCGCCACTTTTCATTAACCTGGCTGCAGGCTTGTCGTACTTGGGGTGTTTGAAATCATGATCGGGGCCCAGCCATTCCGACATGGCCTGCCACTGCCGAGGATTAAGTATGCAGGCGCGTACGTAGCCATCGACACATTTCAAAATGGGATACATCAGGACCAGGGATGGCAATTCGCCAGCAACAAAGTCAACAACCGGTCGCCCTTGAATCGCCACCTCGATAGCAGTGCGACCGGCAGCGGCACTACCTGCTGCCCCAACACCCGGATCCAGAATCTGTGCCACGGCATCATTAATCGAAAAATCCAGTGTATCTCCCTGCCCGGTATACAGACGCTGCCAGTAGGCCAGCAACGCCACCCAGGTCGCCTGAATAGCGGCGGTTCCCAAAGCCAAATCACCTGGCGGTAACAAGGGCTCATTGCCAGCAATACCCGAACGTGAGAGTTGACCCCCCATCGCTATATGTACCGCCTCGGTAGCCTTGTAATCTTTATAGGGTCCCTGCAAACCAAAATCAGTAATCGATAAGACCAGCAACTCTGGTTTTATCGACCGTAATTGAGCAGCCCCTAAACCCAGTGAATCCAAATAGCCCGGCGAACTGCCATCTAACAGCATATCAGCGGTGTTAATTATATTTAAAAACTGCTCTTTGCCTTCCTTGACCGTTAAATCGATGACAACACTCTTCTTATTAGCATTGCTCACTGCAAAACTGAGGCTCTGCCCCTGATAGAGTGGCTGGCGCTGCCTGGATGCCATACCCCCCGGCGGCTCAACCAAAATCACCTCGGCACCAAGATCAGCCAATTGACGCCCACAACCTTGGCCAACCCGATCACAGAGATCCAAAATTCGCAAACCTGACAAGGGTAAACGGGTTTGCTTATTTAAGGTATTAGCTGACATATTGTTTTATCCTAAAGCTATAAAGGTAGTTAATCTTGTCGTTGAGTTAATCAGCCTTAACGACCAGACCACTTAGGGGCTCTTTTTTCAGCAAAAGCCTTGGGGCCCTCTATAAAATCTTCAGAGGTAAATAGCTCGTCAATCGTTTTTGGCATACCCGACACCGCATCTTCCACAGCACTATGTACACTCGTTTCGGCTAACAGCTTCAGACTTAAACGAATTGACGAAGGTGAATTTTGACACAATAGCTCAGCGTACTCTCTTGCCGCAGCCATCACGCTACCGCTAGCTACCACTTGATTAACAAAACCTAACACCTCAGCTCTAGCTGCGGTAATTTGCTTACCGCTAATTAGTAAATCCACGGCCTGTTTTAGGGGGATTTGGCGTGTGAGTCGCTGGATGCCTCCCGCGCCAGCAAAAAGCCCCACTTTAACTTCTGGCAAAGCAAAACGCGCGTTTTCATCGGCAATAATAATATCGCAAGCCAATGCAATCTCCATCCCGCCCCCCATAGCAAAGCCGTTAACGGCAGCAATCACAGGCTTTGTTCTGCGCCGTGAAGTGATGCCGCCAAAACCGGACTTCGGTATCCAAACAGGTTGGCCAGATGATGAATACTTTAGATCGTTGCCGGTACAAAAAGATTTATCACCCGCACCGGTAATGATGGCGACCCACAGCGATGCATCGCTTTCATAGACATCGAAAATCTCTGCCAATTCTTCATGCGCATGAGGATGCAAAGAGTTCAGCACTTTAGGGCGGTTAATGGTGATTTCTAAAACATGGCCTTTACGCACTGCAGAACAGAATTCATAGTCATCCCCCAGTTCAGTCGCAGCCACAGGCATTTGAATTTCAAGACTCGTTTTCGATAAAGCCACACGATTACCCTTGCCAATAGAATCAACAAAGAGAGACTGGCCGACCATATCGCTGCTTAATAGGGCCTCTAACATCGGCTGGTCATCTTCAAAATTATTAGCGATAAATCGTGCATTAGTGTTTACCAGTCGACCAATAACCACAGCAAATAGCGGCTTGCCACGACCAAATTGAACCGTATAAGACTCAACCACCGCTTCACCGCTAGGGCTCTCATCCAGCTCTACAGAAGCCACTTGGTTTAACTGTTCCTGCAACGCTTTTGAATCACATCGCTGCCAGCCAGGCTTGGCTGAGTAGACGCCCACCGAGTGCTTGTGCATGACCCCACCATTAGCACCCACCAGCCCATAACTATCGGGTTTATTGCGAAGGCGTTTAACCACCGCAGCAATACCGTGCATGGAATAATTATTACCGGGACCACCAAAGAAAGGCAAGCCACCGGTTACAGTCAACACCTTGTCTGTCCCCGCCAAGCCAAGTGCCGATTTTGTTGCCGCCACAACAATAGGAAAACAGCTATAGACATCAATAGCATCAAGTTCGATACCGCTAATGCCTGCTGTCGCTAAAACCTGTTGGTAGGCTGCGGTCAATGCCGGAGATTCGCCTAGTTTGTTTCGCGCCAGTAACTCTTTATCATAGGCATCGGCATAGGCATGCAGGTATACCCATTGACTCTGATCAATACCCAGCTGTTGTGCTTTACCCACTGTCGTTAACAAAACGGCTGCCGATTGATTCACTCCGTCTTTGGCGACCATTGCCCGAGTATAGGGATAAGCCACATAACCATTCTTATCAGAGGGGGTCGCTATCTCTTCAGCACTGAGACTGACCGGGAACATGGCGTGTGGGTTGTTTGCCGCCACCTCAGAAAAAGGCGCCAATGATTGCGCCATATCCTGTGTATAAGTAGCGATATCTTTGTTCTGATCGCCTCGACGGGCCACTTCACAGATAGCGTAAGACGCAGGCGCAGTCATTAACTGGTGCTTCATTTGCTCATAAGTTAACAAGCCCTGCATGCCAAGACCTTGATCTTCAAGCTCACCGTCAATGTGCTCTGACCAATCAAGTGGATGCTGTGCCTTCATCGCAGCTTTAGTGCTAGCAATCACTTCAGCACCTGCCAGCAATACCATCGATGCATCACCATCAGCCAGACGCTCACACCACTCATTAACCAGCTTTTGAGGCGTATTACCGCCTACAACAGAATATATCGCCCTAGCAGGGTTTGCCCCAATGCGCTTGGCAATGGAACGCGGCATGTTATTGGTATTACCAAAAGGCATTGGCCACATGGGGGTACTATCGGGAAAGGTACGGGTTGCTACCACCACATCAATTTCGCTCGCTAACCTCTCTACGGAAAGCGCATCATTAAGCGCGGCTGCGGCCGCCTGGCCTGCTAACTCATGCGCCGAAGATGCATCTAATAAAGGCCTATTCATATGCTCAACAACTTCACCCACCCCAATAATAATGGGCGTATTTAAATCCATAGACATTAACACTTACCTTTTTGAAGACGACAAAACATTAAAACGCTAAAACAGCCATTGACACAAAGAGTATACTGTTTAACAATACATATCAATTAAGATTTTTACCCGGTTAATTTTCTTATCGGCTCTATTTATCGACTGGAAAGACGACTAGGTAGGCGGCTGTTTATTCGCTAATGAAATTTGAACGATCCTGCCTAGTAGACAGCAAAACCGGTATAAACTTTTGCACTATCAATTAGTTACAAGCTTAAAAAACTTCGGATAAATACGAATGTACAGCCAGTCGATAACACTATATAATAATAGTATACTATTAAAGAAATCAGAGGAGGTATTATTGTGAAAATGAACGATCTAATACTGGGCAGCGTTGATGACCACATCATTGAGCCGCCGAATATGTTCGAGCAGCACCTAAGTAAAGAGCATCTAGGCATGGCACCACAATACATTGTTGACCCAAACGGCAATGGAGCCTGGCACTTTGAAGGCCATAAAATCTCCAACATCGGGCTGAATGCCGTGGTTGGCCGCCCCAGAGAAGAATACGGATGCGAGCCAACCTCTTTCGATCATATGCGCCCAGCTACCTATGATGTCCATAAACGTATTGACGATATGAATGTCAACGGCCTTTGTGGTTCATTAAATTTTGGTACCTTTGTCGGTTTTGATGGTGCTTTTTTTCTTCAAGCAAAAGATAAAACCAATGCCCTACGCTGCCTTCAAGCCTATAACGATTGGCACATTGACGAGTGGTGTGGCGCCTATCCGGGGCGCTTTATCCCCATGGCAATTATTCCCCTGTGGGATATTGCCGCGGCCCTGGAAGAAGTAAAACGGGTTAAAAAGAAAGGCTGCAATGCAATAGCTTTCTCTGATAATCCGGCAGCTAAGGCATTGCCATCGATTCATAACGCTTACTGGGAACCTCTGTGGCGAATTTGTAATGAACTCAAGGTTGTCATCAACTGCCACATTGGCACCGGATTTCAGCCACCCCATCCCTCTATGGAATCCCCTATTAATGCCTGGATCACCAACATGCCTATGTCCATTGCGAGCGCCGCAGCGGATTGGATTCACCTGGCAGCATTAAACCGCTATCCGGATTTAAAAATAGCCTTGTCGGAAGGTGGTATTGGCTGGATACCCTACTTTCTCGAACGTGCTGATTTTACCGCCCAACACCATATCTGGACACGCATGGACTTTGGCAGTAAAAAACCCTCGGACGTTTTCCGTGAGCATTTCATTTGCTGTTTTATTGATGACGCTTTTGGCATTAAAAATTATCAAGACATTGGCGAAGATATCATCTGCTACGAAACCGATTACCCTCATTCCGATTGCGCCTGGCCGAAAGCACCTGAAATACTCTGGCCAAGCATTGAGAACTTACCCGAAAGGATTATCAACAAAGTCACCCATGAAAATATGATGCGTGAATACGACTGGGATCCAATATCAGTACTAGGCCGCGACAACTGCACCGTTGGCGGCTTGCGCGCCCAGGCCGCGCATGTAGACACAACGCCCGTATCTTACGGCGGCGGCGACCCAACACTGGTGGGCACCGGCCCGATCACCTCTGGTGAAGTGGTTAAACTTTTTGTGGATAACCTGGCGGGCGAATCTACAGAGTAAGCTCAAACAAAAAAAATAACTACTTTCTCTGAACACCTTGGCAGGTAGCCCAGAAAAAACCTATGGATGTAAGCTATGAACGCCCCACTGACATTTAACAGTGACTATGTAGAAACGGTTCCGGACCATATCCCGTCGGAATTAGTCCACGACTTTGATCACTTTGACCCGGTAAAATCTAGCAAAGACCCCTTTAAACCCTTTCTTGATTTACAAGCTACAGCGCCCGATATTTTTTATTCGAGAAATCATGGCGGTTTCTGGGTCGTGCAAAAATACGACACCCTAAAATACATTATGCAAACACCCAAACTTTTCTCAAGTTGGCCAATGAATATTCCCTATGTACCGGCATGGCCAAGAAAACTGCTGCCCGTGGAACTTGATCCACCGGAGCACAAAAAATACCGGGGCATGCTGGCACCACTCTTCACACCCAAAGCGGTAACCCTGATAGAACCCATGATCCGCCAAGCCTGTGAAGAATTGGTCGACGGCTTTACCGACAGCAGTGAAATAGAGTTTTTAAAGGATTTTGCCCGCCCGTTTCCAACCAATACTTTTCTTAGCCTGATGGGCTTACCCCTCAGCGATGCGGAAAAATTACTGGATATAGAAGACAGAATTATGCACCCGTCTTACTCCGCAGAAATAAAAATGCAAGCGGGTATCGATATCATGGCTTATATGACCGAAGGCCTTGCAAAAACTAGAAAGCAGCCGCAAGACAGCGATAAGCTACTGTCACATATCAGCTACTGGAAAGATAAAGAAGGCAATGCCCTGAGCGATGAAGAGATCCTGGATATTGGCTTCCTAATGTTTATGGCAGGACTGGATACCGTTACCTCATTATTTGGTTTTTCTTTTGCCCACCTGGCTAATAATCATCAACTACAGCAACAACTGATTAAAAACCTCGATGATCCTAAGGCGCTAGACTCTGCCATAGATGAGCTACTGCGAAAATTCCCCTCGGTTAATACCAATCGTACCGTGTTAGAAGATTGTGAAATAGACGGTATCACCCTAAAACGCGGCGATAGAATTATGCTGCCCATTGTACTGGCAAACCACGATCCATCGAAATTTAAGTGTCCCCATCAGGTCGACTTAACCAGAAAGGACAACGAACAAATGCTCTTTGGCCACGGCCCACACAAATGCATTGGCCAACACCTGGGAAGACTTGAATTACGGATCGCACTGGAAACAATACTAAGGAGAAAACCTTATTTTTCTATTCCTGCGGACAAAGAGATTTCCACCTATGGCGGCGGCGTGATGGGAACCCTGTCGCTGCCCCTTTGCTGGAAGTAACAATCCTTAAACTATAAAACAAAAAAATAACATAAAAATTATGAGGGGAAAAAATGAGTGAAGCATCGCTAACTTATGTCTATCTTTTCGAATACGGCAGTTATCTAGGCTGGCTTATCGGTTTGGTATTACTCATCACCAAATTTAAGGATCAACGAATTCTTCAATGGACCTTTATTTCCATGACGCTGCTATTTCCCTTTGAGTGGTATGCTGATATGTACTGGATGTACATAAACTACGACAGCCAGTTCACACCCATGATGGGTCACTTCCCCCTGTTTATACCATTCGCCTGGGGCTGGTTTTTTGCGCTGGTGCTTGGCGTGTGTCTCAGCCAAAAAGATAAACTGGAAGCCATGGGTCCAGCCAAATCCACTACGGTGATATTAGTCGCCTTTGTCATCTGGGATATTGCCGTGGAAGGTTTTGGTACTAACACTGGACTTTGGGTTTACTGGTGGTCAGAAGAAAGCTTTATCCCTGGCACCAAACTGCCTATATGGATTCCGATGTTAACCGCCTTGCAAACACCTGCCTACTATTTCAGCGCCCTATGGGCTGAAAAGCGTTATGCCAACGCATCGTGGTCTAGTGGCTTTATTACTTATTTAACCACGACACTACTAGGGAGTATTATATTGGCTGTAGTCGGTAAAATCTGGGTCGATACTATCGTTGGCCATGACCCCGCGCCATTCGCACCACAATGGTGGCTAGACGGCAGTTTTCCAGTCTTTTGAATCACTAAGCCTTCCTAGGCAAGGTCCAACTTGCGCAAGAAAGCAGATTGCGCTCGAGGGGACAGGCAGCACTGATTTGTCGCCGGATTTCTTCCTGCAGAAAAATTTGTTCCTAGGAAAATTCAACGTTCATTATTACAAATCCAGGCTAGCTAACAAGCGGACCATATCGTTTTGCCCCTCACCAATACTACCGGTACGCGCATCGCGTAGAAGTTTTTCAATGCCAGATTCAAAAACCACCGCGGCACCACCGAAGACTTCAAACGCGAGGCCGGTTACATCAATTGCGGTCTCAACACACATCGTTTTTGCGGCGGATGAAACCGAATAGCTTAACTCCGGGTTGTATACATTTTGTTCCATTACATGACGATACAGCGCCCGACTAGCCGTGATTTTTTGAAACATCGTAGCGAGCTTAATACGGATATTTTTGTGGTTAAAAATCGGCTCCCCCCCTTGAACGCGGTCTTTGGAATAATTAAGTGCCAACTCGTAGGCAGCGCGTGCCAAACCGGTATTTAGGGCCCCTACGGGTCCAGATCCCCCCGACAAAATGCCTCGCAATACATGCGGGTATTGTTCAGGCCCGAAAACCAGATTTTCAAAAGGCACTTCGACATCATCGAAGAAGATTTCGCTGTCAGGCAGAGCGCGAAGGCCGAGCTTGTATATATTTTTACCACGGCTAATACCGGGCAAGTCTAACGGTACCAGTATGGCTGCTCGACCATTTTTGTTGTCGCCATCGTCATAGCGACAGAAGAGAGACATCACATCGGCAATATATCCATTACTGATCCAGGCGGATTTCTGCCCGTTGATAATCAACTTGTCGCCTTTGCGCACCGCCACGCAGTCGCTGGCCTCGCCGCCGCGGGCATGCGGACTGATGGCTTGGGAATAATCGATTTGATCGCTACCGTGATTAGGTTCGGTCAATCCCCAACAACCTATTTGGTTATAATGAAACTTCTCCATCAGCTCAGGCCGGCCTGACATCATCGCCAGGTACGCGGGAAATGAGGCCGCAAAGAAGCTTCCCGCGAGGCCATAATCGCCCCAGCCCAGCTCTTCGGCGATCAAACCATTGATACGCGAATACTCCATGGGAGTAACTTCGCCAATCAACTCACCCAGGTGGAGGCCCAGGTCGCAAAATTGTTTGCGAACCGCCCAATAAGGAGAGTCTTTGGCAAACGCCAGTTCAGGGTCCATGCGATCAATCGTTTGTCCGGCAGGTCGCATGATATCTTTGGCAAATCGGTGCGCCGTTTCCTGCATGGAAAATTCAAGATCGCTAAGACCAGGTTGCCTTTCAAATACGTCGCTCATGTAATCCTCTTTTGTGTATTAATTAGTAAGCCTCAGCCACCTGGATCACCTGCCGACCCAGGTTTTTCCCTGAGATCAGGCTATTGATAGCCTCGTGACAGTTTTCCAGTCCTTTGACGATCGACACAGGAGACTTATAGTCCCCACTCCTAAACCACTTTTCTGTTTCGCCGCGAAATTGTGCAAAACACTCGAAATGGTCATTGGCGAGAAAGCCTTGTACCTTCAGTCGTTTTAAGGTTAACGGTAACCAGTTGGGACCATGGCTTACCTCGTCACCGTATTGCGCAATCTGCCCGCAGAGCGCGATACGCCCGAAATCATTCATCAAGGGTAATACGGTTTGCTGCACTTTCCCGCCGACATTTTCAAAATACACGTCGATACCTTCAGGGCAGGCAGTTTTCAGATGATCGGCAAATGCCGGATCCTTGTAGTCAACACAGGCATCAAAACCACCTTCCTCAACCACGTATTGGCATTTATTAGCGCCACCAGCAATACCGACTACGCGTTTTGTACCTGTCATGCGAGCCAATTGACCGGCCGCATATCCTACCGCCCCCGCCGCGGCGGAAACAACCACTGTGTCGCTCTGGGTGGGTCTGGCAATTTCGTTTAAACCAACCCACGCCGTAAAACCGGTAAACCCAAGGCCAGCCAAGTGTACAGCGAGTGACAAGTCACCATCGATCTTGTAGCACCAGGGACCTAGCTCTGCCGGCTTAAACACCGAGAAATCACTCCAGGTGCTCAGGGTATGGACAAAGTCCCCTGGCACAAATCCATCGGCATTCGATTGAACCACTTGTGCTATTTGGGTGCCAACAAAGGGGTGCCCCACTGCCATGTTCACTACGTACGGGTCCTCGTTCATCATGGCACGGCAGCCGGCGTCTACGCCGATATAGATCGTTTTTACTAACAGCTCTCGTTCACCCGGTTCTGCTACAGGCACTTCAAGAATTTGAAAATCTTCAGCTGATACCGTGAGCTGGGCGGGATGACGGGCCATTGTGACAAGTCGATTATTCATTATCACCTCAAAATAACAGGGGTTTTTCAACCGGGCTTTCAGGGTTGCTCAATGCATTACCCGCCAACGCCGTCTGGATCAAAGCGGTGTCGAAAAATTCCCAGATCCCACTGATTTTATCACCGTCAAACTCGAAGACCTGGCAGTAACGTTGTGGATAATCAGCGCCGGTGGCTGCCGATTTCCAGTTAACCGCCATCATGCCAACAACGCGAATTCCGTCGGCCACCATGATTTTCCATTCGGTATCTGTTTCGGGATTTTCACAGGGCTCAAAAGCAGCAAACAATGGTGCAACTGCCGCCTGGATAGTCGCCTTACCTTCAAAAGTGCCTGAGAAAGGACTATTGCCAACAGCCCTTATAACAACATTATCTGCGAGAGTAGCGACAAAACGGTCTCCATCGCGGTGCGTAAACCCCATATACCACTCAGACACCAAGGATTTTTGTAACTCGATATTCATGTAAAGTACCCCTATCTTTCTAATAGAATGCAGTCTGTGGACAGGCACTGCTGAATAATGGGAGCGCCGATCAAACCCGCACCCGCCGCCACTGCTCAAATTCCGTCTCCGCCACAGTTGAACCTGTGAACGCAATGCCAGCATTATTAATCGCCTAATCGATAACGCCAAGCTCGTTAAAGACAGCTGCTGATAATAAAAATAAAAGAGTATACTGTTATATGCGACGAATCAAGTGCCGTTGATTATTATTATTATCGGATTTATCAGTATACTATTTTAAGTTATGACCAGCTGATCACTGGAATACTCCGCCTTGCCAGCCTACTTTTAAGCTGCAGAAACAGGCTTTAACTGCTGCAAAATAGTTAGGCAGTCATCCTGACTCATATACCGGGGAACCGCATACACTGTGTGAGCTTCTTTCAGCGCAACGGATGCAATAGCAGGCATATCCTCATGCCGCAGCGCGTCCATCGTTCGCGGTATACCAATACTATCGTTTAAGTCCTGTACTGCAGCAACAAAACGCTCACCAAGGATCAGGCTAGCTTCTCCAGGCTCGCCAAGCCCGGCCGCTATCGCCATTTCAGCAAACCGCTCCGGCACTGCGGACATGGAATATCTTAATATATGCGGTAACACAATACCGTTTGCCAAACCATGAGGGACTCCATAGGCACCACCCAGAGCATGACTGATTGCATGTACATACCCGACCAACACCCTGGTGAAGGCGAGACCAGCATAGGTGGCCGCAATGGCCATACTCTGACGTGCATCAAGATCGCTACCCTTGTTGTAGGCCGTCTCGAGATTGGAAAATATCAGTTTAATTGCCACGAGGGAAAAACGATCGGAGTCTGCAGTGGCATTACGAGAGATAAAGGCTTCGATAGCATGCGTCAATGCATCCAATCCGGTAGCGGCTGTAATTGATGGCGGCATACCGACCATCAATTCGGGATCCAGTGCTGCAACCAGCGGGCAAAGCAAGGGGCTAGCCACGCCATCTTTCTTGTGTGTAACTTCATCAGTGATAACCGCACCGATAGATACCTCCGACCCGGTACCGGATGTAGTCGGTGCGACATAAAGCGGTATAACCGGTGCTTTGACTTTCATAAAACCTTTCAGAGTTTTTACATCAGCGTCTATACCAATAGCTGCACTCAGTACTTTAGCGACATCAATAACCGAGCCCCCACCGACAGCGAGAATAGCATCACAGCCCTGCCTTTTCCCCAGTGCAACACCCTGGCGAACAATGCTAAAGCCTGGATCGGGTTCAACATCACTGAACAGCGTTATTTTTAGCCCTAGATCTAATAACTTATTCCTTATCGGATCCAATAAACCTAACCCCAACAATATTTTATCCGTAACCAGTAACACATGAGTACCACCAAACCGGGAAATATCTTCACATAAAGTCAGCGAGCATCCTGGCCCTACCAGTAACAAGGGTTGGTGCTGCTTAATAAGACCCAGCATAAAACCCACTAAGCGGTTGAATACTTTTAAAACTAAAATTTTTAATGTAAACATATTATTTATCCGTAGGGGCTACTAAATGTAAACATATTATTTATCCGTAGGGGCTACTAGATGAACAGAAGTTCAAGCCAATTATCAGCACACAAAATATCCATCTTTATATTTTCGAACACGGTAGATCGACCTATATTAGTATACTATAGCCATTAGAATAAAATGCTTCTATTTTAGGATGTAGGCACTCGCCCCACAATGGGCGACATGGCAAAGCGTATGTCTGAGGCTTACAGCTCTGAGAGCTGGATGGGCGAGGTTTAAAAAGCACATCTTTATAAATTCACAAATTCAATATAGTTTTAAGGAGATCTAAGTATGGAACCGATAAGATTAATGAACGTCCTGTTAATAGGAATATTTTTAGCGGCTGTGATTTGGCTTTTTCGCGGAGACCGGCAAGCCGGTCATGTGCGCACGGTAACCTGGTTGTTTCTTGGTGCCACATCCATATCGTGGATGGAGGCAGTATGGGACTGGGTACTTTATTACCGCTTTAATCCAGATGTATTCTGGCTTTGGCCCGACACGATTCCCGTTCTTGGCATGGCCGGTGGCTGGCCTATTATTATGCCAATGATTTATGGTCCGTGGTTTGTGCTGCTTAACTACGTTACTGCGAAGCAACTGGTTGTAAGAAATATGAGCCTGAAAAACATTGCTTTTTTTGCCCTGATATTGGGTGCGGTAGAGGAGTTTGCGCTAGAAATTCCTTTCTTGTTCTTGGACGTTTACGCCTATACGCGCTCTATTCCCGGCGCGAACTTCTTCACTGGGACACAACAGCAGTACCCTTTTGAAGTACCCATATTGATGGCGCCAGTCATGGCATTTATCACTGTATTTATTGCGGTGTCGATGCGCCGTCAAAAAGCCCTGGCAGACGGTACGGCGACGGCTGCGAGGAGCACTAATACTTTGTGGTCAAAATTCAGTGAGCTGCGTGCCTTTGGTGGCTCAGATGATCGCAAAGGCATCAATGCGATTAGCGTGATTGTTGCGTCCCATATTGTATTTTGCATTCCAATGATTCCGGCATTGATTATACGGTTTGCAGGTTGGCGTACGCAGATTGGAGATATAGCGCCGTTTGGGTACATGCCATATACTTTTCCTTTCTGAGGTGAATGACGATAAAAAAATGGATCCAAAGGATCCATTTTTTTGTCAGCGAATAATTGCCAGGGTTAGATTAAAGCACTGTGCATGATGCTCAATGCTTGACGCCATTGCCTCTGACACCGACGCTCACTAAAAAATATCATTGTGTACGGGTTTATGCAGGTACAAGCGCTAACCGTGATTGGATAAATCGTCTCCAGCGGCATTTCGGGACCGATCGTCTAAACGTAAGCGACGATTTTGCGCAATCCCAATGCGCTACAGTCAGAATTTTGCCTGCATAATATTCTCATCGGAGGCAGCTTCCAGCATTTCAATCTGCGTACCTGATCGTATATTGTCAAAACTGCCAGCGGGAAGCTTTTCGAGCGTATCGAACAGTGCAATATATTCTGTGGTCAGTTTATGTTTCTGTGCCATATGGATAAGTGGTTTTTGGCGGTGGTGGGATTCTTTCAACAGGACAGAGCTGCCTTGTATTTATATCGACTCGCCTTCAGTGAGTTCCCTCATCCTTTTCTTCAACGATCTCGAAATAATCTTTGGTTGAGCCACAATCAGGGCAGGTCCAGTCCTCAGGTAAATCATCAAAAAGTGTGCCTGGCTCAATGCCATATTCCGGCATACCCAACGCCTCATCATAAATAAAGTCACAGGTAATGCAGTACCATTTACGCATGTAAATCTCCAAAATACTTTCTATATAGTTCGCTCTTCTTCCTGTAAAAAGGCCTAGGCGGTATCAACCTTATGGTGATTGCCGCAGCGCTCAATACAGGTGGTTTTTTGCTATGATCAGGTTTCAGGCATTAGCCTATAGGGTAAGTTAACGTTTGCTGATAACTAAACTCCTTTAGCCCCTCTTCTCCCCATTCGCGACCAAAGCCGGAGCGTTTAATACCGCCAAAGGGGGCATTAAGATCCGGGCTTACCGCTGTTGGGTTGATATTGATATAGCCGGTTTCAATTTGCTGCCCCAAGTGGAAAGCCTTGCCGCGATCCTGCGAGAAAATGGCGCCAGACAAACCATATTGACTGTCGTTAGCAATGGAGATAGCCTCTTCTTCGCTGTCAAAACCGATCACAGCAATAACAGGGCCAAAGATTTCTTCTTGACATACTCGGCTGCTATTACTCAAGCCAGTAATAATGGTTGGCTCATAAAAGAAGCCTTTCTCTAAATGGCTTGGGCGGCGCCCACCAGTAACAACTTTACCGCCCTCTTCTCGAGCAAGCGCAACAAATTGCTCAACACGATCTCTCTGCTTAGCTGAAATCAGCGGCCCCATTTGCGTGTAGGGGACCATAGGGTTGCCAATCGGCATTGCCCAAAGCATCCGTGACAACTTGGCCACGTACTCATCAATAACACTGTTATGTACAATATGTCGGGTACTGAGGGCACAGCCCTGACCTGCCATAGCGACAGAGTTACCCGCGCCAAACATGGCCGCGTCTTTCAAGTTGGCATCTTTTAATACAACGGAGGCGGACTTGCCGCCCAACTCCAACAGCAAGCGTTTGAGGGAGGGCGCTCCCTGCGCCATGATTGCAGAGCCCACGGCATCAGACCCAGTGAAACTAACAACATCGACATCAGTATGAGCGGTTAAGCAGTTACCTACTTCGGGCTTACCCGTAATGATATTAAGCAAGCCCGCCGGCAGGTCGGCTTCAAGCGCTAGATCACCCAGCAGCAGGCCCTCTAATGGTGTTTGCTCAGAAACCTTTAAAACGACTGTGTTGCCCATCGCCAGTGCTGGGATGCTTTTGACTAGGCTTAGCATAAAGCAAGCATTAAAAGGCACGATAGCAGCCACCACACCCAGTGGTTTTCTTACGACCACTGATGCTTGGGCATTAGTCGTCTTATAGCCATCAAGTGGATTAGGGGCCGTGACTACCGGAGTATATTGATCAAAGCCTTCACGGCTAATTTCAAGCTGCCGCCGGCAAATATCAATGGCTGCTTTTACGCAAATGCTAAATGTAATGCCAAAACTATGCCCCGACTCCTGCACGATAATTGACGTAATATCCATTGCCCGAGCCAGAATGACATCCAAGTACCGGTTCAGGACTACCGCTCTATCAGCGAAACCCATACGCCGCCAAGAGCCTTCATTATAGGCTGCTCGAGCTGCAGCAATCGCTAACTCACACTCGGCAATACCAGCCAGAGGAGCACGACCAATCACCTCTTCGGTAGCAGGGTTTACCACATCAATACTTTGACCGCTACTATTGGCCACCCATTCGTTATTGATGAAAACGTGTTCGTACTCTTTACGCATTGGATTGTCCATCACTCGTCCCCGTTCTAAATTACATCAAGCCAGCAGCAGCGGCAGTCATCAAGGCAGCAGCAGAGCCACCGTCATTGTACAAGCTCAATCCGACTACAGCCGATGAACGAGGGTGGTTTAGAAAAACCATGGCAAACGCTTGCTCTTCTGTGTTGGTATTGCGCCCTAGGGGCTGAGGCAAAAGCGCGAGTGCTTCGCCAGCCGCCTCCTCAAAGTGAGCCATCATAGGTGTTGATGTCAAACCAGGACACAGGCAGTTCACTCGAATACCTTGCTGAATCCAACGGGTAGATTGCATCGTCGCCCAGGCAGCCATTGCCTCTTTAGCAACAATATAAGAGTCACCTAGATCGGCAATCACCCCAGCGCTGGCTTCCGCCCACTCACGGGCCTCTGCCATAGAGTGGGTATTTATTAAGGGAGCCAGCATCTCTGCGTGTGGTACCCACCCCAAAGTCATCGAAGTGATAACAGCCATGGCACTGCTACCTGTGGTCATTTTGGGCACCAGTAATTCCATTAATAAACGGTTGCCACCAAAATTGACAGTGACCACATCTACATCTGAAAATGTTTGTGGTAAACCGGCACAGAGGAACGCCCCATAGATAGAGCCGTCACCTAGCTCGTCAACTACGCCGCGAATTGACTGCTCCTCTAGAAGGTTGATGTGCTTAGCCTCCATTTCTGGGTTTTCAATGGGTTGAATGTCAAGGCCAATAACATCAGCCTCCAATTGTAACAACAACTCAGCGGTTGCCTTACCCATACCGGACGCTGCACCTGTGACAATAACTTTTTTACCGCGATAGTCGTTACCGAACATTATTCCTCCGTTAGAGACGTTAAGTCTACTATATCCATGCTCCCTTGAATGTAAGGGAGCTATTGAATCAAGAATTAATAGTATACTCTTAATTGGGCTTAGTCTAGACTCAAAAGGGAGTCAAAGGCGCAGAACTATTTACTTCTTTAAAATTTATCGTGCATTTCATAAACTAAGAATAGTTGGCGCTCGATCATGTTTAGTATACTATTATAAGGCCAGTTAATTTTGCACGAAAAGATTGCTAAGAAAGACAACCCATAGATACTAAGAGGTAGTAACAATGAAAAAAAACAAGTTTGAGCCTCACAAAATAGGCGTCATGGTCGATATGCCCGGCTTTCCAGGAGCCACCGACACCTTTCCCAAAGCAGTTCAATTTGCCCTGGATGAAGCTTATGATCGCGGCTTACTAGATCGCCCGGCAGTCACAGTTCTCAATGAGCATCTTGGCCAGCCTTGGGGGGATGGCTACGCCAGCCGCAATGCCTATCTCGATTTGGTAGAGACGGAACAGGTTCTTGCAATCGCAGGTCCTTTCACCACGGACAACAGCCTTGCGATACTCGATTTGGTCGAAGAAAAGCATGTGCCCTCCATTACTATATGCGGAACCCAAGAATACGTTGGCAAGTACGCCTTCAACACCTCCAATGGCAATTTGGCCGATGAGCCTGCCTATATTGCCGCTTGGTTAAAATCTCGTGGACACAAACGGGTCTCTGTCGTTCGTGATTACCCCTCTATCATAGGCCGCGAGTATCATAAATTCTTCGAATACGCCTGCCAGCAGTTCGGTATCGAAATCGTCGGTGTGGGCAACATTTATCCTGGCCCAACCGAGGAGGATGTGACTCACGTTATGAAAGCCCTCAAGGCTACTAACCCTGACGCACTCGTTTACCTTGGTTTTGGTGAGGCTTGTCGCGAATTAAATAACGGCTTAAGAAACGCTGATTGGTCGCCAGAACGTATTATGACCACGGCTTTTTGTCAGGCCACTTATAATGAGTTTTTCGCCCAGCTAATTGACGGCTGGTATGGCGTAGATCAATACGATGAACGGAATCATCGCTTAAGCAGTATGATCAAACGCTATGAAGAAAAACATGGAGAAGCACTGATTGCTAACAGTTGTGTAAGTGGTGGCTACGACATTGGTCAATGTATTGCGATTGCGCTTTCACGAATGGAGATTGCCACCCCGGAGTCTTTGGCCAGTGCTCTCGAAACAATACGCATGTTGCCTGCCACAACGGGAGGTGTCGGCACCTATATCACGTTTGGCCCTCATGATCACCGTGGTTTAAAAGGCATTGATTACCTTAATATCCGGAGGGCCGAAGGCGGCAAGACCCACCGCGTTGATTTTGAATTTGGCGGTTCGCCAGCTTAGCCGGTTTATCAACACTCCCACTTAATATTAGAGCTAATACGATGGAACAGATACCAACCCCAGTAATACCGGGGCATGTAAGCGAAGAGCAGACATGCCCCCACAATATCTTCACCCTGTCTCCTGAATCCGATATTACGGAAGAAATGTCTCGCATTCAGGAAAATATGCCCGATATTTTTTATAATCCGACCCCGCAATTAGACCGCTCCTTTACTAAAGGTGCCTGGGTCATTACCTCCCATGCAATGGCCAAAGAAGTACTCTCAGACCCTGGCACTTTCTCTAGCGTAGGTATCTCGGGTTTCGCCGAACTGGTCAATCTTGATTACGACCTAATGATTCCAATAGATATCGACCCACCACTGCACCCCAAAGTCAGGATGATGTTGCGCGAATACCTTTCCCCCAAAGCCGTCGCAGAGCTGGAAGGTGATATTCGCTTGCTCGCGCGCGAGCTAGTCACAAAGGCCAAAGAAAAAGGCAGCTGTGATTTTATGCTAGATGTTGCTCAAATATTTCCCACTCAGATATTTCTGCTACTGATGGGACTACCCATGGAAGAATATCATCAGTTTCTTGAATGGGAAGCTGACTTGCTACAGCCCGACCCCAACAATATTCAGAAAACCATCGATGCTATTATGAGTATTGTTGATAGGGTACAGCGGGGATTCGAGGAAAAACGCAAAAATCCAGGTAACGATCTCTTGACCATGCTGGTTAACGCAGAAATTGACGGTGGACCCATTTCAGAAGAGCTCCGTACAGGCCTGGGTTTTAACCTCTTTGTCGGCGGGCTAGATACCGTGATCAATCAGCTATCTTGGGTATTCAAGTACTTGGCTGAGCATCCTGAAAGTCGCCAAAAACTGAGAGGCAATCCCGAGGCCATCACCCTGGCCCTTGAAGAGATTATGCGCACCCACTCAGTGCTGACAACCCGCCGCTTCGCAACTAAAGATCTTGACTTTCACGGAGTGAGAATCAAAAAGGGCGACAGTGTAGAGCTGCCTTTTATGGCGATTAATCGCGACCCAGAAGCCTTCGAATGCCCGATGAATATCGATCTAGAGCGCAAACCCAATCGACATGTTGGCTTCAGTTTTGGCCCTCACACATGTATTGGCATGCACTTGGCCAGGCTCGAAATGCGTATTCTTGTGGAGGAGTGGCTAGAACAATTACCAGAGTTTCACATTAAAGAGGGTGAGAAACTGACCTTCCACGCCGGTATCTTTGGCCTTGATAGGCTACCACTAGAGTGGGATTAACGCTAACTCGCAGGGTTTTGTTAGCACAAAACCCTGCTCTCAAATAACGCAAACAAAGAAGCTTGCAAACATGGCAATATCATCTAGCTCATCCCCTCAGGTTCCCCTAGAAGGCTCACCTAATCGCCCCATAGTTTGGTGGGCAAGTATTGGCGCAGTATTTTTTGCCTTGCAAGTTTATGTTATGTCGGCCTGGCTAATGTCTGACCTGTTTACCCCTACACTAGTGGGCGACTCCCCTGTCCCCGACTTTGTATTTTACTGGGCTAGGCTTTGGGAAGCCGTCGCGGTAATAACAGGCATTGGTGCAATAGCATTCATTATTAAAAATTACATCAAAGAGGCCCGCCTCTCCTCGCTCGCGGTTTTTATTGCCGCCTGGGGTATGACCGTCTGGCAAGACCCGTTTATCAATTACCTGCGTCCTATGTTCAGTTATAGCTCGGCATTCATTAACTACGGCTCTTGGGCACCTTTTATACCTGGCTGGATTTCACCCAATGGCTCTGCCATGCCAGAGCCTCTACTCATGTTGGTAGGGATGTACACCGTGTTCTGTGTAGCGATGTGTCTGGCCATTTGCTGGGCCATGCGCAAAGCCAAAAGTCTTTGGCCTCAAATTGGCACATTTCAATTAATTGCTGTAGGTCTGCTGGCAGGAGTTATTTTCGACCTGATTCTTGAGTTCTTTTGGCTTAGAATGCAGCTTTATTCATACCTCGGTGTTATACGAGAGCTCTCATTGTTCCCTAATCAGATCTGGCAGATGCCACTCTACAATCACCTGATTTGGGGAATGCTGGGTTTGGGTGTGCCTGCGGCATTGTATTATTTTCGTGATGATAAGGGTCATATGATCGCCGAACGTGGTGCGGAGACACTTACCTCAAAAAGCAGTAACGCATTGCTGCGTATCTTTGCTGTTGGCGGCTTTATAAACGTTATCTTTCTGGTTTACTCGGTGATGATTACGCTGTCAGTATTGTGGATAGACCCTTACCCTGAAACACTGCCCAGCTGGTTGATCAATGGTTTATGTGGCCCTAACTCTGCCTATGTCGAAGTATCTTGCCCTTCACAAACAGTGCCTATCCCACTGCCTGATAGCGGCCCAATGGCTCCCGCAACAGGCCCCGACGGCAGCGGATACCTTTACCAGTAAATCAGCGGGGCTGTACACCGCTCCGCTGAGCACCGTTGGTAATCAGTTCTATACCAACGGTGACTGTGAGATTTTGGCAAAAACAATTTTTAGCTAAAGCACAGGCCCGAACAACGCAACTACTCAAGTTAATGAAGGCCACCGTATTGCTCTGCGATGATGAGTTTATGGACTTAACGGCCCACCCATGCAAACCCGGCACCCATGCAAACCCGGCACACTTGCACTGGCTATGGAGGCTGGTGTTTACCATGACATGCTACACGCGCTGATCGATTACTGGCTGCGCTTTTTTAGCTGTGTCACTGACGATTATGCCATCAATTCTCAGTTAAAAAATGCTCGAGTGTTTAGCCGCCAGTGAACTTTTAGAGCTTCGCTCTACTTTTTTTAACGCCGTTATAGCCAAGCGTTTCAATTTACCCGGCAATTCTGTTGCCTGATTACAGCGCAAATAGGTTGATACACCAAATATTCGAGCAAGAGCCTCGTCACCTTTTTCTGTCCCTATGCTGATACAGACACAAGCCACTCCCTGTTGCCGGGCTTCCTCTAGCGCCTTGGCAGCATCGGCCTCGGCATATCGGCCCTCATATTCGTCGTCATAAGCAAAACCATCAGTGAGCACGATCAAAAGACGGTGGGTATGATATTTTTCTTGCTGAATACGAAAGCTAGCATGCCGAATGGCTGCCCCCAATCGGGTGAGGCCTGAGGGTTTCAGGGCCAGTATGCGCTCATCAATCACTGCCGTATCGAGCTCATCGAAACGCTTAATACGAATCAGGCGCGCCATTGCACGACCCCAGGAATGAAATCCATAGATAGCGACTCGATCGCCAAATTTTGATAGTACAGTCGATATTAGACGTGCGACATGCAACTGCTGGCCAAATATTGTTTTTCCAGATTCAATGATATCTGCAGTAGAGCGAGAGAGATCCACCAACATCATGGCACTCAAGTCTCGGCGAGTACGCTGACTGCTGCAGTAAATGCTCTCTTCATTGGAGTGGCCCGCTGCACGATCAATAAAATGTTCAACCAAAGCGTCCACGTCGATATCACTACCTTGCGGTTGGCGGCGATGATTTTCAAACTCAGCACCCACTTTTATAAGCTGCTGAGCCAGTGAATGGGGCGATAAACCGCAAGACTCTAATGTATGGTGTTCACCGAGAACATCGATTATGGCATCTGCTGGGACATCCACCTCATTAACGCTCACCCAATTTTCTCTATAGCGCTCTTTACGTTCATCCCACTCGGGGTATTGCCAGTCGCTGACAGCATAAAGTAGCTCTATTTTTTCGGGCAATGCATCGACAGAGTGCGCATTGTCGCTGGTACCTGCACCTACTCCAGCTTGGTAAGCTGCGCCTTCGCCGTGCATGCCGCCAGCGCTTCCCTCTTCTTCACTTTGACCACCTCGCCCCATGCCCAATATGTCCCGCAATATATCACTGAACCAACTGCTT
>Ga0308019_10000080_pt1 | contig 55348 bp, 48 predicted proteins | sample Neamet284_FD_203135 | JGI IMG/M metagenome (GOLD analysis project Ga0308019, IMG submission 203135) | Marine microbial communities from water near the shore, Antarctic Ocean - #284 | ecosystem: Environmental > Aquatic > Marine > Unclassified | place: Southern Ocean | collected 2014-10-01
GCCCGAAGCTAACCCATCGTTCTACATTGCTAGAACGGCTGGTCGACTTTGAGAGTGAGCTAGATGTTGAGTTTGTAGTTGAAATGCACCTTCCTGGCTATTCACTTGGCGAAAAGTGGGCGTCATTGCCTAAATCCGCTAAAGATTACGACAACGGCATCATTGTGATTAGCTCGGTCGATCCGGTCGCGGGTGTTCAACCGCGATTGGCGTTGTTGCCACCGTTCCCGATCACCGATGCCAGTGAAGCACACTCGTTCGAATATCTCAGAGCGTTCGATGCAAAGCCCCATACGATTGCGATCATCCTTCTCCGACTCGGACATTGGGCAGTTGGAATCGCAGAAGATGGCGAATTAGTTGTAACCAAAACAGGCAGCCGGTATGTGAAGAATCAACACCGCAAAGGTGGCCAATCATCGAATCGCTTCAGGCGCGGTCGTGAGAAGTGGATTCGAGAGTTATTTGATCAGGCTGGAGAAGTAGCTAGCGCACGATTCAGGGATTATCCAGGGCATTTGGAGTTCTTGAAACTAGGTGGTGATAGAGTCGTTCTAGGCCAGTTTATTAAGCGAATCAAACTGCCCGATAGATTAGGAGATCGTGTCCTGCAGAACCGAGTGGCAGTCGATCAGCCGGGTCGAAAAGCTCTCGATGATGCTGTTCGAGATTCTTGGTCGTATCGAATTTTCGAGTTAGGCGAGTAGCAAGTCACTCGGAATTCGTTGCTGATTTGTGGATATTCGGATCAGTCGAGAGGTTGGGAGTTTTCTTGCAGGCCTGTAGATTGAGTTTATGGGATTTGGGCGAAATCTAAAATAACTGGTAACTCCTGAGCACGATTTAAACCCTGTTGTCGCGCCCGCAATTGAACAGTTTTAGGCGGTATATCTGTATTAAGAGATGCTTTTCTTGGCTCAACCACCTAGTTTGGTGGCGACTGCAAATCATAATCATCCCCTAGATGGTTCTGGATGAAGCTATCGATGTCAATTCCGCGTTTGTGTGCTGTTAAAACTAGAGACCGATAAGACTTCTGCGAGACATCGATGATTCGCATAAAGGTTTTCCAGTCACTCCCTTTAAATCCGTCGAGCTGCTAAAGATCCGGTTAGAGCAACTAATTTCATACTGAACCTCAAATGATCCATACGTGTAGATATTTATATATAGTCTGGAACTATACGCAGACGTGCATTAGGCGTAGCATCGTGCCCTCCCCTCCCCTCCCCGCTTTTTAGTGGTGGATGGCTATACGTGACGCGTTCGAGTCGAAGCTCTGCTTTAAATCGAAAACGTCAAAATACAGAATCTAAACCCGTGAACAGCGGGAACGAACACAAGGGTTACATTAGCGATGACTACTGCACGCGAAGGCGAACGAGTCGCCTACTTCAACGGTAAAATTATTCCTGAATCAGAGGTTAAGGTGCCTTTCAGGGATCGTGGATTTAAGTACGGTGATGCCGTATTCGATATGACACGCACGTTTGGTCACAAGATTTTTAAACTTGAGACTCACATCAAGCGTTTTTATGACTCTCTCAAGTACGTAGATATCGATCCCGGTATGTCTCAGGAAGAGATGGTTGCTAAGAGCCGAGAGGTTCTAGAGGCTAATCTGCATCTTCTAGGTCCTGATGATGACTTTTGGGTAGGTCAACGCATTTCGCGCGGGGTAGATCTTGTCGGTGGTGATATGTGGGAGACCGCTGGTGGTCCTAACGTGATAATAGAATGCGCACCGCTTCCATTGAAGCCTCGTGCCCGTCTTTTCAAAGATGGCATGGACGTTCTCGTTCCTTCAGTTCGACGAACACCGCCAGAGTCACTTAGTCCTCGAGCTAAGTCGCACAACTATTTGAACTTGATCATGGCCGATATGGAAGCCAAGGCGCAGGATGCTGAAGCGTGGGCGATCTTACTAGACACTCGTGGATTCCTGACTGAGGGAATCGGATCGAACATATTTACGATCAAAAATGGGGTGATATACACGCCTCAGGAACAGTACGTTCTTGGCGGAATATCTCGTGAAACGGCAATCGAGATGGCAGAACGCATTGATGTTCCGGTCGTTACGAAAGACATCGACCTTTTCGACGCCATGACTGCGGATGAAATCTTCCTGACTTCGACTTCGCTATGTATTTGCGGAGTTCGATCGTTCCAGGGTCGACAGATCGGTGATGGTTCAGCTGCCGGACCGATTACAAAGGCATTGATGAACGAATACGTCGATTTTGTAGAGTACGACTGGCTCGGTCAGTACCTAAAACGGCTAGAAGATTAAGGCTAAAAATACTTTAGTATGACCAAAAAATTCTATCTGCCCCCAAAGGGCGAATGGGAACGGCGAGACGCTGCCTCGCTTGGCGTCGATCAAGCAAAGCTCGATGAATCCGTTCAGTTCGCTAAAGATAACGAAATCAATTGGCCAATCGATATTCGCCAAGGGAATGTCGGTCAAGACGCCCCTGAATGGTCTGAAAAAATTGGTCCGTTCAAGGATCGTGGCGGTCCGGCTGGAGTCGTGATTAAAAACGGCTATATCGTTGCTGAATGGGGTGATATCGAACGGGTCGATCTCACGTTTAGTGCGACGAAGAGCTACGTTGCCACGATGGCTGGCTTAGCTTTCGATAAAGGCATGATCAAAAGCACATCTGATCCGGTACTAGACTACGAATTTGAAAAATCGATAATTCAAAATGATACCGGTGTCCCAGTTGACGGATTTAATACCGATCAAAATCGTGGAATTACATGGGAGCACCTTCTTCAACAGACCTCTGAATGGGAAGGGACGCTCTACACGAAGCCCGATATCGTCGATTGGAACCGCAATCTCGATCCTGAAGGCATGGGTGCATCTGGTGATTACTCAAGGCGTGAGCGAACAGCACCTGGTGGTCACTGGGAATACAACGATGTTCGAGTAAATCGAACTGCATTAGCCCTGTTGGCAGTTTGGGGTGAGCCGCTTCCAGGCGCTATTAAACGTGAAGTTATGGACCCAATCGGGGCATCCAATAGCTGGGAGTGGCACGGATACGACGATAATTCTGTAGTGAATATTGATGGATTGGTGACTGAATCAGTGTCAGGTGGAGCTCACTGGGGCGGAGGGTTATGGGTCGACACTCTCGATCACGCCCGATTCGGAATGCTTTATCTGAACCGTGGTCGCTGGGGCGACAAGCAGATTATTTCCGAGAAGTGGATCCATATGATGACTGTGCCGTGTGATCAGAACGATCAATATGGTTACATGTGGTGGCTGAACACTGGAGGCGTGCGCTACGGCAAGCATGCTTCTGAATCGACATTTGCTGCTTCTGGAGCTGGTGGGAACTGCGTAGTTATTGATCCTGAGAAGGATCTTGTGGTTGTGACTAGATGGTGTGAAGACGTTTCTGGTGTGGTCGATCTCGTGGCTCAAGCAGTGGGTTACAACTAAACGCTTATGAGTTCAGCCCCTTCTGAAAAAATACAAAAATCTGGCAGATCACCAGTTGTTGATCAAAGACAGCCGCTTTCGCTAAAAGCTGGTGGCTTTTCGCTTTTACTTTCCACAATGTGGGCGGGTAATCCTGTTGCCAATAAGGCAGGACTGGAAGACGCCGGCCCACTTAAACTTGGATATCTGAGATTCATTCTCGGTGCGATCGTTGTTTTGGTCTACGCGGTCTCCACCAAGCAGTCGTTTAAAATTCTTCGCCACGAATGGGTTCCGCTCGGTCTCCTAGGCGTCCTTTTTACCGTACAACTGGCGTTTATGAACATTGGTCAGGACTTTACGACGGCAGGTCATGCTGTTGTGGTGACTACTACGTTTCCGCTGTGGACAGGTGTATTTTCTCACTTTTTCGTACCGGGAGATCGAATGTCTCGTTCTCGAACATTTGGCACGCTGGTGGCCTACTCGGGAGTTGTGGCGGTTTTCTATAAGGGATTCGCAGATTCGAGTTCAGATTTCCTAATTGGCGACCTACTGCTGCTGGTATCGGCTATATTGCTCGGCGGACGCCAAGTCTTTTTGTCGCAATTGGGTCAAGGAATCTCACAGCACAAACTTCTGATGGCTCAGAGCGTATTTGGCATAACGACGTTTGTGATAGCCAGCCTTATATTCGAAGGTGATGAGTCGTTCAGTGTGACTACGAATCTTGTGGTCGCTTTGGCGTACACGGGCGTGCTGATTGCGGGGTTGGGCTTTATAGGCCAAACATGGCTTTTGAAGCGTTATCTGCCGAGTCGTGTAACCGTAATATCCTTGAGTCAACCGGTATTTGGTGTGTTGTTCAGCTGGTGGATACTCGGCGAAACAATCGGTGGGGAACTGTATATCGGCGCAGTGCTAGTCATTATTGGATCAGCATTGGCACAACGTCGCGGCAAGACGAAATCTACTAAGCAGCCATAATCTGCTGGTGGAACTTCTCGATAAGATAGCGAACTACTTCGACTTCTAAGTGGTGTATTGGGTAGAAAGCGCTGGCTGCGGCTTCTGCATCCAAGCTTTCGTATTCGTCATACTGCTTCATCGAAGTTTGTGCGGCTACCGCTTGAGGATTGATTCGAGAGCGTTGATACCGCCGGTTGCTTAACCGTTAACTTCATATGCGCCATTTCGTTATAGTGCCGAGCGACCGTCGTTTCGTAAAACGGGTTTGTTATCTGCTGTCAGAACTGAAATTCCTTCCACTTCTGCGCCTGCTGATACATGGGCAATATTCGATAATATTGTCCATTGCTGCTGTATATATATTTCGGCCTGGTTGGCGAATCTTGTCGTTTATGAGAGCCGTTGAAACGGATAGATACAATCTATTCTTGTTTGTAATGATTCGAGCAATGGGTCTCCACCTGATCGTCTTGGTGCTAACTCGCAACAGCTATTTCGTGTTTCTAGGAATAGACACCTAGGTCAAGATGCGCCCGAGCCGGTTTATGGGTAACGACATAGGTAGAATTCTTGCAGCGCCATGCCAGATACGACACCGAAAAATAATTACCCAGCCGACGCATCGTTCAATCCGCCTACTGCGGAGACTTCGGGAATTACTCGTCTAAGTAAAACGTCTAGCGAATCTGAAGGAGCACATCTCCGTAGGGTCGCCGAGGAACTGAGCGGTTCAGGCGAGGAACAACTTATAGCCCTAACTGCGAAGTTGTCGAGCCAAGAATTTTCAGATCGTATTCTGGCTGCCCGTGAACTTGGAAAAATCGGATCATTAAAGGCAATTAACTTATTGCGTGAACTTCTTGCTTCAAGCGATGAAACGTCGTGGAGTCTTGCGATTCATGGACTAAGGACAGGCGGGTCACGCGAAGGTTGGCTATGCCTCGAAGGTGTTGCTGAGAAAGATGCCACCCGGCTTGCTTCTGAGAACAAACGACTTTCAGATATCGCTTTTCGTCGACTAATGGCGATGGGGCGAACGAAGATGATGGACAGGCTATTCCGTGCTGCCGATGGGCATTCACGCTCTATTCCAGGCGATGTAGCCAAGCAGTTTTCGATAGATGCTATATCGACTCTGCCTGAAGCTCACCGAAACGTAATGCAGCAGAGGCTGGGCATACTAAGCGGTACTTCTTCGACTCCATCGGACACCGCAGAAGTACTGGGCATTGCATTGAACGATGTTCGGTCACGTGAACTTGAAGGCTGGCGTTCGATTCATTCGCCGATTGATATCGCCGAGTAGTCTTCTTCTCATCCCATGGCTCTGGTGCAGGCATATACTGCGCCAGTGTTGAGCAATGATAAGGCAACAGAACAACCAGCATCCCGCGGATCTATTTCTCGGTTGATGCCCCCCACCCTTTCCAGTGCATTTCGATCTCTAAGCAATCGTAATTTTCGATATCTATGGTTTGGACAACTTCTTTCAGCTACTGCCATGCATGCCGATATGGTGGCTCGCTCATGGCTGGTTTGGAATCTGACAGGATCTTCAACTTCAGTTGCTTCGGTATTAGTAGCACGTGCAATTCCGATGCTTATTTTAGGTTTAATTGGCGGAGTCGCTGCCGACCGATTTGACCGTCGTAAATTGCTGATGATTATTCAGGGGTGGACGCTCCTGATGCATGTCATCATGGCGGCGTTATTGCTTGCTGGCGTAGTCGAACTGTGGCACGTGTACGTGCTCGCATTCGGACTAGGTGCTGGAATGGCTATGAACCAGCCAGTGCGAACTTCGATTATTCCTAACTTAGTCGATAAAAAAGACATGATGAACGCCATGTCTTTGAACTCGATAGCGATTAATAGCACCAGACTTGCTGGTCCGGCTCTCATAGCTCTGCTCATTGCAGCTACAGATGTTGGCTGGGCGTATGTGTGGTCGTCTGGTGCATTCGTCGTTGTACTGTTCACCACAACTAAGATTGCAATTCCTAATATTGCATTGAGTGGTAAGCGAGGGAATCCGGTGTCTCAACTTGTCGAAGGGTTTGTGTATATCGGTCAGCATCGAGTAATTCTGGCACTGGTGCTTCTCGGATTAGGCCCGTTGGCGATTGGTTTCTCACATCAGGTTCTACTTCCTCAATTGGTTGAAGAAGAATTCGGCTATGGAATTGGCCTGATGGGCGTGTTGACGTCGGTGGGAGCGATTGGCGGATTGAGTGGTGGATTATTTATCGCTTCTCGTAGAAACGTTTCGTACAAAGGGCGATTGATGTTGATAGCAGCAACTTCGTACGGCCTTGCGTTACTTGGATTTGCAGGAGCGAACTATCTATGGATGGCGTTCCCGCTGATTATTTGGATAGGTGTGTCTCAAACGCTTTTCAGGGCTGGAAACAGCGCTACTCTCATGGAAATAGCGCCAGATCATTTGCGAGGACGAATCATCTCAGCGACCCTGCTCGATACGGCACTCTCTCCTGCTGCAGGGATAGCTGCGGGATTCGTAGCCGACAAGTACGGAGTGAGTTCGGGCTACCTATTGCTGTCGGTCGGATGTCTGGCGGTCGTGGCGCTCACGATTTTGATCTATCCTCGGATAAAAGACATCTAATCGGTTTTCAGTGTGAAAATGCAATCGTTAGTACTCGAGGGTTCTACTGGCTTAGTTTACGATTTCTAAAACGTCACTGAATAGTACTTAAGCATAAAAATATGAAAATCACCGACATCAAAACATTCATCATGAAAGGAGGAATCCGTAATTGGGTTTTCTGCAAAGTTGAGACTAATGAAGGTGTTCACGGATGGGGTGAGGGCACTCTTGAACGGCACGAACTAGCTGTTGAATCAGGTATCAATACGCTAGCTTCACGACTGATTGGTCGTGACCCAACTGAGATCGAGAAAAACTGGCAGATCATGTATCGCCACGGATTCTGGCGTGGCGGGGTCGTGATGGGTTCAGCAATGTCAGCTATCGATATCGCACTTTGGGATGTAACCGGCAAAATCTATAACTTGCCGGTCTACAAAATGCTAGGTGGAGCAGTTCGTGACCGAGTTCGCGCTTATACCCATGCTGGCGACCTAAGAGGCGGCTGGGATGCCGTCGATCAAGGTTTCACAGCGTTCAAGACTGGTGGCTGGGACCTTAGTAAGAAGGCTTTCCATGAGAAAGACGTTGTCGACGACCTTCACGAGAAGATCAAGTCGATGCGGGAGTATCTCGGACCTGATGTTCAGATCATGATCGACAACCACGGTCGATCACGTCCTTCAGTTGCCAATCGCCAGATCGCAGCAGTTGAGGAGTTCGATATTACGTTCTTCGAAGAGCCTGTTCCGCCAGACAATCTTGATGCCATGGAGCAGATTCGGTCTGCTGGTCACAACATGGATATTGCGACGGGTGAACGCTTGTTCTTCCGGTACGGTTTCCGAGACATTTTACATCGTCGGCTTACTGATGTGATTCAGCCTGATATTGCTCACACAGGTGGGATTTCTGAGATCAAAAAGATCGCCCAAATGGCCGAAATAGAGTACGTAAAGTTCGCACCTCACAACCCGAACGGCCCAATCGCAACTGCTGCTTCAATGCACGTTTGCGCGACCGTTCCGAATTTCCTGATTCTGGAAACAGCTCGTGACATGCCGTGGCACGACAAGGTTCAGACCACTCCGCTTGAGATCAAAGATGGCTACTTTGAGCTGCCTACGGCTCCAGGTTTGGGCACTGACTTGGACGAATCGATATTGGCACATCGTCCTTTCGATCCTAAAGAAGGTTCAGGGAACGCTGATTATGATGACGAATCTGGAAGCTGGAACGCCGAGGATATGTCGCCAGCCGATGTTTAAATTGTGCTGTTGTATCCCAGCAACTCAGGGCTACATTTACTATTGAAACTATGACTAAAAAGGTTTTCCGCGCGGCACTTTTCGATATGGACGACACACTTATAGACAGGCGTGGGGCGTATGACGAAGTTTATCGCGTTATGTACGACCAGCAAGAGTTGATCCACGGATCTACGAGTTGGGAAGATGCTCTCGAATTCTTTTGGTCGTTGTCACCCGACAATGCCACTGATGCCAACACCGCTATTTTCGAGATACAGAAGCGATGGCCCGGCGTTCCGGGCGATTCTAAATCGCACTACGATTTCTACTTTTCAAACATGGTGAAATTCATGAAAGTGCTTCCCGGTGCTTTTGATTTTGTCGATTGGATGAATTCGAACGAAGTTGTATGGGGCGTTGTCACTAACGGAGATCAATTCCAGCATCAGAAAGCTAAGAACACTGGGCTAGATAAGAAGACACCATTCCTTCTAGCATCAAAGCTGTTCGGTCTGGATAAACCCGCTCCAGAAGTATTCATGGAAGCAGTTCGCTTGCTGAACATCGATGGTCTTAAACCGGAAGAAATTCTGTTTGTTGGCGATAATCCGTACACCGACATCATCGGTGCCCACGGAGTCGGTATGAAAACCGCTTGGGTCCGTATGGGGCGCGATATGTATCCTGACGATGCGCCAGCACCTGATTACATCATTGACCACGTTGAAGAATTGAAGCACTGGCTGGCGTAGATTGATGAGCTGCCTGTTCTGTATTTGAACGTAGCTTTGATCAGAACTACTGATTACCACGGCGTTCATTCTTCAACGTGGTCAATAACAGGGCTAGACAGATCGGCCGACCCTAAACGCCTAGTCCGCCTTGGACGATCTTCCCATCTCGGACGATGTCGCCCAGTGCGAGTGTGTGTGAAGAATCATTGATCGTTCCAATGCTCCAACCGAGAGATCCGAAGCGGAATCGGCTAATCGAACAGTTGAAAATGTCTGTTCGCATTGCTAGACGGTTGTCGATACCGGTGATGTAGTGAAGCAGCGCCCGCATCGTGTCGCCGTGGCTCACAACTGCGATCGTGTGTTTGCCGGATTTTTTATACCAAGCTTCGTTGTAGAGAATTTCATCTTCGAGCCAGTTCGATGCGCGACGTTCGACCCATCGCATCGTTTCACCATCGGCAGCTTTGAAGAATTGCCCTTTTTCCGCCATTGTGAGGCGAACCTCGGTCGGCATAACGTCCTTGGCGAGCTTTCCTCGCCATGCAGGAGTTTGCTTCTCGATGATGGCATCGACTCTATCGAAGTCGGTGTCAGGGATGCCCATGCCTTTTAGAACGCCCTGTGTGGTTTGTATCGCTCTCATAAGTGAAGATGAGTAAATCTTGTCGAACTTGACGCCTTCTTCGCCTAAGCGCATTCCTGCTGCCTCGGCCTGCTTGTGCCCTCTATCGGTCATAGGAGCGTCGAAATTCACTCCAGCCGCAATGCCTGGAGTCACGTTTGACTGTGATTCGCCGTGCCTAATGAAATAGAAATCGAATTCGACGTTATCGTGAATCAAGTCAGGAGTCTCCAAGAGTACTAATTGCAAGCCGTTAAAACCGGCAAGCGAACAGTATCACCGCTGAGTTGTCTAAGGGAAGAATTAGACTAGTTACGGAATGATGAACGCTGGTTCTATTAGATTAGGATTTCCGTGATAGGCGACGGGAAGATCGACTTCAAGTCGGCTTAGCGATATTGTAATAAACTCTTCGAGCCGTAGTTATTCGTTGACCTTATAGTGTGATTTATCGAGCCTGCGGTACTGGCTCGCAATTAGCTGTTCTCAATAAAAATTGACACAAAACGGAGTCTGTTTTTTCATTAAAAGTATCTTGGAAAAAACGTACTGCTCCCCGTTGAGATACTATTACGCCCGCGTACGCAAACGGTTTACAAACTATCTCTGCCAGTCACGTAAGAGGACAACATGAAACCAGCTGATCTAAAAGCTGCTCTAAAAGCTAAAACGCCTGTATTTGGATTTATGATCTCAGCCACCGCAAGCATGCGCTGGGGCCGAGTATTTGCTGGTAGCACTCTTGATTTCGTTGTTATCGACTCAGAGCACGGTTCACGTGACCGTCAGTTGATCGCTGACACAGTTGCTCAGATGCAGTCGCTCGATATTACCGCCATCGTTCGAACCCCAGACACTCAAGAAGTGTGGGTCGCAATGGCAATGGATGCTGGTGCTGACGGAGTGCTGGTTCCTTACTGTGAGACAGTCGATGAAGTTCGACACACATGCATGAAGATGAAGACGCACCCGCTTAAGGGTGAATATTACGAGCAGGTTGTTTCAACTGGCGAGTATCCAAGCGAGAAGTCGAAGGCATATCTGGAAAATCGTCACAAAGATCAGATTTTCATCATGGGTGTCGAGAGTGAACCTGCTGCAAACCGTGTTGAAGAGCTGATTGAATGTGCTCCAATCGACGCAGTGTTCATTGGCCCGAACGACATGACTACTTCACTTGGTATTCCTGATGAAGTAACCAACCCGATTTACCTAGACACATTGAGCAAAGTAATCGGTGCTGCTGACGATCGTGGACTACCGACCATGATTCACCAACAGACAATCGAAGCTTCTGCTGTGGCTATAGAACTGGGTGCTCGATTCATCATGCACTCATCCGATGCCGGAATTCTTCTTCGTGGTACTCAAGACGAATTCGCACAGATTCGTGAGATTGCTGGCAAGAAGCACGGTGGAGTTGCCAAGGTAGTGGCCGAAGACACGTTAGACGTCGTTTAGGCAGATCTCTTACACAGCGATTTTGTGATCGCTATTGTTTGTAAACGAAAAAAGCCCCGGTCATTGCAACCGGGGCTTTTTTTATTGGTTCGTCATTGTCATGCTGAATTGAGTCAAGATTATTTGGCTGGAACTGGTGTCAGGCTTAGAGACGATCATCGCTCTAGCTGATAGTGAACTTGCGGAATGATTCGGCGTAGTCGGCGTCGATTTTCTTGCCGAGTTCAGAACGGCGGTCTTTCATCCACTTACTAGCTTGTTCAGGGTCGCTCACTTGGCTAACGTGATCCTTCAGTGCCGAAATAGACGTTTCGACGTCCTGTTCGGTTAGTGGGTTCCAGAAGTTGGCGTTTTCACCAAAGCTCATTACCCAGACCTCGCGGACTTTGTGAGGCTCCAAGCCTTCGTCGTAGAAGAGTTCAGGGAACGTTAGATGATCGCGTGCGCTTGGGAATACGGCAGATAGAGCGGCCTCGCCCGCTGCGAAGTGATCAGGGTGCCCAATGTAGGTTGAGTTGAGCAGATCACGAGTTGGGCTGGTTGTTATCAGCACATCTGGCTGGTGCTTGCGAATCATGCGAGAAATATCTCGGCGTACATCGAGAGTTGGCTCAAGGTAACCGTCCGGGTATCCAAGGAACTCAACAGTCTTTAGCCCAAGCGTCTTACCCGCAGTCCGTTGCTCTTCAGCGCGTAATTCTGCAAGATCGTTCGAAGATATTTCGCGATCTTCAGTTCCTTTTGAACCGTCGGTGCATAGAACATAGGTAACTTCCCAGCCCATGCGGCACCATTTGGCGACACTACCCGAGCAGCCGTATTCAGCGTCGTCGGGATGGGCTGTGACCACCATCGCTCGCTTGAAATCATTCTTAGACTCGTCGCCGGTCGTCATAGGTTGAGTAGCCCCCGCAATAAGTGTAGATGCCAGTAAAAGTTGGTCCGAGAAATTCGCATACGATAAGAAATTCTAGCATTGGAATATGCGGTTAAACCGTTGGTTACACGAGGTGGTCGGATACAAATTTAGTTACTGAACGGACTGCTAGCTCAGATGAGAAAAATGTGCTGTCATGATCGGTATTAGGAAGATTTGACAGTTCGTAGCCATAGCGAACTGCCGACTGTTTAGCATTGGCAAAGTGTGCGTCGTCTTCACCGCAGAACAACAATGTGGGAGCTGTGTGATCGTTCAATCGGCCTTCTGAACCACTCCACCAAAGTAGTGCTTCGTGGGAAGCGGCAAGAGCGAGTGGGTCGTTGCCTGGTCGATCGCCATCAGGCTGTTCGACAGATTTTGCCCTGCCAGAACGCAAAACTCGAATATGCCGTGTGAACCGATCTGAATTCGCGCTAGCCGGCAACAAATGCATGCCGCCGATAGCAAGCATAGATAGCCGTTCTGGAGTCGATGCCGCCAGTTCGAGTCCGGTTCGTCCACCCATAGAAAATCCAACGTAGCCGTATTTTTCTGAACTGACTTGGTCAGCCAGCGCATTGACGACTTCTGCTCGCTTCTCAACGGTGTGATCGTGAGGGTCATGGGATTTAGTCGACAAACCGTGCCCGACAGAATCGAAGATCAGCACGCTGGCGTGTTTTTCAAGTGACTTAATCCAGCCGCCTCGGTTCCAATCGAGTCCCCACGACCCAAAACCGTGGTGAAGGATTAGAAGAGGTCCTGCTCCTGAAATTTCGTAGTTAATCTCAAGTGAATCGAGTTTAAGGGTTGGCATCGGATGATTCTAAATGTTTTGCGGCTCGCGCTTTGTGCCGGGCGACTGTAAAATTGTTTAGTCCCCACACTGGCATCAAGCAACTCTTCAATTGGAGCGTCTAAATAATGGCAAACCCACTCGTTTCGGTGATTATGGGCAGCACTTCGGATTTACCGACTATGCAGCACGCAATCGACATACTTGAAGAGCTTGGCGTGCCGCACGAAATTCGTGTCGTGTCGGCTCATCGAACACCCGATCTAATGTTTAAGTACGCCGAAGAGGTGAAAGATCGCGGAATCAAGGTAATTATTGCCGGTGCAGGCGGTGCTGCTCATCTGCCGGGTATGACGGCAGCAAAGACGATCCTGCCTGTGATCGGCGTGCCGGGCGTAGGCCCCCACCTCGACGGAATGGATTCGTTGATGTCGATGGTTCAGATGCCACGAGGTTACCCGGTTGGTACCGTAGCCATTGGTGAATGGGGAGCCGTGAACGCAGGTATCCTCGCTGCTCAGATCGTGGGTCTTATTGACCCTACCATTCAAGACAATATCGAAAAACGTCGTGCGAAGATCACTGACGATATCGAAGCTGCTACATACATCAAGCCAGAAGCCTAACTAGACGGGTAATTAATGGAACGCGAATCACTTTTGAAACCTGGATCGACTATTGGCATCATAGGCGGTGGACAGTTGGGGCGAATGCTCGCAATTGCCGCTCGCCAGATGGATTACAAGACAATTGTGTTGGATCCAGATCCGGGTTGCCCAACTGGGCAGGTAGCCGATGGGCAGATTACAGAGGCGTACTCAAGCCGAGATGCGTCTCGTGAGCTTGCTCGTTCGACCGACGTTGTTACTTACGAGTTCGAAAACGTTGATGCTGACTCCGTTTCAGCGGCGGCTGAACTCAAGCCAGTTCTCCCATCTGCATCTGTTCTGCGAACAACCCAGCATCGATTACATGAGAAGAACGCTCTTCTCAAAGCAGGTGTTTCTGTTGCTCCGTTCCGAAATGTTGAATCACTGAGTGATCTGCAGAAAGCTGCGGTTGATCTTGGGTACCCTATGGTGCTGAAGACATCTACTCAGGGTTACGATGGTAAGGGGCAGATGATCATCACCCGTGCGGAAGATATTGAGCATTCTTACGAAGTTCTTAGTAGCCCTAAAGTTGAATTGATCGTCGAACAGTTCGTTCCGTTCCAGATGGAAATTTCGACAATTTGCGCCCGGACTGCTGATGGCACAACTGCAACATTCCCACCTGCAGAGAATATTCACCTTAATCATATTCTTGATGTATCAATAGTTCCGCCGAGAGTATCGGAAGCTGTTATCGAGAAGGCTCGATTGCTCGCAGCATATATTGCTGATGAGCTCGATGTAGTCGGGCTTATTTCAGTTGAAATGTTCGTTACGAAAGAGAACGAACTGTTAGTAAACGAGCTGGCGCCACGCCCTCACAATTCAGGCCACTACACGATGGACGGTTGTGACACTTCACAGTTCGAGCAGTTGGTGCGAGTGCTGGCAGGGTTGCCTATTTCTGAACCTCACCTTCACTCGCCAACCGTGATGGTGAATCTGCTTGGTGAAGTGTGGGTAGACACCGATGGTGACCCCGATTGGGGATGTGCGCTCGAATTGCCTGGCGTGAGCTTGCACTTGTACGGCAAGGCTGAGCCACGAGTGGGACGCAAGATGGGGCACATCAACGTGGTTGCTGAAACTGTTGAAGATGCGCTGCACATTGCCACACAGGCAAGAGACAGGGCATGGCGGCGCAGCCGGTAGTCCGGCTGGGGTCATGTTTAATTCTACTTATTCGTCCGAATCCGGGCGTTTGAACTGAGAGTGGGTGTCGACGTTTTTGCCTGCTTCAGTTAGTTCGATCTCGCCGTTGTGAACGGTGTAAATCTTGTCGGACATATCGAGAAGCGTGCGGTCGTGAGTTGTTGCCACGATAGACATGTCTTCTTCAGTGACCATCTGACGGAACAGTCCGAAAATCTCGGCAGCGTTCACAGAATCAAGTTCACCTGTCGGTTCGTCAGCAAGAATTACATTCGGCTTCATGGCGACTGCACGAGCGATAGAGATACGCTGCTGTTCACCACCGGACAGTTCGTATGGACGGTGCTTAGCTCGGCGGCCTAACCCGACGATATCTAGTACTTCGTTCGTGCGCTTCGATCGTTCGGAAGCGCCAATGCCAGCTATTCGCATCGGAAGTTCTACGTTCTCGTATGCAGATAGGAGCGGAAGTAGCGCAAACGACTGGAATACCACACCAATTCGGTGACGTCGCAGTTGGATGAACTGCTTCTCGCTAAATTTCTCCATGTCTTCGCCTTCGAACAGCACTTGGCCTGATGTTGGGTGGTCGAGACCAGCCAACATGTTCAAAAGCGTGGTTTTTCCGGAGCCGGAACGACCAACAAGAGTGATAAATTCACCGATTCTTACGTCGAGATCAACTTCTAGAACAGCGTGAACTGTTTCGCCAGAGAGTTCGTATTCACGAGATGCTTTGATTGCCTGAATAATTGGAGTGGTGGCACCACGTGATTCTTTGGCTATAGTCTGCTCAGTCGCCTGATTCAAGTGTCACCCTTCCATCCTTCATATCTACTCGGACTCTCCGTCCGATATTCAGTTCATCGAGAATATCTCGAGGAATCTGTACTGACCCTCCCGAGTCGATCAGCAAGAACTCTTCTGTGTCACTGGTACCACCACCGAGTTTTCGTTCGAATGAAACTTCTCTGGTGGTTTCTGTACTGGTTTTGCCGTCCTTGATAGCAACGGCACGACCAACGCTGGTTGCGATTGCAGGGTCGTGAGTAACGATGACGATAGTTGTTCCGATGTCTTGGTTTACCTTGTTTAGAAGTTCAAGAACTTCTTTACCGGTTTTGTCGTCTAGTTCACCAGTCGGTTCGTCTGCTAGTAGTAAAGGCGGTTGGTTGGACAGCCCTACTGCGATGGCGACACGCTGTTGCTCGCCACCGGAAAGCTGTGCAGGTTTGTGGGCGGACCGATCGCCAAGACCTACAACATTGAGTAGCTCTTGAGCACGTTCTCTGCGATCAGAACCCGAAGCTCCTGATATGACCATTGGTAGCTCGACGTTTTCAAGCGCTGTTAGATATGGAAACAGGTTCCGTGATGTTTCCTGCCATATGAAGCCGACTTCGTGACGACGGTATTCGACAACTTCTTTATTGGTCATCTGAAGCAAATCGTAGTCGCCCACTCGGATTGTTCCGGCCGAAGGAGCGTCGTAGCCAGCGAGAATGTTTAGAAGTGTAGATTTACCACTACCTGATGCACCTACGATAGCGATGATTTCGCCAGCGGTGACATTGAGTTCAAGCCCGCGTAATGCCACGACTTCAAGATCGGCAGCTTTGTAGATCTTGAATAGACCATTGCAATCGATATAAGCAGAATTCGGTGTTGTCACTTAGCGTCACCTTTATTTAACGTACGAACGATCATTCCTATTAACTTTCACCCATTCTCATGATGCGGTGTATCGACATTCGGTAGACGGAAATCAGGATAAGCCCAATGACTACGAGGAATACTACCCCCAAAAGGCCGAAAGTGATTCCAAATCCTAACCAGTCTATTTTAACTGCCATAGGTGGGACGACTACAGCATTTTCGCCTGAACTGGCGAGGTACGGCATTATCGTTGAACCCATTCGGGCGCCCATTAGTATTCCGAGTGCGACTGCAACCCCGATTACCATCACCTGTTCCAATACAACAAGGAACAGCATTTGTTTCATAGAGAGTCCGATAGTTCGCAACAGAGCCAGCTCTGTACGGCGTCCATCGAACGAGACTTTTGCATGAACCAAGAATCCAATGGCGCTAACGATTAGCACTGTAAAGAAAGCGATACCGAGCAGCGCTCGCCAGCCTGCAGAGACGAGCGGGTCGAACGCCACACCTGCTAGTTCTTGGCTTCGATCAAGTACGTTTGAGCCTGGTCGAATTCGAAGAGCCGAAAGTTTGTTTATTATATCTGGTATCGCTCGATCACCTGCGACCACTGATTCAAGAACGCCTTCTTCTGACAAGAGCAGTTCGGAACCTTGTATCGTCGAAATCCAATATTCTGTCGGCTGAATATTGCCGGTGGTTCGAGTGATGTTTAGGCGTTCGTGAATTGATTCAAAATCAGCTATCAGGAACGGCTTTTCATCGAGTGCAAGAGTTGGGAAGTAGTCGATTACATCACGAATGGAAATATTAAACGGGACTCCGTCGAGGGCGATTTGAATAGGTTTGCCTTCCTCACCGCCATAACGTTCGATGAACGTTGTGCTTGCGATGACTGGTACGATTTCCAACTCAGATCCGTGAGCCAGCCCACGATATTCACGCGGAAGAGATGATGTCCAGCGAAGTCGAGCTACGCCTTCAACTGGCGTGCCATCAGGCAAACTCGCATAACCAAGATTGTCACCGAGTGCTTCGCGGGTCGGAGCCATCGTTCGCCAGTTGTTGACGGAATCGAATGTTTCGATGATGACTAGTTCAGTTCCGGTCTCATCTAGCACCGCAATGTCGTCGATATCTATAGCTGCTGGGGCAAGACCATTTTCGTAGTCGATCACGCCGATCGAATGAAGACGAATCGGTAACTTTACGCCGATCACAGGCAGGATCGTCTTTGCTGCCGTCATACCCGGCAGAGGAATAAGTCCTCGCACACCGCGGAACGGTGTAGCTTGAATGGCGGAACCGATGCGGCACCATTCTGGCGATTCACCATCTACGGGAACACCGCAGTTGAATCTCAATTGGTCAGACGCCAATGGGACCATCGTTCCGAGTGGAACTGAGAAAAATTGTCCGTTCGCATCCGACAATCTGGCGACTAAGAAAGTTGATGGTTGCCTGATTAGCGGCAAGATTCGTGCAGTGAGCCAGCGTCCATTTGTCGGAAGCTCGATTCCTGCCGCTCCACCGACGTTGAGCACTGCTGCCTTCTGGTCGAACGGAGAAAGATCAAAGTCCTCTCTGAACCATCCAACGTCTTCGATGGTGTCGATATTGACTCCAATGAACTGGAATCCCTCGACGTTCACCCCTGAGGTGATGTTTGCCGTTTCACGATAAATCGGTGAAGCAGCCTCAACATTTTCTAGTTCGCTTAGTTCGTCAACTACAGAGACCGATACTCCATTATCACGAATGTTTAAGCCCGTGATTTTTACATCAGCGCCAGTGCGATAGTAGGCAGTGTCGATAGCGCTTTGCTGGAGGGTTGCTCCAAAGCTCGACGCGAACACGCCCAAAGCGGCTGTAAGGATCAGCAGCAGGGAGAGTCGAGAGTGGTGCGCAGGGTTTCGTGCCATTTGCCAGATTACGAGAATAAACGCAGGTGGTGTGATTTTTGTCAACGGACGTCTCGACAGAATCCTGCCAGTGAAGTCCATCGCAACTGGGAATATTCTGAGCAGTACCAAACCAGCAGCTACGAGGAAAATCGCAGGAACTCCAAGGATGAGCTGATTGACCGTAGTTTCACCAAAAATACTTACTGCTACGAACGAACCCTGCTTGGTGAGTTGCCAGAAAAGGAACATCACTAAGGCCAAGAATCCGAGATCTAGATAGTAGCGTTGAACGAGAGCCAACTTGGCAGGGCGCGCTCGTGAAACTCGACTTGCAAGTAATCCTAATCGAGTGGCTCTGAGTGCAGGAATAAATAGCGCTAGTAAGCCTAGAAGCCCTCCAAAGAACGCCATTCGGAATGCAGCGAGGGTCAGTCTTACTGGTAGTGGGTCTCCACCGTTTAGTTCGCTGTATATTGGCAGTACACCGATGAATCCAACTCCGAGCAGCGCAAGGAATGGACCGGTGACTGCGGCAATTGCCGCAAGGAATCCAGCTTCGATTACAAATACTGCGAGAATCTGACGAGATGTTGCTCCACGAGTTCGTAGTAGCTCTACTTCGCTGCGCTGCGCGTCTACTAGTAGTGACGCCAGTGTTACGACGTAGTAGAGAACGACGAGAACGATCAGGATCAACACGATGAACATCGGAAGCCGGTTGAAAAACAGATCTGTTTCGAATGCGCTCAAAACTTGAGGGAGATCGGAACGAAGTAAGAAGCCGTCGACGATTGCTTTGAGTTCACGCTCGGTCGCATCTATGGTGTTTCGAATCGATTCGGTTTCAGATGCTGCAATGCGTTCTGGGTCGATATCGAGCCACCATGCATAGTCGGTTCCCATATTCGGGAAGTACGGGCCGAGTCCTTCAAGGATGGTTTGTTCAGGAACTACGAATCGAGCGAACTGAAGAGTGTCGGTTCGAGATCCGAATGCTTCGTTCTGAATTCGCCAGTGATCCTTTTCAGGATCGGCACGTTCGTACAGGCCCGTAACGAGAATATTTACCCTGTCGTGGGTATCTTCCCAATGTGGTCGCGCAGGGTAGATATCGCCAACACTGATGCCCATTGCTGACGCTGATTGCACATCGATAATTCCTTCGATATGGAGCGAATCATCAGATGCAATGGTAGTTGCTGGACGCGCTAGCGACCCTTCGACGATATTTACACGATTTTCGACTTTAGGGAGTGTCATCATCGTGACTCGTCGGCAGTCACATTCGATTAATCCATCGGCATCGCCTGAATTAGTGCCGAGGTTCGAGCTACAAGGACAATCAGCGGGATCCACTAAGGCTGGAGGCAAGTCTACGAAGAAAGTCCAAGTTTTTATTGCGAACTCAGTTTGATCTAGAAAATGACTGAAATTACGAACGATTGAGCCATTCATCGCATCGACCATCACTGAATGCGTTTCAGGATTTGTGGGCACTTGCCCCGCTTCTACTAACACGTCGAGCTCTGATTGTTCATGAGTCGAGAGTGCGCGTTGAAGAGCTACGTCTCGCAGAGCGTCGAAGAAGATAACCGAACTCGCCATGATCGTAGACGCGAGAACAACACCCACTACAACTGCTGAGAGCAGTCGCCAGTGAGAAAGCGTTCGCTTAACGATGAGTTGGAAAGAGTTACCGATCATGTTGAGGTTGCTGAGAATCCTTCTCGAGCCATTCGGGCAATTTTAATTCTTTGGAATGAAAGGATGGATTTGACGACTCCGGCCAGAGCGATCGTAAATATCGCAGCGATTGTAACTAAAGGGAGCATCCAATTGGTTTGCAGTATAAATGGCGGCAATAATTGCTCCCCATTGCCGGTGTGAGCCATTGATCCGACCATCAATGAACTGACGGCGATTCCAGTTCCAATTCCAACTAGCACACCCACAAGAATTGCGGGAAATAGCTCGGCTATCGTACTTATACAGTGGTCGCGACTGCTTCCGCCCAAAGCGAGTACCAAGGCGGAATCTCCTTTGGTTCTTAATGAATATGCCGCTAAGAATATTGCATATGACAGTAGCACTATCAGCCCTGACACTATCGTTGCGAGGATGCTCATTCCGCGCCATCCCGCCACGGCGACTGGGTCGGTAAACGTGCTGTTTATGAGTTGATCACGTGAATCTATTCTGGCGAGTCTAAAAACACCTCGGACGTTTTTAGTAATTTCCTTATTCCGAAGTTCGGAAGGTGCGAGAGTGGCGAATAGTTCGTTCGGGGTTATGGTTTTTCGACCACGTAGTTCTACGAAATCTATGATGGCGTCGATATCTGCAACAGCAAATGGTCCTTTTTGAGGATCGATGGTTGGGAAGTATTCGATGGCTTCAATTACCTCAACAGGAACTAGTCCGCCTTGAACATCGATCATGAACGGTCGGTTCAGTCCAACTCCTGATTGGTCCAAGAACAACTGACTGGCGATAATCGGTATCGGTCGGTTTACTGCTCGGCGATAAATACCTCTGATTCCCTCGCTCGAACCTCTGCCGAGGGATATGTTTCCAACCCCGACCCCAACGTCACCTTCGGCTACACCTGAAATACCTTCAGGCTCGCCAGTAATAGTGAATATAGTGTCTTCGCCTTCAGCTGTAGGCAGTCCAGTCCATAATTCAGGTAAGTCGAAATCTACTACGAGATGCTTTGTGCCGTCTGAAGTCGTGATTACTAGGTCATCTACGAGCAAATTAGTTAGAGGAGCGCTGTCGTCCTCTGCATTAATAAAAGTTTGAATCGAAGCGATTTCGACTGGCTCTGTAAATTTAGATAGCCGAGCTGATGTATGAAACCAGTCTTCCTCAAATAGCCCCATATTTATCGTGTGGGTGTCGCCTAGCCCGTCTTTCAAAACGATCCATAGTTCAAGATTTGGTGTTACTGGTTTATTTCTCACCCATATGGACATTTCAGTGGCGTCAGGAGGTAGTTGAATAGGCTCTGGGAGTACTCGAACCGCAAGACGATCGACGATCTGACTTATCGGAACCACAGAATTCGAGAAATCATCTCTAAACCATGCAACTTTCTGAAAGTCGACCGGGTCGATAGCAAACAATGTGAACAGTGTTCCAGTTGAAGTGGTTCCTACGGATGATCCGGTTCGAAGAGCTGGTGTAACTACATCGATTGACTCAAGATCACGCACCTCTTGAAGCTGCTCACGTCCTACTTGGCCTGTCGACCCGGTCGTAGTCACGTGGATGTCAGATCCAGTGCTATAGAAAACCTGCTCATTGGTGGATCGTTCTAAGGTCGATACGACCGACCCCGCGACAATTCCGGTACTAATCGCCAGTGTGAATGCCAGCATTGGCCAGCCGTGGAAGAAAGGTCGGCGTGCCACGCTGGCTAGGCCAAGTCCTAGAGCCGTTGAATTACCTCGTAATCCAATGCCGGCTATTACTCGAGTAATCATCGGGAAGAGTCGTAGTGCAACCAACGAGCTAGCGATAACGATTAAGACCGGGGCTGCTAACAGGCTGAGGTCTAGAGAGATATCACCCTCTCTCTCCGAACGAACTACGCTGTTTCTAGCTCCGACTTCCCACCAAAGAATTCCACTTAATGCGACCACTAAGGCGTCGACGTAGAAACGCTGAAACCACGGAGCGCCAACTGGTCGTGCATCGGATGATCGAGACGCAGCGAGTGTGGACTTGTCCCAAAATGAAGATGCTGCCGTTATTAGCATCACAGTGCCGACTGCGGCTCCGAACGACCATATCCAGCCTGATAGAGATAGTTCGACCGGCATGCTGCTGCCGTTGGTTATTGATGAGTACGCAGGCAGATATCCAAGAGCGCCGATAGCCACTATCGAAGCAAGTGGAGCGATTATTGCTGCAGGAATCGAAATAACAGCTGCTTCGAGCATATTAACGGCGAGCTGCTGCTTGATGTTGAAGCCTCGGCTTCTGAGCATCATATATCCGTATACCCGGTGTTTTCCGAGTAGGCCTACAGCCATTGTTAGATAAAAGGCTACACATGCAAGGATTAGCAGCGCCAAAAGCATCAGCGGGATTCTGCCGAATAATGCTCGCTGCTTCATCGATTCAATTCTTGGAATCATTTCGGTGATTACGAACGGACGAGCGACGTTTTCTTCCAATTGCGTCGCTAATCCACCAAATGCTGATTCAAGTTCAGCTACAGATTTTGTAGCCAGTAAATTTTCATCTGTGTATATAAACCAATCGTAAGACGCCGGAAGCCCTGAATTGGCTTCTGCTACCTCAGTGAACATTGAATTGCTTGTAGGAAGCATGATCAACGGCTGCTCACGCCCGACGATAGCTGGTGCGAGATACGCTTCGCCGAGTTGCATCCAAAAAACTTCTTTAGGGTTTGCTTGTTCGAAGGTTCCTGTTACTACGGCGCGAACAAGTCCGGTGCCACGTGCGATTGGCTGAGAATTGATCACATCGCCGATGGATATCCTCAGAAGTTTTGCTCGATCGTGCATTACGGCGACTTCAATCGTCGTTTCACCTTTAACAATGCTGGTTGCGTCAGTCGGAGCTACGCCCTCTATGAATGTGACGTGATCGGTGAAATTCTCTATGTATTGAAACGAACTGAGAGAGGCGTCGCCATCCTGTCGCATTGGTTGGTTAAGCCAGCCCCACCAGTGCTCTCGACTCTTGGTTAGGCGGGTGGTGTCAGTTACCAAATCGCCCAGATGTTTTTCAGTAGCTTCAAAAATTTCAGCGTCAGCAAGGACATGGTCTTCGTAGGCGAGCGGTACCCATGAAGTATTGATGTGGACATTTGTGTTTACATCGCCAATGTCCTCGACCGCCGCACGCATCGATATAATTTCAAGCGAACGACTGTACTGAGGAATGCCCGATGTGGTGGCCGTTGCGAATAGCGCACCGACCATTAATCCGATGATCATCCATCGATCGGAACTGGCTCGGGCTCTGATTAGTCTTATTAGGCTCAGATTTGTACTCGTTTATTCCGTTATCAAAGTATCCAGCCAATTCAACGCAACGTTTCTGATTGGCGCTACATAGAATATCCACCAGCGATAAGTGTTGTTGCTTGATACGCTGGCAGTACGGAATTCGGTCTATTCGATGCAGACATTACCATCACTTTGACACTTTCACATCTTTCAAAACTACTGAATATTACGTTCGTAGCAATTGCTCTGATGATTGTGACGGTTTCATGCGTAACATCAGGCACAGGTGAAATCTCATCAGATTCAGAAAATTTTGCGTCCGAAACTGACGCCACGTCAGTTGTCATCCCAACTCCGGTATCCCGTGATTCAGACACGCTCGCTCTAGGTACTCCGGAACTTGTTGAACTTCTTACGCCATCTGTCGTGCAGATCGCTGTGAATTTGAACCGAGGTCAAGGCGTTGGCACGGGTGTGGTCCTCGACGCAGAAGGGTTGATTCTTACGAATTGGCACGTCGTAGAAGACGCAGTCACGATTACAGTCGCATTTGAAGATGGCTCTATTGCTGAGGCAGAATTATTCCGACGAGACCCGCAACTTGATCTCGCAATTGTTCGCGTAGAGGGGCAAACTGGCCTGAAGCCAGCGATCTTTGGTGACTCTGACGCGCTACGCATTGGCGAAGACGTTGTTGCGATTGGTCATGCACTCGGTTTGCGTGGAGGCCCAACCGTTAGCAAAGGCGTTGTGAGCGCACTTGATCGGACGATTGTTGGCGAAGCTGGCGGCGATCTTACCGGGTTAGTTCAAACCGACGCCGCTATTAACGAAGGTAATTCTGGCGGGCCGCTAGTAAATATGTTTGGTGAAGTTGTCGGCATAAATACTTCGAAAATCAACATTGGTGATCGAATCGGTTTCGCTATAAACATTAATGCTGCCAAAACTGCCGCTTACAGCCTAATAGCACAAGGGCCACTGCCGCCTCCAGGATTTCTCGGTGTAGGTGGAGTAGATGTAACTCGTGCTTTGGCTCGTGCCTTACGACTGCCAGTTGGTGAGGGATTTGGCGTGACTATAATTGATCCAGATTCTCCGGCCGCTCAAGCCGGGTTCGAACTTGATGACATCATCGTTCAGCTCAATGAAACCGAAGTCACCCGTGGTCAGGATTTGACCGAATTTCTTCGTGAGCATCCAAGCGGTAGCGACGTGAAAATTACAGTTGTTAGAGATTCTCAGTTCTTGGTCACACTCCAAGCAACGCTGGTCGACCGTCCTGAACGGTAGCGCTTCGATCCTCGTAGAGTCGAATACAGGCTTTATTCATTAGAGCCTTTTGTGTACCTACTGATATCGTGTGCAGCATCCTGGAAGTTCGTGCAGAATGTGCGGAATTATTACGCGTACCACTACGAAGGGCACTTCAGATGACCGATCACGATGGATCCGAACTCAAAGGCAAAGTAGCAATAGTTACTGGAGCCGGCCGTATGCGCGGCATTGGTCGCGGCACGGCGATAGTTCTTGCCCGAATGGGTGCAAACGTAGTTGTCACAGGCACCGGTCGAGATCCCAGCACATTTCCTCAGGACGAGAAAGATGCTGGCTGGCGAGATATTCAATCGACTGCCGAGCAAATCGAGTCGTGCGGAGTAAAAGCATTAGCGCTCGTTTCGAACGTCGCTGAAGAAGACGATGTTCAGAACATGGTCGACGCAACGGTTGCTGAATTTGGACGGCTCGACATCATCGTGAACAATGCTGCTGCCCCATATGGCAACGACCGTGTATCCGTTCTCGATTTAAAGGCTGATGTTTTCAAAACCGTGATCGATGTGAAGGTGATGGGTACGTTCTACGCCTGTCGTGCCGCTGCTGCTCAGATGATCAAGCAGGGCGAAGGCGGTCGTATCGTTAATCTTTCGTCGACTATGGGAAAAAGTGGTCGAGCGAATACGAGCGCATATAACGCTGCAAACTTCGCTGTCGATGGATTCACGCAGGCATTGTCAAAGGAAATTGGTGAGCACGCTATTACGGTTAACAGCGTATGCCCTGGCCTGACTGAGACTTCTAGGCTTGACCTTATGGGCCGCACTGAAAAGTGGGCCGCACGAATCGCTGAAGTGCCCTTGAGACGAGCTGGTACCGATGAAGAAGTCGGTGAATTGATCGGATTTCTATGTAGCCCACGAGCGGGATACATCACAGGTCAGTCGGTCAATGTAAACGGAGGCGTGATTACTGAACGTTAGACGTCTTTACCGGCGAAGAGAGCGATTTCTACGAAATCTTCCGCTTGATCATCCCAAGCGAACTGGCGTGCCTCAACCACACGATCTTCATCGATTCCTACAACGATTTGTTGAACAGGATAAGCCGGTCCGTCGCCCCATGGATCGGAAGCGTTCGTCTTGTCAGTCTCTGAGAAGTATGCTCGACCGTTTGGATGCGAGTGGTAGATGATTTTAGGGCAGACATCATTATCAAGCGTTTGGTTTAGATCAAGAAGGTCTTCGCCAGCTATTACGAACGCTGTTTGGGCCGAACGGTCTTTGGCGGTAGGGTGAGTTTCAGGCTCGTATGCGTTGATCGCTCGTCGCACGCCGCCAGCTTCACTTGAGTCTTTTACGCCGGTGATCCAACCGCAGCATTCGTTTGGGAATGATTGGCGAGCGTGTGCGAATATTTCTTCGAGAGAAGATCGTGGAACGTTGATAACGGCTGGAGTTGGCAAGTAAGAGATTCCTGCTATTCGACGTGCGGATTGCTCGGCACTGTTAGATGTGACCGTTGAAGTGTAGCGATGTATCCACTACAACGTATAAAAGCTTCTGACATAAGCTTATTTATTCGTTTTATATAGATGCTTATGAGGCGTGTTGTTGTGACACTGTTTTACACGTTCGATACTAGAATGTGTGACGATTGGTACCTGATTCACTTGCCCATATGTTCTCCTAGGCCGAATTTTTAGATGGCTGGACTTCCGAAAAGCTGGATAGATCGAAGACGACGTAAATTGCGTCGTATTCAACGCGAGGCTATTGCACGTATTGGTATATCAACTTCTGGTGCTCCATCTGTAGGCGAAACTACGATGTGCATCGCATATATGTGCCCCTGGGCGCATTCCTGTAACACTGCGACACCACGACCTTCACTCGTCGCGGAACGAGATTGCCTACGAAAGTTTCCAGAAGATACTCGGCCAGATTCTGGGTTGTCAGACGTTGCGCTCGATAATCTTGCAAAGCATAGAGAAAACGGTATCCGTCTCGGAAGTGTGACTGTGACCGTGCTGGACGAATTCAGGCCTTGTGGCCCAAGTCGTTCAATGAACCAAAATAAGCCTGAACGACCGGTTTACGATGGTGGTGTAAAGGGCAAACCGTTTCTGCCACCGTTCGAAGAAATAAGCACTGTTCGCCGAAGCCAATAGATTTATGTACTAGCTGACAGATCCCGAACGCCGAAGCTCGGAAATTTCTTCTGCAATTAGGCCAATATCGTCCAGAATTTCGTCAGTGTGCTGGCCCAGTGATGGCGAAGACTTTAGTTCAGGCATACCTGCTCCGAACTGGAGTACCGGACCTGAAGTTTTGACTTTATGACCCGTGTGGTGGTCTAGCTCTACAACGTAGTCGTTTGCTATAACCTGCTCGTCATCAACCATTTCTTCGATGAACCTGATCGGTTCGCATGGAATATCGTACGATCTGAGTTCTTTGAACCAGTGGGCGGTAGTTTTACTTGCGAAGATTTCTTCAAACTTGCCGACAAGCTCTTCTCCGAGTCTTTGTGCCTCATCTGTCGAATCATCGTAGCTGTGATCCGTAACTCTTAGATCTTCCAGTCCAAATACGCTCAGCAAACGTGCACGGGCGTGTACTGCGAGAGTTCCTAAGGTAAGACCACCATCGAGGGTTTTGTAAGCCCTGTAGTAGCAGCGGTAAATTGCCGGGCGAACGGTAATTTGGTAACTCTCTTGAATTTCTTCGTAACTAGCGCCTTGCTGCAAGAGTTCTGGGTAAGTATTTTCATGCCACGTTTTCGCAGGAGCTGGGAATCCTTCAACATCGGCAATACGTAACGTTTGCATTCCAATTGCGTTCGAGAGAAGACTCGTAGATACGAGCTGGCCTTTTCCGGTTTTGCTTCTACCTATAATTCCGGCAAGGATGCCGTTGGCCGCAGCGTATCCAGTTGAGAAATCTATATATGAGGACGACCACACGACTTCAGGTTGGCCGCCCTTGGTGATCTTGCCTTCACTTGCAACTGCGCCTGTGTAGCCCTGAACGATCAGGTCGAACCCAGGGATATCTGCCATGTGACCTTTTGATCCGTAAGCGGTGATATCAACGTATACGAGCTTTGGATTGATTTTCGATACAGATTCGTAGTCGATCCTGAGTTTTAATGCGGTGTCATGCCGGTTGTTGGAAATAATGCCATCGGCGGATTCTATAAGTTTTCGAAGCGTCCCTTGTGCGGAATCTTGTTTTAGGTCAAGACAAATACTGCGAGTCCCTCGATTTAGAGGGATAAATACTCGACTTTCGTTTTTGGCAAAGGAGCTAGCGTGGCGCCAAGGATCTCCGACCGGTGGCTCGATCTTTATAACGTCAGCGCCCATGTCTGCGAGAAGCTGTCCAGCCCATGGCCCAGCAACGAAGCTCCCGAACTCCAACACTCTTATTCCCTGGAGTGGCCCTGCCATACGAGTTTGATTTACTGACATTCTGTGGTCGTTGTCCCTAGTTTAGTGAGAGATGTTCGCCGATGGACTCGGGCACTCGTTCGTAGATGCTTGGCGCATGTGGGAGATGTTATCGCCGTTATGCTTTTCATGTGCGGCGTTTTTTATCACGTTTTTATCGTCAACGTGTCTTCGGAAGAATAACAAAAACTGAATGGCGATCAGGTCTAATTACCTTACCGGCAATGCTTCCAACAACCCATAATTGAAGCTGTCATATCCGTGAGACTTCTTGATTACGATGCTGTTTTCGTGTTCGGAATTTCATCAACAATATGTTGCGATAGGCTTCCCGTGCTAATACTTGCGCTCGTATTTAGGGCGGTCTCTTCTGCGCCCTGAACTAACCCGTTAGGAGATTTGGTAATTTATTGGCTGTTATTTTTTTATCGACTATGACCGTGAACATGCCATCTGAAGTTCGAAATTCTCCGTGTACGTTACTTTCAACTTCCTTTGCCATATCTATCACCCTCGCGTGCTGATTGAAAAGGAGTGTTCTCTGGGTTAACGAAAATGTTTTTCTATGTTGTTTAGCAACAATAGAAATTGCCGAGTATTTAAGCGAATATATGTCGGTATTATCCAAAGTCGTATGAGAGTGTCGCTAAATTTGTGCATATACACCATCACGCAATACTCTCCTCTATCTGTTCTATAGGTGGTGAGCTGATAGCGGCTATTTTCTTCGGTGCGTTTTTGTGTGTGTGGGTAGTTATTGAAATTATGGGGCTTGATACGTGTTCAAACGTTCAAAATTCGTTGTTGTATTGGTTCTGGCAGTTTTCACACTGTTCGTAGTAGTTGCGTGTGCGGAGTCGACAAAAAAACTATTTCTAACGGCAACTCTGGTTCCTGAAATCGATTCAATAGCTACGGACACAAACGAACCGGATGCATCAGGCCCAGATATCGACAATGGCGAAAGCAAATTCAAAAGTCTCGGCTGTAGCGGTTGCCACAACACTGACTCGAGAAAGCTAGTAGGGCCAGGTCTCGCCGGGGTTGGTTCTAAGGGTGATGACTACATGCGAACGTCTATCGTTGATCCTGCAGCAGTGATTGTCGATGGATTTAACAATCTCATGCCCAAAAAATTCGGCGATGCGATTAATGGCGACGACATGGACGACCTAATTGCGTATTTGAATACGCTGAACTAGTTATCGCTCAACGGGCAGGCAAATCGTCTGCTACGTAAGTTTCACTAGCGTAAGCGATCTCGATATTTCTGTATAAGTTACTGTGGATCTTGTATTTAAAGCGTTAGCTACGTAGATCCACGCCTGAAGCTGCGGCTACAGTATCGAGGTCTTTGTCGCCTCGTCCGCTGAGCAGTAGAAGCACGATCTGGTCTTTGGGTAGTGTTGGAACCCACTTCATCATGTACCCGATGGCGTGAGCAGGTTCTAATGCAGGGATGATTCCCTCGGTGCGGCTTAGGAACCTGAAACCAGCTAGAGCTTCATCATCGGTCGCCGATACATAAGTGGCTCGCTCGGTATCTTTCAAATAGCTGTGCTCGGGTCCTACGCCAGGGTAATCGAGACCTGCTGAAATACTGTGCGCTTCGGTAACTTGCCCGTCTTCGTCTTGCAGTAGGTAGCTCATTGAGCCGTGCAGCACGCCGGGCCGACCCTTGGTCATCGTGGCTGCGTGACGCTTGTCGAGACCTTCGCCGGAGGCTTCAACACCTATTAATCCAACGCTTTCATCCTGCTGGAATCCAGAGAAGATACCCATAGCGTTTGATCCGCCGCCGACACACGCAATAACGTAGTCAGGAAGCCGGCCGGACATATCGAGAATCTGCTGGCGTGCTTCCGCACCGATTACGGATTGGAAATCACGAACCAGTTTTGGATATGGATGTGGTCCAACTACGCTACCGATTATGTAGTGAGTGTTTTCGACGTTAGAAACCCAATCACGAATCGCTTCGTTCGTTGCGTCTTTGAGCGTGCGACTTCCAGAAGTTACTGGTTCGATTTTCGCTCCTAGTTCACGCATTCGGTACACGTTTGGTGACTGACGAGCAATGTCGGTTTCGCCCATGTAAACGATGCACTCGAGGCCCATCTGCGCGCAGACGGTTGCAGTCGCAACGCCATGCATTCCAGCTCCGGTTTCGGCGATGATTCGCTTCTTTCCGAGTCGTTTTGCGAGTAGGGCTTGACCAATAGCATTGTTTATCTTGTGCGCACCGGTGTGGTTCAAATCTTCCCGCTTGATGTATATCTGAGTTCCACCAAGCTTTTCGGAAATATTCTTGGCGTGGTACATCGACGATGGTCGACCAACGTAGTGAGTTAGCAGGTCTTCGAATTCAGCCCAGAAGGAATCGTCTTGCCGTGCTTCGTCAAAAGCGTTTTCGAGTTCGGTGAGAGCTGCCATCAGCGTTTCTGGAACGAACTTGCCGCCATAGGGACCGAATCGCCCCAGCGAATTAGGGAGTGATTCGGATTCATGGTCAGATTTGTACGAAGTTGATGTCATCGAGGAAATCTCGTGTAAAAGCAGGTTTGATTATTTGCCGAATTTCCAAAAAGAAATCGGATATTAGGGCGTGATTCGTTATCACAAGCTAGGATAGCATTGGATCAACTGTCAATCTCACCGCTGGCCGTATATCTCCCTAGAGACAAGTTTTAAAGGACTATCCTAACGTTGGCACAAATGAGCACAAATCGACCGGATATGGACGAGTACATGATGTCGATAGCAGTAGGAGTTAGAGCTCGTGCCAACTGCCTTGGCAGCCACATTGGGGCGGTACTGGCTAGAGACGGCCACATCGTTGCTACCGGCTACAACGGAACTCCACATAAAACTCCGAATTGTGATGAGGGCGGGTGTGGTCGATGTTTAAACACGAAGGACTATCCGTCTGGCACCGGGTACGACCTGTGTATTTGTGTACACGCCGAACAGAATGCACTGCTTTCCGCTGCTCGATTCGGAATAGCGGTTGAAGGATCGGTTCTCTACACCACGTGGCGTCCTTGCTTTGGGTGTACCAAAGAAATGCTTCAAGCTGGCGTTTTGGGCGTTAGATACGGCGAAGACTGGGAGCCTAATGCGGATTTAAAAGAGGAATACTTTCGTCTACAATCTTATTTTCCAGATGGTGTTAAAAAAGTGGAACTTCCAGATGGAGCAAATTTTCACCGCCGAGGTAAATAATCATGAAAATTACGAGCATCGAGACCATAGCCCTGCAAGATAAGGCTGATGGGAATGTAACCTCGTGGAATCCTTCATTTCTACCAAGTGATAAAACTCGTGCCGTGACTGAATGTGGTGACGGCCCCTCTGGTACCGGTGGGTATGATCTAACAGTAGTTCGAGTTCATACTGATGAAGGCTTAACCGGAATTGGGCAGTGTGAGGCGCCAAGCCTCGTAATCGACGCAATTATTAGATCTTCACAAGGCCTTGAAGCGTTACTAATCGGAGAAGACCCGACTCAAGTTCAACGTCTTTGGCAGAAGATGTACAACTCTACCGGAGTATTTAACCGTCGAGGAGTCGGAATTGGCGCGATTGGTGCGGTAGAAACAGCGCTGTGGGACATCACGGGTAAAGCGTACGGAAAACCGATTCATGAATTGATATGGCGATCGTTTACGACTACGGGGAGCGATGTTGAGCCACTGAAACGCGTTACCCCCTACGCAACGGTATATCCGCCCGGTGCGAACTTGGAAGAACTCGAAGAACGAGTAAGTCTTGCAGTGTCGCGTGGATTGAAGGCGATAAAGATTGAGGAATGGCCTGGTCAGTTCGGAAATGTTGATGTCGAAACCGACGTCGCTGTTATCGAAAAGGCCCGTTCGATAATCGGGCCAAAGCGTGATTTAATGATCGACGTGCAGAATCGATGGCGTGACGTTGGTCAGGCGCTTCAGACGATTCAGGCAATTGAACAGTTCAATCCGTACTTCATAGAAGCGCCACTCCCTGCCGACAACATCGAAGGCTACCGACGGCTGTCAGAATCAACCAACGTTAGAATCGCTGTCGGCGATTGGGGATTCAGCACCCGGCATGAGTTTGCTGATTTGCTTCGTCGTGGGCGACTCGGAGTTGTTCAGCCGAGCGCCGTGCGTGGTGGAGGTATGCACGAAATTTTGAATATTGCTGAAGATGCGTATCAATTTGGCGCACTTTGTATTCCTCACACTTGGTGTCACGTTATTGGCGTAGCTGCTCAGATTCATTTGGCGGCTGTAGCACCGAATATGCCTTACTTTGAATCGCCAATAGCGTTCCCTTCAACTCCACTAGTAGAAAACTTGTTGTTGCCGAACTTTGAGATTGCAGAGGACGGAACGATGGAAGTTCCTAACCGCCCGGGTCTTGGTTTCGAACTCAACGAAGACGTAATTTCGGAGTTCAGAGTTGATCCGTACTAGCGTGGTTGGCTTGGGTTTGAGAATTCGAATTTAGTGCGACCATAGTATGAGAATCAAGGGCAATGGCAGTAGCTTAAAACCGTTCAAGTCACGATAAGATGTCTGTAAATGCTAATTATACGGGGCGTACTATGTGTGGCTGAATTATTTGGGTTGTATCGCTAGCAAGTGCGGCTTTGTTGATGAATCTTGGCTGAAGAATTAAACTTGCCACAATCGTATTGAATTTACTTATGGATCTTTCGTTCGACAATAGCCAATCACGTACTGCTCGCTTTAGGCGTGAACTACGTAATCCTTCAATGCTGACAATCATCCTCATTTTGATTGTGATTGCCGTGGTGGTTCTTGGCCCGTTCGTACCGGGTTGGGTTTCAACAACTCGGGGTAGCTTAGAAGCGATAGCCAAGAAGAAAGAACTCAACGAAGCGGGCATACTTTCGCTTGGAGCTATTGTGCCGAGTCAGATCACACCTTGGCTCAATCACCAGGTTAATACGATGATCGATGCTCAAGGACCGCTTGACTGGAAGGTTGTTTCATTCAGATCCGGGGCGTGTTTGGGAGAGAATCTATCTCAGCTCCCTGCCAGTAAATATTCAACTGCAATAATCACGGCATGTGACGAACTCGATGATATTCAGCAACAGTACTCTGGCAGTTGCTTCTTGGCTTCCGACTGTAATGTGCCAGAAATTGCCAAAGAAGAACTTCGAGCTGCGATGAGTAGAGTTTGGTCAGAATTCTCGGATGCTGGATTCGTTCTTCCGTACGAAGTGCTTGAGCAGGGGCTGCCGTAGCTGTTGGATGCTATCGTATAATTTGTTCGATAAATCACAGCTATAAACAACAAATTTTTCGTTGTTTATAGAGAATTCGGTTGCCTATATGGCGCTGTTCCTAAGGAATTAAAACTCATGGGTCTTGTGTACGACGAAGACAACTCTCGGTCAGCACGAATCAAACGAGCGTTGCTCAGTCCGTCAAAGCGAACAGTTTTAATCGCTGCAGTTCTACTACTACTCATTTTGTCGCCGTTGATTATGAAAACGATCGGCACAGCTCAAGAAGGTATAGGGTCCGTTACGGCTGAAAGTGATTTGGACATCAATACGGCCGGTGCACATGCGGATCTTGAAGATTCAGGAATTGCACCTTTCTTGGTTTCACAAGGTGAGATCATGATGGCGGCAACCAGTCCGAAGCATTGGAAAGTCGGAAACTACCGATTCGGTGTTTGTAGTTCCGAACGAGTTGGTGAAATAACCGACACTTCGTATAGTGCTGCGATTGTTGAAGCCTGCGACGTGATGTACGACATTCAAGGTAAGTACTCGAGAGATTGCTACCTCGCAAGAACCTGTGATGTGAAAAGCACGGCGAAAGACGAGCTGATTGCAGTGGCCAATGATTTGAAGACGGCGCATTCAACTGCGGGCTTCATATGGCCTAATCCTTAGTATTAACAAAAGAGTGCAAAGTTCGTCAGAGATTCGATGGCAACAACGACATTGCATGGATGGCACTCTGTGATGGCCGGTTCTATCTCGGAAATTAGTCAGAACAGCTACTCGGTTGGGCATACAAATGTTGGCTACTGCTAAACTTCCGGAAAATTCGTGATTTGGAACGGCTTTGATCTGGAAAATATGATTGTCTCCGTAAGTAAGGATGCTTTTTAGCTCATGGACAGTTCTCTCTCTCCGCACGGCCTGATTGGTGAAGCGTACCGTCCACCCAAGATTGGAAGCAAGGGAGCTGTGGTAGCCAACCACACGATGGCTGCACAGGCAGGGATGCGGGTTCTCTACGGGGGCGGAAACGCTGTCGATGCTGCGATTGCAGTAGCGTTCGCATTGGGAGCCGCTGAACCGCAAGGGTCATCGATTGGTGGCGATGGGTTTGTGATGGTTCACATGGCAGCCAACAAATCAGTCGAAGTCGCTAATGGAACGGGGGCGGCGCCTCTATCTGCAACCGCCGACAAGTACTCAAACGGGATTCCTTACACAGGCATTTTGGGGACTTCTGTCCCGGGAATTGTCGATGCGCTATTGAGCGCACATGAACGCCACGGAATATTGACGCTGGCTCAGTGTTTGGAGCCAGCTATCGAGCTGTGCGAAGATGGTGTTCCGGTATCTGACTTTCAATCTCAAATGGCGGCACAAAATCCGGTACTGAGAAGTTCTTCAACTTCAGGACCCGTGTTTGCCCCGAACGGAAATTGGTTGAAACCGGGCGAGATTCGACGTAATCCAAATTTGGCTCGAACTTACAAGCAGATCGCTGATTTGGGTCGGGACGCGTTCTACGAAGGCGATATTGCACGGGAGATCGCACGTTATTCCGAAGAGCACGATGGATTGCTGACCTACGAGGATTTGAAGCGACACAAGGTCGAATGGCAGGCTCCGGTAGCTGTGAACTATCGAGGTCGAACTGTTTACGAGGCACCGCCGAATTCGAGTGGGCATGTGCTGTTGCAAGAACTAGCCATGTTCGAGCAATTCGATCCTAAGGAGTACGGCTACATGTCGCCTGAATCGGTTCATCTAATGGTCGAGGCGAAGAAACTGGCATTTGCTGATCGTGAAGCGTATTTGGCTGACCCTAACTACGTTGATGTTCCTATCGAAGGTTTACTGAACGCTGAATATCTTGCCGAGCGTGCGGCATTGATCGACATAGAGCGTGCAGCCGAGAAAGTTTCTGAAGGCGATCCGTGGGCGTTCATGGATCGTTCACCTAGCGTAGAGAAAAAACATCGTAGAGGTGGTCGTTTGCATTCGGCTGGAACCGATACCACCCACTTCTGTGTGGTCGATCGATGGGGCAATTCAGTTGGTGAGCTGCAAAGCATTCAAACGATGTTTGGTTCGTGCGTCATCGCAGGTTCGACCGGAATATTGATGAATAACCGTATGACCTACTGGCACTTAGAGCCAGACCACATCGACTATCTAAATCCTGGTCAGCGAGTTCGTCACACGATGAACCCTGTAATGGTCTTCTCTAAGCCTGTTGAAGAAGGTGGGAAGCTTGAGCTGGTTTGCGGTACTCCAGGCGCTGATACGCAGGTTCAAACGAATATGCAGATCGTTACCAGCGTGTTCGACTATGGCTTGAACGTCGCAGAGGCTATTGATGGCCCTCGCTGGACACATAATCAAGCTGGCACTGATTCTGCAGTACCTCGATCCACTACTGATTCGCTTCAGATAGAAGATCGTGCGGGTGAAGAGGTAATCGCAGGGCTTAATGAACGGAGTCAACCTGTTGAATCGACTGGTCAATGGGGTGGAGCCGGAAGCGAGGGTGCTATTCAGGTCGATCTTGAGAACGGAACCCTGTTTGCTGCATCAGATCCAAGACGTGAGGGTGATGCGCAGGTTTGGTAGGTTCGTTCGCAGCAACTTTTAGTTTTAGAAAGTTGCGAAATTAGAGATCGACTCGATAGTTTTGAATAACTGGCCTTACATGGCTTAGCTCGAACGCTGTGAACCCAATAATTCGGAACGGGAATAGCGCAATTGCGACCCTCCGATTCGAATGAGGCCAATTACGAGTTGTTCGAGTGTCATTGAGTAGTCTTTATGCGGGACTTAATACTGCCGGACGTGTGCGTAGTGCCACTACGATAGCCCCGTTTTTATTCCTGCCCACTATAATCACCCACGTTTACGAAAGTCCCTCATTAATTTAGATCTCATCTGAAGCAATTGTTCAGAGCATAAAAGTAAATACATATGAAATATCGGCACCTCGGAAATTCCGGTCTTGAAGTCAGTGTTATTGGTCTCGGAACCAATAACTTTGGTGGTCGAATGGAATTCAAAGAGGCCCGGGAAGTGATATTCGCCGGTATGGATGAGGGAATCAACTTCATCGATACAGCCAATATTTACTCTCACGGCAACTCGGAGGAGATCATTGGACGAGCGCTGGTTGATCGACGTGATGAAACATTGATCGCCACCAAGTTCGGCATGCTCTGGGAAGAGGGGCCGCACGGTAAGGGTGGATCTCGAAAGCACATCATGGATTCGCTGGAAGGTTCACTGAGACGATTGCAGACGGACTACGTCGACTTGTATCAGATGCATCGACAGGATCCTGATACGCCTATTGAGGAGACCCTTCGAGCGTTGGATGATGCGGTTCGAGACGGGAAAGTTCGTTACATTGGACTTTCAAACTTCGAGCCATGGCGAATAGCTGACGCACAATGGACAGCTAAGCACAACGGCTACACACCGTTTATTTCGTCTCAGCCCGAGTATTCGATGCTGGATAGAAGTGTCGAGCGTGGCGTTCTGCCTGTTTCCGAAAAGTACGGACTAGGCACGTTGCCGTACTTCCCGCTTGCACACGGATTCTTGACTGGTAAGTACCGCCGAAACGAAGCCGTTCCTGAAAATACTCGATTGGCACTGACTCCTGATGCGCAGAGCAAGCGATTATCTGAAGCTAATTTCGACATTCTCGACCAGTTAGAAGCGTTCGTTCAGAAACGCAATCATACGATGGTTGAACTGGCGTTTGCTTGGATTCTTGCTCGACAATCGGTTGGTTCGGTGATCGCTGGTGCAAGTACGCCCGCGCAGATTCGTCAGAACGCAGCCGCAGCCGAGTGGGAGTTAACTGCCGAAGATATGACTGAGTTAACGGGGATTCTCGACAGTTAGTCGGATTCGATAGTAATGGTCTTGCCGTCAGACGGAGTATCGTCAACGGAAAGCTGTTCTGGGGACGAGCATGATGCTTCGAATCATACGAATAGTGTGACGCCTTTTGTATTGACAATTCCTTCATTATGAAGCTTGGATATGGAATCAGGGAATTCACATATCGGTATGACCCGATTGGTTCGACGTGAGTGAGCCCCCAATTGATTTCACAGTGAATCGCAGTAATTGGGGAATGATCCACTAAGTCATATGCCGATGAGACGCCACGTAATAAAGCGATGAGACAGGTGAGTCTGTAAAGTACAGCGATATGCCAGAACACATACTCGCAATTGACCAGGGTACGACTTCAACCCGCGCTATCGTTTTCGATTCGTCGGCAACGCCCGTGGGGTCGGCGCAGGTCGAGCTGTCTCAGCATTTTCCTCAGCCGGGCTGGGTTGAGCATGACCCGATCGAAATTGCCGAGGCGGCCATTAGTGTCGCGAAGCAAGCTATCGCACGGGCTCAACTTGCGCCAGAAAATATAGCTGCAATTGGGATATCCAATCAGCGCGAGACAACGATTGTTTGGGAGCGAGCTACGGGTCGTCCTGTCGCCAACGCAATTGTGTGGCAGGATCGCAGGACTGCCGAAATTTGTGCCGACTTGGGTCGTGGTGATCGCGTACGAGACATTCGCCAGGCTACTGGGCTGATAGTCGATGCTTACTTTAGTGCAACAAAGCTGATGTGGTTGCTGGCGACTATTCCCAATGGTCAGGCTCGTGCTGAAGCTGGTGAGCTGTGCTTCGGAACAGTCGACAGTTGGCTGCTTTGGCGGCTAACGAAAGGTGCTTTGCACGCTACAGACGCCACTAATGCTTCTCGAACCATGCTTCTGAACATTCACGATTTACAGTGGGACCCTGAGATGTTGGAGCTGTTCGATATTCCAGAAGTGATGTTGCCCGAAGTGCGTGGGTCGTCAGATGATTTTGGAGTTACCGATAAATCGGTATTTGGAGCTGAGATTCCGATTACAGCGATGGCTGGCGATCAGCACGCTGCTCTTTATGGTCAGGCATGTTTTCGGAATGGTCAGATCAAGTGCACATACGGTACGGGCGCATTTGTACTGGCAAACCGAGGATCAACTCCGCCAATTCAACAGTCGGGACCCGGTGATACCGGATTGCTGGCTACGTTGGGTTTCCAGATTGGTGCGAAGAAACATTACGCTATTGAAGGATCGGTGTTCGTAACGGGGGCGACTGTTCAGTGGCTTCGTGACGGACTCGGAATCATTTCGAATCCCGCTGAAACCTCAGATATGGCACTTGTGGCTGAGTCAAACGAGGGCGTGTATTTCGTTCCTGCGTTTGTTGGCCTTGGCGCTCCTCACTGGCAGCCTTATGCGAGAGCTTCGATAACCGGTATGACCCGTGGAACTTCGCAATACCACATCGTAAGGGCTGCGCTCGAGTCGACAGCGTTTCAGGTGAAGGATGTTGTGGGTGCTATGGAGGGTGGGCGAACCCGTTCGAATCAGCCACTTCGGGCAGATGGTGGGCAGAGCGACAATCCGTTCGTTATGCAGTTTCAGGCAGATATTCTCGATAGACCTGTTGAAGTCGCAAACGTTTCTGAAACGACAGCACTGGGTGCAGCGTTCTTGGCAGGACGAGGTGTTGGATTGTGGCGATCTGAGAACGAAATAAGCAGTTTGTGGAAGGCTTCAGCTCGATATGAACCTTCAATAAGCGAGTCAGAGCGGACCAATTTATACGCTGGGTGGCTCGATGCAGTTAGACGTTCAAGTTCAACGATTTAGTCGTATTAAGGTAAATATTTTTGACTGTTCTTGTGAGCGGAGTTACCGGTAAAACAGGCATGCATGTTGCGGAGTCGTTGGTGAATCGTGGCGTCGGCGTGCGAGCGCTAGTTCGCGACATAGAACGAGGCAAGATGGCGACGCTCGGAATGGCCGTTGAGTTGGTTTTGGGCGACTTCGATGATTCGCAGTCTATTGAGAATGCGCTCGACGGATGCGAAGGGGTCTTCATCGTTTCGGTCGACAATGATCGACAAGTTGAACAGGAAATTAATGTGGCGCAGGTCGCTAAAGATTCAGGTGTCGGACACATTGTGAAATTGTCGTCGAGCGATTCAGGTAATCGTTTATATGCATGGTCGGTAGCGCACGCTGAAATCGAATCTGCGATCTCCGAAATAGGTGTTCCATACTCATTTTTACGACCTCACTACTTTATGCAGAATTACTTTTCTCTGTTGAAAATTAATAACGCAGGCGTGGTGACGCTAGAAGCGCCTGCCAATGATGGTGAGATTGGCGCAATTGATGCTTACGACATCGGAGAGTGTGCTGCCGCATTACTCTCAAGTGTAGATGTGCTTCACAATCACGCTCTGCTAACCGGACCAGAAACCATTTCGATGGAGCGAGTCGCATCAGCTTTTTCGAGTGCTATTGATCGAGAGATAAGTTACGTAAATCTTGATCCCGCTGCGTATTTATGTGAACTAGAAGCGGACAATGACGATAGCGCCAAAGACATTGCGGATGTCTACGAAGAAGTTCGTGCCGGAACGATGGCGGTTTACTCCGATAACGTTGAGAAAATCAGCGGTAGTAAGCCTCGCTCTATCGAGACATTCGCTACCAGTAACATCGATGCTATCAACGCGGCAATCGTCGCCTCATCCACTGTGCGAAGCGCCACTTAGCGCTGATTCAACTGCTAACCTTCCGCCATCTTGAACCTAGGAACTCTCGGAGGCTCGATTTATGCATGTTGGAACTCAGGTAGCAGCACGGAACGACTCGGATTTTGAACAGTGGGCACAGCTTGGGGTGGTGAACATCTGCTCCGACCCACCGGGCGATCCGCATGGCTGGACTGTCGATGACCTGAAGCGTCACCGTGAAAAGGTCAACTCGTATGGAATCGAACTCGATATGGTTCAGATTCCTCTTTCATCGACGCCGATTGATCGTTCACAGTCACCGAACGTAATGCTCGGTAAGAGCCCTGAACGTGACCGAGAAATCGATTCGATTCAGAATATTATTCGTATTTGCGGCGAAGTTGGCATTCCGGCAGTCAAATACAATATGAACATCATTGGCATCCCGCGCTCGGAGCGTGAGGAAGGTCGAGGTGGATCTTCAAACTCGACATTCAGATGGTCGAAAATGGACCAAGACGCACCCCCCACCATTGCCGGCGTTGTTGGAATCGAAGATAATTGGGAACGCATCGAATACTTCCTATCGCGAGCTGTTCCAGCAGCTGAATCGGCTAAAGTGCGCTTGGCTTGCCACCCGCACGACCCGTACACGCCAGATGGCTACATGGGCGTGACTCGGGTGCTCGGAACTATAGATGGCATGAAGAAGTTTGTGCAGATGCACGAAAGTGAATACCATGGTCTGAATTTCTGTCAGGGCACAGTTACTGAAATGCTCGACGACCCAGGTAAAGAAATCGCTGATGTGATCCGCTGGTTCGGTTCACGAAATAAGATATTCAACGTTCACTTCAGAAACATTCGTGGACACAAGCTCGACTTCATGGAAGCCTTCCCGGACGAAGGTTCGATCGACTTCTCAGAGATCATCAAGGTCTATCAAGAAGTTGGATACAAGTACATGCTGATGCCTGACCACGTTCCTGATATCAGCGGTGACGATGCTCAAGGAACAGCGTTTGCGTTTTGCTATGGTTACATTTCGGCTTTGCTTCAGGGCATCGACGAGCCACGCAAGCAGCCGTGGGTAACGAAGGCTCCTAAAGGCGAAGGCGCTTGGTAACTAGCTTGCTGGACAACTTTTCTTCCTGTGGGAAAGGAGATGGGTGAGTTTAAGAAAGATTTCGAGGGGACTTGATGACGAAAATAGAAGAAGCGAACGATCCGGTTGCATACCGGTCGCATGTACGCATTGAACGTGTGAAGGGTCCGATCCGTAGAGCGTTCATACCCGCTCATGATGGTCCTGTGATGCTTGGAGTTCACTCCGAAGTAGCCGAACACTATGGAGTCGACAACAACGTCGTCGATCCGTATACGACCACTCTGGATTACGTCATCGCTTCAACCGCTGGTTGAATGACTGGAACATTTGGCGGTGCCCTTGAGGCTCGCGGGATTCCGGCTGGCGATGGCTTCCTTCACTCAGACAGTGTTGGCGAGCTTGAAAAAGAGAGTGGTGTACTTGTGATCAAGCGCGTTCACGTGAAGTACACGCTGAAAGTCGATTCAGCGCTACGTGAAGAGAAAACCGCAGCGATTCAGCGGGCGTTTGATTTGCACGCAGATTCATGCCCGGTGTATCGAAGTATCTACACTAGTATCGACATCACGAAAGAACTTGAAATCGTCGAGGCGTAGTTGGGTGTTACGCTGCTTGTAGCGTGATTGACTCGGTTATGCCGGTTGGACTAGTTAGGATCACGACTACGTAGTTTGCAGATTCGATGATTGGGCTGAGAATTTCAAGCTTGTGGTGAGCATTCAACATGCCGGGATCGATAGCCTTCAGTCGAGGCGTTGTAATCGATGTGATTAGTATTTTGATGGGCATGAATGAGGAATTCCAAGCTGATGCGAACATGTGCTTGATTGTTCTGATGACGACTGGCATTGTTGCCCTGATTTTTGGCGGCACTTTGCGCGGAGGCGGAATCAGCTTCGAAAAGTCTAAGTAGCGGTTATCTACGAATGATTAAATGAAAACAGCCCGATGAAATTCACCGGGCTGTTTTGTATTTCTTACGAACAACCTACCTTGTAGAAAACTCGCCTTCGGCAGCTATGGCTTGACCATTGATCCGTCGGCTCGTCTAACGGTGTCCCACGCTCCGCCAAACTCGCGTTCTTTGAACGGGAATTTGGCGGCCATATCTTCATCGATGTCGATGCCGAGACCAGGCTTACCGTTTGACCACATCATGCCATCCTTCAGTGTTGGAGTTCCAGGGAACATCTCGCGAGTTCGCTCCGAAGGAATGTTGGCTTCCTGAATACCGAAGTTGTAGGTGTTCAAGTTCAACATCATGTTCGCAGCGTGACCAACAGGCGAAGTATCGCCAGGGCCGTGCCATGCAGTTCGAACGTTGTAGAGTTCCCCCATTGCAGCAAGTTTACGGGCCGGTGTGATTCCACCGATCTGAGACATATGAATTCGGATGAAATCCATCAGACGGTTCTGAATCATCGGAACCACTTCGTGTGGGTTGTTGTGCAGTTCACCCATTGCTATTGGAGTGGCGCACTGCTCGCGAACCATCTTGAAATAGGCCTGGTCTTCAGGGCTGAACAGGTCTTCTAGGAAGAACAGCTGGTACTTCTCGACTTCTTTTGCGAACCAAACACCTTGAATCGGTGGTATTCGTTCGTGAACGTCGTGAAGAATTTCTAGTCCGTATCCGAACCGTTCTCGGATGTATTCAAATAGACCCAGAGCCGATCGCATGTATGGCTTGGGTTCGTAGACTCCACCCGGGTGAGCGTAAAGCTTGTCAGCTTGGTATTCACGCAGCCAATCGGTGTTGGCGATAGGGCCTTCGAGTACGTTTTGGTTGCCGCCGGAGTTCGTGCCAGTAGCTGCGTTTTTGTTGCCGTAGGTTGCGTATCCAGGAGTAGACATCTGCACACGGACGTGGTGGAAGCCTTGTTCTACGTAGGCCTGAACCTTGTCACCGACTTCTTCGTGAGTTTCACCAGAAGTGTGAACGTAAACAGGGGCTGCCACGCGTGCTCGACCACCGAGTAGGTCGTACACAGGCATGCCTGCCATCTTGCCTTTGATGTCCCAGAGCGCCTGGTCGACGCCAGAAAGTGCGTTGTTCAGCACTGGACCGTTGCGCCAGTAAGACGAAACGTACGACGATTGCCATATGTCTTCGATGTCGGCTACGTTTCTGCCGATAAGGAAGGGTCGTAAATAGTCATCGACAGCAGCCGCTACTGCAGTTGGTCGCTGTGTGAAGGTTGCACAGCCGATGCCGTAAAGACCTGGTTCAGAAGTTTCGATCTTGACGATAACGAGCCGAATATTGTCTGGCTCAGTGAGAATAGTCTTGATATCTCGAATCGTTACATTGCTCATAAATAGCTTGACCTTAGTGCTTACGTGGGTATGTATGTAGAACAGGTTATTACATCGAGCGGCAAAGAACTGTACTCGCTGATTTGGCGTAGGGGTGAACGGTTATACATGCGCCCACTTATCGAACAGGGATGAGTTGTACGTTGTTCTCGTCACCACTGCATCTAGTCCTCGCCTAAGGTCCCTCCACAGGAGTCTGGACATAGCCGATGGTAGCCTCAGGAAGTGTGCCTTATTTACGTTTCCATTTGCGTAGAGATGCGAATTCGCGTTGTGGTTCCTGGTAGCGGCCCCATTCGACGAATGAGACTTCAGCGACGTAGACGTTGCCTTTTGAGTCGATCGCCATGCTGTGTGGCCACAGAAACTGATCTGGCTCTTCACCAAACGTTTCGCTGCCGAATCGGGTAAGTCGATTGCCGTGTCGGTCGTAAACACCAACACGGTTACCGACGTTCTTGTTGCCCCTAGAAGGAGAACCGGACGTTGGACCCTGCTCTGCTACGTAGATTCGAACATCATCACCTGTGCCAGTAACTTCGACTGCTACAGCCTTGTGAGCGTTCCATTCTCGACGGAATTCACCATCGATAGAGAACACCTGAACTCGGTGGCTTTCTCGATCGCAAACGATAACTTCTTCATCGTCGATCAATGTAAGGCTGTGTGGGAGATTGAACTCCCCAGGGTCGGTACCCGACGTGCCCCACGACAGGATGTGGTTACCGTCTTTATCGAGTCGGTGCACCCGAGAGTTTCCGTAACCATCTGAGATGAAAATATCTCCGGTTTTCTTGGAAATCGCAACGTCAGTCGGCTTGTTGAACATCTCGCCGCTCTGGGCCTTAGCCTCTTCGCCAGTTCCGATCTGCATCAGATACTCGCCTGAAGGTGACATCTTGTTGATCTGGTGGCCGGTGTCGTCAACCAGCCAAACGTTGCCTTCGTGGTCGATAGTGATGGCGTGAGGTCGTGAGAACCAAGTGTCCCAGAACATCGCTTTGGTTCCGTAGGGATCGGTAAGAATACGGACCTTGTCAGGCGGGTTGTCGTTGCCCCACATGTTGATCAGATTGCCGTCGGGATCGAACACAATAATTGGCTGTACGCCACGGTTGAATACGTAGACGTTGTCGTCGGCATCAACGGCAACTGAAGTTGCCTCTTTGATCCACAAACCATGGGGGATTTTGGCCCAATTCGCAACTGGTTCGAATTCCGTTGATGACGTTACGAGTTCTGGCATTTGGCTCGACTTTTTGGATACTTCGTGTCTGGAAGCGGTTCGAAATCTACCGCTGATGATGCATGGTACTGCTACTGGCGATTTATTTGTCTGATATCACAGCGAGAATTTGTTCGAAAACTGGCAAAACGGTATTACATATACTCAGTTATTAGAAGGCTAATGCGTAGAGACATTGGTCACTCATGATGCTTGGTATAAGTACGAATACTGGTAAAGGCGATCGCACCGACGCCGATGAAGTCGTTGACGATACTGCGAATAAATTGCCACTAAGTAACTCGAATTAGACCAGGTTGGCGTTCACATAGTTCCAGTCGAACTCGAATCCGAGCCCCTGCCCCTGCGGGATGCTTACGAAGCCGTTTTCGTCCATTGGATCACACGGTTGCTTGAGGTGCGGCGGAACTAATGAGTCGTAGTCCTCTTCGGGTCGCAGTAGGCCTCGTTCGTAGTATTCACAAGTCTCTTCCGACGTCGAGGCTAACAACGCCAAATTAGCGAATCCAACGTACTCAAGCTCACACTGCATCCCGATCGCTTCGTAGAACCCAAGCGCTTTTCGAACGCCGGTAATACCTCCAAAGCTGACGTCGATCCGCCCCATGTCTGAAGCGTTCTGCATCGCCCATTCGGCGCGGGAGTAGAGACTGCCGGGTTCTGTTTCAGGCCCGAGAATGGATATATCGAGCGCTTCTGCCAGCTTACGATACGGTTCGGTCTTGCGTTCGTCCATCGGGTGTTCGAGCCAGTAGTAGTTGAGCTTTTCGATCTCACGCCCAACGTATAACGACTCCTCGAACGTGTAGATGCCATACGGATCGAGCATCAGAACCATGTCGTTGCCGACAGCGTCTCGAACTGCCCGGCATATCTCTAGATCGGCTTCCGGGAACGCCGGTTTGCTGGGAGCGGGCTCCTCTTTTTCAGGGTTCCAGTAGATGTTGGCGTGGACCTTGTAGGCGGTATAGCCACGTTTTTTCATTTCGACAGCATGGGCGGCGTAGACCTCGGGTGATCCGAGGTTCGGAGCAGAGCTAGCGTATGCTTTGACCTTGTCTCGATAGCCACCCAAAAGCTGTGCAACCGAAACTCCTGCCGACCGACCTGCCAGATCCCACAGCGCACAGTCCACCGCTCCGATCACCGCTTCAGAGATCCCGTGATGACCCATCATCCACTGCCACAAAAGTTCTCGATTCAGCGGGTCTTCGCCGATCAATAACGGCTTCACCAGCTGCTCGATAACTTCCGTCGTCGGTGCCACAAGGTACATATTGTCCCCTGTGAAAAATCCCTCGGCACCTTCGTCGGTTTCGATCTTGAGAATCCGGTGAACCTCGTCGTGTTGCTCTCCCCAAACCTCATAACCCCATTTACTTGGGTTAGACCTAGATTTACCTTTGAACGAAATTACTTTTACATCGGTTATTTTCATCGCCATACAATATTCTGATAACTAGATAAGAGATATACAACCCCCCCCCCGTTTATTACATAGTTTTTGGTAGATTTGTGTGTCGGAATATTTAAATAAACACACGCCGCCCGGTAAGCATGATTTACACATCGAACTATCGCTACCAACGACGACGGAATCATATTCGAGAGCAGGAATAACTACATGTTTGCAGATTTGAATGGAAAAGTTGCGCTGGTTACCGGTGGTGGTCAGGGTCTGGGTCTTGGCATCGTACTGAAGCTAGCTGGTCAGGGCGCTGACATTGCTATCGCCGACCTCAGCGAAGGGAACGCAACTGCGGCCGCCAAGCAGGTCGAGGCGCTCGGTCAGAAGGCTTACACAGCCAAGATGGACGTTTCCGACAAAGCTTCGGTTATCGCTGCGGTTGAGAAGATCACTTCTGAAGCTGGCCATATCGACATTCTCGTCAACAACGCTGGCGTTGCCGGTGCACCGGGTTCTACTGGCACTGGTTTCAGAGACATTGACTGGGACTTTACTTGGAAGATCAACGTGAAAGGCCTTGCCGACGTTACGGAAGCAGTTCTTCCGCAGATGCGAGAACGTCAGGCTGGAAAAATCATTAATATTTCTTCGGTTGCTGCTAAAGCTGCGAAATACCAGACTGCTTACTACGCTACGACCAAGATGGCTGTCGTTGCTTACACGCAGGCAGTGGCTCGTGAGTTCGCTGCCGAGAACATCAACGTTAATGCTGTGGCACCGGGTCGAATTTGGACTCAGTTCCACCAGGACTGGATGAAAGAGCGCGAGGCTCTTGGTGACGAGGCGGTTGCTGGTAAGGACAAATACGATGTGTTCATGGGGTCTTTGAAGGAAGTAATTCCTATGGGCCGACCGCAGGAGCCGTCTGACATTGGCGCTTTGGTTACGTTCTTGGCTTCCGAAGAGGCTCGCAACATCACAGGTCAGACCATCCAATGCGATGGGGGCCAAGTAATGGTGTAAGTGCCATTGGCGCTTTTTTTTAGACAGCCTGATTTACATTGGGAGAAACTCCGTCATAGGAGTCGAGGGGGCTGGTGTGGGGTCACGCTAGGCGTGATTGGTTCGTGAGTGAATTTGAGAATCGGCTGGCGAAATCGCTAGCCGATTCTTGATTAATTACCCAGCGGCCATGCCTGGATGCCGTCGGTTGGTTCGTAGCCTAGGACTTCTTTGGAGTGGGTCAGGTCGCGGAATCTCGTGTAGTTGTCAGATACCCCGTAGAAGACGTCCCATTTCAAGGAGTCTGGTGCATCGACGCACTTTTGGAAAAACTGCCTAATGTCGTTGTGCCCGAAGTGCACCGCAACTTCGCGCTGATCAGCAGGACGATCTTCGGCGCGTACACGGCCGATTCTAACTGCAATAGCTGAGCCGTGATTCTCTGAGAACAATCGTGCCATTGCTTCGCCAGCGATTTTGGTTACGCCGTACATCCGTTCAGGGTGCGGTGGATCGGTGTGCATCATCACTGGTCGTGGAGTTGGAAGATTGTCCATTCGACCCTCTCGGAACGACTTATATGGCTCGTAGTTTTCCGAAGCCATCAGGGTTGCACCCGAAGATCCGAAGATCACACGTTTTACCCCGGCTTCGCCAGCCGCTTTGAACACGTTGTATGTTCCTTCGATATTGATATTGAGCTGAGCCTGATCGTCGTGTCCGAGATATGCGGCTAGGTGAATAACGGTGTCTATACCGTCGAAAGCTGGCCGAATAGCGTCGAAGTCAGTGATGCTCGCTTGAGTGGTCTTGAAGCCTTCGACTGCCTGCCTATTTAGCGCAGTAACAGTGTGACCTAGCGAATCAAGATGCTTGCCGACAATGCCGCCGATAAGTCCGCTCATACCGGTAATAAGGATATTTTTAATAGTATCCAACGGTTGCTCTCAATCAGGATTTGAATGTGAAATTGATCTGGGTAGACAGTATCACGAGGGGGCAAAGAGACTAAAACTCTACGCCCTTTTGCGCCTGAATACCTTGCTCGGCGTACGGGTGCTTTACTTCCTTCATTTCGGTAACCAAATCGGCAAATTCCACCAATTTTGGTTCGGCATCCCTGCCCGTTAGAACAACGTGAAGCATCTCAGGCTTGTTCTCAAGCACTTCGATAACTTCGTTTATGTCTATCCAGCCGAAAGAAATTGGATAAGTGATTTCATCGAGAAGAATTAGGCTGTAGTCGCCCGAATTGATCTTCTCTTTGGCAATGTTCCAGCCGTTTTTAGCGAGGGATTCGTCTTCCGTGAGGTCTTTGGATGTCCATGTGAATCCCCGACCCGACGAAATGACATCTATGCCAAGTTTTTGGGCAGCCATCTGTTCGCCGTACATAGATTTTTCGCTCTTTATGAACTGCACAGCCATTGTGCCCATGCCCCGTCCCCATGCGCGAAGCATCATTCCGAACCCTGCGGTGCTTTTGCCCTTGCCGTTACCGGTATTGATGATCACGAGTCCTTTGCGATCACGCTTGAGGTTCGGTCGTGGAGTGAACTTGCTTGGTGGGGTTTTAGGCATGAAATAGTTCCTTGAATTTAGATCGATTGAGAATGAATGGTGTTACCGGAACGATTCCGGCTAAGAGGAACGCAACGAAGGTCCATCATGTCCTTCAGATAACTCTGAGGTGAGCCGCCTTCAAGCCGCTGCTTCACCCGATCGGGTGTGTGCATATCTCTAAGATGTTCAGGACCACTTAGGATTCGGGCCATTTAGCAATTTACTCCTGGCCTAGAAACCGTGATCGGCGGCGCTATCTTGCGGCACGAATCCGAGCACTGTTTTGGCGTGTTCTATATCTCGATACCGGGTTGGATTATCGGAGCATGCGAACACTAGGGCGTATTTTAAATCTTCTGGTGCATTCACGGCTTTGTCTATCATCTGCAAGATATCTCTGTGACTGCACCAGACCGATGCATTACGTGCGTTCAGAGGGACGTTATCGATTTCGACTTTGCCGATACGGATACAGATTATCGATATATCGTGTAGCTCGGAATACATCCGACCTAAATTCTCGTTGAACATTTTGGATACGGAGTACATGTCCCGCGGACGAATCGGGTCGTCTACGGTGACTATCGGCCTAGGTGAAGGCATATCGAAGTCTGGGTCATGAACGAGAGATTTGATTGGGTCGTCTTTTTCGTACCCGGATATTACGGCGCCGGTGCTGGCAGCCACTATTCGTTTCACGCCGGCGATGCGGCACGCTTCGAACAGGTTGGAAACACCGGTTATGTTCGCCTTGATGTGAGTGTCAGCAGGAACGTCACCGCGTGAACCAGCCATGTGAATTACGGTGTCGATTCCTTGTACGGCTGGAAGAATGCCTTCGATGCCGTCGCCGATATCTACGACTGTTGTTGGAAACCCCTCAACTTCGCTTCTACCAAGAGCCGTAACGTCGTTATTTTCTGCAAACTTTCGCCCTGCTAATCCTCCGATTAGGCCGCTCATTCCAGTTACAAGTATTTTTGACGATTTGTTCAACTTGATTTTGCTCTCGCTTGGAACCTTGTCGATTCGTTTAGCGATGTTGTGATTTACGAAAATTCAGTGATGTGGGCAGAAGTTACTCGTTCGAGTTCTTTTGCCAGCGGTTTGTTCGCGTTCAACGAGTCGAGTGTTCCATCAACCATCAAATCTGACGCTTCCCTACGAGCAATTTGTAGTAAATCAACGTCGTCGATAGTCGCAACTTTCAATTCGTCCCAGCCGCTTTGACGAGTGCCCATGTAGTCGCCGGGGCCTCGAATCCTAAGATCTTCTTCAGCTAGTTTGAATCCGTCGTTGTAGTTGAGTAGCGCTTCAATTCGTTCGTTGATGATCCCGTCCCTGGAAGCCGATTTTAGGATGCAGTAGCTTTCAGCCTCGCCTCGACCTACCCGACCTCTAAGCTGGTGAAGCTGTGCAAGCCCGAACCGATTTGCGCTCATGATCATCATCACTGTGGCGTTTGGAATGTCGACTCCGACTTCGATCACAGGTGTTGCGATAAGTACGTCGATTTCCTTCTTACGCACACGATCCATTACTTCTTGTTTTTCAGACAGTTTCATACGTCCGTGGAGAAGACCAACTCGCAGATCTTTAAATTCACCATTTGATAGTCGGTAAAACTCTTCAACTGCTGATGCCGCTTCGACCGCTTCTGAATGCTCGATCAACGGGCATACGATGAATGCCTGGTGACCTTCTGCAACTTGGTTCCGAATTAGTTCGTAGGCAGCGTTTTCTGTGACATTGCTGTTGGCGGTGGATGTTGTTATCGGCTTTCGACCCTTTGGGAGGATCTTGAGCGTGGTTATATCGAGATCGCCGTAAACGGTTAGCGAGAGCGTTCTCGGGATCGGTGTTGCCGACATTGCTACAAGATGGGGGCGAGGATTACGTTGAGTGAGCGCTCCTCGTTGTTCAACACCGAAGCGATGCTGCTCATCTACTACGGCGAGTCCTAGCTTAGGAATGGCGACCTGTTCCTGTAGCAACGCGTGCGTTCCGATGATTAGATCGGCTTCGCCATCAGCGATCATCTGCTGAATGCGTTTTTTAATAGATCCTTGAAGACTTCCTATGAGTAAAACCATCGTGATTCGACGGTTACCGCTTCCGGGGAGTTCCGCGTGTCGAACAGCGTCTTTTGGTTCTCCGGGGAGCGATTCTGCTTTGAGCTGATTGGCGATACTCAGGAAATGCTGCTCTGCGAGAACTTCTGTCGGAGCCATCAGTGCTCCTTGATGACCTGAAGTATTTACAGCTAGTAAAGCGGAAAGAGCTACAACTGTTTTTCCGCTGCCCACTTCGCCTTGAAGTAGCCGCCCCATCGGCACGCCCGTCGACATGTCTTCAATGAATCCGTCTAATGAAGTCTGCTGGTCGGTCGTTAGTTCAAATTCGAGTGAATCAAGGAATGCTTCGACTACGGGCTTACTTCGTTCTTTATCGATGACTATGCCGTTGCGACGATGCTTCCATTCAGATTTTTTCTTAAGGGCGGCGAGTTGGTACATGAAAAGCTCGTCGAAGGCGAGACGACGACGTGCTTGGAAGTGCTGGTCGGTTGCATCGGGGTAGTGCATCGATTCAATCGCCTGATCAAGATTAATGAAAGCATGGCGTTGCTTTAGATCGTCGTCTAGATACTCGTCGAGTAGCGGCAATCCCGTATCGAGGGATTTACGCGTGGCAGTTCGGATTGATCGCTGGACGAGCCCGTCGGTAGATGGGTAAATCGGCAATAAATTTCCGGCGTGAGTCAGTTGGATATCGCCTCCATTTGAATCTGATACAGAGCTCGACGGTAGCTGGTCGTATTCTGGATTTTGCATCTGGGCACGACCGCTGAATTCTTTAATCTCTCCTGAGAAAGCGATTAGATCGCCGTGTTTGAAGCGGTTCGCTAGATATGCCTGCCTGAAGAACGTTGCTTCGAGTAGCCCTGTGCCGTCGTTGATCAAAATTTTGGCAGCACCGGGCGGCGGTCCGATTTTCGCTCTTTCCGATCTGACCACACGACCTGCGACGGTCATCAGTTCACCAAATAGCGCTTCTCCAATTTTCGTTACTTGGGAGTAGTCGACGTGACGATTCGGGAACAGGCGAATCATGTCGCGCAGGTTATTTACATCGAGACGGGCGAGCTTTGGTCGTGTTGCCTTGTGAATGAACTTTAGTTCTTCAATAGGCGTGTCGAGTGTGTACTTGGTTCGAGGTGAAGATCTTCGGGCTAATTTTTTTTCAGGTTCCGGCGTTGGAGCAGGAGCGGCAGAGGGTATGGCTGTAGTTGATTCAGCGCGGAGTCTGCCCATTACGGTAGAAGCCCATCGGTGACGTTGACCCGGCTGAAGCGCGGCGTAGTTCGTACCGCCAAGGGGTTCGATATCACGAATCCAAGGCAACGCCTTTGCAGATTGTTCGAGCAACTTGTCGATTCCACCCATAACAGCTCTATCTGTGAATTCGAGTTTGCGTTCGAGCTCTAAAACGTTCCGAAGCGCGTTGATCGCTCGGTTGGGAGTTTGGTTTGATGAGGAGCTACGTGATCGTCGAGCCGCTTCGCGTCCGCCAGCGTTCATTTCTTTGAACGAGGTTCAGGGATATTTTTAGATTCAGATCGAATCAAACCGAATCCGAGAGTGCCAGGTCCCAGGTAGTTGCCGACTACCGGACCGAGTTGTGCCACGATCGGAGTGCCGCCGGGGATATGTTCTGCAACTTGGTTAGCGATTGCTTCAGCATCTGCTCTATCGGTTGTGTACAAAATAGCTAACTTGTCGAGTGGAGCTGCATCAACCACCATATTGACGAGTCGCGCTATTCCCTTTTTCCGGTTACGTGCCCTGCCGGCCGGGTGGGCTTCACCATCGATTAATGTGAGGATTGGGCGAATATTGAGCACCGATCCTACAAAGCCCTGCGCTTTGCCGATTCTGCCGCCCCTAACCAGATATTTAAGCGTGTCGACCATGCCGATGAACGATGCACGCTCACTGGAACTTTTAGCAAGCGCTACAGCTTCTTCGATTGAACCGCCAGCGGCGATATGCTCAGCGACTTGAACTGTAGCCCAGCCCAGCGCCATCGAAGCTTGTTCTGTATCGACTACTTCTACCCGAGTTCCCTTCGCCTTCATCTCTTCAGCAGCATTAGCTGCGGAGTTATAAGTAAGGCTCAACTTAGAACTGAGGTGAATCGAAATGATTTCGTCGTGGGTTTCGGCGAGTTTTTCGTAAATCTCAATATATGTGCCAACTGAAGGAGCCGAAGTAGTTGGTATGATTTTTTGATCGGGCAGTCTTCGGTACATCTCATCTGCAGAGATGGTTACTCCATCGAGGTACGTTTCGTCTTCGATGTGAACGTTGAGAGGTATTACAGATATACCGTGCTGTTTTGCAATGTCTACCGGAAGATCAGACGTGCTGTCGGTTACGACGGCTATGCTCATTTGTTTGCTCCGCAGATTGAAAAGTGTTCGATTTTAAGATCTCGTAACAGGGTTGTCGCCTGAAATTTACGTTCAACGGCTTCAGGATTGCCGCTGGTCATCAGGCTACTCTACTGCAACCAGATACTCGTAGTGTGGTTGTCCACCGTAGACGACTTCGAATTCAACGTTTTCGAACTTGGTTTTGAGTGATTCGGTAGCTTCTGTAACTTGCTGATGGGTGAGTGATGCCCCGGTGTATATAGTAATGATTTCAGCACTCTCCACATTGATTTCTATCATTTTTGTAAGAACGAAGAGCGGGTCACTTCCAACTGCGACGATATCGTCGTCGAATGTGGCAAACGACATGCCTTCTCGGATTTCGTGGCCGTGTATCGTCACATCTCTACTGGCTTTGCAGACGCGTCCGTCACCAACGTCGCCAAGCACATCGTTCATTGCCGTCTCGTTATCGTCGAGGTTCGACCTCGTGTTGAATTCCAACAGAGCTGCGACACCGGTTTGAACTGATCGAGTTGGTATAACTCGAACATCTTTCTCGCTTAAGGCCGGCACTTCCAAGGCTGCTGGAAGAACGTTTTTATTGTTTGGTAAAAGGATTACCCGATTGGATGGCGCTGATTCGACAGCTTTTAGAAGTTCGGAAACCGATGGGTTCATCGTGTCGCCGCCTTCGATTACTGACGTCGCGCCTAGTCCAGCACTTACGATGAGATTCGACAGACCATCGCCGGCAGCAACCGCAACGACAGCGATTTCAACTGGTTCAGTAGGAGATGCACTGGAATTTTGTCTTTCACGTTGTCGATCATCTGACCATGCAGACGCTTGATCGTCCATGTTGGAGATTTCGATATTCGAGAGTTGACCGTATGAGAGCCCGGCGCTTAGCGCTTCACCGGGGTCTTGCATGTGAATGTGAACTTTGGCGATGCCATCGGTACCATCGACGATAGGCGATCTGCCGATTTTCGTCATGCGGTCACGTATTGCGTCGATATCGAGTTTTTCTGACTGGATAGCGAACACCGTGCAGTAGCCCCAATCGATTTCATCAGAAGCGTCTACGAAATCTGCTTTGACTGATCCAGAGAAGTTCTTTCCGTATGGCATTGGGACTTCGAGTACCCTGCCGACAGGTTCTTCTCCTCTCAGTGCTCGTATTGCTCCATCAAGCATCACAGCAAAACCGAAACCGCCTGAATCGACGACCTCAGCCTCGGCGAGAACGGGTAGAAGTTCTGGTGTGCGCCGGACAGAATTTATAGCTTCTTGCGCCACTTCACTCAGCACACTGGTTAGTTCAGGGTTTACAGAGGCAGATTTCTCCGCTACTTCCGCACATTCGCGATAGACGGTCAGCATTGTCCCTTCAACCGGGTTGGGCAGTGCTTTGTATGCGCTGTCGGACGCTATTCTAATCGAACGTGCGAAGTGTTCTCCGGTTAGATCAGAATCTTCACCTATCGCTTCTGCCAAACCTTTGAAGTACTGGGCGAGAATCATGCCGGAGTTTCCTCGTGCCCCAAGTAGTGCTGAACGAGCGATTATTTTAGCCACGTTGTTTGCAGATTCGGTTGAATTCTCAGGCAGGTTATCGACGATCGATCTGAGCGTGAGCAGCATGTTAGTGCCGGTATCACCGTCTGGAACAGGGAACACGTTGAGGGCATTGATAGTGTCTCGATTTGCCTCGACTGCTTTTGCTGTAGCCCTGATCATGCCGGTAAGACGTGAAGAAGTTCCACTCGGTATTCTAGTTTGAGAATTCGCCATCAGATTAAGCTCCTGGCTGTTTTGCAACCGCTGCAGTTCAAAAAGGTTGCTCAGACTCGCAATTCATTGATCAAGAATTCAGTTGTTCCGGCTCGACTTGCATGGTAGCGTTAATCTCTGAAGTCTTATCCGGGTATTGCTGCTCTTCAGGAGCAATTGTGATATTTGGTCATAGACATTCCCGCCATCAAGAAGTAATTTCGAGAGTTTAAACGCTATGCCAAGCTCCGACCAGATCAGGGCAAAACTAGGATTCGGTCCACGACCTAAGCCATTGTTCGGTCACAACCGTTCACACGCAATGAACGCGACCCAAAAGATTTCTAAGCCTAACCTTCAGAACAAGTGGATTATGGTTGACGGTCAACGTTACCGAGTGAAGTTGACCGCTCGAGAGATGCGAACTCTTGACAAGAAGGGTATTTCTCTCCTTTCAGAGTAGAAACCGTTCTTATTTGAATATGAAGCCCTTCTCAATTGAGAAGGGCTTTTTTTATTCCAATTCATTTAAATATGGGCTTTGATGTTGGGCTCATCAGATCACGCCTCATAGTCGCTAAAATGTGGTGAATTATCTACAAGAAACTATTCGAAAAAGATTTATTTAATAGATTGACATAGTGCTTTAGGGTGATGTACTTTGCTCGCGAGTAATAGAGTCCCCCCGTGACAACTGAAACGCATGGGTCACTGAAACGCATGGGTCTAAGTAGCGGTTTAGATCATGGAGAGTTCTCTAAAACTTGCAACATGACGTGGT
>Ga0308019_10000081_pt1 | contig 55327 bp, 42 predicted proteins | sample Neamet284_FD_203135 | JGI IMG/M metagenome (GOLD analysis project Ga0308019, IMG submission 203135) | Marine microbial communities from water near the shore, Antarctic Ocean - #284 | ecosystem: Environmental > Aquatic > Marine > Unclassified | place: Southern Ocean | collected 2014-10-01
CAATTTATGTCTTGGCGAGGCCGCCGCCGCCGTGTCCTTGGGAGCAACCATCTACGAGCAGTCACCAGTGCTTGAAATTAAGCGTGGTGAAAAGGCCACGGTGATCACAGAGGAGGGCTCAGTCACTGCCGATTTTGTGGTACTTGCTGGCAACGCGTATCACTTTCTCGAACCAAAATTGCGTGGCATTTTGTTTCCCGTTAATAGTTTTATTATCGGTTCTGAACCACTCTCCAATGCACTGGTCGATCAGATAAACCCTCAAGATCTGGCCGTTTGTGACCCTAACTACATCTTGGAGTACTTTCGTCTGAGTGCAGATAAGCGGTTACTATTTGGCGGGCGTTTTACCTACTTTGGCAGCGATCCAGAGGTTATTAAACAAAACTTAATACCAAGAATGCTTAAAATATATCCTCAGTTGGCCAATACTAAATTTGATTATGGTTGGGGTGGGACCATAGGTGTCTCGGCTAATCGGGTGCCTCAGATGGGTAGGCTAGCCCCCAATATTATCTACTCGCAGGGTTACTCTGGGCATGGTGTAAATGTTACCCATTTAGCCGGCCAAATTATGGCAGATACCGTTTGTGGTACCCTTGAGCGTTTCGATGTATTTGCTAAGATCAAACCCTTGTGGATTCCAGGTCAACACCTGTTTCGCAACCAAATGGTTGCCCTTGGTATGATGTACTATAATTTAGTTGATCGGCTCTAGGTGAGCAATCATGAGGCTAAAGTGGAGTCATAATCGTGGCTATAGATTTACAAGTACTTCTCAATAAACCGTACATTAATCAGTGGAAATTATTCTTTCTGGGCTCAGGCCTCATCAGCCTCAGCACTCTGCTTACCGCAGTCCAGTTAGACCTTTCTTCTGCTGAGTCCATTTCAAGCATGATTAAGTATACCGTGCGCTGTGCGGTACCCTTTCTTTTTCTTGTGTTTATGGCGTCCTCACTGCAGGTTGTTTGGCCTAGTCTTTTTAGTCGGTGGTTAGTTCGAAATCGAAAATTTCTGGGGCTTTGTTTTGCCTCAGCTATGGCTTGGCAGGCCTTATTTATTTTGTGGCTTGTCAATATTCACAGTCACTATTATGTCGAAGAGGTCTACAACCTGAGTGATACCATTGAGGGTGTGGGTGGGTATCTTTTTTTGTTGGCCATGGTAGCCACGTCTTTTGAATTTGGTCGTAGTCGCTTGACCCTCAAGCAGTGGCGTAATCTGCATAAGGCTGGTATCTATTATCTTTGGGCGTACGCCTGGAGCGTCTATTGGTATGAGCTTTATTACTACGGGACCCTTGAAATTTATGACTATGTATTTTACTGGTTTGGTTTTGGTGCCTGGGGTTTGCGAATGTTGGCTTGGAGTAAAAAAGAACAAAAAAAATCGCTCAATAAGGATAAGACGAAATTGAAATCTTCCACGTGATAGGCGTTAATGAATGAAAAAGTCTGACGATTATTTGGGCATGGATCGGCCTATCACTCGGCGAGATATGCTTAATGGATTGGCGGGATTAACCGTGACCGGTTTAATGCCGCAGCTAAGTTGGGCTGAGCAGGCTCGTGGACCAAAGCCTGAAGACCTAATCGATGCTACCTACTACCCCCCGCGACTGAGAGGCTTGCGTGGTAACCATGAGGGGTCCTTTGAGGTTAGTCATGGATTAGCCCGAAAAGGCAAAACCGACTGGGGCCCAGAGCAGCCAGGCGCAAACTTTGTCTATGATTTGGTCGTAGTTGGCGGTGGTATTAGTGGACTGTCAGCGGCCTATTTTTATCGTAAAAAATATCCTAATGCGCAAATCCTTATTCTTGAGAATCATGATGATTTTGGCGGCCATGCTAAACGCAATGAATTTGAGGTTAATGATCGAACACTCATTGGCTATGGTGGCGCTCAGACTATGCAAGAGCCCTCAGGCTATAGTCGCATTGTTAAGAATTTGTTAGGTGATCTTGGCGTCGAACCTAAGGTGTTTGATACAGCCTATGATCAAGCATTTTTTAAGCGACATAAGTTGGGTGCAGGCATTCACTTTGATCGGGAGATATGGGGTAAAAAAAGTATGGTGCCCTATGATTTGGGTGCATTTGATGACTACATACCAGTTATGCCTTCACTGCTATCGGCTAAACAAGCGGTGGATAAAATGCCGATCTCTGCTGAAGCTAAGAGGCAATTTGTCGGCTTACTGACGATGAAGGATGACCGACTCTCTAAAATACCCAAGGCTGATAAGTGGGACTATTTGTACAATATTAGTTATCGCGATTTCCTCGTTAAACATCTGGGTATTAGTCAGGCCGAGGTGCTAGCGGTCTTGCAGGATCTAACTATTGACTCAGGGGTTGGCATTGATTCTGTTAACGCTTTCAGTGCCATGTCTTATGGGGGCTTGCCGGGATGGAAGGCTACAGGATTACCTGAACTAGAATCAGATGAGGCATATATACACCACTTTCCCGATGGTAATGCGTCTATAGCCCGCCAATTAGTGCGCAAGATGATTCCAGCAGTCGCGCCTGGTGATACTATAGAAAGCGTCATCAGCGCCCACTTTGATTACTCTCAGCTTGATAAGGCAGAGAGCAAGATACAGCTTCGCTTAAATAGCACAGTAACCCAGGTACAAAACAGTAGCGGTCCGAAAGGCACTAAGCAGGTAACTGTGTCCTATGTGCAAAATGGTCAGGCTTTTAAGATCACAGCAAGAGGCTCAGTGCTCGCCTGTAATAGCAGTATGATCCCGCATCTATGCCCTGAGCTACCAGAGGTCCAGCGAGAGGCTTTGGGTTTTCAGGTAAAAATCCCTATCCTCTATACCACCGTGGCACTGCGCAACTGGAAGGCGTGGAAGAAGCTAGGTATTGGAGCTGCCGTTTGCCCTGGTAGTTATCACATAAATGCCATGCTCGACTTTCCAGTAAGCCTAGGTGAGTACAGTTTTTCCGAAGATGAAGATCAGCCAATAATAGTTCACATGGAGCGATTTCCTCATCGTTATGGTGAGGGCTTAACTGCGCAGCAGCAGTATCGGTTGGGGCGTTATGAATTGCTGACCACCCCATTTGACGTTATAGAACGCAATGTACGCAGTCAGTTGCAGAGTATGCTTGGGGGTGGGGGCTTTAATGCCGCAGAGGATATCGTTGGCATTACGGTTAATCGCTGGGCTCACGGTTATTCCTATTGGTATAACCCATTGTTTGATACGGTTTATGACGACGACGCCGACCCTCGCTATCCCCATATGATTGGTCGCAAACCCGTTGGTCGTATCAGTATTGCTAATGCAGATTCTGCCGCCAATGCAATGATGGAATCTGCGATCGAGCAGGCTCATAGGGCCGTAGCTGAGTTAGGTTAACCAACGTAAGCTATAAAAAAGGAATTCTGGTATGCAAAAAAGACCCAACGTATTAACGTACACTTTTTGGATCAGATGTACTGGTAAAATTCTTATTCTACTCGGGCTGATTGCAAGTGTTGGTTCATTATGGGGTGAGACTGCGTGGGATCTATATGCACCTATTTATCAGTATCATGAAATTATGAGGCTTGTCGAAGCGCTAGTTCCATATTATCCCTTTGTGCCGTTTTTACCGATGTTTCTCATCTCTGCGGGGGCCTATATAGTCGTGAAAGTAAGAGCTTAGATCTTTCAAATATTGAACACGTAAGGACCTAAATATTACAGTACTGAATAATCTTACTTAAATTATTTATAATAATAGAAATATATGTGATACCCAGACTGATTACAGCCACCGTCAGGAACTTGAGCGGCGAGCAACTTGGGCAAGCTGCACTGTTTGAGTCAAGCCACTCTGGGTGCATTCAAGGAGTTATGTTACTCCATCTAACAACTTTTAAAGCGGCATGTAGTAGGAGGCAAAAATGATAACGGGACGATGTGAGTGTGCTCGAGTTGGTTTTCAGATTGATGGAGAGATCAATGACTATAGTCATTGCCATTGCAGTCAGTGCCGACGTCTGCATGGAGCTGCCTTTGCAACCTTCGCTGGGGTTGAGCGCAGTGTTTTTTCCTATACCACCGGTGAGTCAGATATTACTTATTACGCATCATCCAAGAGCCACACTCGGCTATTCTGCAAGCATTGCGGTTCAAATATATTGGTTGAGTTAACGTCAGAACCCGATGCTCTGTATGTGGCAATGGGTGTGATCGATAACAATCCTAAATTAACTCCAGGCTACCATATTTTTATGGGCTCAAAGGCCCCATGGTATGACTTCGATAATGGTGGGGAGCAGTACGATACTTTCCCCGCTGAGTCATTAATATAAATCCAGATTTAGAGGAGGTAAAAGATGACACACAAATCTCATGAAGGCGTTTCGCGCTACGCCAGGGCGATTAGAATTTTTGGTTTTGTTAGTTGGAGCTCTCTAATGCTCATTATTGGTATCGTGAGTGATACTTACGTAGGCACCACTAAAGCTTATGCTGATGGGCATGTAATGAATTCACCGGCTATTGTGCGCTTGGATAAGACGCGATTAGGGGGGCAAAATTTAAGTGATTTTGCGCCTTATGAGCCAGGCAGGGGTAATCTTATTGCACGAGGACATGATTACTACTACAGCGACGACGAAAATCTCGGTATCGGTGTCTGGGAAAGTAAGCCAGGCGAGATGACCTATAAAGATCTTGGTTATGATGAGTTGATGATCGTACTTGATGGCAGTTTAGTCATGACCAGCAGCGATGGTGAGCCTGAAGTATTTGGGTCCGGTGAAGGTTTAGTCTTGCCTCAGGGATGGAGTGGCACACTGGCTGTTCCTGAGGGCGGCGTCCGGAAAATATGGGTGTCATATATGGGCGGTAAAAAGGGTAAATAAACTCACTATTTCAATAAAAATACTATCTTTGAGTACTCAGAGAAATAAAAGGAAAAACTATGTTAGATCGAGTTAACCTGCGCCTAATGTCTGCGCTGTTTATGACCACTGTGCTGGCTGCTTGCAGTGATCAGTCATCCGGCCCTCAGTCATCGTTAATGACCGCTGATTCCGGGAAAACCGAGAGTCCTGCGCAAATGATTAGTTGTGATAATTCAGATCAAAACCGTCAAGCATTATTTGGTGATCTGCATATTCACACCAGTTATTCCTTTGATGCTGCCGCTAATAGCACCGGAGCAACTCCCGAAGATGCCCATCGCTATGCTCGTGGTGAGGAAATACCTATTTTCCCCATTAACGATAAAGGCGTTGCGGTTGGGCGAACAAAACTAGACCGCCCGCTAGACTTTTTAGCAGTGACCGATCATGGAGAATTTTTAGGTGAACGAGCTCTTTGTCGTACGGCAGGTTCTCCCGTTTATGATACAAAATTTTGTTCGGGCTACAGGTCTAATGAGCGCCAAGGCATGATTCTGTTGGGTACTGTTATTACTACAGAGACACCGACCAGAATTCCAGAGGTCTGCGGTGAAGATGGCGGCCTTTGTCGCGATTATGCGCAGTCTCCATGGCAAGATATTCAGGCTACTTCTAATAAGGCTAACACTCCCTGCGAATTTACTAGCTTTGTGGCCTATGAATACACGGGAACCCCGGGTACCTCGAACTATCACCGCAATGTGATTTTCAGGACTGATTCGGTTCCAGAACTACCTGTAAGTTATATAGATGCGCCCATCGATAGTAAATTATGGGCCGCCTTAGATGCTGTGTGTGACGCAGAGAACGGTTGTGATTACTTAACCATTCCACATAACTCCAATTTAGCTAACGGACGTATGGCGCCTTATATGCAACTGGAGGACACCACTGCTGCAAAACGTGCCTATGCAAAAAGTCGTTTGAAGCGCGAACCGATTATGGAGATTTTTCAGCATAAAGGCGGCTCTGAATGCATTAATGGTTTGAGTTCCGTCTTTGGCGCTCCAGATGAGCTTTGCGACATTGAAGCAGTCAGGCGTATGGGTGAAGATAAAACTTATCTCACTAGTGATTTCAGCTCCACTGAGCTTGTCATTGTGGAGGCATCTAAAGTGACGGTGGAATGCCCAGAGGGCACCATTGGCACCTACGGAATGCTCGGCGCTGGTTGTGTTCATCCGACAGACTTCCAAAGGTCGGCCTTGTTAGTGGGTCTTAAAGAAGAGCAAGCTATAGGGCTCAATCCGATTAAATTAGGTATTATTGCGTCTACAGATACCCATTCGGCGACCTCAGGTGGTGTCAAAGAATCAGCCTGGGTAGGCGCGGTTTCAGGCGAAGCTAACCCAGCACAGCGTCTCCAGCCAGGGTTATTAACTAGTGGCATTGACGGCAATCCTGGCGGTTTAGCGGGCATTTGGGCTGCTGAAAATACCCGCGATGCGATCTTTGACGCAATGTTACGAAAAGAAGTTTTTGGCACTTCAGGCCCACGAATTAGACCGCGGTTATTTGCGGGGTGGGGGTTCGATAGTAATATGTGTGAGAGCAGCGATATGATCACTCAGGCTTATGCTGGTGGCGTGCCCATGGGAGCTGATTTAATTGCTTCGGACAAACGCAGCAAGCCGATATTTTTAGCCTATGCAGCTAAAGATCCTGACGGCCAAAAACTCCAAGAACTGCATCTCGTTAAGGGTTGGATAGACGCTTTGGGTAAAATGAATACTCAGGTAATATCCATAGCAAATGAAGAAGCCGGTGCGGATAGCCTGTGTAAGGTCTATACCGATGATAGCTTTGATTCTGCTCAATCAGCTTATTACTATCTGCGAGCAGTAGAGCCAGCAACGCCTCGCTGGCATACCTATGACTGCGCAGCTTTGGATGAAGATAAGCGTCCAGCGGTATGTACTGACCAAAGTTATCCTCAGACGATTAGGGAAATGGCCTGGACATCGCCGATCTGGTATCAAGGGCTAGAGTAAGTAAACCTTTATTGTTTAAGGAGATATAAGTGACGAATTCACCCGTGATGAAAATTGGGCCGTATCCTCTGAATACCCTGCAGCTATTAAAGCTGGTGGTCTACTCCTTATTGATCTTTAATTTTTTCCTATACATCCGTGAAGACTTGTTGATTTCTAGTCATACGCTGCGCAGCGGCAGTACATTTCTAGAGATAACGCGGTCCTTTGCAACGACGATTGATGAAAGTGCTTGGATTACTCTATTGCTGCTATTTGAGCTTGAAACCTACCTGCTCTCCGATGAGCCGTTATCGCGCAGCAAGGTTCTGCTAATGCAGGCTATTCGGTTGATATGCTATGTGTCCTTAGCACACACGCTTTATGCTTGGTTTGGTAACTTGATGGAGCTTTATGCATCGGTCCCCATTGAGGGGATTACTAGTCTCTGCCAGATGATCGATGAAAATGTGTCTTACGCTTTTAATTTGGTTTACACCGAAATTGATCAAAGTAATTGTGCAAGTCTATCTACTGCTACTCAGTTTTTTTATGTCGATCCACCAACCTTTCTTATTGTTGAGGATCACGCTGGATTAGTGATTGAAAAACAGTTAGCTTGGATTGATTTGTTTGAGGCGATTACATGGTTAGTGATTCTTTTCACTATTGAGGTAGCTGTATGGTTGCAAGACCGCAATATTGGCGAAGGTCTTATTTTTAAAGTGTTGAGGACTGCTAAACTATGCCTGTATTCTTTGCTCTGGGCTGCCATTGCGTACTGGATTTACCGAGGCCATTATATGTTTGCCTGGGATGAGTTTGTTTGGATTGCTGGCTTTACCGCTATTGAAATGAATATGGTCGAATGGCGTAAGGAAATCAACGAAGCTGAGGTATAGTATAACGACACTCAAAGCGTATAGGCGTGGTGGTGCTTAAGGTAAGCTGCCAATAATCTCTCAACATCAAATACCCTAGGAATCTAACAGTTGGACGATTACGATAATATCATTATAGGTGCTGGTCATAACGGCCTAATCTGTGCGACTTACCTCGCCCAAAAGGGACATTCTGTGTTGCTACTAGAGTCATCCAGCCATGTCGGTGGATTAGCGGCGACCCGAGAATTTCATCCTGGCTACAAAGTATCTGTGGCGCATAGCCTCAGCCATTTTTCTGAAACTGTAGCCAGCGAATTAAATCTTTCTGCCCATGGATTTAATCCTAGCGGTGAGACTCTGGAGACGATTGGCCTGAATTTACAGGGAACACCTGTCGTGTTATCCGGTGATCAAATAAGCGGAGTCAGCACTGATGATGCTGAAAAATACTCAGAGTACCTTGCCGTACTTAAACGTTTTGCGAAGGTATTAAAACCGTTTTGGCTTAAAACAATGCCGCGTATTGGCCATAATACGGTATCTGATCTCATGACCTTTGGTCATCTTGGGCTGAATTTACGTATGCTTGGCAAGAAAGATATGGGCGAGTTTATGCGCGTTGCTACTCTGCCGGCGCGAGATTTAATGGACGAGAATTTCGATAACGATCTTTTAAAAGCAGTCCTTAGTTGGGATGGGTTAGTGGGATCAAAAATGGCACCACGCTCACCTAATGCGACCGTTCTCAACATGCTATACCGGATGAGTGGTAAAGATCACGGTGCTCACTCGCTGCCAGAAGGTGGTATTGAGAGTTTAATTAATGCTTTAAAGATGGCAGCAGTCAGTGCTGGCGTAGAGATCCAGACAAATGCTGCGGTCAGTCGTATTATTGTGGATGGCGATGAGAATGGCCTAAAAGCGACTGGTGTTGAACTTGCCGATGGCCGAAAAATCTCGGCGATCCGCGTCATATCCTCAGCCGATCCGAAGCGCACATTTTTAAACTTGGTGGGCGCTAAAAATCTAGAGATTGAATTTACTAACCGAATTAATAGACTGCGATGCGATGGCTATGTCGCCAAATTACATCTTGCACTAAGTGATCTACCGATGTTTACGGGTGTTGAAAAACCCTGTGGTCGAATGATCATTGCTCCCGAGATGGATGCCATTGAGTTTGCCTTTGATCACGCCAAGTATGGAGAGTATTCAGATTCTCCAGTGATGGAAATATTACTCCCCAGCGTAAAAGACTCAACCTTGGCGCCAAAGGGCTGCCATGTTCTGTCGGCTCATGTCATGTATATCCCCCATTCGCTCAAAACTGGCTGGACAGATCATGCTAAAGAGGCGCTTTATCAAACGTTAGTTCAGACCCTTGAGAGGTATGCTCCGGGTATAACGAAGCATATCGTTCACGGTGAGCTAATGACGCCAGCTGATCTAGAACAGACCTTTAATGTCACCGGTGGTCATTGGCATCACACTGAATTGGCGATGGATCAGATGTTGATGATGCGGCCAACCTATGAGGCGGGGCAGTACAGTTCGCCTGTTAAAGGCTTGTATTTATGTGGCGCAGGAAGTCACCCCGGTGGTGGGCTCATGGGTGGTCCAGGCCATAATGCGGCTAAAGAAATCCTACGGGCGGAAAAGAAACGATGAAAAAGTATGACGCGATTATCATCGGTGCTGGGCACAATGGACTGACTAATGCAGCCTATCTGGCAAAAGCTGGGCTTGATGTGCTAGTGGTCGAAAAAAATGAATACATTGGAGGCGCCGCTGTCACCCGCGAGATGCATGATGGTTGGTTCTATTCAAGCTGTTCCTATGTCTGCAGTATGATGCGTCAGGCGATCCATCGAGATCTTAATCTGACCAAGCATGGTTTGGTACTCGTCCCATATTTAGGCACAGTAGTCTTTGCTGATAATGGCGATACCATGACCAGCTATCACTCTGAAGAGGCCGAGTATAACCAGCTTCGACGCCGCTCACCGCATGATGCGGATGCGATGTTTAGGTTTCAGGCAGACCTTGGCCGCTATGCCCAGTTAATTCGAAAAACCTTACTTCGAACGCCTCCCGATCCAACATCATTCAGACCCAGAGATATTCGCGAGCTGCTATGGCTGGCAAAACAATTCTGGTCACTGGGGGAAAAAGAACTGTATGAATACATTCGGTTTTTCACCATGAGTGCTGCTGATTTTCTCGACGATTATTTTGAAGATGATCTTATTAAAGCGGCTATGGCTAGTCCGGGTGTTATTGGCACGGCTTTAGGGGTGTACTCTCCAGGATCGGCCTATGTGTTACTCCATCATGTCATGGGTGATGTCGACGGCAACGTTGGCGCTTGGGGGCTGGCAAGAGGCGGTATGGGGGCGATTTCTAATGCTATTGCGGGTTCTGTAAAAGAGCACGGCGGTGAAATTCGTACCCATGCGGGCGTCGACAAAATTCTCGTCAAAAACGGTAAGGCCACAGGCGTAGTGCTTGAAAATGGTGATGAGTTATATGCCAATATTGTTGTCTCCAATATGGATGCAAAACGTACTTTTACCCAGTGCATGGACAAAGATGATCTACCTCCTGGAATTTATGAAAAAGCGAAGAACTTTAAAATTCGTGGCTCATCAGGCAAGGTTAATATTGCCCTATCAGGACTGCCTAAATTTAATAATGTTGCGGACAATCGCTATATTAATCGGGGTGGACAAGGTTTTGTTGGCTCGATGGAAACCTTGGAGCGGGCCTATGATTGCTGGAAGCATGGACGCTGGTCAGATGACCCATTCATAGAGTCGGTGATACCGTCTGCCTGGGATCCGACCGTAGCGCCACCGGGACAGCACTGGATGTCTAACTTTATTCAATACTGCCCACCACAACTCGCTGATGGTCCTTGGACCCCAGAGAAGCGGGACGCCTTTGGTCAGACAGTTGTTGATAAAATAGAGCGTTATAGTCCAGGCTTTAAAGATCTGATTGTTCATATGGAGGTACGCACGCCTCATGAAATTGAAGCTGAGGTTGGTCTCACTGAGGGCAATATCTTTCAGGGTGAATTAACGATTGATCAATTACTGTTTAACCGTCCATTCCCAGGGTATGCCCAATATCGAATGCCGATTAAAAATATGTACATGTGTGGTTCATCCACCCATCCGGGAGGAGGAGTGTCCTCAGCCTGCGGAGCCAATGCGGCGCGAGAAATATTGATCGACTTAAAGCGGCCTAATACGGTGCCAGAGGATGATTTTTATGATGAATAGTCAGACAGAACCCAGTGATCCCTTTGCGGGTGAGCGTCTAAAAGAAAGCCCTTTTCACCCTCGTCAGGCAGCGCTTAACTTGCGCAATGCTTGGTCCAGTTGGAACGGGTATAAGTTTGCCGATTATTATTATGACGAGGAATACGAATATTTCTGTGTGCGCAATAGCTGCGCCACTTATGATATTTGCCCAATGCAAAAGTACATTATTAGTGGTGTTGATGCAGAGGCAATGTTAGATCGAATGGTGACTCGTGATATCACCAAGCTCAAAGAAAATAGAGTGACCTATGTCTGTTGGTGTACGGACGAGGGCAGATTAATTGATGACGGTACAATTTTCAAATTGGGTACTGATAAATTTTTACTGACCTGCGGTAGTCCATCGCTTGCTTGGTTAAGGAAGAGTGCTTTTGGGTTCAATCAGATGAAGATTGAAGATGCCTCAGACACTATTGCAGGTCTATCATTTCAAGGCCCAACGACCTGTGAAGTACTGAAGAGAATGGGCCTTGAAGGTATCGATCAACTCAAGCCTTTTTGCATTGCGCATTTTTCCTTTGCCGGTAGTGAAGATAAGCCTCTAATGGTGTCGCGCACCGGTTTCACTGGCGATTTAGGTTATGAACTATGGATTAACCCGTCATTGGCCTTATCATTCTGGGATGCACTTTATGCGGCTGGGGAGGATTACGGTATTCAGCCTTATGGGGAGGCTGCGACAAACATGGCGCGATTGGAGGCAGGTTTTATAATGCCTGGAATGGAGTTTAATGAAGCATTAAAAACCATTCACTACCATTATGATCAAACGCCTTTTGAATTGAGTTTGGATTGGCTAGTAGATTTCAAAAAACCACATTTTAATGGCCGTACAGCCCTAATGAGTGCTCGAGATACCGGCTCCGAATATACGCTAATTAAGTTGGATATCGAGGGTAACAAACCTGCTGAGGAATCCTTTTTGTATGCCGATGAAGGCTGTATCAAAGAAATTGGTTATGTCACCTCGGCGATGTGGTCGCCCGTTGTAAAGGCCAATATTGCTTTGGCAATGGTCAAGACAGAAGCAATTAAAGACAGTATTTGGGCCGAAATTTATTATACGAAAGAGCTTCGTCACCATAGTAAAGTGGCCAAGTGCAAAGTACAAAGCAAGCCGTTTTGGGCGCCAGATCGGGCTAGGGCAACTCCTCCCGCCGCTTTTTAGATACCCTTGAGAAATAAAAGATAGAGATGAAGAGTTATAAGGGTACTTTGGATTCGGTTTGTCTTGGTATTTCGGAGGATGATCTCGGTAAGGAGCCACTTTTATCACTCAAGCCGCAACTATCCGGATTTGTTGGCGATCCTCATGGTTCACTATTTTGTTACTGAATCTATCGACTACATTATATGTTTGTCTGGGATGAGTTTGTATGGATTGCCGGCCTCGTTGCCATTGAAATGGATGTTGGGGAGTGGCGTAATGAAAATAGAGTGTCAGAAAAAGAAGGCCACCTTAAATAAAAAGAATCCAAATAATGTAGTACGCCGTCTTAATAGAATGAGTTTACTGCATGTCGAGATAGTAATTTCAGAAAAACTCCATAAACTAGCCGTGTTCTAAAACTAAAGAGAAAATATCCGCGTTTATGTCTAAAGCCAGTTATCGTTATTTATTGCTAGTCGCTCTAGGTTGCCTAATGGTGCCTGTTACCTATGGTGCCATCAAAATTGACGGGGTGCTCGATGAGCCAGAGTGGGCAAATGCTAGGGTTTATAAAGACTTTGTCACCGTAGAGCCGCTCACCAGTGATCCTGCCAAATACGCCACTGAAGTGCGGCTGATAACCAATGAAGAAGGTATTTTTATTGGATTTACGAATTATCAACCTGCCTCTGTAAAGAGAATTAATAGACGTTTTGCTCGAGATGCAGACATAAAAGCTGACCGTGTCATGGTTGGAATTGATTTTGATGGCACCGCTGAGTCGGCTTATGACTTTACCGTGGGATCGGCTAACTCTAGGCAAGACGGTATCATGGGAGGTGGAAAACACTCTACCGACTGGGATGGCACCTGGTATTCTCAAACATCTAGTGATGAAGATTACTGGTACAGCGAAATTCATATTCCCTGGACGGTTGCGCCAATGTCTAGGTCTTCGGATGATAAAAGAAAGATGGCTCTATGGTTCTCGCGAGTGGTTTATAACGAATCGTTGCGTTTTGCCTTCCCCAATGCATTTTATACTCGAACTACGTTCATGGAGGACTGGCATACGGTAGAGGTTGAACAGGTTAAAGCCTCCACGTTGGACTGGTTTCCTTATGCTAGTCACAACCTTAATATAAAGAGCCCCGATGACGCAATTGCGACTAATGATACAAAAGCAGGTTTAGATTTTATATGGCGGCCGAACAGTAATACGCAACTAACGGGGGCTATAAACCCTGATTTTGGGCAGGTTGAGAGCGATGATTTGGTGGTTAACTTTTCTGCCTTTGAGACATTTGTGGCTGAGAAAAGACCGTTCTTTACCGAAAATCAAGCACTGTTTAACAACGCACAACATTATGAAGATGTTGTCCTCTATACGCGTCGGATCGGCGCAGGTGTCGGCAGTGGATTATTGGACATAGATGTAGCGGCGAAGCTGACCCACTATGGAAAATCAGCTGATATGGGTCTATTTGCTGTGAGAGAAGATATGTCTGAAGAGGGTGACGGTGGCGAATTTATTGCCAGTCGGATTCAGAGAAAAGTGGATAATTTGTTTTTTGGGCATCAATTAACCCATGTCACTCGAGATTCACTAGAACGCGAGGCCACCGTTCAAGGTGTTGACTTGAAATGGGACTCCAGCGATCAAGTCAGATTCGCCGCACAAATTTTGTACAGTGATATTCAGCAGCTACCTAATGATAAAAATGACTATCAAGCGATTGATCAGCAAGATTATGCGGGATACATGAACTGGTCTTATACGCCCAATGATGAATTGTCTCATGCGTTATATTTTGCTCATTATGGAGATGAATTTGAGATGAATGATATGGGCTATATGAGGCGAAATGCATACGACGAATTTTCTGGTTTTCATCGGCGCAATCGACTCAAATATGGGCAGGAATCATCCTTGTTATCAGGTTCTACTGAATTTGGATACTCCTATGCTGAGAATGCAGATGGTGACCGGCTATACGGTTGGACTCAATTGAAATTTGAGTGGATATTTAAATCTACTCGCAAGATATCTGCGGATCTAGAATCTACATCATCGGGCTGGGATGATCGCATTACCCGAGGTAATGGGTCATATTTTCGGTCAGCAAAGCATAAAGCGTCACTGAGGTATGAGAGTCCCAGGGGCAGTGATTATGTGTTTAGTGCTAAAGTTTATACGGGAACAGAGGATACACAGGAATTATACTACGGAGCCCATTTTAGCCCGCAATTATATCTGACTGACACCTTAACCCTTGGTGGTAATATTGGGTTTAAAAAGTACAGAGAGTGGCTGTTATGGGATGCAGGTGTATCCCAGTTGGCCGGTTATGAGGCTGACAGGTATAGTGGGGGGGTTCGGTTAGATTGGTATCCTTCAAGTCGCCAAGAAGTGCGGCTGAAATTTCAATGGATAGGGATAGATGCCAAGACTATAAACAGCTATCAGCTTGAGAACAGTGGTCATCTGACGACATCGAACACGGCCTCTTCGAGCTTTAGCGTCAGTGATACGGCTTTCCAAATACGATATCGCTACCAGCTTGCTCCTCTTTCAGATATCTTTTTTGTTTATAGCCGTGGAGGATTTTATGGCACTGAGGATGGTGATGAGGGGCCTAAAACATTATTTAATGAGGGATGGAATGGGGTTCAAGTGGAGTCCCTAATTGCAAAAATACGCTATCGTTTTTAGTGCCATGATCACAGCTCATAACAGCCTATCCCGAGGAGGTTTTGTATTTCTTTATAGTATGCATTTAAATACTATTATAATTAATTGGCCTACTTGTTAAAATCACCCTAGTCGACATATCATACTGTACAAGGCAATAATAGTACCCTTAAACTAAACTATGCTGAGAGAGCCAGAAATGACCGTAATAACTGTTAATGGTACTGAACAAAAACTACAGGTAGACCCCTCAACACCCTTGCTATGGGTCCTCCGTGAGCAACTTGCACTGACGGGCACAAAATTTGGTTGTGGTATGGCTCAGTGCGGCGCTTGCACAGTGCATGTTGACGGTACGGCCATGCGTTCTTGTGTCACACCTCTGTCAGCGGTTAGTGGGCAAAAAATTACTACTATTGAGGGGCTTGCGCCTAATAATAATGAACTTCACCCGCTTCAGCAGGCTTGGATTGAAGAGCAGGTGCCCCAGTGTGGTTACTGCCAGTCTGGTCAACTGATGTCTGCTGCGGCGCTCTTGGCGACTAACCCGTCGCCCTCTGATGCAGATATTAATATTGCTATGGCGGGCAATATTTGTCGTTGTGGCATGTATTCTCGAATTCGCAGAGCGATTAAGTCTGTCGCAGGGGTGCAGCAATTTGATCCTGCCGTTACTGAGTTAGCTCGGGAGATTAACAATGGGTAAGTGGACCAGAAGGGCGGTTATTAGTGCTGGTGTTGTGGCCGGTGGCGGTTTAATTGTGGGTGTTGCTATTCGTCCGGGTAATCGCGCCGCAAAACTATCCAAATATGTTGCCGGCGATGGTGAAACCTTACTTCACACCTGGGTAAAGCTTGATAGCGATAACGTGGTTACTGCGATTATTCCACATGCTGAAATGGGTCAGGGTGTCGGTACTGCCTTAGCTCAGATGTTAGCAGATGAGCTGGATGCTGATTGGGACCTTGTAAAGTTTGAAGAAGCGCCTGCTCTGGGTGAATTTGCTAACTATCCCATGGCCCAAGCTATGCTGCTGGCCGGAGCGGATATTCCTGATTTTGTTCTTCCCACCGTCGAAGGTGCCCTTATCCGTACGGCGCATGTCCTTGATTTGCAGATTACCGGGGGTAGTCTTAGTGTTCGAACCACTGGTGCATATGGGATGCGTATTGCCGGTGCTGCAGTAAAGGAGATGTTAAAGATCGCTGCAGCAGAAGCCTGGCAAGTGCCGGTTAACCAAGTGATTGCGGAAAATAGCCAACTGATTCACAAAGCCAGTGGTCGGGTGGAGCCCTATTGTGCCTTTGCCGAGTCGGCTAGTCAGATGACACCACCGGTATCACCGACCTTAAAGTCGGTAGATGAGTTTAAAATTATGGGGCGACATGTCGAACGGCATGATCTCCCGAGTAAGGTCGATGGTACGGCAATCTTTGCTCTTGATGTACGCTTACCTGACATGCTTTATGCCACGGTGATGCGGGCGCCCACCTTTGGCGGCGGTATCGATAGCGTCGATGAAGTGCGCACGCGCGCAATCAACGGCGTTGTGGATGTTGTTCAGTTACCGTCTGCCGAGGTGAGTTCAATGCTTGGTAAATTCACCTATGCAGAATCAGTTGCTGTAGTAGCCAAAGGTTATTGGGCCGCGAAACAGGGAATGGATGCTCTCAATATTCAATGGCGGAGCACAGAGAATGATGGTGTATCCAGTGATGCAATTTTCAAGCAGTTTGATCGAGATATAAGCGCTGGTGTGGATCGTGAATCTGATATTGCGCAGGGCGATTTAGTAGCGTCTATGGAGAATGCAGCTCAGGTGATCCATGCTGATTATCGTGTGCCTTTTCTCGCCCACACCTGCATGGAGCCTCTAAACGCAACCGCTATGGTTAACGATGGTCATTGTGAAGTTTGGGTAGGTTGCCAAAGCCCATTGAGCTTTCGACAAGCCATTGCGAACGCGCTGGGTTTTGATATTGAGAACGTCACGGTGCATAACTGTTTTATGGGCGGCGGCTTTGGTCGCAAATCAAGGCCTGATTATGCGATTCAGGCAGCGCAGTTGGCGGTGAGTCTTGGACGTCCGGTACAGCTTCTTTGGACACGAGAAGAAGATGTTCGGCAAGATTTTTATCGTCCCGCCATTCAGAGTCGCTTCCGTGCTGCGCTTGATGATAGTGGTGATCTAATTGCATGGGAAAACACCTATGTGGACAAACACGAGCCCGATGAAGCTGCGCTTATCCCTTATTCAGTTGATGTACAGGATATTGGTCACGTTCGCAGTCCTACTCATATTCCCTTCGGGGCATGGCGTAGCGTAGCTCATTCTCATCATGGCTTTTTCACTGAATCATTTATCGATGAAGTGGCAGTCGCTGCAGGCCAGGATCCCTTTGACTATCGTGTCGCGCGCCTACAGCATCTTCCACGACAACTTGCTGTATTAACCAAGGCGGCTAAAGAGGCGCAGTGGCATATACCGCTGGCGCCTGGAAGAGGGCGAGGTATTTCGTTACAGTCTTCATTTGGCTCCATCGTTGCAGAAGTTGTCGAAGTGACCGTCAAAGATGGCAATCTATCAGTCGATCGGGTGGTGGCGGTTATCGATGCAGGCTATGCGGTGTCACCTGATGGTATGAAGGCGCAGATTGAATCAGGCATTATTTATGGGTTGAGTGCGGCCTTGTTTGGTGAGATCTCTATTAAAGACGGTGCTGTGGTGGAGAGTAATTTTCATGATTATCAGTCCGTCCGTATGTCGGATGCGCCTGCGATCGAGACCCATATAATCAACAGTGGTGCAGACTGGGGCGGCGCTGGCGAACCGGGCACTCCGCCGATTGCTTCAGCGCTGACCAATGCAATCTTTAATGCCACCGGCAATCGTATTCGGCAGCTCCCTATAAAGAATGTTGATTTGCAAGCGGCTAGAGAATCAACAGCGACGATGGGTTAGCTTTCAGGCTGATTGATATTGATCGATTCAAGCGTTTGAGCGGTGACTCAATACTCATTTAACGCCGTTATGTTTGCTTTGTCTGAACATTATCCAGCTGGCGATAATGATCCCAATGCTCACAATGCCAATAATTAACGTAGCCAGCGCATTAATATCGGGTGTTACACCCAGTTTAATTTTAGAGAAAATCACCATTGGCAAAGTACTAGCACCAGCGCCCGAGGTGAAGCTGGCAATGACTAGATCATCCAATGACAGGGTGAAGGCCAACAGCCAACCCGATAGCATGGAGGGTGCAATGAGTGGCAAGGTAATATCAAAAGCCACTTGCATGGGTCTACCACCAAGATCCATGGCTGCTTCTTGGAGTGATTGATCCATGCTGGATAAACGAGATTGCACAACCACCGCGACATAGGCCATGGAAAAGGTGATATGGGCAATGGTAATAGTGCTAGCGCCCCGTGACACCGGCCAGCCAATCAGTTCTTGTAGACTAACAAACATTAATAATAGTGATAGCCCCGTAATGACCTCAGGCATCACCAAGGGCGCAGCGATTAAACCGGTGAAGATGAGCCTGCCTCGGTAGCGTCCCATTTGGGTTAAAGCCAGTCCTGCCATAGTCCCCAAAATGGTCGCGAAAGTGGCACTGGTCGCGGCAATTTTTAAGCTTAGTATGGCCGCCTCAATAATTTGCTCATTGTTAAATAGCGCCGTATACCATCGCAGCGAAAAACCTCCCCAAACTGATGAAATAGCCGATTGATTAAAGGAATAAATAATCAATACCAATATTGGTATGTATAGAAAGGCAAAGCCAAAGCATAATGACGAGAATACAAAGCGAGAGGACGTTTTCATGGTTACTGTTTCTCCTGCTGACTGCGTTGAAACAGCATGATCGGTATAACGATAATGATCAGTAAGATAGTGGCAACCGCTGACGCTAGCGGCCAGTCACGATTAACAAAAAACTCGTCGTAAAGCGTGCGACCAATCATCAGTGAGTCGATACCACCGAGAAGCGCTGGAATAACATATTCGCCAATCGCTGGTATGAAGACTAATAGTGAGCCAGCAATAATGCCTGGCATAGATAAGGGCAGTGTGACATCAATGAAGGTCTGCCATGGCTTGGCGCCTAAATCGGCCGCGGCATCATGGAGACTGAGATCCATTTTCTCTAAGGTCGCATAGAGCGGTAAAATCATGAATGGGATGTAGGTATAGACAATGCCCACATACACGGCAGCATCGGTGTAGAGCATTTGCATAGGCGTATCAATCAGGCCCAAATTAATGAGTGCTGAGTTAACGATTCCATTTTTACCTAAAAGTCCCATCCATGCATAAACTCGCAGTAAGAACGATGTCCAGAAGGGCAGTATCACCAACATCAATAAAATATTGCGCGTTGTTGGTGCGGCGCGCGCGATTCCATAGGCCATGGGATAGCCAACGAGTAGGCAAATTAGTGTTGAGATGGACGCGATCTTGATTGATTTAAAGTAGCTGATCCAATACAGATTATCTTCGGTAAGAAAACGATAATTATCCCATGTAGCCAACACCCACTGACTGGCACTGGCACTAAAATCAAACAGTTGAGTGAAGGGTGGTTGAGCTACGATGGGGGTGGCGAAGCTTATCTTTAGAACGATGGCAAACGGTGCTAGGAAAAATAGCAGTAACCAAAAGTAGGGCAGGCCAATCACAAAGTTACGCCATAGAATGTCCTTAAACGGCAGGCGATAGGTTTTTACTGCGCTTTTGGTTGCTAAACTAGCGCTGGAATCTCTCATTTAGAGAGCACCACGTTACAGCTGGAGTCCCAAGACAGATAGACTTCATCATCCCATTCCAATGCCAATTGTTCAGAGCGTTGATGATTTTGTGCACTGACCTGAATAATACGGCCAGATTGGCTACGAACCCTATAAATACTGCGATTTCCATAGTAGGCGAGATCTTCTACTGTACCTTTGGTTACTGTTAGGTGATCTCCTTTGGGGGGCTTTTGGGTAACGCTAATTTTTTCAGGGCGCACCGCGATGGTGACTTCATCGCCAGTGTTAAAAGTGCCGTCGGTAGTAGCCTCTAGTTTAGTTCCGGTTGTCTCCAAGGCAGCACATAAAGTTTTCGTCTCAGTATCAGCGGTGAGAACGGTTGCATTGAAAAAGTTAATAGTGCCAAAAAAGTCAGCAACAAAACGGTTGCTGGGGGATTCATAGACTTGAGACGGAGTACCGATTTGAACAAACTTGCCGGCATCCATTACCGCGACCCGGCTTGATAATGTCATCGCTTCTTCTTGATCATGCGTGACTACCACAAAGGTAATGCCCAATTCATATTGTAAATTCATTAGCTCAAATTGGGTTTGCTCTCGGAGTTTTTTGTCCAGTGCCGCTAAGGGTTCATCTAGCAGTAAGACCTTGGGTTGCTTAATCAGCGCGCGAGCAAGCGCTACACGCTGACGTTGACCGCCAGAAAGTTGATTAGGTTTGCGCTTAGCGAGCTCACTGAGTTGCACCAGTTCCAGCATGTCTTTTACACGAGAGGCAATCTCAGCTTTAGCAAGGTTGTCTTTTTTTAGACCATAGCTAATGTTTTGCTCCACCGTCATGTGTGGAAAAACTGCATAGGACTGGAACATCATATTAATTGGGCGGTCATAGGCAGGGATATTGGCCATATCGATGCCATCAATAATTATTTGCCCAGCATTGGGCGTTTCAAAACCGGCCAGCATACGAAGAAGCGTCGATTTGCCGCAACCAGAGCCACCGAGAATGGTAAACAACTCTCCTTTATAGATATTTAGATCAACATTATCGACCGCTGAGAAGTCATCGAATTGTTTACTGAGGCCTTTAATTTGAATAAATGGCACGGCTTCTGGATCCAGCCAAGGCGTTTCCGCCACATAGGGCTTTGCAGATTGATTGGCCTTGATTGTATTCTCATTGTTCATAGGCTATTCCATGACGTAGTAGTTACAGTCCAGTTTTAATTTTGGTCCAGGTACGTGATCGCTTGCGCTCTTCTTGTGGTGCTAAGACCTCAGTTGTGTGAAGCCTTTGTCGTGTTTCTGCATCCGGATAAATAGCAATATTCCCAGTCAGACTTGGATCTACTAGTGGCGTGGCTGACTTGTTGGCATTAGCGTAGCCAATGTAGTTACTCGAGGCTGCGATCACTTCAGGGCGTAACATATAGTTGAGGAACAGATACGCATTTTCACGATGGGGTGCGTCTTCGGGAATGTACATATTATCAAACCACATGCCAGCGCCTTCCTTGGGAAGAATATAGTCCAAGTTAATATCGATACCCGCTTCCTTGGCCCGATTAGTTGCTACCGAGTAGTCACCAGACCAGCTCATAGCAATGCAGACTTCTTCGCTGGGTAAATCTAGGAGCATTTTAGTAGAGCTGAAATAGGTAATATAAGGACGCACCGCCTTGACCAGTGCTTCTACTTCTTTGAGTTGCTGCAGATCTACTGAATTAGAAGGGTAGCCTAGATACAGCATAGCCATAGGAATGACCGACGTCGGATCATCTAAAAAGGAAATGCCGCAGTCAGTAAATTTGGAGATTATTTCTGGATCAAAGATCAGCGCTGAACTGTCTAACGGAGCATTCGGCATGCGTTCATTAATCAGATCTACGTTGTATGCAATACCTGAGGTACCCCAGAAAAAAGGCACACCCTGCAATCCGTTAGAGTACCTTTCATTCGCTTTGCTGACCAAATCTTGATCTAGATGATGCCAGTTGGGTAGTTTGTCAAAGTCTACTGGATGAAAAATACCAGCTGGCACGAGCCGAGCCGTGAACGAGGCGGCATGGACGACTACATCATAGCCACTGCGACCGGTCATAAGTTTGGTGTCCACAATTTCACTTGAGTCATAGATATCATAGGTTATATCTATGCCGAACTCTTCTTCGAAGTTAGTGATCGCCTCTGGATCTATGTAGTCTGCCCAGTTATAGATATTAAGTATTTTCGGTGTGCCCTTTGCGGCATCAATAAGGTCTTGCTCAGAGGCTGCAGTGGCCATTGGACTGGCAATAATAAGCAGTGCTAACCAAATCCATTCGACTAGTTCACGGGAAAAACGATAGGACCGTTTAGATGTCAGCACATTACATTCCTTTTAAGCCTCTTTTTTGCAGTGCTCTGGCAATGACCATGCGCTGCATCTCGCTGCTACCCTCCCAAATGCGATCGACCCTAACCTCTCGATAAAAGCGCTCTACCGCGTTATCACGTCGATAGCCACGACCACCCCATATTTGTAAGCAGCGGTCTGCCACACGATTAGCCATTTCGGTTGAATAAAGCTTAACCATCGAACAACGTGCATGGAGAGACTTTAATGCATCGCCTCGGTCATGGGCCTCAGCAGCTTCATAAACCATCAATTTTGCTGCCCAGAGCTCAGTGGCACTATCGGCGAGACTAAATTGAATAGCTTGTTTCTCGATTAGTTTCTCACCCTGAATATCACGTTGGGCAGCCCAAGCGGTTGCCTCTTCGATCATGCGTGTGGCCGCGCCGAGCATACGTGCTGAAATGGTCAGGCGTTCGTGACGGAACCAACTGCGACTATAGTCCATACCGGAACCCTCGCCACCAATGCGATCTTTCTCAGGCACAAATACGTTGTCAAATTTGTAGGTTGGGTGATGGGATGGGAAGGTATGAGAGAAGACCGGATTTTCGGTCATGGTCACACCAGCAGCATCTATATCAACAAAAAATAGCGCCTCTTCACCCTCGTCAGTTTTTGCTTGCACAAAAAAGAAGTCGGCCATATTGGCGGTAGTAACAAACCATTTTTCGCCATTAATTGAATAGCCGCCATCACAGCTTTTAGCAGTGGCGTTAGTCACCTCGTAAGAGCCAGACTCTGCCTCTGTGATCGCATAGCACTCACGCAGACTGCCGTCCATTAAGCCTTTGAGGTAGGTATTAATCTGATGCTGGCTGTCGCCACAAGCTTCAAACATCCAGTGTTGGGCCTCAGGAAAACACCAGCATAGTGCGTTAGTCACACGGCCTAGTTCTTCCCATGCAGCGACTTGGTCAACCATGCTCATACTCAGACCACCATATTCAATGGGTGCATCCATTTTTGAAAGACCCAAGGCAATTGCCTTATCTTTCATGTTCTTGCTAACCGCTTCAGGAATTACGCCCTGATTCATTTCAGCTTCAATTTCCCAGGGAATCAATTCTGCATCGACAAACTGACGAACCTTTTCTTGCCAGTCAACGGTGCTTTGCCTATGTTGAATCTCCACAGCTTATCTCCTTTATTTAGATTCCCGTTCGGGTTTTTAAGTGGTTAGGGAATTGGGTCGCCAGATAATGCATTGCCACTAATTGGGCCTGAGCCGGCTTTAGTCCTTTTGGGGTCATGAGTAAATCAAGCCATAACCCATCAGATAGAGCGGTATAACAGGTGCATACCAACTCTGGATCAACCTTGGTGTAATTGCCCTCTTGTTTGAGCAAGGCAAATAGGGCGGTCAAATTATTAGCGATTTCGTTAATATAGCTGGCGCAAATTGATAGGTAGGTAGGGCGAGATTTGGTTTCACCCCAAAAGGCGAACCACACCGCCAACTTATTGCGATCGATAATTTTACGGCTAAAATCGAAGTTGATGTGCGCAAGAATTTTCTGTTCAGTGTTCAGATTTTTATCATTAAAAATCTTAGTAAGCCCGCTGGTATATTCATCAGAAATGTAACTTAAGGTCTCGATGAGTAGCTTTTCTTTGCTTTGAAAATGTAGGTTAACAATGCCCAGACTTAGGCCTGCTAATTGCGTCACATCGGCCATGGTGGTGCCAGACAGGCCCTTCTCAGCGATACACTTAATCGTCGCCTCAATAAGCTGCTTGCGCCTTGCCTGCTTGGACAGCGATCTTGGAATTTTATTTATTTCAGCTTTGACCGCTTCCATTCACCCTTCCTGTAATGGGTCTATGCTAGCTTATGTTCTTAACACGCCAAACCATAAACCATTGCTTAGATCTGCGCAACTGAATGAATAACCATTCATTTTTGTGGACAGGGGATTTAATTTTTGGCATTCTTGAGTCAAACATTAAAAAATAGAGCGTCAATTGGCGCTAGCCGATTGTTTGGAGTGGCTTAATCTTATGAAAAAATACGATGCGATTATTATTGGGGCAGGACATAACGGCCTAACTAATGCCGCTTATTTGGCAAAGGCAGGGCTCGATGTGTTAGTGCTGGAGAAAAATGCCTATATTGGTGGCGCTACTGTTAGTCGTGAGCTTTATCCCAATTGGAAGTACTCCAATTGCTCATATGTATGTAGCCTTTTGCGACCTGAAATTATTCGAGATTTAGAGTTACCCAGACATGGTTTGCAGGTTGTACCCTATGGCGGCGGTGTTACCTTTCAGGAAAATGGTGATTACTTTGGTAATCATGCAGACCATGAGCGTATGCTGCGTGAGCTTGCTCGGCATTCGAAGCGTGACGCCAGTGCTTATGAGCGTTATGAAGCAGATGTAATGAAACAAACCCGGTTGATTCGTCCGTTTTTGATGCGCACACCGCCTGATCCAACATCATTAAAGCCGAGAGACCTTAAAGAGTTGAGTGTTTTAGCTAAATCTTTTGGCAGCATGGGTGAAGAGGCCTTGGCCGATACCATGCGTTTTTGGACCATGAGTATTGGTGACTTCCTCGACGAGTATTTTGAGTCTGATGTCATTAAAGCTCATTTGGCCGGTAGTGGTATTATTGGCACTGCACTGGGTGTTTACTCCCCGGGTACTGCCTATGTATTGTTACACCACTATATGGGTGATGTTGATGGTTCTGTCGGTGCTTGGGGCTTTGCACGTGGCGGCATGGGCGCGGTATCTGCCGCACTGTCGGCATCTTTCCAGTCATTTGGCGGCACCATTCAGTGTGATGCTGAGGTTGCTCAAATTATTGTCAAAAATGGCAAGGCCAAAGGTGTGGCTCTGGCCAATGGTGACGAGCTTTATGCCGATATCGTTGTGTCAAACCTTGATCCCAAACGAACCTTCTTAAAAATCATGGACGAAGGTGATCTGCCAGCAGATGTAGTTAAAAAGGCCAAGAACTTTAAAATTCGCGGCTCATCCGGCAAGCTTAATATTGCTTTGGATGGTCTGCCGACCTTTACTGGCTTACCTAAAGACAGCCCCCTTTGCTTGGGAGAGAAACACTTTAGTGACTCTCTTCAAAAAATGGAGCGAGCCTATGATGAGTGGAAAGATGGGACCTGGTCGAAAGATCCTTATGTGGATATGCTTATTCCCACCCAGATTGACCCTACGATGGCGCCTCCGGGTAAGCACATGATGTCGGTCTTTGTGCAGTACGCTCCACCTAAAATTCATGGTGGCGATTGGACTGCTGAAGACAAGGCTGGTTTTGAAAAAACGGTGATTGACCAAATCAGCAATTACAGTCCTGACTTCAAAGATTTGATTTTGCACTGTGAGACGCGAACACCCCAGGATATCGAAAACGAGGTCGGCCTGACAGAAGGAAATATCTTCATGGGTGAGTTGACCTTTGATCAGTTACTGTTCAATCGTCCGTTCCCAGGTTATGCCCAGTATCGTGGACCAGTAAAAGGCATGTATATGTGTAGCTCTGGCACTCACCCAGGAGGCGGTGTGATGGCAGCACCGGGTGCGAACGCAGCACGGGAAATACTCATGGATCTGAAGCTAACCAACACCGTGCCTGGAGGGTATGACGATGATTGATCTTAATAAGAACTATGATGTCATTGTTGTTGGTGGTGGTCACAATGGCTTAATTTGTGCAACTTATCTGGCTAAATCTGGGCGTAAAGTGTTAGTGATTGAAGCTAATCAATCTCTTGGTGGCGCCTCTGCCACTAGTGAATTTAGTGATCAGTTCTCGGTTTCTTCCTGTGCCCATTGGTTGTTTCAGTTAAACCCCGATGTCGCCTCAGATATGGGTTTGAACAAACAGGGTCTTGAACTTGCAGCCCGTGACCTTAATACCATTGCACTGGCTGAAGATGGTAACCATTTAATCATCGATGGCGACAAGCTTGAGGGCGCAGGAATATCTGATGAAGATCGCGTTGCCTTTGTTGCCTTTAATAAGCAGATACTTAAGTTTGCTAAGTTATTGTCTGGTGCCTTTAACCGTCGAGCGCCGAAACTGGTTGAGGGTAATCTTACTGATCGTATCACCCTAGCTAAGTTAGGTTTGGGTATGAAAATGCTTGGCAAGGACGATATGAGTGACCTCATGCGTCTAGCGTTGATCAATATTTATGACGTCATGGAAGAGAACTTCGACAATGAGCTGTTAAAAGCTGCCATTAGTCTTGACTCACTTTTAGGGTCGCACATGGGTCCGCGTTCACCGAACACAGTGTACGGTTACTTTTATCGTCGCATGGGTGATATATATGGTTTCAGTGGTCCAGCGGTGGTCAAGGGCGGAATGGGTGCAGTAGGCGAAGCCATGGCTAAGGCTGCTCGCGCCAGCGGTGTTGATATTGAAGCAGGTACTGCCGTTAGCAAAATCAATATCGACATTGATCGTGCTACAGGTGTGACACTAGCTGATGGCCGAGTGGTCGATGCTGGATTAGTCGTCTCTAATGCAGATCCTAAAACGACGTTTAATAAGTTAGTTGGCTTAACCAATATTGAGACTGGTATTGCACGCCGGGTCAAGGCTGTGCGCATGAAGGGAGATGCGGCTAAGTTGCATATTGCTTTAGACAGCTTGCCAACCTTTACTGGGCTCAGTGAGCAGCAGATGGGTCAGCGCTTGTTAATCGCGCCAACCATGAACTATATCGAAAAAGCGTTCAACCACTCCAAGTATGGTGAATATTCAGCGGCACCAGCCATGGATATTAGTATTCCAACGATACATGATGCCAGTCTTGCCCCAGCGGGTAAGCACGTGATGTCGGTTATTGTTCAGTTTGCTCCCTATGAGTTAAAAGGTGGCTGGAATAATGAGAATAAGGAAGAGTTTAAGCGGTTGGTCATTGATCGCATTACTGATTACGCGCCAGATTTAAAAGACAAAATTATCGCCAGCGAGTTACTCACCCCTACAGATATTGAAGAGCGGTTCCATATACATGGTGGTCATTGGCACCACGGCGAGATCAGTCTTGATCAGATACTAACCATGCGCCCTTTTCCTGGCGCTTCCCAGTACGGGACGTCAGTCGATGGTCTATTCCTGTGTGGCGCGGGCACTCACCCTGGTGGCGGTGTAATGGGCTTAGCAGGTCACAATGCGGCAAAAGAAATTATTAAGCGAGGTAAATCAGCATGATTCCACATGACGAAACTATGATGCTTAAAACACCTTTTTATTCTCGCTGTTTGGCAGCCTGTGAGGTCAATATGTGGGAAGACTGGAAGGGTTACACAACCCCTCAGGCCTATACCAGTGTTGAGCAAGAGTATTTTGCAGTGCGAAGTAATACGGGGGTGTTTGATATTTCTCCAATGATCAAATACCGCTTTACCGGGCCAGACGCGGGCGCTTATTTGAATCGTCTGGTAACACGAGATATCAGAAAGATTGGTGTTGGCCGAGTGGCTTACACCGTGTGGTGCGATAATAACGGTCAGGTTATGGATGACGGCACCATTTTTCATCTCGCTGAAAATGACTATCGCCTCTGTGCTTATGCCCGATGTCTTGACTGGTTGATGTGGTCAGCAGAAGGTTTTGATGTGACCATCGTTGATGAGACTGCTGAGGTGGCCGCACTGGCTGTTCAGGGTCCCACGTCCTGTGCTATTTTCAAAAACATGGGTTTTGAGGGCATTGAGAACCTCAAGCCTTTTGGGCTAACTCGCTTTCCCTTTGAGGGATCTGAAGTAATGATCAGCCGCACCGGCTTTACCGGTGATCTAGGGTATGAAATTTGGGTTGACCCTTCGTTGGCAGAAACTTTTTGGGATCGGTTGTTTGAAGCAGGAAAGCACCGTGAGATTCGACCAATTGGCGGGCTTGCGTTAGATATGTTGCGTACCGAAGCAGGCTTTGTCCAGGCAGGGGTAGATTTTATTCCCGCCGAAGAATCGATCCGTACGGGTCGATCTCGCTCGCCCTTTGAATTAGGGTTGGGTTGGCTAGTGTCTTTTGATAAACCAGTGTTTAATGGCCGAAAAGCGCTCCTTAAAGAAAAGAAAGAGGGGTCTCGCTACGCTTTTGTCTACCTTGACGTTGAGGGTAACAAGCCTGCGGAATCTGCCTTTATCTATGATGGTGATAAAGAAGTGGGCACAGTGACCACTGCGGCCTGGTGCCCAACAGCAAAAACCAATGTTGCTTTTGCTCAGGTGGATGCTAAATATGGTAAGCCTGGCCAAGAGTTGGCGGCTGAAATCTACTATGATCGCGAATTAAAATGGACTCGAGTGATGGCCAAGTGCACCGTCATCGAGGGTGCCGTATTTAACCCAGCACGCAAGAGGCAGACTCCCGCAGCGGATTTCTAATGACTACTCATTGGCTAGAACCGCTTTTAAAACCTGCGTCGATTGCCGTATTAGGTGCCTCGCAAAAGAGCGGCACAGTGGGTAATGAGGTCATTGTCAATTTACGTAGGGGTGGCTTTCAGGGGCAAATTTACGCTGTTAATCCGGGCTATGATAGGGTCGAAAATCTTCCCTGTTATAGTAGCTTAGCCGATCTTCCAGAACGCCCTGAGCAGGTCATCTTTGCGATTAGTGATCAGCGTATTGAGGCGGCTCTAGATGATGTTATCGCCTTAGGCATTCCTGCCTGCACAATTTTTTCTGCCTTAGCGCTCTCCGATGACCAGACCCCAAACTTAAAGCAGCGCATTGCTAGCAAAGCTCAAGCGGCGGGTCTGTTGATCGCAGGGGCCAACGGGATGGGCTTTTATAATATTCGTGATCGGGTGCTCGCCGGCGGATTTGATACCCGCGACCATCCATTCCCAGGCAACGTAACGCTGATTAGTCAATCTGGTGCTGGTATGTCAGGCATTGTTGATTCTGAAGAACGCATTGATTTTAATTTTGCGGTTTCCAGTGGCTATGAGCTTACTGTGGCGATGGAAGATTACCTAGACTATGCGCTGGACCTTCCAGAAACTCGAGTTGTAGGCTTATTTTTAGAGACTAGCCGTCATCCAGATAAGTTAATTCAGGCATTTAAAAAAGCTAATCAGCTAAAGATACCTATTGTGATACTCAAAGTGGGACGCACTGATCTAGCCGCAGAGTTGGCTATTTCTCATTCGGGTGCCTTGGCGGGTAGCGACGACTGTTACTCCGCGGTTTTTGATTATTATGGTGTGCAGCGAGTCGAGGATATGGACCAGCTAGCCACCGCGTTAATCATGTTTGCTCAGCCCGCGGTTGTGGGTAATGGGGGCCTAGTTTCTCTGCATGATTCAGGTGGAGAGAGGCAGTTAATTATTGATCTTGCTGACCGATTGAATGTGCCCTTAACTGAGCTTCAAAATACTACGTTAAATCAGCTAAAAGGATTGCTTGATCCCGGACTACCTGCGGTCAACCCGCTGGATGGCTGGGGTGCTGGTGGTGCTGATGCACCAATAAGAATGGCCGCATGCTTCACCACTCTATTAATGGATTCAGGTGCTGCCTTTGGCGCTGTAGTGCATGATCGTGGACCTAATAGCGAGATTTATGGATCCTATCTTGATTATTTACATCAAGCTCAGAGTGCCACAAGCAAGCCGGTTTTTCTCGTAGCCAATAGGCAAGGTAGTGGTAGTGATGAATTGGCCGTTACTTCTACACATCAAGGGTTTCCAGTGATTGATGGGGTCAGCCAATTTTTGGTTGGTGCTCGCTGTCTATTGAATTATCGAGACTTTCAGCAGCGAGAGCCTAGTCAGATTAACGATCTGGATCAGGATAAGTGCGAGTATTGGCGTGGACGTTTGCGCGATGAAATTAAAGTATCAGAAACTTTGGCCAGCCAATGCTTAGCTGACTTGGGAATTCCTATGTTGCAGAGTGTGCTGGTGAGCAGCCAAGATGCATTGCGATCGGCCGCTACTAGACTAGGATTTCCGGTGGTACTCAAAACTGCGCAGCCGAGCATAGAGCATAAGTCTGATGTGGATGGCGTTATTTTAAATATTATCAATGAAACCCAACTGTTAGATGCCTATGGCGATATGGCTGAGCGCCTTGGCTCTGAGGCGATGATAGCGCCAATGGTGTATTCAGACGGCGTTGAGATGATTTTAGGTGTTAGTCGCGACGATCAATTTGGACCCGTTGTTGTAGTTGGTTTTGGCGGTATTTACGCTGAGGTACTCGACGATGTTACTGTGCTGATACCGCCCTTCGACGCAGCCGCAGTGAAAAGGGCGTTGCAGAATCTAGCGATGTATGAGCTTTTATCAGGCGTTAGGGGCTCATCAAAACTCGATGTTGATAGTTATTGTGAGGCAGCAGAAAAAATATCACTTTTTGCCTTGCTCTTTGCTGATACGGTGGCCGAGGTAGATATTAATCCCATAAAAGTGACTGCTGATGGATGCATTGGTCTGGATGCCTTGATGGTGTTGACAGACTAGGGCTAAATAAACGTAAGATGGAAAAATCATAATGAATATTGCTACAGAGTCAGAACTACAACAATTCATTAAGCAACATCCAGAGATTAAAATGCTGGAGATATTAATGCCAGACATGAATGGCATTATTCGTTGCAAACGAATACCTGCCAACGAATTTGCCACTTTTTTCCGCGAGGGTGTTAAGGGTCCTGTGTCGACCGTCTTATTGAATGTGCGGGGTGAGTTTTGCGACGAGTTAGACTTTGCGAATCTAGAGGGCGACCCTGATCAATTAATTCATCCCATCGCCAATACTTTGGCACCTATTAGCTGGTTAAAATCTGATACCGCCCAGGTTTTATCTACTTTTACAGAGCTGGATGGCAGGCCATCATCATTTGATTGCCGAAACGTACTTATTGAGGCTTTGAAGCCGCTACAGGCAATGGGTTTGAAACCAGTTGTTGCAACAGAGCTAGAATTTTATTTAATCAAGAAAGGCGATTCTGCCGTACCAGAGCCATTTTTGGCCAAGGTGCCGGGCACTAACGTTGATCAATCGGGTACTCAATATGCAATGCCAGAAGATCTTTGGGATAACGATGATTTTCTGGAAGATGTTCGATTAGCTTGCGAAGCTCAAAATGTACCTATGACTACGGTGCATTCAGAGTTTTCGCCGGGGCAGTTTGAAATTAACTTACATCATGTGGATGACCCAGTTAGTGCCTGTGATCATGCGGTACTCTTTAAGCGTATTATCAAAGGGGTGGCGCGGCAGTACAATATGGCGGCAACGTTTATGGCCAAACCTTTTGTGGATATTCCCGGAAGTGGATTACATATCCATTTCAGTTTATATGATGGCAACGGCATCAATGTTTTTGCCGACCCGGACTCCTCAGCGGTGCCGGCAATTTCCGATACACTTCGTCATGCCATTGGTGGTTTGGGAGAGACTATGTCCGATGCGATGGCTATATTTGCACCTAATGCCAATTCTTATCGGCGCCTCATCCCAGGACACTGTGCCCCCTTAACGCCTAACTGGGGCTACAACCATCGCGATGTAGCACTGCGAATTCCGGTATCTAGCGATAAAGATCGTCGAGTTGAGCATAGAGTTGCCGGCGCTGATGCCAACCCTTATCTTGTCATGGCGGCACTTGTTGCTGGGGTGCACTTTGGTATTAGCCAGGGCAGTGATCCGGGGGATATGGTGCCTGAAGGTCTTGAGATAGAAGAGGAAATCACCCTTCCAAGAATCTGGTCTCTGGCGTTGGATGAGTTTGATAGTAGTGCGGTGCTACCTCAATATCTAGGAGAAGACTACTGTCGCTTATTTGGCACGGTTCGTCGAGGGGAGTGTGAGCAGTTCGCTGCGCAAGTGTCGAACATTGACTATGATTGGTATCTGCGTTCCATGTGATCATGTCGGCAGAAATCCTGCAGAGTATTAAATAAAAATTAAACAATCATTTAATAAACAATATGCTCATTTAGTGAAGTATTGTATAGTGCTCAGCAACGGGAATACTACTTTAAACAGACCCTAGATTTAGGTTGTTACTATGAAATTTATCGCGACAGATGTTTCTGATACTAAAGAAAAAATGATCGGCAAGGCCAGTGCCCAACTGGGCAAGCCTGGGTTTGCTATAGATCCTTATTTCTATCGTTCTCATGTTACCTATCAGGCTGAATTAGAAAATATTATTTTCAAAAGTTGGCTTTATGCCGGCCACATTAGCCAGATCGCAAAAAAAGGTGACTATTTTTTGTTTGATATCGGTGAAGACTCAATCATCATCAGTCGAGACAATAAGGGTGAAGTTGGTGCCATGCATAATATTTGCAGACACCGTGGCGCGCGTGTTTGTGAAGAGTCAAGTGGCAATCGCAAAGCCTTCATTTGTCCTTATCACGGTTGGGCATACGGTAATGATGGCAAGCTGAAGTCGGCCCGCGACATGGATCATAGAGAGGATTTTAATTGCGATGACTATTCTCTAAAACCCGTGCGCTTTGTGGTTTTTCAGGGAATGATATTTATTAACTGTGACCCAGATGCACCAGATTTTGTTGCGCCACTGGAAAAGATTAAGACCCAGTTAGGTGCCTATGATCTCGAAAATGCAAAGGTAGCAGAGCGCAAGACCTATCGTATTGATGCCAACTGGAAGTTGGTTTTAGAAAACTATCTTGAGTGTTATCACTGCGCTAGCTCTCACCGTCAATACGCCAAGTTACATACCCTTGAGGCCCCATTTGAGAAGGTAAAACCTATTAATGAGGCTATGTGGGCTAGAGCGGCAGAGATGACTGGCGTGCCCGGTATTGCTGAGGAATACTATGGTTACTACAATGATGCCACAGCCTTTGGGGCCTGCTCTTACCATAGCCGTTATGCCCTGTACGAGGGCTGTAAAACCGGTAGCAAAGATGGCCAGCCGGTAGCGCCGTTAATGGGTCATATGAAGGGTTTTGATGGTGGCGCCGGTGATTTTCAGATGGGTCCGCTCACGTTTATGCTCAATTACCCAGATCACTGCGTGCTCTATCGTTTTATTCCTAGAGGCATTACTGAAACAGATATGGAGTTGGTTTGGTATGTTAATGGGGATGCTCAGGAAGGCACTGATTACGACAAAGATAAGGTTGCTTGGCTTTGGCATCACACGAGCTTAGAAGATGAATATATTATTACGCGTAATAGTGAGGGAGTGAACTCTCAGTTCTTTGAACCTGGGCCCTATCATCCTGAATATGAGTCTACCCTTATGGATTTTATCAGTTGGTATATTGCGGCGATCGCTGGATTGAAGGCGTAACCAATAGAGAAGGGGCTGTATTTATGTTTTTAAAATCTACTGCAGAGACAAAGGAACACGCACCGTCCTACTACGCTGCCTCCGCGAATTGGCAAACAGATTACCCTCAGCTGGAGGGTGATTTAAATGTTGATGTAGTGATAGTGGGTGCAGGCTTTAGTGGCGTTGCAACTGCGGTAGAACTATGTGAGCGTGGTTATAAAGTTGCTTTAGTAGAATCTAACCGCATCGGCTGGGGAGCCACAGGACGTAATGGTGGTCAAATTATCGGCGGCTATGGCAGGGATCCTGCTGCCTTCAGTTCGAGCATTGGCAGTGAAGGTGTCAGCATAGTCGAGAGTATGGGTAGCGAATGTGTTGAGATCATTAAAGAACGTATCGAAAAGTATAATATTGACTGTGATCTTAAGTGGGGCTATTGCGAAGTTGGTTTAAAAAAGCGTCATCTGAAAAGCTACCGTGAATGGGCCGCTGAAGATTCAGCGATTCAAATTCTCGACCAGAATGAAATAAAGCAATATGTTAACTCCGATCTCTATCTGGGTGGTTACTATAGAGAAGACTGGGGGCATATTCAGCCGCTTAATCTATGTATTGGCGAAGCTAAAGCTGCCGAAGTAATGGGCGCAAAAATTTTTGAACAAACGCAGATTACTCGTATTACTTATGGCGAAAATCCTGCTGTACACACCGACAAAGGTTCGATTAAAGCTAACCATGTGATTCTTTGTGGTAATGCGTATATGGGTAATCTGGTTCCTTACCTAGACGCTCGAGTACTGCCGGCTACCAGCTGTATTATTGCTACCGAACCACTCTCCGATGAGCAATTACAGCAGACTATGGTTCGTGATGTCGCGGTCTGTGATTCTAGAGCGGCTTTGGATTACTACCGTTTATCCGCAGACAAGCGCCTGCTATTTGGGGGTCTGTCCAATTATACGGGGCTAGAACCCTCCAACGTTCAAGCGGTTATGCACGCCAAGATGGCTAAGGTATTTCCGAGCTTAAAAAACACTCGCATAGACTATAGTTGGTCTGGGAGCATGGGGATCAGTGTTAGACGTATGCCACAAATTGGCCGTATCAAAAATAGCAATGTGCTCTATATTAGCGGTTATTCGGGCCATGGTGTGGCCCCGACGCACATGACTGGGCGTATTCTTGCCGAAGCTGTGGATGGAGATACTCATCGCTTTGATATTATGAATAAAATGTTCCACTTACCCTGGCCGGGTGGGAAACTACTGCGACGGCCTGCCATGGCAGTGGGCATGATGTGGTATAAAATGCTCGACGTAATTTAGGGATTATCATGGGTAAAGAGGTGCTGATTTTCTTACACATGGACGACAAGCATCCCGGTTACATAGCCGACCATCTTCAGCGTCAAAAAATCCCCTATCACATTATTCGCGGCTATGCCGGTGACCCCATCCCCCAACTTGATGACAGTATGGCTGGCTTGGTTTTTATGGGGGGAGTCATGAGTGCAAACGATGACCTTCTGTGGATTAAACAAGAAATTGCTCTTATTCGCGAGGCTCTGGACAGCAGTGTTCCGCTGCTAGGCCACTGTTTAGGTGGTCAGTTAATAAGTATTGCATTGGGAGCTCAGGTCACGACTAATCCTGTAGGAGAGGTTGGTTGGCATCGTTGCAGCAAACAGATTAATGCTCAGACCTCTGAGTGGCTTGAGGGTATTGATGATCGGTTTATGATGTTTCATTGGCATTTTGAGACATTTAGTTTGCCGGAAAAGGCACAGCTTTTATTTTCCTCCGACTACTGCCACAATCAGGCCTACAGCTATGGTAATAATGTGCTGGCGATGCAGGGCCACGTTGAGATGACAGAGCCATTACTAACAGATTGGATTACCCAGTGGCGGGATGACTTGCATAACACTACGCCTAGCACTCAGAATTATGCGCAAATAGAACAGCCTCTGGTGGCAAATATTGCCGCCTTAAACAAGGTTGCTGAACAGCTTTATCAGCGCTGGACTTCCACGCTCTCTCTTTAGACTCTACAGGCGAACAAAGTGAACAGTGACGGTTACAGAGACAAGTACAACCAACATCTCTTGCATCCTTGGGGGGAACTTTCTTCTCTAGGAGAAGACGACTCCACCTCGGTGATTGTTCGTGGGGAGGGCGCCTACATATACGATGCTGAGGGCAATAGATTGCTCGATGGGCCTGCTGGTATGTGGTGCATGCAAACGGGATATGGCCGTCGTGAAATTGCCGACGCGGTTTCTAAGCAAATAATGGAGCTAAGCTACGCTACCTCTTTCACGGTCATCAACAACCGCGAGGTGGAGCTAGCCACACGGATTGCTGCGCAGACTCCCGGTGATTTAAATCGAATCTATTTCACAACGGGTGGTTCCACTGCCGTCGATTCGGCCCTGCGTCTGTGCCAGTTAGCAAGCAACATCAAAGGTCATCCTCAACGTAAACATATTATCTCTCGGGAAAAGGCCTACCATGGCAGTACTTACTTGTCGGCGTCGATAACCGGTAAAGAGCGGGATAAAACCGCTATGGATATTATGCGCGACGGCATTCATTTTCTGTCTGCACCTTGCTATTTTTATCACCCTGAATTCGCTACCGAGACGGAGTTTTGCGATTTTTTGGTGGATGAACTAGAGCAGAAAATTCTCGAACTTGGCCCAGACAATGTCATGTGCTTTATCGCCGAACCGATTTTGGCCAGCGGAGGTGTGATCGTACCTCCGGCTAACTATAACTATCGGTGTTGGCAGATGGTTAAAAAATATGGGATTACCTATATCGCTGACGAGGTGGTGACCGCCTTTGGGCGGCTTGGGCATTGGTTTGCTTCAGAGAAGGTCTTTGGCATAGTGCCTGATATTATTATTTTTGCCAAAGGAGTCACCTCCGGATATCTCCCTCTGGGTGGGTACGCCGTGTCAGAGGCTTTTCTGGCTAGCTTTAGTGGCGATAATGCCGAAGGTTGTCTTTACTCTAATGGCTATACTTGGGGTGGCAGCCCCGTGGCATGCGCTGCAGCGTTGGCCAGTTGGGATATTATTGAAAACGAGCATTTACTCGACCGAGTCCTAGAAATAGGGCCTTATTTTCAACAGCAGTTGCAGACCTTGCTGGATATTCCTCTCGTGGGTAATGTGCGCGGTGAAGGCTTGATGGCGGCGGTGGAAATGACTATTGAGGGACATAACGAGGCAGACTTGCTGGAAAAAGATTATGCCATCGGCGAAATGGTTGACCAACATTGCCAGAAATTGGGTTTACTGGTCAGGCCATTTATTAACATATGTATTATCTCTCCGCCGCTTATTGTCTCGCGCGAACAGATTGATGATTTGGTATCTGCACTGCGCGGAGGACTTGAGTTAACCTTGGCTGATTTGCGAAAACAGGGTATCTGGGTAGATTAAAGTTAAAAAGTCACTGCTATGATCTTAGTTCGCAGTAATAATCGACATCTTATGTTGCTTGACTTCTAGTACCCTGATTGGAGTATGTGTCCCATAACAAAGATGTCTCTATCTTGTGTGAAACAACTAATGCTAATCATAATAATCTACAACGAGGTTTGATATGGCTGATAATAATTTTCCTGAAAGCTATTCCATGTTTGCTAATGTCCATAGTTACCTAGGCTTACCGTTGTCGCGCGACATAGAGTCTGCAGATGTTGTAGTCATGGGTATCCCCTACGACATGGGTACCACTGGCCGTGCCGGAACCCGACATGGTCCTCAAGGCGTGCGCTTGGCATCAGCAAATCTGCGTTGGGAAGAAAAACGCTGGCCTTGGCAATTTAGCGTTATGGACAGACTTAATGTCATTGATTATGGCGATCTTGAATTCAAACCAGGCGAATCAACCTCTATGATTGAAACCGTCATTAAACATGTGGGGGCCGTTCACGAAAAAGGTAAAAAGACTTTATGCATTGGTGGAGACCACTTCGTTACTCTACCTCTGCTAAGGGCGATGCATCAGCATCATGGCCCCGTAGCGCTGGTGCATTTTGACGCTCATACCGATACCTACACGCCAGAAGAAGATTGGTCAGGGGATTATGATCATGGCTGTATGTTCTATCACGCACCTAAAGAAGGTCTTATTGATCCTGCGCACTCAATTCAAGTCGGCATTCGCACCGAATATAATACCAAGACTCACCTGTTTGAGGTCATAGATGCGGCTAGTGCCAATGATCTGACCAGCGCTGATGTTGTTGCTGCCATCAAGCAGCGCGTTGGTGAGATGCCTGTCTACCTCACCTTTGATATTGACTGTCTCGACCCCGCCTATGCGCCAGGAACTGGCACGCCAGTAGTGGGAGGGATTACTACCGATAGGGCTCTGAAAATTATTCGTGGGTTACAGGGTTTAAATATCGTTGGTGCTGATGTGGTCGAGGTCGCGCCATCTTATGATCATGCAGAAATTACTGCTTTGGCAGCTGCGACCATCGGGTTAGAAATTCTTTATGTGATGGCGTCTAATTTGCAGTAAATGCTAGGGCGAGCTCTCATAAACCAAGCCCCCATCAAGATAGGTTTTGAGCACTTTTATTTGAGAAATCTCGACTGCGGGAACCGTAAAAATATTAGAGTCTAAAATAACAAAATCAGCAAGCTTACCCACCTCAAGCGAGCCGGTAGCTTCATCTTTCCGGCAATCTCAACAACGTTTGTCTGCTTACCAATATACGCATCTATATACGACTCAGGACCGACATCAACAATCTTACCTTGGGTAATAGTCTTAGCCCAACTGCGAGTGGCATCGACGGTATAGATGTCACCACCACGCACTACGATATCTGCGGGGCTCTGCGCCGACACTCATGAGCTACAAAGACAAATTACTAGAATAGTCAGTATTTCATCAGCCACAGCATATCAATTATCCTGCTTTGGTTGGGATGCTTAATGGTCCCAGAGTACTCAAAAAACTATGCTTATCAGAAGGTTGGTATTGGGTTTTGTCCATCACTGTGTCCCGATAACTTTTCAGTGGTTGCCCTAAGCTCAAAATACCCCGTTCTCGAGTGCGTCTAACGCGAGTTAAATCGGCCTCAAAGAGAATGACCTCCTCACCGGCTAGGGCCTCATGAATAACATCGCCCTCTGGCCCAACAATGATCGACTGGCCAACGCCAAGCGCCCCGGTTCCATTGATATCTACCATATAGCATTGCTGTTGTGCGGCAGTAGCGCGACACATCGCCTTTTCTACACTGCGATCGCAGGTGTCAGTTAGGGTTGGATGAATAATCACTTCGGCACCATCCAGAATCATCGCTCGACTCAGTTCTGGGAACCACATATCGTAGCAAATATAGAGACCGAAACGACCGACATCGGGTACATCAAAGCAGCAGATATCTGCACCACCTTCCACTCCTTTCTCGTAAGGGAGAAAGGGGCATATTTTACGGAAACGAGAGATTACTTCTCCCTCGGGATTGATAACAGGTGCGGTGTTGTAAACTTTGTTTGCTTGACGTTCATAGAGAGATCCCGGTACTAACCAAATCTCCAGTTCTTGAGCCAAATTACACAGCGTAGCCTCAGCTTCCTCTAACATTGGTGATGCGAAGCCAACACCGGCACCACAGATAGCCAGCTCACTAGTTACTATCATCTGAACGAAAGGAAAACGTTTCACCGTAGATCTTACTTTTTGACTGAATAGATCTAAATTTTGTCGTGTTTGAAGGTCAAGTTGGAGACCGGCAATAGTAAATTGTGTCATAAAAAAACTCCTGTTTTAATTATCTAATACTACTTTTTCACTGCGTTTTGCGGGGAAAAACGCGGCTATGGCGCAGACCACCAGGCCGATAGCGGCTAAATTTATGATCAGAGTGAAATTGCCTTCGCCAACCACCATAGCCGCAATCAGTGGACCACTGGCTAAGCCCATTTTTGAGATAAAGCCCGCAAAAACAACGACCTGACCGCGACTGTCGAAGGTGGCACAGAGGCCTAAAATATAGGGAACCGTAAAGGCCCACATAATACCGGTGACGGTGTTGGCAATGAAATAGTTGGCTGGAATATCAGACCAGTGGAACATAAAGGTAAATAAACCAGACACAAGTGCACCGAGAGCGATAGGTAGAGCGCGACCATATTTGGTGCCAATAAAATAAACGAGAAGCGCGCCAAAAATTGAAATCATATTTGAAAGAGTCAAAATATTGCTCAAATACTCAATGCTATAACCACTGTCTTTACCTAGCTCAATGGCGTAATCGGCGACACTCATATTAGATGCTTGGAATAAAAACAATGCCAATAGGGCCAACGCAGCCGGCACGATTGCAATCGAGGTTGGTGTCACCTTAGCAGTAATTGCTGAATCGGCTTTGGCATTAATGGAGGCCGCGTAATCTGGTATAAAGGGCACCATCAAGAGGGTTAGCGAGCTAAAGGTGATCAGAGCACCAAAGGCTGCGCCGGGGCCCATCGCACCTACAAGCTTAGGTACGGTAAATATTGCCACGCTACCGAAGGTATATTGTATCGCCACCAACATGCCAAAGACTTTATCAGGACTAGCAGTCCGCGCGATGATAGAGAAACCAAGCCCAACTAAAAAGCCACCGACGGTTCCATGAAAGAAGCGCACCATAATCAAAGTTTGTGGGTCGGTTAGCCTAAAGCAGAGCAAATCTACCGAGATTAATATAATCAACGCGATATAAGCGGTATTGCGCCAGGGGAGGTGTTTTACGGTAAAGGTCGCGATCAGCGCACCAAAAGCCGCACCATATTTATTGGCACTGCTAATGTAGCCAGCAGTTTCCCTACTGATACCAAGACCGTCTACAAAGGCGGATAAAAAAGCACCACCCAAGTTGACATAAAATAGGCCGGCCGTCGCTAAAAAGGATAAAAATATAGATATGAGTATGCCGTCTTTTGACAGCTTAGGTACCGTGAAACGTTCGCCCGTAGTAGTGATTCTATTATCATCCATGGTGTTTTCTCAGCATAGTTTTTTGTAGTTGTGGAGGTGTTTTATAACGTCAGCAAAACGGTGAACACCACCATCACTGAAATAGTAATAACTATCACCGTCTTCGAGGAATACCACTGCTATGCCGCCATAACCGGACATGGAGGGTATCCATTTTGGTTGTTCGCAATTTAGATAGCCGCCGGCATCCCAGCCCCAGAATCCATTTTTATAGCGTAGCTCTGGTGATCCGGCGACGCTGCCTCGATCGCTCGGATTTCTCTGCATAGCTGCATCGAGCATATCTTTATCAAGGGTCTCGTAGAGTGCACTATGCCCCGATGCCATGGCCTGAGCGAAAAGAGCAATGTCACTGCGCAAAAAACTCAAGCCGAGTCCGGTCAGTGGTTGACCGTCTTGACGGTGCGGCGACTGTATTACCGGCGATAGACCAAGGTCATGCCAAATAGGGTTGATTAAATCGGTATAAAAATCAGCCGTAGGCCCTTTCTTTTGTTGCCAGAGAGATTGCATCGCAACACCTAATAGCCATGTATCACTGGTGTGATAAACCCATTTTTCACCTGGCTCAGACTTGGCTTTATAGAGATTACAAGCAAATTTTGTTTTACTTGCAGCGCTCGGTTTGGCAAGTAACTTGCCGATATGTTGCTCTTCATCACGATGATTTAGCGCGCTGCCATAGCGACCAGTACTGGTGTTCAATAAATGACTAAGAGTTACCTCTCCCCAATCGTTGCAGTCAGGAATGAGGTCTTTTACTCGGCGGTGTTGGGTTCCCGGGTAGAGTTTTTCTAACCGCATGAGACCCAGTGCGCCGATCATTGACTTAGCCAATGAGTAAGAGGGTAATGGCATCTTTCCACAATCTGAATAGGCAACTGCGCGAGTCTCACAGTCGCTGACATAGTGAACGCCGTCTTTAACCAAGCCATAGAGAGACATGTTAGTTGGTTCAATAAAGTCCGCTTGAGCAAAAGCCTCAGCGGTTAGACCTGGATTGTCGGCTGGCAAGGCAGATAGGGGCTTTTCAGGCAAATGATTGGATAGCTCGAGGGAAAGATTATCGACAAGACTGTCGGCCCCCTCGGAACGCGGATTCATCAATGCGGTGGTTGCATAGCCCTGAGCATTGAATTTGAAATACTGACAGGTCTCAGTGCTAATCTGATAAGCCAGTGTATTATTCTCGATAGCTAGCATGCCCTGATGGGTGCAATTGCCGTCTTTTTCGACCAGCGCAAAGGGCAGTGCCAGGCTAAATTTATCGTCAGTTTTATACCAGCGACCGACCTCAAGGATAAGACTCCAGTAGCGGTTGTCGGTGTCTCTAAGGCCACGCTTGGCTGGTATTACTATGCCTTTGCTAGAAATAACAATATCGGCCGAAAACTCAGGTAATTCAGCTAAACGCTTATTCTTGCCGCGAGCGAGTTTAAAATCATCTCTCATAATATCAAATTGGGTGACTTTCGATGCGCTAACATCTAACCGAACTAGTGTATTGGCTGACGTCTGAACAACAGCAAATGCGAGTAACAGAGCGATAAAGAAGACCGATTTAGTCAATATTAATACCCCCCTGAACAAGTCGATTTTCTAGCACACCTAACTGTTCTCGATAGGCCTTCCAGCGGTCAACAGAGCCTGTGTAAACTGGCCGTCGCACCTGAGAGGCGCTCGCTGTGGTTGACGGTGAGGGGTTATCATAAAACTTAAGGCAGTTAGACTCCCAGTCGACACCACAAAAATCTAGTACCTTTGCTACTTCGTTTTCAGTGTCAGCCACTAGGTCTTCATAGGCCACTAAATGAATAACGCCCGGCATCTGTTTATTCCAGTGCACCATTAATTGGCTATAAGCTAAATAGTATTGAGCAAGATCATCTAAATTATAAGAGAAGGGGTAGATGTCTCTAAAGGCCTGTTTATAGATAGCGTAGCAGGCGGCAATCGGATGACGAGTCAAATTAATGATTTTTGCGTTGGGTAGTGCTTTGTGGATAAGACCCGCATACAAAAAGTTAAACGGTAACTTATCAATAAAATAGCGGCCGTTCATTTCAGTCGGACGTGCATTTTCTAGATAGCGCTCACCGAGTACCTGCATATCCACTGCACTAGATTGATCAATTAGAGAGAGAGCTGTCGTAGGGCTTTCGCTATTAACCGCGCATAACTTCGTTACTTCCGTGCCAAAGGTTTCAAGCTCTCCCGCTGATTGAATGGCCGAATGGCTATCTAAGATACGCTCTAACAATGTGGTTCCGGTTCGCGGCAGGCCTACTATGAAAATAGGCTCTGCGCTAGTGTGACCCTGGGTAGAGCGCTTAAAAAAACTGTCATTAAATACCGTCACGATGGTCTTTATAATAGTCTCATCTGCTCCGACATTATAGGTCATGGCGTCGCGACGAATATCAGAGCCGATTTTTAAGTGCTCGAATGATTTTTTTGTATCGCCTAGATCGTCAAATTCTTTTGAGAGGGCGTAGCATATGCCTGACTTAGACCGCTGTGACAGAGTCTGATCGGCATAGGCAGCAAGCAATTCGTCAATGTGATTGTCTGTCGCCGAGTATGTGCGCAGAGATGAGCGCATGCCTTGAGCATCGGCATCGGTGTAATTTATTGCTAGGCAGCGGTCTAAGTTGGCCTCGGCCGCCACAAGGTTGCCGGTAAATCGATATGCAGCAGCAAGATTGTAAAGCAGGGATGGATTGTTGGGCTCTTCCTTCAATGCGCTTAAATAATGCTGTATTGCGTCGTCATGCATGCGCTCAGCAGAGAGCATTAAGGCAATTTGACCGTGTAAGTCAGCACTCAGAGATTGCTGTCCGGCCAGATTTTCCAGACAGTCAGCTACGTCTTTATGTCGATTTAATATAGATAAGAAATCGATTCGTTGAATCAGAATAGTTGCATCATTAGGTTTAATGGCGAGGGCGCGAGCAGTTGAAATCAAACCGGCTTCGGGCTTATTTAGATGTAAATGAATACATCCGGCTAGCCACCATCCGTCAAAAAACTCTGGGAAATCAGTATTTAATAGCCGACAGCTATCAATCGCTTTTTTTATCTCATTATTCGCCAACGCGTGTTGTGAGAACGAATAAAGCTGCAGGACGGGTTGTTGCATGAAGTTTGCCATGTCGGATTGTAATATACAGATTATAAAGCCTATGACTAGAAACGGTAACTAGCCGAGAGACTAATGGTTCTCGGTTGAGTGATAAAGTCCTTTTGGCCCGTACCATAAAAACCATTGGCAACATCTGAGGTCATATATTCTTCTTTATAAGTCGCAACAGTACCGCGCTCATTGAAGATATTTTTTGCCACCAAGGAGGCTGTCCACTGATCACCAACCAGCGTCATCGACATAAACCACAAATCAAAGCCACTGAGCGTAGCAGCCCAATCTTGGTCAATATCCAGGATGGAATTTTCCACATCGGATTGATAATAGCCATCCAGACGACTGATCAATAATAGGCCGTTATCTAGAGCCTTTTCATGCTTGGCACCAATGTTGATAGTATTTTTTGCGGTACCCGGGAGTTGAGCGCCTTTACTTGCTCTTAGCGCAGATTTACCGTCGGTTAGAGCGCTGGCATCATGTAAATAAAGTGCATCAGATAAGGTTGCATCAACATAAGTATATCCACCAAACAGCGTTATCAACTCAGATACCAACCAGTTGAATTCGGATTCAACTCCTTTAGAAGAGGCTCCCGCACCGTTCGCAACAGCGTAGTATGCGCCCGACGGCGTTGCTACATTAACCTGGGGATCTTTCCAGTCTACATAAAAGGCAGCTAAGGTGTAATTCAATGTATCAGTTTCACCTTTGATTCCAATTTCATAATTCATCACAGAATCACTGTCAAAACTTCCCCACTCTGGATCATTGGGATAGCTAACATCAGGCCGAACCGGCGCAGCATTAGTACCACCGCGTCTATAGCCCTCAGAAATAGTCCCGTAGATCATGCTGCTCTCACTGTAATTCCAGGCCAGATTGGCTTTCAACAGGGTGTCACTATCTTTATTGGAATCAGTCACGACCGGGTTAGTAGCGTACCAAATCGGGAACGAGGTTTGTGAAGTCACCTTGTCTTCGTTATCAAAGTAGCGTGCGCCAAATGTGGCAGCCAGCGTATCTGACAGATGATAGGTTACTTCGCCAAAGAGAGCGAAGTCCTTGAAATCACGGTCATGGGTCCAGTCGAAGGTGATGTTGGTCGCTGGATCGTAGTACAGACCAATGTAACTGTAGGGCGGTAGCGCCAAAAAACCTTGGTAAGGCACCGGGCCGCTAGCCGCCGCCCACCAGTCTTGAAAGCCTAAAGCTCTTGTTTGCTGAGCTGCAGAGGCTTCTTGATCCATATAAAAAGCGCCGACTGCCCAGTCAAGTTTTTGCTCTCCATTAGAAACTAAGCGAATTTCTTGGACGAAGGCTTCTTCTGAATTTTGTCGATCAGCAGCTATTGCTGGGCGTTTCATGAAACCGTACCCGTAATATGTGAGCCAGCCCTTAGCCGCAAAGAAGCCAGTGTTATCACTGGTTCCCTCATAACTGCGTTCATAAAACGACGTGCTAGAACTGAGCGTCGCGAAACCTAAGTCATAGGTCATTTCTAGGCTGGTAAATTCGCTCTCATTTGATGAGGGTTCGTTGATAACGGCACCAATTTCATACTCACCATAATCGTCGCCCCAGCCATCGAGACCTGATGTTGCCTGACGACGACCACCGTATTCACCCTCTTGTTTCATATAGGTCAGTACAGCCTCAAAGTCATCACCTGGCGTCCATTTAATAGCCGCTCGCGTGTAATCAACTTCTACTGTGTCAGCGTCTTCGTTATTGGTATAGACCGGGCCGCCATAAGCAAGGCCTGTTGAATCAGCCAATGGTACGCCGCTGGCGTCAGTAGCATAGACATTGCGATAGTCAATTACGCCCGCATTATCAACCAGACCAGTACTCACTCGGACAGCTAGATCATCACTGAGTGGGATATTAACCATGGCATCAATACTGAAATTTTCACCTTCTGAGCCTTCGGTTTGGCCTAAAGACGTTCCTATATGGCCAGAAAACCCCTCTGTGCTGGGCTCATTCATCACAAAGCGAACCGTGCCGCCCAAGGATCCAGAGCCGTACAGCGTGCCTTGAGGGCCTCGCATGGCTTCAACGCGCTTGACGTCCTTGAGTAAAAAATTGGCAAAGACCGGAGTATCACCAACATAGGTAGACACCGTGGGATCTGACAAAAAACGTCGATCTGTTGCCGCTGGATCTACATTTAATCCACGGATAGTAATCACGTTATTATTCTCCGAAAATCGGCCGCCGCCATCAGACACAGATATGCCGGGCATCGCTCGCATCAATTCTTGGACATCAGTAATGTTGGCCGCTTCTATTTCAGCTCCTGTAATAGCTGAAATATTAAACGGGATGTCACTGGCTTTCATTTCGCGTCTGGTTGCAGTGACGATAATCTCTTCAAGGGTTGCGGATTCTTCTGCAAAAACAAGGCCCGGTTGAATCAGCACGGCTGTCGCTAAAGCCACTGCCGCTGAAATTTTAGTTTTATTATATATTTTAATCTTGCTCATTCGATTGCTCCCAAATTACTAGGTAATATTCCAAATAATGATGTCAATTACATCATTCTGGATTCAGTTCATACTTGTGATATGTTTAAAATCATTTATAGATACAAATAAATATAAAGTCAACTCCAAACTTTTAAAATAACACAGTTCTGAGATATAAGAAGGTGAACTTATTTGAGGTGCGGCGTTAACACAAAGGTAATATCTTTACGTATAGAATCAGCAAGATCCGAAATAGACATTGTTTTAAAGTAAATAAAGTTTAAAAACTGTATTCGCTCTATTCGGGTGAGTAAATCGGCAAGGTAGTTGACGTCAATATCGGGACTTATCTTACCGTCCTTTTGAAAGGTTTCTAATACGTGAAATAACGCTGTGCCGAGACCGCCAGCAATAGTGTCGATGTATCTTGGCGCTACGGTTTGGTCGGTCGTAGTGGCAACATAGGCAATAACATTGCCCCATAATTCACGAGATAAGGTAGATATGGTGTCATGGATATTGGACATAATAACTTCGATCACCAAATCCACAGGATTTTCATAAATAGCGCGATGGGAAAATTCCGAATCTTTTTCGGCAATACCGACCTCACCACGAGCAACAATGGCGAGTAGTAATTCGTCTTTGGAACCGTAATAGTTGTATACCGTAGCCTGAGATACCATTGCTAAAGCGGCTATTTCCTCAATACTTGCGAGCTCAAAGCCCTTTTCGACAAAAAGGTTTTTGCCCGCGATCTCTATTAGTTCTCGCCGCTGAGCTTTCTGTTGTGCGCGTAACTTTGACATAACTACCTTACTATTTTGGAATCTTAATATAAGTACAGATGTTTTTAACGTATCACCAACGGTAGACTGGAGATTACATTAGAACGTTGTGTTTTTAAAGATCATAGAGGGCCAGTAGAAATAGAGGTGTAGTTTGTTTTGGAAAGTATCAGTTTACGGCAATAAGTTTTCTCGAACTCAGCATAAACCAAATCATATTTCTAAGGAGTATTTGTAGAAGTCGGTGTCGCGCTCATAGCCTAACGATTCGTAAAGTGCTTGAGCATTGATATTGTTCATCTCTGTTTCTAGATCAATGCGCGCCGCGCCGGTCTCCTTAGCATAAGCCATAGCGCTATTCATGAGAGCTCTGCCGACGCCCAGTTTCCGCGCACTGCTGTCGACATAAAGATCATACAGAACCAAAATGGGTGCCGCCTCGACGCTGCAGAATGTTGAGTAGAGTTGGGTGAATCCCAGCGCTTGACCGCCTGTATCCCAGGCGATAAAAATCACCGAAGTGTTTGTCTTTAATCGATCCTCAATGTATCGCTTAGCCAAGCCTAGGTCTGCTTCCTCTTCATAAAATCGTCGATAGAGATCAAATAATACGCTGACATTATCGGCATCTTTTACAGAGGCTCTAGTGATGTTGATCGGTACTGGGACATCTGTAGACTCACTGATTGCCCGAGGGGTCGGCATGTCATAACACCAAGGAAAAACACTCGCCAAAAAGCTGCGACAGATATGACGTGCGTCATCATGGTCATAATCTTCACCAGCAAATAGAATATCGGTCCACATCTCATCGATAAGGCCAGAAATAGCATTAGCAATCGCTCGAGCGTTGATCTCTGCCTTTTTTTCTGCAGCATTAATAATGTCTTCGCACAGGCTAAGAATGAGTTTAAAGTTCTGCCTATCTAGGTTGCCACGAATACGCTGATAATCTTCCCGGCCCCGACTTTCTGATTGGAAAGCATGCCAGACCGCCATCTTACGATGTTCCGTAATGGCGGGGTCCAAAGAGGCATCAATGATGGCAGACAGACGTTTGGCAGGTTCAGGACCTGCATTTTTTAGTGCTTTGGCAATCCCATGATCGAATTCTTCGGAAACGAAGTTAAGAGTTTCTAATAGTAAGGACTCTTTGCTATCAAAATGAAAGTTAACGGTTCCAGCAGTTAGGCCTGCAATAGAGCTAATTTTTGCTAAGGTTAATTTTGAAAGGCCAAATTCAGCGATAGCGGTAATCGTGGCGTCGATAAGCAGTTTACGGCGTTCTTGATGAATAGCTGGATTAGTAATTGGCATTATTTTTGCTCCTATATATCGACTTTATACGCCTGTTTAATTGCCTATATGGGTGTATAGTGTGACACAGAGCAGTGATTAGCAACCCTTATTGTCGTTTAACCAACACCACTAATAACAGGATGTATTGATCTATGACCTACACCTTACCTGGCCCAAAAACCGCCGCGAGACTTGTCTCCGGGAAAAAACTCTTCCGTCATGGTTTGAACTATGATGCTGCAGCTGAGCAGTCCGCTGCCAAGGGTTTTATTCCACCGGCACAAATTGTTCTTGGTAAGACTAAAGGTGACTATGTCTGGGACCTGGACGGTAATCGGTTTATTGACTTCCAAAATGGTTGGGCGACTAACCCACTAGGTAACTGTCATCCAGAGGTTTTAGAGGCAGTGCATGATGCTCACCAACGCTATGGTTATCACTGGGAGCATCCGTTGCGATTTGAATTGGCAGAGCAGTTAGCCGAGATTATGCCTGGCAAGCAATTGCCGCGGTTCACCTTCGAAGTCTCTGGTACTGAGGCAGTAGAGTCAGCGGTGCATACTGCGCTGTGCTACAAAAAGCGTCGCTACATTATTAGTTTTACTTCGTCTTTCCATGGCGCAGGTATTGGTACCAAGATGATCAGTGGCTACACCAGTGAGCACAATCTCTATATGGAACCCTGGGATGGAGCCGTGATTAAAGCGCCTTATCCTTATTCACAAAATATTCCTGCTGACATGACTCCAGAGCAATATGTTAATTATTGTCTTTGGTACCTGGAGGAGCACATACCTGAGTACCTCGTGCCGGCTGAGAATATCGCGGCTATTTTGGTTGAGCCAGGCCTCGCTGAAGGTGGAAACTGGATTCCTTCGCCTGAGTTCATACAGGGCATCAGACGTATTTGCGATAAGCATGACTGGCTGATGATCGTTGATGAAGTACTTACGGGTCTTGGCCGCACTGGTCGGATGTGGGGGATTGATCATTATGATGTCATACCCGATATGATGGTGGTTGGTAAAAACTTGTCTGGGGGCGTCGAGCCCTGTGCTGGCGTAGCTGCCCGCGATGAGATACTCGGCGATAACCCGCGAGCCAGTGCTGGTAGTACCTTTGCCGGCACGCCTGCTGGGTGCGCTGCTGGGCTAAAAACATTAGAGATTTTTCAGCGCGACAGTGTTATCGAGCATGCGGCTGAATTGGCCGCAATCGCTGACGAGCGCATGGGTGATTGGCACGAAAAATATACCATTGTTAGCGATGTGCGTTGTTTAGGTTTATTGATGGGAATTTCGTTTACTCACCCTGATAAAACGCAGTTTGGCGAGGATTATGACGATAGCTTTGTTGCCCGTACCGTGCGTAATGAAATGCTCATTAATGGTGTCTGGGCTATTTGTGACACCGAGCCTACGGTGCGTATGTATCCGGCACTGAATATGGACAAGAATGTCTTTGTGGAAGCACTGGATATTATTGAAGCGGCTATTCAAACAGTGCAGAACGGTGCGCCACTAGTGGGTGATTATCCTGCTATTCCCTCAGGCGTTACTGGGTTCTAATGTTCCATCTAGCCTTGCACTTTGTTATGCCTGCTATTGTTGCCGGGCTATTTTTTCGACAGCGTTGGCAAATGGCCTATCTGGTAATGATGGCGACCATGTTGGTGGATCTTGATCATCTGTTAGCCGCCCCCATTTATGATGCCAGTCGTTGCAGTATCGGTTTTCATCCGCTGCATGAGCCATGGTTTATTGTTCTTTATGCTGTTCTTTGTTTTGTCCCAAAAACTCGTTTAATGGGTGTTGGTTTGATGATCCATATGGTGTTGGATTCTATCGATTGCCAAGTCACCAATAGTATTTGGATTAACTAAGTTTACTCAATTTAGGCAACCTAGACTGCAGAGGAGGATGCTGTGAGAGAGGACGTTTCAGGTCAAGAAATTCTACTGGTTTATGATAAGCAGTGCCCCGCATGCGATAAATATTGCCAGCGGATAGATATCCACCAGTTAGCTGGCCCGTTGCGTCTTGTTGATGCGCGGCACCCTAGTGATGTACTGGCAGAAGTCACCGCGCAGGGTTTAGATATTGATCAGGGTATGGTGGTAAAGATGGGCGGCGAACTGTATTACGGTGCTGATGCTATCCACGCGCTGGCGCTGATCAGTAGTCGAAGTGGAATTTTCAGTCGCCTAAATTTTTGGGTATTTAGGTCGGCTACAGTCTCTCGACTGATCTACCCCAGTCTAAAAATGTGTCGTAATTTACTGTTGAAAACATTGGGCGTAACGAAAATTAACAACTTGGGTGACAGTGGTAAGGAAAGATTTTAGCTGAAACATGGATTAATGAGTTAGATTGGTTGTCCAAAACCTTAACATTGTTGGTCTAGAGTGCGGCCTAAGGGTAAATAGCTCAACACTCCTTTGTTAGGAACATTTCTGGAAACGTTTCAGTAACTGATGGTAGATCTTAGTCGGCACCGGCCCAACTGCGATCCACTCGAGTGTTAGATCTTGAATATTGACGCCACTAGCCGACGTGTTCTGGCCAAAACCCTGTTGTAGACGAGAGACCTGGTACTGCATACGCAGCTCTTTGTCCTCTGCAGGGGTGTCTCGGTTAGTGAGGATCTCTGCTCGAATACACAGCGTTTTGAGTGTTTTCTCATATTCGCGCTGTTGTTGTGCGTCTACTGCAGAGCTAAGCGCATTTTTTCCCTCAAGGACCGCTAGGCCATTTTTGGGCCACTGCGTAACGCTATCCATAAAGTCCTTGACCTGTTGTTGCAGGTCTTCTTTTTCTTGGTCTTTCTTAGCTAATTGGGACAAGCGAATTTTATCGGCCGCCTCCAACAAATTCACCCATACCTGAGCTTTATCAACCTTTAGCTGCTGTACCACAGCCGCATCAAACTGTTTGATTGCATTGTAAAACTTTTCATTTAGGGCGCTTACGGCGGTTTTAGGCAAGTTACCGACCATCCGAAATTCTTTCTGACACTCAATGACTCGGGTACGGACATCGAGCAATGCTTGACCGGTTAACTTAGCTGAATTTTCAAGTTCTACTAGCAGAACCTGAGCTTGGGCCTTGTGCTGCTGAAGCTCGACTTTAAATTCTTTCGCTTGCTGTTGGCGTTTTTCAAAAATAGCATCGCATCCAACTCTGAATGCTTGCCATAATTTTTGATCTTCTTTATGCGATGCACGGCCGCTCTTTTTCCACTGTGCCTGAAGGCCTTTAACTTTTTCTATTGCATTCCGGTTATCGGGCTGGTCAAGCAACTCAGTTACCTGTTTGATTAATTCTTGCTTTGCCTGAGAATTTTTCTGCTGCTGTTGGCTGAGTTTGCTTCGCATAGCGTCTAGCATGCGATCGAAATTTCGCTGCACTGACTTATTCGCCTTACGGTCTGTAGGGGCATAAGTCTGCCATTCTCTAATCGCAGTCCCTATTAACTTCTCAAAGAAATTCCAGTCTATACTTTCAGAGGCTTCATCTTCCCAATTTAGGGCGTCAAAGTACTCGGTTAGCTGAGTAACCAGGTTGCGACGTTTATCCAGATTAGCGCGTCGAATCTCAGACTGTGCGGCAAAGTATTCTTTGCAGGGTTGGTAGGCTTGCTCAGCGAGTTTGTGAAAAGACTCCCATTGATCTTGGTCCTGGGTGCCTTTACTCAATGCTTTCCACTCATCTTGCAGACGTTGAATTTTGGTGGCTAGCGCTTCTGGATTTTCCTCACTCGCAGTTAATGCTCGCATGTCATCAATCAGCTGTTGTTGCTTTGGCTCCACTGCATAGTTTTTCCAGTCGAGCAATTTCTCTAGTGTCTCGTCTAATTGTTCAAGTTGGGTAGTCACCGAGGCTGGTATTGTCGTAAGTTCCAGCAAATTTTTGTCCAAAGAACGCCTGATACCTGCCGCTTGACGTGACTCGCCAGCTTTTAGGACACTATTCGCCTTGCCAATCAATGCATTTATGTGGCGCAACTGGTTAGTGACAGCCTGTTTTTGGTCGGCCCAGTACTTTTCTTTGGTGGCCATTAAGACTTTGGCATCTTTGACCGCTTGGGGAACCATCGTCGCTGGCAGTAATTTAACCGATTGCAGTCTTGCCTTTAGTTCGCCATACAAACGTTCATGTTGAGGTGGTTTATTTTCCCTCGACACTTCGTCTTCGCTAGTCTGGGGCTTTATTAGCAATGCTGCATGCGCGGTCAGACTTCCATGTTTAGCAAGTTGCTGTAGTTGAAATGCAATACTTTCGTTTAACTGGGAGAATGCCTGTTCATTGTCTGGACTAGCCGGTACCAATTTAAGAGCGTCACTGTGCCGTTGTTGGCAATCGGTAATCGCCAATTTAATAGCATTACACTGCTCCTTGGTCCCATCAATTTCATAAAGCTGGGTTAAACAGAGAGAGAGTTCAGCAATAATGTCGTGTAGGGTTTTGGCGGCTGAGTCTACTGACGCTTCTCGCGCGGCCTGGTCGGCACGCTGTTTGGTATCAGCTTCAATAGTTTTCTGGCAATCTAAAATAGCTTGCTGAACTCTTAATTTAATGCCCTTATTAGTTTGGGATTCCAACAACTGCCACTGATCGGTTAAACGATTTACTTTGCCAGTATATTGCTTATCAAATGCTCTTTTACTGTGGATTTCCATTTTCTCACAAAGGGCTTCAATCTCAGCTTGGGTATTCTCGGCTTGTTTTTCTTTTTCGCGAAACGCGTCGCACTTTTCTTTGACAATGTTGTAGACCAACTTGTCTTTACCCTTGGTGTCTTTTAATAGTTGCTTGAGCTTTTCATGATCATCAATTCTAGCTACGGCTAACTCTCGAAGACGGGCAGAAACGCCCTCAACGGCAATTTTATAGAAAAAGTCAGCATCAGTACTTAGATTTAACAGCTGTGGTAATAATTCTGTTCGTTCACAGAAGCCTACTACCGAGAACTGCGCCATGATCTCCATGCCATCAGTAGTTAACTGTTTCAAGTTAATAATGTCGCTATCAATGAGTTCGGCAATGCGCTGTCGAGCTTGCTGTTGCAGGATTGGAACCGCACAGGTTAGGGCGAGATCGCTTAGTGAGGCGCCATAATTAAGACGGGTAATCGCGGCGGCCCGCAAAATATCAGACTCTTCGCTGGTGGCGATAACAGTTAAAGCGTCCATCGACAATTGGTCTAGTTCAGACACTTGTTCTTCGATAGTTTTGGGATTTATCTTGTTGAGTAATCGGGATATTATGGCCATACAGTTTTCCTTGAGCTGTTACCAAGGCTATTACACTCAACTAGATATCGCTAAATTGCCGTTGATTAGTAGCCTGGAAATATTACAGAGCCGATAATTTGGCTCTCACATTGAGTTTTCGTTTTGCAACTCGATTTATTAAAGTACCTGTGATCTTACACTCAAAAACGTCGAGACGAAATAATTCAATGATTTTCAGATTTGGCGGTTCAAAAACACAGCAATTTTGGGGCTTAGCCATAGAGAAGATGCTATTCTTCACGAAAAGTTTTAGATGGACTAAGGGGTAGAGATTAATGAAGATCATTTTCCTAGGTTGGTTTTTAGTAACATACCTACTTGCGACAGGATCAGTTGTTGTTGCAAGTGAGGAAGCCGAACCTGGCGCGATGCAGGGAATTCCGCCAACGCGCGAAACTCAGGCCACCATGAAAAATTACCGAGAGCACCCTTTCTCTCAGTGGACCTTTCGTAATGCTGGTGGACCGTTGAACGTAGTGATGATTCCTCGTGAGGGCGCCATCAGGGAATTACCCGGGCCAACCCAGCCTGAGTTGGCTGAGTACAGTGTGAGTGATGTTGCCGGCAAGACCATGGGCTTTCAAGCGCTGTTTGCGGCTAACCATGCCGATGGTGTCGTGGTGGTTCGGGGTGATGAATTGCTTTATGAACATTACTTTCACCAATTCAATGCTCATGCTCAGCATATCTGGTTTTCAATGAGCAAGTCGTTGGCTAGTTCTGCCTTGGGCTTGCTAGTGGCAGAAGGTAAGGTCGACCTTCTAGCCTCTCCCGTCAAATATATCCCTGAACTTAAAGGCAGTGGTTTTGAGCGAGTGACGGTGCAGCATGTCTTAGATATGGCCAGTTCGGTCGATTTTCACGAAACTTACACTAATGTCGACTCTGATTTTGCCATCCACTATGCACCGGCACTTAATTTAGGTTGGCTGGAGGGAGCAGCAGACGTGCAGCCAGAAGATGCACAAATATATGGTGTCCATGACTTTTTGGGTAAGTTTATAAAGCCTGACCTCAAGCGCCAACCAGGAGATAACTTTGATTATAATTCGAGCAACGCTGACGTTGTGGGGTGGATTATTGCTCGCGTTAGTGGTCAGCCATTTCAAGATTTTATTCAGCAAAATATCTGGTCTAAACTAGGGGCAGAGCACGACGCTTATATCGCAGTTGATAGGGCTTATATGCCGGCGGTTACTGGGGGCATGAATAGTACCACTCGAGATGCGGCGCGCTTTGGCATGATGATTAGAGACCGTGGAAAATACAACGGTGAGCAAATAATACCCCAAGCATGGGTCGATGCTAATGTAGTGATTACCGACCGTTTGCGATCCAACATGAAGGCAAATACAAAGTACAGCGACGACCCTTGGCGTGCCTATCACAACATGTGGTGGGTGCTGGACGAAACCATCGGCGAATATTGTGCTGTGGGTATTCATGGGCAAGTAATTTATATTAATCGCAAAGCCGATACCGTGATGGCGTGGTTCTCAAGTCAGCCGGGCGCCTCAGCGGCTAGAGATCCCAATTTTCAATCTAAACTAAAAGCCGCCAGAATTTTGGCAGCTCATTTAGCAGAGCAATAACCTAATGAAAAATCGTCTATGGGCTCATTTTTTATCAACCGCTATCTTAGTGGTTGCTGGATTTTTCTTAAGCGTCAGCATCATGGCAGCAGATCGTGAAACGGGCCGCACAGATCTGTCTGTCGAGCAAGCAGCCAACCTAATGCAATTACCGTTGTCCTGTGCTGAGACTGAATACCCCAATAAGTTGAGTCAAACATTGCGAGGTGCTGAAGATCTTGCATCACCAATAGAATTACACCCTGCTTTTTATGGATGTTTTGACTGGCATTCAGCGGTGCATGGCCATTGGTCAATGGTACGTCTTTTAAAGGCATTTCCAAACGTGGCCGGGGCTAATCAAGCAAGGAAGATTTTACAACGCCATATAACCCCGGCAAATGTCGCTAAAGATATCGATT
>Ga0308019_10000085_pt1 | contig 54367 bp, 44 predicted proteins | sample Neamet284_FD_203135 | JGI IMG/M metagenome (GOLD analysis project Ga0308019, IMG submission 203135) | Marine microbial communities from water near the shore, Antarctic Ocean - #284 | ecosystem: Environmental > Aquatic > Marine > Unclassified | place: Southern Ocean | collected 2014-10-01
GGGGTTCGAACCCCTGTTACCGCCGTGAAAGGGCAGTGTCCTAGACCACTAGACGAACGGGACACATTCGCGGTTGATATTGCCTGTTGGCCGTACCAAACTGGAGTGCGCATATTAGTGATTGAGCCGATTTCTGTCAAGCACTAATGTGAAAAATATTGTGTTTATTTCAACCACTTAGTTATTTATTGCAACAGCCCTTTATATTAGTAAATTATTTGAGTTTGTGGCCACCCTCAGCGACAATAGCACCATCTGACCTTTTGGATTACTAACATGGCCTTTACTCTTCATGGTGCACCGCTTTCGCCTTTTGTTCGCAAAGTCATGTATTTGTTAACCCTCTCTAAAACTGAATATTCTCTGAAGATAGTGGCACCCGGATTAATGCCAGATAATTTCGTCAACATCAGTCCGCTGAAAAAAATTCCTGTACTTCAAGAAAATGACTGGCACCAGGCTGATTCTAGCGTCATTTGTAATTACCTTATTGAAACCTTAGAAAACGATGCCTTAACACAATTGATTCCAGCAACTGCGAAGTCACGGGCACACATGCGCTGGTTAGAAAAATTTGCCGATTACGAACTCGCTAAATGGATGTCCGTTACAGTGTTTCGGCAACGCGTTATAAAACCCACATTTGGCAAAGAGCCCAATGAAGAGCGCATACAAGAGGCGCTATCCCAGCATCTCCCCCCATTACTAAACTACCTTGCTAGCCAGCTAGGAACTCAGGACTACTTTGTCGACAACTGCTTTTCTTTAGCAGACATTGCAATCACCAGTCAGATGGTTAGCTTTATGCACGGCGGTGAGCGCATCAACAATGATCGTTGGCCTACCCTTTCTGCCTACTTTGAGCGCATGTTGGCCCAGCCCATATGGCAAGCCTTAGTGCAGCGTGAACAGGTGACTCTTAATAAACTTCGTAATTCTAGAGCGCCACTTTGAGCCACCTACTCCGTGGCTACAGCTTAGCTATAGGCGCTCTGTTATGTGTCTTATCACTGGCATTTCCTCCACTTTATCCCATTGCCGGAATAGTCCTGTGGGTCTTCGCAATAGCGTCTTTTCGACTACTTGCACGCCGCTCGTTGATTCAGTCGATGGTTTTGATTGGAGCTGGGATAATTAGCCTGGGCTACAGCCTCCTTGAGGGCGCCTCTGCGCCACTTTACAGGCTCATCAATAGCAACACTCAACTACTGGCAATGCTAGCCGCAGTGAGCTTTTTAAGCCTTATTGCCACACCTTCTAAGCAAAGTAAAAAGAGGCTGCCACCAGTAGGAAGAAAAGGCCTTATAAGCACATTAGCTTCGGGGCATTTTTTTAGCGCCATCATTAACATATCAGCCTTGTTAATTATTGCTGAAAAACTCAATGAGAGCCGTAAGATAGACACACGCACGGCCAGCATGCTGACCATTAATTTTGCCGTATGCGCTCTTTGGTCGCCCTTTTTTGCTGCGATGGCCTACACCTTAAGCCTAGTGCCAAACATGCAGATGCTAACTGTAATGAGTGTTGGTGCACCTATGGGGCTTATAAGTTTAGCCATGCTGTATTGGTTACATCGACCCGCTGAGTCAGCGCTTACGGGGTATCCGCTGAAGGGACGAAATCTAGTTCTTCCTGCTCTATTGGCTATCACAGTGATTATTGCTCATGATATTTGGCCAACGATTGCAATCACCCTAATCATAGCTACTAGCGCACCGTTATTGGTGATCGTGGTATTAATCTACGAAGGCCGAACAAGCCAGATTCACGCCCACATTACTAGCCGCTTGGCGAACATGCACAACGAAATCACTCTATTTTTGGCGGCAGGAGTATTTGCTATTGGCTTAGGGACACTGTTCAAGGTAATGCCGCCGTGGCTACCCTTTGCCCATTACGGCCCTCTAGAAGCGTGCTTAACTTTAGGCTGTTGCTTGGTGGCGGCTCGTTTAGGCGTGCATGTCATTATGATTATGGCGGTGATTGCCCCATTACTACTCACCCTAGATCCTAATCCAAACCTACTTGCTATGACCTTTCTATCGGCGTGGGGGCTAGGCAGTGCTATAAACCCCGTTTCAGGCACGTTGTTGGTTATGCAAGGCAATTACCACATTAAGGGCAGCCACCTTGCCAGCGCTAACACCCTACCCATCGCAGCACTGTATGCAATCAACTGCGCTGCTTTGTATATTTACTCTGCGTTTAATTAAGTATTCGTCAAAGGCTTAAATCCAAAAAACTTAATGCTCACGCTGGTCGTGAATAACGATGCCATCGTTAGGCAGACTGCCAACTTCTTGCAACACCACCTCACCCCGGAGGTGTAAAACACTGCGCACACCGTCAGTTATTTCAGCATTAACTTCAGGTGAAATGACTGTGGTCTCGCATAATACTTGTAAGCTATCTTGACCATTCACCTGACTCACCTGCAAGCGAACCTTTAGCAGTGGCTCATGCTTGGCAACTAGGTCTGCCACTTGCTCTGGCCGAACAAACATACCCCTCACCTTGGTGGCTTGATCAGCACGCCCCATCCAACCTTTAATACGTTTATTAGTGCGGCCACAAGGGCTTTGACCTACCATAATGGCAGACATATCACCCGTAGCAAAACGGATAAGCGGGTAATGAGGGTTAAAGTTTGTCACTACTACCTCACCCACTTCGCCATCTGCCACAAGGTCACCAGTACCCGGACGCACAATTTCTACATACACATCTTCGTCAATAACCATGCCCTCTTGGGCTGGCGTTTCATAAGCAATACTGCCTAAGTCTGCTGTGGCATAACCTTGCAATACGTTAAGCCCACGGGCTTTGAAAAAGGCTTGCTGTGCTGGAAAGAAAGGTTCACCACCAACCACTGCATGAGTAATGGAATCCACACTTAAGCCCAGCTCATCAGCCTTTTCTAGGACAATTTTCAAAAAGGAAGGTGTTCCCACATACGCCTTAGGCTTTAGGGCGGCAATACTTTGAGCCTGCATTTCACTATTACCTACTCCCGCGGCAATAACTGTGCAACCCAAGGCCTTTGCGGCATTGTCGAACATAATACCAGCAGGTGTGAAATGGTATGAAAACGTATTGTGTACTAGGTCACCTTTACGTAGGCCACCAGCGTAAAGTGCTCTAGCAAAATGCCAGTGATCTGGCACATCAAAGCCTGGTTCGTTGATAGGTCCTGGGGATGTGAATACGTAAGCAAGTGGCGCCGCTTCAGAGCTCACCAAGCCTCCAAACGGCATATTGTTCTTTTGCAATTCAATCAGGCTTGATTTGCGAGTAACAGGCAAAGCGGCAATGGCATCTGCAGAAGTAATATCAGCGGCATTCACTGCTTTAAGAATATCTGCCCAGGCAGGGCATGTGGCTTGAGCGTGAGCAACTTGGTCCGCAACGGCCTGTATTTGCGCAGTTTGGCGCTGACTAGAGTCACGGGTTTCTAAGTTGTCATAAAAATCAGTCATCGTGCGTCCTTTATCATCAATAATTAAGCCAACCAACGCTTGCGGCGTCGATACTGCTTCACATCACGAAAACTCTTCTTTTCACCATCACTAACGCCCAAGTAAAATTCCTTAACGTCTTCGTTTTCACGTAAGTCGCTGGCTTTGCCGTCCATCACTACTCGGCCATTTTCCATAATGTAACCATAGGTAGCGTAACGCAGGGCTACAGCGGTGTTTTGTTCTGCTAGCAAGAAAGTTACACCCTGCTCTTCGTTAAGCTTCTTAACGATTTCGAAAATTTCTTCCACCAGCTGAGGCGCCAAACCCATAGAGGGCTCATCCAACAAAATCATGTGGGGGTTGGCCATTAGGGCACGACCGATTGCACACATTTGTTGTTCGCCACCGGACGTATAACCGGCTTGGCTTTTACGCCTTTCCCTTAGGCGTGGAAAATAGTTGTACACCATTTCTAGGCTATCTTGTATGGAGCGACGGCCATCTGTACGAGCATAAGCACCCACCAGCAGATTCTCTTCAATGGTTAAATGCTCAAAACAGTGCCGGCCTTCCATCACCTGCACTACACCCATTTTCACCAGATCGGCTGGATTGCTGTCATTGATGTTTTGGCCTTCAAATTCAATCGTGCCTTTTGTAACTACTCCGCGCTCGGAGCCCAATAAATTAGAGATCGCTTTAATGGTGGTAGATTTACCGGCACCGTTAGCACCCAGTAAGGCCACAATGCCTTTTTCATGCACTTCTAAAGATACGCCCTTCAAAACCAATATTACGTGATCATAGATGACCTCAATATTGTTGATGGCCAGTATCGGTGCTTTTTCTGTGGTCATGATTTTATCCTATCACCAGCAAAACAATCTGTTTTAGTAAAACTTAAAAGTCGAGGCACCCGCTTAGGATGGGTGCCTCGCTTAGTTAAGAAATTAACTTAACTCTTAACAGTCACGTGGAGTGATGTTGTTTTCTGCAGCGTAAGCTTCAGAGTCAGCTTTGATAAGCCCACCAATCACTTTCATGTCTGGTGCTTCAAAACCACCAATCAGTTTCCAAGCTTGCTCTTTACCATCCCACTGCTGGATACCAACTTGGCCAGTACCACCGTGGTTATCACAAGAACCGGCAAACTCAGGACCAAACTTAGGCAAACCTGCAGCGGCCATTACAGCGTCGCTCATGTTGATATTTTCTAGACCGTCACGCATCATGCCAGAAGTAATATCAGCAGTACCGTGCATATCTTGCGCAGTGGCAGCCGCAGTCGCAGCCGTCATCGCAGCGTACATACCACGGTTATACAATACAGAACCCACGTTAGAGCCGTCACCAGCCGCTAGGCCAGCATCAACAACGTGCTTATTAATGTCTGCGTACACAGGGTAGTCGGTACCAACATTGTGGAAAGTAGCGGCCTTGTAGCCATGAGAAGCCATGCCATCTAGCTTGTCATTTTCAGTACCGGACCACCAGATGCCAAACATCTGATCCATTGGGTAACGAATGTTAGCGGCTTCTTGTAAAGCTACCTGGTTCATTACACCCCATCCGTAAAGGATGATGTTGTCTGGACGCTCACGACGAATTTGTAGCCATTGTGACTTCTGCTCTTGTCCTGGATGATCTACTGGGATCAAAGTCAGTTCAAAACCATGCTTTTCAGCTAGTGCTTTAAGAGTAGGAATCGGCTCTTTACCGTAACCAGAGTTGTGGTAAACCAAAGCAATATTCTTACCTGCGATTTCACCGCCGGCTTCTTGCTTGATACGGTTTATAATACGGCTAGCACCAGCCCAGTAGTTAGCAGGGAAGTTAAATACATGGGAGAAGATAGCACCGTTAGCACCAGAAGTACGACCGTAACCCTGGGTTAACAAAGGGATGTCGTCAGCGGTTGCTTTTGGAATCAACTGGTAAGTGATACCAGTAGAAAGTGGGTTAAATACCAATGCGCCGTCACCCTTTAGGGATTCGTAACACTCAACACCCTTAGCGGTGTTGTAGCCAGTTTCACATTCAGGTACAGAGGTCATTACACCGCCGATACCACCATCACGTTTGTTCAACATGGTGAAGTAGTCAGCCCAACCGTCAGCATAAGGTGTACCACCTGCAGCATAAGGACCGGTACGGTAACTTAAAGATGGAAATACCAATTCTGCTGCCACTGGCACAGAAATGGCCAGGGTAGTCAGGGCGATAGTTGCTAATTGCGTTAATTTCATTGTCGTCATCCTCCGAGGGTTCGACTTATTTTTATTTACCTTAAAAAGGCGGATATTGTGTGCCCAACCAAGGACACAAATTGCCTAGACTGCCCCCTAGTGAGGGAACGGCCATAAGCGTAATTTTTCTTTCAGCACACGAGCCATCTGTGCCAAACCATGAGGTTCCACGATCAAGAAGATAATGATCAGGCCGCCAACAATAATGTATTCAAAGTGTGCCGCTAGATCCGTAGGCCAACCCATGCCACCCACCAGAACGTTTTTCAGCAATACAGGCATTAACACCATGAAGGCCGCGCCCACAAAGCTGCCAAAAATAGAACCCAAACCACCGATGATAACCATAAACAACACGGCGAATGACACAGTGATGCCAAAGGCCTCTGTTACTTCTGCGGCACCTAGATAAACGGAAAAGAATAGCGAGCCAGCGATACCGATAAAAAATGAGGACACGGCAAAGGCAGACAGCTTAGCCATGAGTGGGTTTACACCGATAATTTCTGCAGCAATGTCCATATCTCGAATAGCCATCCAGCTACGTCCCAAACGTCCGCGTGTTAGATTACGCGCCAACCACGCCAGACCTACGGCAAAGACTAAGCAAAAAATATACGCAGCTACCGGTGTGGCATGAGGGCCTGTAATGATTACGCCAAACATTTCTCTTTGTGGGGCACTGATTTGGCCAGAAGCGGAGTAGTTGTAAAACCAAGGTACTTTATTAAGCAACCACACCAAGAAGAACTGCGAAGCCAAGGTTGCTACAGCAAGATAAAAGCCTTTAATCCGCAGACTAGGCAAACCAAATAAGGCACCTACAGCCGCGGTAATCAATCCAGAAAGTAGGATTATACTCACCATATCCATGCCAGGAAATGCTGTCATTAGTTTGTAAGTAGCATAAGCGCCAACAGCCATAAAGCCGCCAGTACCTAAAGACAGTTGGCCAGTGTAGCCCACTAAAATATTTAGGCCTAAGGCCGCAATAGCCCACACTAAAAAAGGAATCATTACAGCGTTGGCCATATAGTCTGTAAGAAACATTGGGATAACCAAAAAAGCTACGGCTAGCACAAAGTAATAGCGCATGCGGTCAAACTTTATAGGAAACGTTTGACTGTCTTTTTGGTAAGTCTTTTTAAAATCACCCGATTCGCGATAAAACATCTGTTACACCCTTTCTATAATTTTTTCGCCAAACAACCCTTGTGGCCTAAACACAAGGAACATCAGTGCCAATACATAGGCAAACCAGTTCTCTGTGGCTCCACCAATCATTGGGCCAATGGCATACTCAAATAATTTCTCACCTACACCAATAATCAAACCACCAACAATGGCTCCTGGGATGGAGGTAAAACCACCCAACATTAATACTGGTAAAGCTTTTAAGGCTATTAGGGAGAGTGAGAACTGAACGCCAGACTTGGCGCCCCACATGATACCGGCCACCAAAGCGACAAAGCCTGCAATAGACCAAACAATCACCCAAATAGTGCGCAGTGAAATGCCTACAGACAAGGCTGCCTGATGATCATCTGCCACCGCTCGTAATGCACGACCAGTAGTGGTGTATTGGCTAAATATTGTTAATGAAACCACTAATACTATAGCCACTAAACTGGCCACCATATCAAGTTTGTCGAGGTACATGCCGTAGTACTGCTCGCCTTCTGCAGCCCAACCTAGGGTGTAGTCTTCTAGCCAACGGGAACCACCAGACGGCAATCCCACATCCAAGGTTTTAATGTCGCTACCCCACATAATGTCGCCAAAACCTTCCATAAAGTAAGCTAAACCAATGGTGGCCATAAACAAAATAATAGGTTCTTGGTTAACCAAGTGATGCAATATGTAGCGTTCTACGATAATGGCAAACACCACCATCACACCTACAGTTAGAGCAATGGCTAATACAGTAGGCACTTGCCATCCAAAGTGATGAATATTAGTACCAAAAATGGCATTAATAAGGTGCGAAAAAGGTATTTGTCCAGTTTGAATACCCACTAAAGTGAGAGCAGCAAACAACGCCATTACACCTTGTGCATAGTTGAAAATTCCAGAGGCCTTAAAGATCAGCACAAAACCGAGGGCCACCAAAGAATACATTACACCGGCCATTAAGCCGTTGAGTATTACTTCGATGGTATATAAAAAATCAGCACTCATACATAGTCCCCTTAATGACTCACGCCAAGATAGGCATCAATTACAGTTTGATCGTTACGCACCACGTCTGGAGTGCCGTCACCAATTTTTCGACCATAATCCAACACCACCACACGGTCTGCTATGTCCATTACTACACCCATATCATGCTCAATAAGCACAATAGTGGTGCCAAAGGTATCGTTCACATCTAAGATAAAGCGGCACATATCTTCTTTTTCTTCTACGTTCATACCAGCCATAGGCTCATCAAGTAAAAGCATTTTGGGTTGTGCCGCTAGGGCACGTCCCAGCTCAACGCGTTTTTGCAAACCGTAAGGCAAACGCCCTACTGGGGTTTTGCGAATCGCTTGAATCTCTAAGAAATCGATAATATGTTCAACAAACTCACGATTTTCAATTTCTTCTTTTTCCGCTGGGCCTTTCCACAAAGCCTGCCACAACACATTTTTATGCATGTGGGTAAAGCGCCCAGTCATAATATTGTCCAGTACGCTCATTCCTTTAAACAAGGCAATGTTTTGGAAGGTACGAGCAATACCTTGGTATGCAATCTGATAAGGTTTCATAGAATGGCGCTGCTTGCCATCAAACCAAATTTCGCCTTGTTGGGGATGATAAAAGCCATTAATGACATTAAGCATGGAGCTTTTGCCGGCTCCATTAGGGCCAATGATGGCGCGAACCTCACCTTCCAGGACGTCAAAGCTAATATTGCTGATCGCTTTAACACCACCAAAAGACAAGTCGATATTCTTCAGCTCTAGCAGTTTTGAGGCCGCTTCCATTTTTTGCAATGGCTCATTCATGGCTTAGCTCGCTTGGGCTACAGGGTTATAAGTGTTGGCATCATGGATACTGATGTCACCGGAAATCTTACCAACGCGACCATCTTCAAAAGCCACTTCGGTTTCAATAAAGCATTGGGTTTTGCCTTCATACAAAGCATCAATCAACACCTTATAACGTTCGTTAATAAGTTTACGTTTAACCTTCTTGGTGCGGGTTAATTCACCATCATCAGCGTCCAGCTCTTTGTGTAATATAAGGAAGCGACTAATCTGTGAATGGGCCAACATTTCGTCGTCAAGCAAGGATTCATTCACCTCTGCCACACTTTGCGCCACCATCTTATTAACTGCTGGGTGTGCGGCTAGCTCTTGATAAGACGCATAGGCAATATTATTTCTTTCTGCCCAATTACCCACCGCACCTAAATCTATATTAATGAAGGCCACACAGGTATCTCGACCATCACCAAAGGTCACTGCCTCTTGGATATGCGGGAAAAACTTCAATTTGTTTTCAATGTACTTAGGCGCAAACATTTTGCCACTATTAAAAGTGCCTACGTCTTTCGCACGGTCGATAATGCGTAAATGGCCATTACTCGTCATAAAGCCGGCATCACCTGTGTGTACCCAACCTTCGGCTGTTTTGGTCTCGGCAGTCGCTTCAGGATTTTTAAAGTAACTATGAAAGGCACCAGAGCTACGGTAGATCACTTCACCATTGTCAGCAATTTTGAGTTCCACACCTGGGCTTGGTGTGCCCACTGTGTCTGGATAAACTTCACCATCGGGTTGCACGGTAATAAACACAGAGGACTCTGTTTGTCCGTAAAGTTGCTTAATATTAATACCAAGGGAACGATAAAAATCAAATATTTCACCACCAATAGCTTCACCTGCGGTGTAGGCTAAACGCACACGGCCCATACCCAGCGCATCTTTAAGGGGAGCGTATATCAAGAAATCACCCACGGTATATTTAATGCGATCAATGAGACTAACTGGCTTCTTTTCTAATAATTTAATACCCGTAGTCTTAGCTACTTGCATAAAATATTTGAACATTTTTCTCTTAAATGGTGCTGCGTCTTCCATGCGTATCTGCACGTTAGTCAATAAGCTTTCAAACACTCTAGGCGGCGCGAAATAGTAGGTAGGGCCAATTTCGCGCATGTCTGCAGCTATAGTTTCAGAACTTTCTGCACAGTTAACACAAAAACCCAAGGCATAAGATTGCGAGTAAGAGAAGATATGATCTCCAACCCACGCCACTGGCAGATAGGCAATGATTTCATCATGTTCCGTAAGACCTTCAAGTAAACCGCCGTGGTAGCCTGTGAGCAAAGTGTTATCGTAGGTCAGTACCACGCCTTTAGGTTTACCAGTAGTGCCGGAGGTATATAGGATAATGGAAATATCCTCGCCCTTGCCTTGATTAACGAGTTCTTGGAATTGGTTAGGATTCTTTTTCCGAATCTCGTCACCTTGTGCTTGTATGGTCACAAAATCTTGAATTTCGACCACTTCTGGGTCATAACCTTTCATGCCACGAGGATCATCATAAATGACCAATTCGACTGCTGGGCAGCGATCTTTCACATCTAAAATCTTGTCTACTTGCTCTTGGTCTTCAGCCACAATGACACGCGCTTCAGAATGCTCAATCACAAATTGCATTTCACTTGCTACGGAATCATGGTAAGTAGGCACCGGCACAGCCCCTAGGGATTGCACAGCACACATGGTCCAATAAGTACGTGGGCGGTTGCCGCCTATAATCAGTACCGTGTCACCCGCTTTAACGCCATTGGCTTGTAAGCCAAGGGCAAATCTCTCAACTTCGTCTGCCACCTGGCTCCAAGTCCATGACTGCCAAATGCCGAATTCTTTTTCCCGCATGGCATCTTTATCGGTAAACATACGAGCATTGTGTAGCAAGAGTTTAGGGAAGGTATCAAGCCCAGGTGCTGGGTAAGACTGCTTTTGAGCGCTGGATGCCATAAGAAACTCTGTTGATGATATTGTTATTTTGTATAATTTAACCGTGCAGCCTTAACAGGGCTATTAGATATATGTCGGTTTATAGACTTATGTCTAGGGTGCTGCTTTCCAGTATGCCGTTGCAGGTAATCAGTTTTGGACCTAGCGATGACCACTAGGCATTGCCCGTGTTACCCTAGTGGCACTCCTCTTTGCACCACTTATCTACCTATGTTCACCAGCAGCTCAATCTTACTTATCTCGTTGGCTTACTTTGCCCTACTGCTGGGTGTAGCTAAGCTAGGAGATAAACTTCTGTCATTTAGGGCCTACGCCAACCAGCACCTTCAGGCGATCATCTACAGCTTATCTTTAGGTATACTTTTAACCTCCTGGACATTTTATGGTTCTGTGGGCAGAGCTTCCACATCTGGATTAGACTACTTGGGCGCCTATATAGGTCCAATACTTTTGTTCCTGCTGGGTCATCGCGTCTTATACAAAATAGTACTGATTGCCCAACATGAAAATATTGGTTCTATTTCCGATTTTATCTCCTCACGCTATGGTAAAAGCAGGCGACTGGCCGTTCTTGTTACCCTCATCGCCACCCTGGGTTTATTGCCTTACATTGCCTTACAACTTAAGGCTATTGATCTCAGTTATGCGGTACTAACCACCCAAGACGGCTTACGTGGCACGCAGGCAGACATTTCTGTCTTGGTGATTGCCCTTCTCATTGGTATTTTTAGTGTTTTATTTGGCGCACGCCAAGTGGATACATCAGCCCATAACCCCGGTATGGTATTGGCTATTGCAGTAGAGTCACTCGTTAAGCTCGTTGCTTTTGTGACCATAGGATTGTTTGCAACTTATGTAATTAATGACGGCTTTGGTGATATTTTTAACCAACTAGAAGAACAAAAAGGCAGCAGCCTAGCGGCATTTAATCCATTTCGTACTAGCTTCCTTATTGAGGTCTTGTTAGGCGTCATTGCTGTAATTTGCCTACCTCGTCAATTTCACATGCTGGCCGTAGAAAACACTAATGCCGATCATATAAACACTGCAAGGTGGCTGTTTCCTCTTTATGTGATCAGTATGTGTGTGTTTATGATTCCTATTGCTTGGGCTGGCAGCCAGGCTTTAGCTGGAACCTCCACAAACGCAGACTTGTATTCCTTAATGATGCCCATGGCAGAGGGGCAAACTGGCCTCGCTATTTTGGCATATGTGGGCGGAATTTCTGCCGCTATGGGCATGGTTGCTGTATCTACCATTGCCATAAGCACCATGCTTACTAACGACATTATCATGCCCTTCATATTGCATGTACGTGCTGTTGATGTGTCGCAAAATAAAAACTTAGGTCGCTTGCTCCTCAACTTAAGGCGCTTGAGTATTTTTGCCGTGTTGTTCATGGCCTACGGTTACTATTTACTCATCGATAGCGGTACTGCACTAGTTTCTATTGGTCTGTCGGCATTTGTTGCTGTGGCGCAATTTGGCCCTCCCTTGTTTGGTGGCATTTTCTGGCGAGGCGGTCATGTCCGTGGCGCCACTGTGGGTTTATTAGCTGGTTTTGCCGCTTGGATATATTGTTTGCTGCTACCCAACCTTACTGGATTATTGCACCTCTCTGGCAACATAATCAGCCACGGCCCTTTTGGTATTGATTGGCTTAGACCTACAGCGCTGTTTGGCTTACAGTTAGACGCTATCTCCCACGCAACCGTTATTAGCTTAAGCCTAAACGTGTTCTTCTATGTCATGGTTTCTAAGATGAGTACGCCTAGACTTATTGACCGCATACAAGCGGACTTGTTTGTAGACACCTTATCGCAGCCAGCCTTCATTGAAAGCCGACGTCACCATAGTGGCCTTACAGTGGATGACTTATTCACCTTGCTGGAACGATTTCTGGGTTACCGAGCCACCATGGAATCGCTAAAACAACTAGCTATTCGAGAACCTCAACTAGACTTACATAAAGATGCACCCATCAATACCCAGCTTATTCGCCATTTTGAGCGCACCTTAAGTGGCATTATTGGCACCTCTTCTGCAAGAGCTGTAGTGGAATCTAGTCTCAACCAAAAAGATGTACATTTAGGTGACGTGGTCTCTATTGTGGGTGAAGCGGCCAAAGCTGTGAACTTTAACCGAGGCCTCTTGCAAGCCACTATTGATAATGTGAGCCAAGGCATCACTGTAATAGACAAAGACCTTCGTCTGGCCATGTGGAATAAACGGTATTTAGAGCTTTTTGACTTCCCGGAAGATATCGTCAAAGTAGGCACTCCCATAGAAGAGATTATTCGCTTGAGCGCCCTTCAAGGTGAATACGGTGCTATCGATCCTGCCCGAATTGTTAAACTACGTATGGCTATGATCATGCGTGGAGAACAGCATCTCAGTATTCGTTACCGCGAAGATGGCACTGTAATTGAAGTACGTGGCCACGCGATGCCCGATGGTGGTTATGTTAATACCTATGTGGATATTAGCGAGCAACACCACGCCGAATCCGCTCTGAGAGAAAGTGAAAAAAACCTCATTGAAGCCAACGAAAGCCTAGAAAATCGAGTTAATGAACGTACTGAAACCCTGTCACAGGTGAATCAAGAGTTACAACAGGCTAAGGCACAAGCCGATGCAAGTCACCAAAGCAAAACCCGTTTTTTAGCCGCCGCTAGTCACGATTTAATGCAACCGTTAAACGCTGCAAAACTATTTTCTACAGCCCTAGCCCAGCGTCAGTCAGACTTACAAGAAGACTCTCAAAGCCAGCAGCTTGCCGCATATTTAGATGCATCCTTAGCCAGTGCTGAACAGTTGATTAGCGATTTAATAGAGATTTCTAAGCTAGATGGCGGTGGTGTAGATCCTCAGCTACAGCACTTTTGCGCATCCTCGCTACTACAGCAGCTCGCTAATGAATTTAACGTGCTATGCCAACAAAAAGATTTAACCTTTCATTTACAGTGCAGTAAAGCAACACTTTATAGCGACCCTAAAATGTTGCGCCGTGTGTTGCAGAACTTCCTTACAAATGCCGTACGTTACACCGAAAAAGGCAAGGTACTTTTGGGTTGTAGAAGGTTAGAACATAGTTTAGAAATACAAGTATGGGACACTGGCTTTGGTATACCTGAAAACCGCCTAGAAGATATATTTATTGAGTTCAAGCGCTTAGAAAGTGGCCCACATGCCCAAAAAAATGGCATTGGGCTAGGCCTGGCTATTGCCCAACGGACCGCCGGAGCCCTGTCCCACCCGTTACAGGTGGTGTCCAATTACGGGCAGGGTTCTATGTTCTCTATACAGGTTCCTTTGGGGGATGCTGCACTAACACAAATACAAGAACTCGCCACAGAATCACCAACAAACCACTATCAACTTGACGGTTTTAAAGTGTTAGTCATCGACAATGAAGTGAGCATTCTGCAAGGCATGCAATCTATGTTAGGTTTGTGGGGCTGCGATGTTCATTGTGTAGCAAGTGTAGACCAAGGGCTCGAACTCCTTGCCACCATGTCTCCTGCAACTTGGCCACAGCTTATACTGGCAGATTATCACCTAGACCAAGGCCTGTTAGGCACAGACGCCATCATAAAAATAAGACAGGCAATGGGCCAGGATACTCCAGCCATTGTCATTACTGCAGATCGTAGCAGTGAGATGAAACACCTCATTAAAGAATCAGGCTTTGGATTAATTCACAAACCTCTCAAACCTGCAGTATTACGTAAACTGATTAATCGGTTGCTTTAGCAAAGGTCTGTTAAATCGCCTGATGATGGGGATCGTCCACTTTTAATCGATTAAAAAAGATAACCGCTTGGGTGCGGTTAGTGACCCCTAGTTTACGGAAAATTTCGGTCACATGGGCTCTCACAGTTGCATCCGTTACAGAGAGTTCTGATGCTATTTGTTTGTTATACAAACCCTCACCGATCATGGTTAATACACGTAATTGTTGCGGAGTTAACGACGCGATGCGTTCTGCAGTTTGTTCACCGCCTAGTTCTACAGAAGGTGTTGGCAAATTAGCAGGTATCCACACCTGGCCTTGAATAACAGCATCAATGGCAGTAGCGATATCTTCATTAGAGGCCGACTTAGGTAGGAAACCACTTGCACCTAAGGCCACGGCTTTATGTATGACACTTGGATTATCATTGCCCGAAACAATCATCACAGGCATCTGCGGGAAGTGCTCACTTACCTGCACTAACCCAGTAAAACCATGGGCGTCAGGAATATGTAAATCAAGTAAAAGGAGGTCTGCTTCTATACCTGTTTTTAACAAACTCAAAAGTTCAGGCAAACTGCCCACCTCTAACACTTGCGCACCGGCAAAGCGCTGCTGCAATGTATGAGTCATGGCTGTACGAAATAAAGGATGGTCATCGGCAATAATAAACTGCATGGGTGCGGCTCCTTAATACAATACTGGCTAAGCTATTAAGCCCAAACCCAACGCAGGGGTTCACCAAAATCGTCGTATATCCACTTTTTGGTAGGACGGCGATTGGTCTTAATGGGGGTGGCAATAGGTTTAGGTTGGCGTCGTTCTTCTTTACGCTTTTCAATAGCCTCAACTTGAGAAGACAGCAGCGTGCGCGTTTGTGCCGGAGTAGCTACCGCTGGGCGTTGTTGATTAAAGCAGCCATTAACTAACGCCGTTTCGCCTTGTTCTACTTGCTCTACACTTCCGCCACGCGCCAAAAAATGAGCTACATCTTGGGCTAACTCTTGTTTAACCTGATGTTTATTAGGTGGTAACCTAAGTCGTGATTTTGGACGGCTGGTCAATGTCATAAGGTGACGGCAAATAGAAACGCAATCAACTATGATAACACAGCTTTTATTTAGACGTATTTAGAGTTATTTTATTTAGAAGGACTTAGAGACTTAACTCCTGCCCTCAAAGGCAAACTAATGCCTGCAGCCATCCAAACAAAAGCCTGCCACGCTTTTGGGTTACCCACTGTCACAGTTTACGCAACTCACGGCGAAGTATTTTACCTACAGTAGACTTAGGCAATTCGTCCACAAACTCCACGTGTTTAGGCACTTTATACCTAGCCAAGTTTTCGCGACAATAGTTCAGCACATCACTGCTATTCAGCATGGTGCCCGTGCGCACACAGAAGGCTTTTATGGCTTCACCAGTCTTAGCATCCGGCACACCAATGACTGCCGCTTCGACAATATCAGGCAACTCGGCAATGATATTTTCCACTTCGGTAGGGTATACGTTAAAGCCAGACACTATGGCCATATCCTTCTTTCGATCAATAATTTTGTAATAACCATCGTCGTTCATAAAAGCCACATCACCCGTCTTAAAGAAACCATCATCACTCATCACGTTTGCGGTAGCTTCTTCATTGCGCCAATATCCCTGCATTACCTGTGGCCCACGAGCCCATACTTCACCCGACTCGCCCTCTCCCACCACATTGCCATCGTCGTCTCTAAGGCTCAATTCAGTGTTAGGCATGGGGTAACCTACAGTTTCTGTAAAACGCTTATCTGAAATTGGATTAAGGGTAAGTACTGGTGAAGTTTCACTCAATCCGTAACCTTCTTTGATGTGTTGTCCTGTGTGTTGTAGCCACTTATCTGACACGACACGCTGAATGGCGGCCCCGCCGCCCCATGCGACTTTTAAATTATCGAAATCCAATTCAGAGAATCCTGGAGTATTCAGTAGCCCGTTGTATAAAGTATTGACGCCAGAAATAGCTGTGAATTTCCACTTGGACATTTCTGCTACAAACCCAGGCATATCGCGTGGATTTGTGATTAGTACGTTAAGGCCACCGAACTTAAAATAGGAAATACAATTCAGCATCAATGCAAAGATATGATACAAAGGTAAGGCCGTAATAATGATTTCCTTACCAGCTTCAGTGACTTGGCTGGATACCGCTTCATACATCATTATGTTAGCCACCATATTACCGTGAGACAGAGCTGCGCCTTTGGATAAACCAGTGGTTCCACCTGTGTACTGCAAATAAATCAAATCGTCGGCGGTCATATTCGGTTCAGTAAAGGCCAAGGTTTCGCCTATGGTAATCATATCTGCAACGGTTTTATTGTGCGCAAAGCGCATAGCCATCGGAGGAGACAACATACGGCCATTGGTAGCGTCGCCCAAGTTGGCGATAATCACGTTAGTTACCGGTGTTTCATCAACCACGTCGGCTAAGGTATCACTGACACCTGAGAATACAATAATGGTCTGGCAATCTGCATCGTTAAGCTGATGCTTCAGTTCCCTTGCAGTGTACATAGGGTTAACGTTTACCTGCACAAGACCCGCGCGTAAAATACCAAACATCACCACAGGAAAGGCGGTAATATTGGGTAACATTACGGCTACACGATCACCTTTCACTAGGCCTAGTTCGGCTTGTAAATAGGCTGCAACGTCTCGGGATTTTCGTTCAACTTCCGCAAAACTAACCATTTGACCAAAGTTAGCAAAGGCTGGACGATCGGCAAACTGTTCTACTGCTTGATGAAATATATCCACCACTGAAGTGTAGGCATTAACATCCACTTCTGCCGCCCAGGGTGCAGCTTTAGGAGCTAAAAAATAAGGCGTTTGGCTATTCATTATTATTTCTCACGTGTTGCTTTAAGTACCCAGCCGCTTGCGCTAAGGCTTCCCAGTAGTGGCTGTACTAGCCAATTGGTTAGGCGTATTGATCCCAAACCAAACTGTATTGTGTCACTGACAGATGCCTAAAATACCCATGCTAGCCCGAAAGTGTAGGTGAATGTTATCTTTTGAGTCGAGTTTACTGTCCTTGTGGTGTACCGCTTGGTTGGCCATGTGGCCAGTGGTTAATTCCACCACTTCATGTACAGCACGCTGCCAATCTTTGGCGATAATTTGCTTGCTAAAAGGTGCCATTTTAAGAACTAATACGTCACCTATTTCCGCAGTCAAAAGGCGTAGTTGTTGCCAGGTTTCAGGATCACGAATAGAGACTTCGTTTATAGCTCGGTAAAAACCATGATTCTGCTCTAACAGTTCAGCATTGTGGGTAATAATCCATAACAAGAGTTCATCAATGGACTTAGCATCTCCCGGTATCAGAGAGACAACTTGGCGTGCACGCTCAAGAAACTCAGTTAGCATAAAGTCAAATAGCGCTTCTTTATTCTTAAAACGAAAATAGAAATTCCCAGTAGACGAACCAGCGTTTTTTACAATATCTGCCACTGTTGCACCAGCGTAGCCTTTTTTTGAAAACTCCAAGTGTGCCGCCCGGACGATGTTTCGCTCAGCTACCTTTCCTCGCTCCTGTGTTGGTTCTACGCGTCCCAAGAGGATCTCCTTGTCACTAAATCACTTCTTAACTAGAACTAGACTTCTAGTTCTAGTTAAACTAATATCGACGTTAATGTCAAGATCCTTATTCTATGTCGCCTGCCATTGTGATCATGGCGTCAACCTTGTGGTGGCCAAGCCCGTAATGCCTTTTATTGTAATGATGATAGGCGTGTTACTTCTAGTAAGTTTTGTACCCGAAGTATCACTGTTGTTAGTCAACTAACCTCTAATCTACACGTAAGGATTACTCATGACATCGACCAAAAAGCCCTTATGGCAACTTACTGCAAGCCAAACCGCTGCACAAATTAAAGCCGGAGACATCACCTGCGAAGCAGTGATGCAAGCTCATCTAAACCGAGCCACCCAAACTCAGAATTTGAATGCTATTACTACCCGTTACGACGATCAAGCTATGGCAGAAGCCCGTGCTGCAGACCAAGCATTAGCGGATGGAAAAAATGTTGGCCCCCTCCACGGCGTACCCGTGACAATCAAAGAAAACGTAGACCAATACGGCCGTGGCACGAGTAACGGCGTACGAGACTTTGAAGAACTTTACGCCACCGAAGATGCGCCCCTAGTACAAAATTTCAGAAGGGCCGGAGCCATTCCTATGGGCCGTACCAATGCGCCAGAATTGTCCTGGCGTTTTCATACCGATAACGAGTTGTTTGGTGCTACCTTAAATCCTTGGAATAAAGAACTCAGCCCCGGTGGCTCTAGTGGTGGCGCAGCTAGTTCTGTTGCGGTTGGTGCGGGCTGTATTGCCCACGGCAATGACTTAGGCGGATCTGTACGTGGGCCCGCCTACTGTTGTGGTATTACCGGTTTACGCCCGACAACCGGTCGCATTCCTTTCTACAATAGCAGCGCCCTTGGGGAACGGCCGATTACTGTTCAGCTATCCTCCTCACAAGGGCCTTTAGCCCGTAACGTAGCCGATGTTAAATTAGGTTATGAGGCAATGGCAGGTTACAACAACTTAGATACCTGGTCGTTACCCTCTTTTGAAATAGATCGCTCTCTATCCAAGCGTGTGGCATTAGTCCGAGACCCTATTAATATCGGTTTAGACCCAAGCGTAGATGCAGCGTTAGATCAAGCGGCGGCGGCACTGACTAAAGCGGGTTACGAGGTGGAAATTGCCACTCCACCTAGCATGCTGGATATCCACCGTACCTATATGCGCCTCATGTTCACCGAAATGTATTTGGCCAAAGCAACTGTTGTTGACCGCTTTGGCTCAGGCCAATTACGCCGCGTATTAGATCACTACCTCCAGCTAACCGAGCCGTTTGACTTGGTTGGTTATTCTCAGGCTTTATCTAAACGCAACCACTACCATCGCGAATGGGATCAGTTTCAACGCCGCTACCCTATTGTGATGACGCCTATGGTGACAACACCGCCTTACAAAGCAGGAGCCGATATGGAATCTGTTGAGTCCGTTGAATTCATCCTAGATAGCTGCAGCAGTATGTCGGCAATGAACTACTTGGATTTGCCGTGTATGACCGTGCCTACACAATCACGAGGTTTGGGCGTACCAATTGGAGTGCAGCTTATAGGCCCTCGGTATGGCGAACAGCATCTACTAGCAGCGGCACAAGCCGTGGAGAATACTTGTGGCTGCCCTGTGGAAGAACTTTTGAAGGCATAATAGATCTAAAATGCTATGATTTGTTGCTTAAGTAGCATTAACAAAGCAAATACTAGGCACCACACCTTTATGACTACCCTCGCCATCAATTACCAAGACATCCTCACTGCCAGCCAACGTATCGAAGGCCACGCCGTGATAACTCCTTTGCTTGAATCGCCCATACTTAATCAAGAATTAGGTGGGCGCATATTTTTCAAAGCTGAAAACCTACAACGCACTGGCTCGTTCAAGTTTCGTGGCGCCTTCAATAAACTCAGTAAACTTGCCCAAGCCAACCAACTTTCTGGCGTTGTGGCTTATTCTTCTGGTAACCATGCCCAAGGCGTAGCTGCAGCAGCTGCGTATTTTGGCGTACCTGCCACCATTATTATGCCAGCTGATGCGCCACAGATTAAAATTGCTAATACCAAAACCCTCGGAGCTATCGTGGTGCTGTACGATCGCAACACTGATGACCGTGAAGCCATTGGTCTTAAATTAGCCCATGAACACAATCTCACGCTCATTCCGCCCTATGATGATGTCGACATCATTGCTGGGCAAGGCACCCTAGGCTTAGAGGCAGCTCATCAATTTAAGGCGCTAAATATAGTTCCAGACCAAGCTATTGGTCCCATTGGTGGTGGTGGCTTAATGTCAGGTAGTGCAACGGCGCTGAAACATCACTTCCCAAGCATCACACTATGGGGCGCAGAACCTGTAGGTCATGACGACGCGGCACGGTCAATTGCCGCAGGTCGCCGTTTGGCCAACACAAACTCACCCACGTCTATCTGTGATGCCATCGTTACACCTATGGTAGGTGACCTCACCTTTCCTATAATGCAGCGTTATTTAGCTGGCGCTAAACCGGTGAGTGACCAGCACGTACTGACCGCTATGGCTATGTGCATGCAGCAGTTAAAGCTTGTTGTGGAGCCTGGAGGGTGTGTTGGGTTAGCCGCTATTTTAGATAAGAGCTTAGAGGTAAAAGATAAAACTACGTTAGTGATTTTGTCTGGCGGCAATGCAGACCCAGACATGCTGGGCCTGGCATTGACGCAATAAAGGCTATTCAGTAGGCGTTATGTCTACATTTACGCTCAAAAACTCACCCTTAGTATAGGGAATAGTGGTCGTCATTTGCCATACGTTGCCACCAAATTCGATGTAGGTTTTGTAGCCCGTTACTTGGGTCACGGTGCGTTGCTGCATCTCTACATCACAGACTTCTTGTTGCTTATGGCCCACAATAACCTGCTTACTTTTACCTTTTTTATTGGCCATGTCGGCACCAGCAATGGCCCCAAGGATCGTGGCCGCGTCTTTACCGGAACCTCCCCCCACTTGGTTGCCCAATAAACCGCCAAAAATGGCACTGGCGATCACGTCCGCAGTAGAAGCTTGCTCACCTCCAGCTTGAATACCGTAAATAGGAATTTGTTCTATCCTACAAGATTTAATAGGCACTTCTTTATAGACCTGAGAAATGATTTCATCGGATTCTTGTAACACTTTAACCAGCATAGTTTGGGCGAGAGCACTGCCCGCTAGTACTAGGCCAAACGCGGCTAAAGTAACGCTTAACGTAAGTTGTTTAGTCGTTTTTTTCATTAGATGTTCCTTAACAATTTGATTCCTTTATGTAGACTAACACAATGCCAATTAATTCCCGTGGACTGTGTCAAATTAGGTAAAGATTTACATTGTCATTGATCAACTAACAACTCTAACCAATGTTTAACAGGTACGTCTCCCGCACCTCCCAAATGAAGCTGGCAGCCAATATTAGCGGTGACGATAAGTTGTGGGTCATCTATAGTTAAATCTTTTAGCTTTTGGACACGAAGTTCATGGCTCAACTTTGGTTGAAGCAGCGAATAGGTTCCTGCTGAACCACAACACAAATGATCGTTGTTGGTGACCGCTGTTTCTATACCTAACTCGTCTAAGAGTGTTTTTACTTTGTATGGTAGTTGCATGGCATGTTGCTGGGTACACGGACAATGCACTGCAACCTTTCCTACACCTGGAGATTGACTCAATTGAGCGTTACTTAAACTTAGCTTCACCGGCGCAAGGTCTTCTTGGCCCAAAATTTCTACGATGTCTTTGGAAGCCTTCGAAACTTGGGCGGCTTTGTCTGCATAAGCTGGGTCATCACGCAGCATGTAGCCATATTCCTGAAGGGTAGCTCCACAGCCAGACGCAGTAATCACTAGAGCTTCGGCTCCTGCCTGCAATTCTGGCCAGACTAAATCGACATTATGCCTGGCTTGGTTAAGGGCTTTCTCATGGGCGTTCAAATGTTGATTAACAGCCCCACAACAGCCACTTTTATGTAGCACTTTTAGAGTAATACCAAGTTGATCTAGCACCTGCGCCGCAGCTATATCAGTATTAGGTGCGGCACTTGCTTGGGCGCAACCCGGCAAACTCAGCATAACGCGTTTATGATTGGTTTTTGGGGCAACTAGCTTGGGAACTAATAGGGGAACATGTTGTTTCAGCACCTGAGGTAACACAGGCCGAAACAACTGACCCAGTTTAAGCATTGGGCCAAATCTAGATCGATAGGGCAGCACTTGTCGTAAACCCCATCGCACGAGCTTTTGAGACATAGGACGTGGCGCTTTTTGTTCTGCTACTACCCGGCCTAAATCAACTAGGTGGCCATACTCCACTCCAGATGGACAAGTTGTTTCACAGCTTCTACAGGTAAGGCAACGATCCAAATGGTGGCGGGTTTCTTGAGTAACTGCTTCGCCCTCAAACATGGCTTTCATCATATAAATACGGCCACGGGGGCTGTCACGTTCATCTCCCAAAAGGAGGTACGTAGGGCAAGTGGCAGTGCAAAAACCACAGTGTACACAGGCCTGCAAGATTCCTTTAACAGGTGCAAATTGAGGTTGGTCCGCAAATTCTTTGGCAATTATCGTTTTCATAGTTTACATCCAAGAATATAAGCGGCCCACATTTAAAATCCCATGGGGGTCAAATGCGTATTTTATCCGCTGCTGCAAGGCTTGCTGTGGAGCACTTACTGAGCCATATATCTCTGCCAAGCGATCGCCTCCTTTGTATTGAATTAGCCCTTCTAAAGGAGGATTTTGGTCCGTCTCTAGTACCCAACGCTCAGATCCCGCCCAATTAATCAAAGACGTATTTGGCACTGCTGCAATAGGCGCGTCACTTGGCCCACTCCAGCGCCACAGTGTCTGGTTATGCTGCGGCTGCAACAAACTCCCTTCTTTTATCGCTTGCCAGAAGTCTTCTGCATCCATAGGGTCAAGCTGTTCACCACCCAAAAACTGACTGGCCGAGGCAACACCGCTATTTCCACCTTGCAGCCGCACGTAGAGCAGCCCCTGAAAGTGGCTCATGCCGGTAATGGGTAAGCTAAGGTTGGCCCATCGCAACATAGCCTCTAGAGCAAAGTCTGCAGTCATTTCAAACGTTAGAGTATGTCCCGCTTTAAACTCTGGCAATACTTTTATGGACACGTCTGTGATGAGGCCTAAACTCCCCATTGCCCCGCACTGCAGCCGCGTTACATCAAAGCCTGCTACGTTTTTCATAACCTGGCCACCAAACTGCATTGCTTCGCCATAGCCATTAATAAGTCCTAACCCTAGTAAGCTGTCTTTAACACCACCAAACCATGGCCGTGATGCACCCGTCTGATTAGCCGCCACAGTGCCGCCAATAGTGGCTTCACCGCCAAAACTGGGCGGATCAAAAGGTAACCGTTGTTGTTGCTCAGTAAGTAGATCATTGAGGTGAGAAATTTTCGTGCCCGCACGTGCTCTAATCACCAACTCAGTAGCGCTATAACTAATCACACCAGTATGATTGGCCATATCAACCACTTCTCCAGAAGTTTCTCGACCAAGGCAGGCTTTAGTATTACCAGCCTGTATTTTAAGAGGTGTTTTAGTGGCGTATGCGTGTTGAATTTGTTGCTCCAACTCGTGGGTTAAATCAACCATGTTGCAAGCTCCGGTATTCTTGGCAATATTTGAGAGTGGGAATTCCTTTACCGGGATTTAACAAATCTTCACTGTCAAAGGCAGCCTTCAAACGTCTAAACTGAGCTAGTTCTGAATCACCAAATTGGTATGGCATTTGTGGCATTTTTTCTAAACCAACACCATGTTCACCAGTAATCGTGCCACCCACATCAACGCACAAGGTAAGAATGTCTCCACCTAATAACTCTGCTCGCTCCAGCTCACCGTCAATACTGGCATCAAATAAAATAAGCGGATGTAAATTGCCATCACCTGCATGAAAAACATTAGCCACTCGCAGACCATAGGTGTCGGACAGTTCACTTATACGAGTAAGCACATGACCCACTTTGCCGCGAGGTATCGTTCCATCCATACAGTAATAATCTGGTGAAATACGCCCTACTGCTGGAAAAGCAGCTTTGCGACCTTGCCATAGGGCATCGGCTTCTGCTGCATCTTTAGCAATTCTAATATGCTGAGCTCCATGCTGCTTAAAACACTCGCTCACCACAGAAAGCTGTTCTTCGACTTCGGCATCCGTGCCGTCTAATTCACAAATGAGCAGTGCTTGGGCATCCGTAGGGTAGCCTACTTTTACAAAATCTTCTGCCGCGCTTATGGCTAAGTGATCCATCATTTCTAAACCCGCTGGTATGATGCCCTGCCCTATAAGGGCAGCCACCGAATCACCTGCTGCAGTTACGCTATCGTAGGCAGCCAAAAGCACTTGCACCCTTGGCGCTCGTGGTAACAATTTAACCTTCGCTTCTACCACCACTCCTAACAAACCTTCAGAACCGACGAATAAGCTCAATAGATCCATGCCTGGCTCATCTAAACCTTCACCCCCAAATGTAATCAATTGCCCCTCAATAGTGACCAAGGTAACTTGCAATAGATTATTAACGGTAAGGCCATATTTAAGGCAGTGAACTCCACCCGAATTTTCCGCCACATTACCGCCAATAGTGCAGGCAATTTGTGAAGATGGGTCCGGTGCATAATAAAGACCAAAGGGTTTGGCTGCGTCGGTTAAAGCTAAGTTACGCACCCCAGGCTGAACTGTTGCAGTGGCTGTATTTTGGTTAATGTGTAAAATCTTATTGAGTTTAGTCATCACCAACAAGACCCCCTCTGCATGGGGCATCGCACCAGCACACAGGCCTGTGCCTGCGCCTCTTGGCACCAAGGGCACACGATGAAAATAACACAAGCGTAAAATACCTTGTACTTGGTCTACTGTTTCTGGAATAACTGTGATTAAAGGTAGTTGTTGGTATACAGCCAAGCCATCACATTCAAAAGGCCTTTGGCTTTCTATTGACATAATGATGCTGGACTCTGGCAGCAGTTCCTGCAATGCGCTGACTAGTGACGCAACGTTTCCACCTTCAGATGCTTGGTTCACAAGGTCGTTAGATGTGCTTGATGAGGTATGCATAAACGAGACCTAAACCATAAATTGTTAAATTGGTAATATTTTATTACCAATGTAGAAGCTTACATTATCATAAGCTGAGTTATACTCCAACCTTTTAGCAGCCTAAGTACAGGGCTATGTTTTAGACAGGCAGGCAAAAACCCTCAGGTGACTTAACGTTCAATTAAGCTTTGATACAATAATATAGTTACATAGGCTTGGGGTTGAGCATATGACCACGCAACTCTTTGGGTTGCATGGTCATATGAGGGTGCTTTGAACTAGAAAGTTCCAGCACTACAGGAGTGGATGAGGCGTTTACCGTTATTGAACCGTGGTTAAACCCAATACTTGCCATGTTTGCATGCCGCCACGAAACCATTTTATTTTCTCAGCAGGATAACCAAAGGAGAGCAGGGTTTTCATGGAAGCAGGCGATTGGCCACACCACATGCCGTTACAGAACAGCACTAAGGTTTTTGCTTGAGCGTAATTAAATACGTCTGCAACATTGCCATTAACAATGGCTTCATCAACTTCAAATTCGTCTACATCACCTATTAAAGTGACACCCATCTGATTAAGCATAATGTCCATTATCCCTTCAGTGGAGGCCCCTTTGGCAGGTGTTAAACTAATCCAAGAAATGTTTACAGCCCCAGGAATTGTGCCCTTTGCTACCCAATTTGGCGTACGTGAATCAATCACCAAGATGTTTTCATCAGACTGCATGCGCACCAAATAATCAATCACCTCTAACTCACCCAAGGTTTCTACGCCAGGAGCGAAGACCATCGGTTGAATACAAAATGGAGGACAAGGGCGCGACGTCAACGCGAAATCTTGCGTAATCGTGTTGGTGTTGTCTTGCTCGCGCATTAGTTGAACCGCAGCACCTTCATGTGTGATGGTCACAGCACTGAGGCCTTTAGTAATCGCCACAGGCTTATTTTCAGCTTGGGCTATGGCGGTGATTGATAAAGTTGACACCAATACAACAATCGCTGCCATAGACTTAGGTAATATAGTCATCGTTTTCTCCAAGGGCTAACGTTGCCCCGTTAATAACTCATAAGATTGAGCTATTTGTTGTTGCAAATAAAAACCATAAAAATCAGGTGTTACCAACCCCACTATGTCTTCCCCAATACGCTCTCCAGAACGAGGATTTAGAAAGATCAAGGTTGGCGAAAAATCAGCAGAGAAAGCCTGAGCCATCTCTTTCTGGGATATTTTTTGTGCTGAAAAACCTGTCAGCATTTGCAGTGAATTTAGATCTATGCGCCTAACTTGGAACAACGGCTCCCAGTTTGGGTCCTTGGTTAACGGAAATAAAAAGTTGTCTTTCACTCGTTCGCAGAAACTACAATTCTCAATTTCAGCTAGCAATACCAACACTCTATCTGGCTGCAGTAAACGGCTGTCTTGTAGCATTGGAAAAGTATCTTCTGCGTTAGTATGCACTGCAGGTAAATAGAGTATTAATAACACCAGCCAGTGTAATGGCTTTGCGGGCCAACGGCTGTTCATCTAGCTTTCATCCGCTTCAGTCAAAGCTTCTATGCTGTCCACCATAGTTTCCACTATGTCATCAGAATACAAATCACGAAAATAGTGGTCTGCTCCATCCACCAAGATAAATTCAACATTTGAGAATTCACGAACTTCTAATTGCTCTGGCAAGTCCTTAACTACTGCGTCTTCACTACCTGCCAATATCACAGTGTGAAGGCCCCCTTCAACTAACAGGTCTGGGGTATTCAGTGTTTGTGGAGGCTGGTAATAGGATAAAAAGCTGGCAGCTTTTACTTTCGGCGCATTATCACAGTAGATAAAATCTGTAGGTTCTGGCATCCACCCATTGCTGGGTTGCTGTTTTGCCACGGCTATGAGGTCACTCAAGCTTTTTTGGTAACGGTTATAATAGGCTTTTTCTACGTATTCAGGATTCCATGTAGCGGGCGCTATTAACACTTGACCTAGAACAATCGCATCTGGGTTTTGGCTATAGGCTGCAACCTGACCTCCACCCCTTGAGTGACCTGCAAGTAGCACTTGATCTACACCTTGACCCTTAAGCCACTCAATCCAAGTGCCAATTTCAGTTAAGGCATCTTCATGACGGTGCACATGAGGCACAGCACAATCGTAAGCACCATGACGGTTATCTATGCCAAGGCTTAAGTTAATAGCAAGGCTATTCAGAGATTCATCAGCCAACAATGTTTGCACGTTGGTGATTATTTCCATGCCATTGTGAGCAAGAGTCCCATGCACCAACAACACCAGTGGGCCATCGTTAATGGAGTCTGTCGCTATGTTCAACACAGCATTTAACCGCAAGTCGCCTGACTTGATGATAATTTCTTCTGCACTAACTGAAGCGCTCATCAAGCCTAGTGCCAAACTTAAAACGGGCGTTATCAGTACACGCTGTATCTGTTTGTTCATAACCACCTCTCTAAGCTTTATAACCTGGGTTACCCGCAACATTAACCAAAACAGGCGTATTAAGTTTGCCAATTTTAACTTCTTGTTGATCGCGTAAATGTTGTGCCACTATGTCCCAAATATCATCACCTTCAGACCGCGACCCTACGGTAGCCCAACCAGCAACACGATAGGTCTTACTGGCTTCAATCATAGTGCCGTTATCCAAGCGCATTTCGTCGATGCGAGAACCCATCGCTGCCAGTGGATCACAACGGTAGTCTAAGCCCCCTAAGCGAACCATGTCACCACCAGATTGTAGGTAGGGTTCTGGGTTAAAGATGTTGTCAGCCACATCTTCTAAAATGAGCTTAATATCTGCACCCGTCATATCCCGGGCATAGGTTTCTGGGTAAGTAGTACAAGTTTGGTCTAACACCCGTTCCATGGTGATCGTTTGCCCTTGCAGTACGCTGGTACCCCAACGGAAACCTGGAGACAGGGAAATTTGCGCGTCATAATGACTGCGTAAAGCGTCACAAATAACCTGGTCGAATGTGCCATTAAAATTACCACGGCGGTAAAGCACTTCGTCTGCAACAGCCAACTCTTCGTCCATCCAGCTAGTATAAGGTGCACGTTCTGCTGCAATAAGTGCTGTCATTTCTGCGTCTGCAGGCAGTAATTCAGAGAACACTGGCAACAGACGATAGCTAAAACCTTTAACTTTTCCCTTGCCAATATCTAGATCCAATACGCCTAAGAATTTACCATTGGATCCACCATTACACACTAATGTAGTGTGAGCATTATTTTTTACTTGTGTCGGTATAGGTACACCGTCATGGGTGTGCCCCCCTAATATGGCATCAATACCTGTGACCCGTTGAGCCATAGCAACGTCTACATCCATCCCGTTGTGGGATAGCACAACCACAGCGTCAACCCCTTGATTTTGACGCAAGTCATCAACTAATTCCTGCATCATGTCGCCATTAATATCAAAACTCCAATCTGGCACAAAGCGCGCGGGGTTGGCAATTTTTACCCGTGGAAACGCTTGCCCAATAATGGCCACACGAGCGCCACCCATTTCACGAATACTGTAAGGTTTAAAGACGCGCATAGAGTCTTCGTCGTAGATGTACTCGTCCGCGCCATCAAATAACGCGTCTTCTGTAATCAATACATTTTGCGCTAAAAATTCGCCATTAAACTGGCTGATATTATGTAAAATTTCTTGCTGATGATATGTGAACTCCCAATGGCCGGTCATCATATCAACGCCGAGTAAGTTACATGCCCGCACCATATCCATGCCACGAGATTTGTAGTTAATGCCAGAGCCTTGCCACGTATCACCACCATCTAGGAATAAAGTATTCTCACTTCCATAGCTTGTTCGAAGCCTATCAACCAAGGTTTTTAGATGAGCAAAACCACCGACTTTACCGTACTCTTGCGCCGCTTGTTCAAAATCCAAATAAGTAAAAGCGTAAGCTTCCATAGAGCCTGGGGTTATATCAAAGTGGTCAAGAAATTTATTGCCAACCACGTGTGGCGCTTTGCCATAGGCTGTACCAATGCCTAAGTTTATACTAGGCTCACGAAAGTAAACGGGGTTAAGCTGGCCATGACAGTCGGTCATGTGCAGCAATCGCGCATTACCAAAATTAGGTACTTCATAGAAATCTGCAGGTTTTTTTTGTGCAGCATAGCCTTGGCTAGGCAACACACCCGACACTGCGGCAATTCCCATTAAACGAGCAAAGTCGCGACGGCTAGTAGACATGATGGATTCCTATGATGACTTAATTAAGCTTAAAAAAATAAGCCCACCGAACCGCCATAACAGCAGAACGTGGGCTTGTGTGGTTTTTAACTGTGAACCTTATTCGGGTACAGCCATAATCCACTCAGCTTGGGATTGGTGATACTGCACAATTCCCATACGTGAATGATATTCAGCTTGGGCCGATATATTCATAGATTTACGAAACTCACCAGCTTCAAGGGCCTTCTTTGCCGACTTAAGTAACTTTTTGGTTAAGGTCCAACCAAAGTCAACGGCCAGCACTTCAGCATACTTAGCTTTCGCTGATGCCAGCAGCTTAGTGGCATTAGCCGCATTAGCTTCTACTGCAGCAGCAACCTCTTCCGGATGATCGGTGGTATAGGCTTGACCTTCAAAAGTGAAGCTATGACCTTTACCATGCATGGCACGCTGCGCATTAAAGGCATCATCAAAGGACTGGGCAGCAACGCTGCCAGATATCATCATCAACGCTGCCACAAGGGAAATCGTCTTTTTCATGTTGTTCTCCTCGTCTGCTTATTTACGTGCGCCAGGGCCATTGACCACTAACCCATTCGACATATACGTTTGGAAAAATTCTAAATTACGGAACTTTTCACCCTGAGCTTTCTGTGGCACACCACGTACGTTCTTCTGACAACCACCATAACGGCGATGTAAAGTGCCTAGCTCGCCCCACTTAGAACGGAACACTGGAAAGTGTGTTACGTGACCTAAAGTCGGTCCTGGTAGGTCTGCACGAATAAGAATCTTAGCACCTGCAACGTGGCAGTTAGCGCAACTCATATTCAGTTGACCACGACGAGCGTTAAAGCTTTGCTTGCCATCTAAATAAGCCGCTTTAGCTTTATCATTAGGGATTTTCACGTCAAATACATTGTCACGTGAGGTGTAGGCCATGTAAGCAGAAATTTTTGCTATAGTGCCTTTTTTCCAGCCTAATTTCTTTTCACCGTTGGCTTCACGACACTGGTTAATAGCCAACTCTAACGTTACTACCTGGCCTTGAGATTCATCCCAGCGAGGAAAGTTCTGACGAATGCCAATGCCACCATTGGTAAAACAGCCTGCATAAGACTGTCCGTTAGCAAACGCTGTGTTAAATAGCGTTTCGCCTTCTTCGATATCAAACTCATAAGGAGGAAATTCTTCAATCTCTTCCCACTGTTCGCGTGATGGCGCGTCTAGGGCATAAATACCATTAACATAGTCATTTATAGGCACTTGAGGAAAGCGCTTTTGAAAGAAACTCTGCAGTGCTAAACGGTCGGCTTCTGGATCAACCGTTTCCATTGTATTACCGCTGGTTGCAGCTTGGCTGATACTGGCCACAAGCGCTAAGGACGCGCCGGCTAACAGTGATTTTATTATTTTCATATCTGATGCCTCTTGCTATAGAGTCGCCGTTGCCGGCTACTTAATTTTGGCGGTTTCCGTGGCTGTAGCGCCAGTGTTTTCCGTCCATGTCATTTGCAATTCGTCACCTTTAACGCCACCAACAAAGGTGAAAGCTAAGTATGGGTTCTTAGAAATAGCTGTACCCATATTGGTTTCCATAACGGTTTTACCGTTATAAGCAACGCTCAGGGTTTGAATGTACTTAGCGGGGATTTTGTTACCACTTTTATCTTTGCGGTTACCCGTTTCCATAGCGTGCTTAGCCATGATCTTAACTACTGTATTGTCGCCTTTGACTTTTGCTTTGGCGCGTAAAATACCTTTTGCCATGATAATTTCTCCTAGTTCGCCGTTAGCCGCCGCAGCCGCCGATTGTTACTTTCACTTCTTTAGAAGCACTAAATACACCATTAGCTGTTGTAACTACTGCCGTTACGTCAGAAGTTTTGCCCATACGGATACGGCAAGACACATTGGCCAGAGTACCTTCAGGGATAGTGAACTGTGCAGCCAGTGGTTGTGGGTTATTAGCTACAAATATGGCGATGCTAGTTACACCAGCCAAGCTGCTTTTCACACTAACAGGAACAACAGCGCCGTTTTCGGCAATATCTGGTGCTTTAAGTGTAACTTCTGCACTGGCACTTGGATCTGCACTGTACAAGGCGCCCATAGCGGCTTCTTGTGACTCAGCTTCAAATGCTGCCTTAGACCATGCTGCCATGGCTATGCGTGGCATTAGCACACCCATACCGGCAACTAAGCCACCGGTAAACACCGCTTTTAAAACACTTCTTCGATTCATCATTGATTTAGTCCTTTGCCATAGTTAGTTAAATGGCACTGAAATATAGTTTAATACTGATATAAATAAGCCATGATGGCGTCTATATCTTCTTCCGACAAGATCCAATGCTTACCAAAAGGAGGCATTATAGTGGTCGGGTTTTTCACAGTTGGATCCCAAATTTGAGCTCTCAGAACCTTTGGATCAGGAAAGCGAGCTTTCATGGCCAATAAAGGTGGCCCTTGATTTCCAGGTAACTTAGCATCCGGATCGGGAATCATATGGCAAGCAATACAATTGCCCGCTTTTTTATTCAGATAAAGTGCTTTACCTTTGGCTATTTGATCGGCAGAGGCCAACGTCATTGTTGACGCTCCGACCAACACCAAACCGAGTAACGCGTGCTTTATTATACTTTTGCGCATTGGGTTTTCCTCGTTTTTTTCTTCATGAAAACTAAACATTATTGTTGAGATTCCACCATAAATAGGACCGCATTGGTCACCGCTTCGTCTGACAAATCGGCTCTGCCACCTTTGGCTGGCATATATCCTTCACTGCCAGCATACCCTTCTAAAGCATGAATAATCAATAAATCAGTTCCTTGCTGAATTCTTTCAGACCATGCATCGGCGTCACCCACTTTAGGTGCACCTGCTAATCCACTGGTGTGGCAAACCCCACAGGCGGCCTTGTAGGTTGCTTCACCAGCCGTGGCTTCTGCACTCATCGCTGCAGCTTCCTGTGCAACTGGAGTAACTACTTCTTCGCCTGTGATAGAGGCCTTACGTTCAGCCTCTTTACTGGCTTCTAAATCGTGCTGACCCGAATGGCTCGACGCAGGTGCATCAGCACCTTCAACAAAATGGCCAATGGGTGTCACTCCTGCTAAGGAACTTTGCATCATCATGCTATCTGGATCTGCACAATCGACCATACAACGTGGGTTACTAACGTCTGGGCGATTATCCACATAAAAACCGTCCTGGTTAGGCATTTCTATCTGCGCCAAATTATCTTGGGACAGTTCGAAATCTTCTTCGATTATGTCGTTCATGTAAAGCACATAAGCGGTAATATCATAAACTTGTTGATCATCCAAGCTCATTGGCGCGGTGAACGGCATCGCACGGCGAATGTAATCAAACAGTGTGCTGGCGTAAGGCCAATAGCTACCGACGGTTTTAACTGGTCGATCATCTGCTAACGTTCCTTCACCACCAGTCAAAACCGGCCACCGGCCTTCTCCTTCGCCGAATACACCATGGCATGAAGCACAAAAGGTTTCGTAAGTTTCTTCACCATTAATCGCATTACCACTGCCCGCCGGCAAGCCTTTGCCGTCAGGGCGAATATCAATATCCCAGCCCGCTATTTCAACTGCAGTTGCCGCCGTGCCAATTTGGTAGTCTTGAGCATAAGATCCACCCGCTGCAAGAAAAGCAAACAACGCTAGAGCGAATATAGTCTTAGGTGATCTGAACATTTTTCACCTCGCCTGTAGGAGCAACTTGCCACGTATGAATAGAGTTTTTGTGATAAATAGAATTCACGCCACGTTGTTCTCTCAGTTGAGCTAAGGTAGGTTGCACATAACCTGTCTCATCATATGCTCGGCTCTGAATCAACCAAGGCTCGCCTTGCCAATGGGTACTGAAACTAAAACGAGTAAGGGCTTTATCTAACACAAGGCCTTTCAATTTTGCCGGACGCCAAGACACGCCACCATCAAACGAAACATCCACACCTTTAATTGTTCCACGGCCAGTCCAAGCTAGCCCTTCAACTTCTATGAAACCTTTACGCAGGATAGGGTTTTCTGGGCAAGGGGTTGTAATCACTGAATTACACTCTTGAACAAAGGTAAATCGACGAGCACGGCCATCTGCCATTAGATCAGTGTATTTAGACGTTTCTTCACGATGATGCCAAGGTTGATCACCCACTTCAATACGACGCAACCACTTGATAGAGGTATTACCTTCCCAACCAGGATTAAGCAGGCGCAATGGATAGCCTTGCTCTGGGCGTAACATTTCACCATTTTGCGCGTAAACAACAAGTGTATCGTCAAGAATTTTTTCCATCGGAATGGAGCGGCTCATATGAGCGCCGTCTGCACCTTCCGCTAATATCCATTTGCCTTCAGTCTGCACACCTGCCGCGTCTAACAGTACTTTTAATGGTACCCCTGTCCACTCACAACAGCTCAACATACCGTGGGTAAACTGTAAGGCTTCCATTTGTGGGCCGCGCCATTCCATGCCGCCGTTGGCAGGGCATTCGAGAAACTTAATTTCCGACACCGATGGAAACCGCATCAGGTCGTCCATAGTGAAGATTAATGGGTTATCTACTAAGCCATGAATCATCAAACGGTGTTCGTCTGGGTTAATGTCTGGCACGCCTGCGTGATAACGTTCAAACACCAAACCGTTAGGTGTGATAATGCCTTTAAGGTCTTGAATAGGGCTCATGCTGATAGACGAAATAGACTCAGCGGTTAACCAAGGCACAGTACGCCGAACCACTTGTGCTTCATGGCGGGAAGGAAGTCCGTATGGATTTTCGACCACCCCTGTGCCCAATTGTCGGCTCCATATCGGTTCATTCGGTGGTAAATTACTACTTAAACCTGTAGCTGAGGCTATTGTTGCGCCCCCTACAGCAGCAGCACCAGCCACATAGCTCACGCCACGCCGTAAAAAGTCACGCCTATCATTGATGCTTAAATGTTCACTGGCATCCTGCATGGTTTGCAGTAGTTGTTGTGTACTCGGTGTAGTCATAGGTAACTTTATTTGAGTCATGCAATGAAACTATCATACGTAATGCAGATCGATTATTACAAGCAACTAAAGTAGCATATTCCAAAATAAACTAAAAAGCATAAGCTTATATAATTTATTCATATAATAATGAAAAAATACCCCCGCTCTTATGTGCTATCTTGTGGTATACGTCTTTATTAGGGTCACTATGCCAATGTTTCATCGTCGGAATTTGTTATGGCTAATTCTCTCCTGCCTAGTTTCCCTTCCTGCCTGGGCTAAAGCCTATGAGCATCAACAAGTCGTCTATCACGTCAACTACGGTGAAATAAGCCGAATTAACGCTACTTTTCGCAATATAAACAATCATATTGAAGCCGTAGGTGAAGACGCCATTGATTTGAAGGTGGTAGTGCACGGCCCTGCATTGGAATACTTTATTGACGCTAAAACCGACCAAGGTAAGCAAATGGCCCTAGATAGCTTACGTTTTCAGAATGTGCAATTTTTAATCTGTGGAAATACTTTATTAGGTTATCACCTCACACGAGAAGCACTGTACGAGGTTGCAGAAGAAGACGTTGTGCAAGCTGGTCTGCCAGCCATCGTAGCCTTACAGCAAGCAGGGTATATTTACGTACGGCCATAGTCAGTATTTTAACACCTAAGTGTCGTGATCTTTGGGCTAAGACTCCCTATAATCGGTTAACAACACTATTTGGCCAAACCTCCTATGGATTACGAACAACTCATCACTGATGTTGGCATCCAGCCTTTACAACTATACCTAGGCTTGGCTATGGGCTTAGCCTTTGGCATAGGTGCTACCCTTAGCCAATTTTGTCTTCGTAGATTAGTGCTAGATTTATCCGTGCTTAAATTTGGCGGAGCTAGCTATACTTGGCTATTCGGTTTGGGAATTGCCATTATGTTCACGCAACTTCTATTACAAGGAGACACCGGTGACATCAGCGAAGCTCAAGTTATCACTGCCCAGACTAGCCTCAGCGGCCCCATCATTGGCGGATTAATGTTTGGTTTTGGTATGATGTTGAGCCGTGGCTGTGCCTCTCGACAAATTATACAACTTGCCAGTGGCAACTTAAGAGCGTTGCTCACCCTTGCTACTTTCGCCATTTCGGCACAACTTGCTTATGGTGGCCAGCTGGTCCCACTTAGACAAAGTGTGCAAGACTTATGGCGACTAAACCAACCATCCAGCCAACTGCATGAATGGCTGCCTTTTTCTCAATCATCTTATCTTCTCATCGGTTTAGTCATCACTGTCATCTGTGCGGCGGTGCTCATTAAAGGTCGTGCTTGGTCGCAATTACTGGGGGCTGCTATTGTAGGCCTTGCTGTTGCACTGGGTTGGTACGCAACCAGCTTTGTTGCCTACCACAGCTTCAACGCGATGCTACCGCAAAGCATTACCTTTAGCGCATCCGCAGCACAAAGTTTAATCAGTGTAATTTCGTTAGATGCTCCGTTTATACGGCTTGGCGCAGGCCTCCTCATTGGCTGCTTAGTGGGTGCTGTTGTAGTTACCCTTGTGAGACGAGATTTTAACCTACAAAGCTTTACCCCTCAGTTCCCTATGGGGCGTTACATATTAGCAGGAACACTCATGGGAGTAGGTTCGGTATTTGCCAGCGGCTGCTCAGTAGGTGCCGGACTATCTGGTACAGCCGTGATGGCGACTAGCTCAGTAGTGACCCTTATTTTCATCATACTTGGCGGCCTAATTAGCGCACGCTATAGTTCATAACACCTCACTACCTACCTACCTAAAAACTGAGCCTAAACTCATGCTTTCATCTCGTTTACAAACTCGTTTATTTGCCTTACGATCTAACAAATTATTTGAATTATTTGTGGTCAGTATCATATTACTGTCTGCACTAGTGATCGGCGCCAAAACCTATTCCATGCCCCCTGGACTGATCAGTTTTATTGGCTTTTTAGACATCGGCATTACAGTATTTTTCTTAATAGAAATTAGCATCCGATTTACTGGTGATCCAAATAAAAGCAGGTTCTTTTTAAACGGTTGGAATCTGTTCGACACTATCATTGTGGTAGTAAGCCTTATCCCCATAGAAGACAGTGAGTTAGCTTTAGTAGGCCGTTTAATACGTATTTTCCGTGTATTGCGTATGGTTTCTGTAGTGCCAGAGCTGCGCATATTACTCAACTCACTGATCAAGGCCCTTCCGCAACTAGGGTACGTACTCATGCTGATGTTCATCATTTTTTACATATACGCTGCTGTCGGAACTACCTTTTTTAGCCACATAAATTCGGTGTTATGGGGCGACATTTCCATCTCTATGCTTACCCTGTTTAGGGTCATGACGTTTGAAGATTGGACCGATGTCATGTACGAAATCATGGCCGTGTATGGATACGCCTGGGTGTTCTTTTTAAGCTTTATTTTTCTCACTACGTTTGCGTTTTTAAATATGGTTATTGGCATCGTTGTAAACGTCATGGAACATGAGAACGCCGCGGAACGTTTAGCCGACGGAGAGCCCTCCATGACCGATTTACGCAATGAATTAGCCGAGATTAAAGCGCTTTTAAAACACCAAAAAAATTAATTGATTATGATTGAGGCTTCCCCAAACACAAGTGAAGTGACTGCCAAATGGGCATTTGAGCGCTATGAAACAATTAGACATACGCTGCCTACAGCAAACTTCCCTAAGACCAGCACGAGGGTGGCTGGACTAGCCGATTTAGCCAACCACTTTGACGTGTTTTTATTGGATGCATTTGGCGTACTGAACGTTGGCCAAACAGCCATAAAAACCGCACCTGCAGCAGTGTTTGCACTGCAATCGGCTGGCAAAAAGGTGATGGTATTAACTAATGGCGCAAGCTTACCTGCCACTGAATCTCAGGTGAAGTTTGAGAAGCTGGGGTTTAACTTCGCTTTAGAGCACATCGTAGCTAGCCGAGATGCGTTGTGTCACGGGCTTGCACAAGGTATCACCCAGCAAAAAGGCCCTGCTCTTTTTGGGGTTATGTCTAGGCCCGATTCACAGCTACACACCTTACCTATAGACAGCGTCACCTTGGGCGAGGATCCAGAGTTATTCGATAAGGTCAGCGGTTTTATATTGCTGGGTGCGTCCTATTGGACAGAGCACCAGCAGCACTTACTGATACAAAGCCTCTGCCAAAACCCTCGCCCAGTATGGGTGGGTAATCCAGACCTGGTGGCCCCTAACGAGCATCACTTAAGCTTAGAACCTGGCTATTTTGCCCACCAGCTGAGCCACATTACTGGAGTAACCTTGCATTTTTTTGGCAAGCCCTTCTCAAACATTTATGAATTAGCCTGCGCACGCTTGGACAACACCCCTAAGCACCGCATTTTAATGGTGGGTGATACGTTACACACAGATATTCTTGGTGGCGCTGCATATGGGGTAAAAACGGCCTTAGTGACGGGCCATGGTTTATTCGCCAAACAGGACGTGACCCCTTACATAAATAAATCTGGCATTGTGCCAGACTATATTATGGTTTCGCCTTAGATTCTCCACCTAGGCTCTCAACCTAGGCTTACGTCTACTATTTTTCTGTAGACACAAGCTGCCACGGCAATAGGTGCTGATTTTTTAGTTCTCGCAAAGCGAAACTAGAATTAAGTGCTGCAACACCGGGTAATTTAACTAATTTACGCTTTAGCGTTTGTTCGTACTGTTCTATAGATTGCACTACCACACGTAATAAATAATCCACATCACCAGACATAATGTAGCACTGCATCACTTCGTCCATCGCTACCGCTGCGCTTTCAAACTGTGCCAACAATTGTTCATCATGATTATTGAGCTTCACCGTTACAAAAACCACCACGCCCAGGCCCACTTTTTTAGCATTAACCAAGGCCACGTTAGCGCTTATCACACCACTTTCTTGCAAGCGCTTAATACGCCGCCAGCAGGGTGTATGAGATAAACCAACATGCTCAGCAATAGTATGCACGGACTGACTCGCGTCTTGTTGTAGTTGCTGCAGTATCTTGATATCGAACGAGTCTAACTTCATATCTCACCAAATTAGGATATACATCCTATATATTAACCATATATAACAATAATATTTCATATTGTTCTGTTTTTCTATAACAAGAAGCAATATTTTTTCGTCTCATAAAGGGCATACTGGTGCGCTAACACACTCCATTTGTATGAGACAGCTTGCCATGACTACACCACTTGCCCACCAGCCCGAAGATTTATACGAATGTTACCGCCAGCAGTCTGGCCAAGTGTATATGAGTGGCGTACAGGCGTTGGCACGCATCCCAATGGCCCAAGTACGTCGCGACCAAGCTGCAGGATTAAACACCGGTGGCTTTATCAGCGGTTATCGTGGTTCGCCACTGGGATTACTAGACAAAACCCTAGAACTGGCACAGCCCTATTTAGATCAACATAACATCCGCTTTCAACCCGGTGTCAACGAAGAGCTGGCTGCTACTATGGTGTGGGGCTCGCAACAACTTCACCTCTCTAAAGAAGCGCAATACGATGGCCTTGTAGGTATGTGGTATGGCAAAGGACCCGGCGTAGATCGCTGTGGCGATGTCTTTAAACATGCCAATGCCGCCGGCTCTGCACCCTATGGCGGGGTGTTATGTGTGGCTGGCGATGACCATGGTGCGAAGTCCTCCACCGTGCCTCATCAATCGGATCACGCATTTATGTCATCCACTATGCCAGTGCTTTATCCCTCATCCATCCATGAATACATATGGATGGGTTTGGCAGGCCTGGCCATGTCCCGCTACAGTGGCTGCTGGGTTGGATTTAAGGTGATTTCTGAAACTGTAGAGACTACTGCAGCAGTCAACTTACAAGACGAAAATGTGGAATTTATCATTCCTGAAGATTTTGAAATCCCAGAAGGCGGCCTAAATTTACGCTGGCCAGACGATCGCATGCTGCAAGATTCTAGACTACAAAACCACAAGGGGTATGCTGCCCTTGCTTTTGCTCGCGCCAACGGCTTTAACCGAGTCACCTTAGCTTCACCAAAAGCCCGTTTTGGCATTGTAGCGTCGGGTAAGTCTTATGAAGAATCTCGTCAAGCTATTCACGAGTTGGGCCTAACAGATGAGCAAGCAGCACAATTGGGTGTGAGCATCTATAAAGTAGGCATGCCATGGCCTTTAGAGCCCCATGGCATTCGTGAATTCTCTGAAGGTTTAGAAGAAATCTTAATAGTTGAAGAACGCCGCGAAATGATCGAAAACCAGATCAAGCAACAGCTATTCAACTGGGCCACCCATGAGCGCCCTCGTATCATTGGCAAGTTTGACGAGCTGGATCAAAGCGTACTGCCGCTAGATAAAGAGCTCGATGTCCCTATGGTCGCTAAGGTAATAGCGCAACGCTTACTGAACCTTGATATAGATACCGATACTAAGGTTCATCTGTTAGCACAAATAGCTCGTATCGATCAACAGAATGCCACCAGCTCTGCTATTTTGGCACCCGTCACTAGAACACCATTTTACTGTGCAGGTTGCCCCCATAACAGCTCTACCAAAGTTCCTGAAGGCAGCCGTGCGGCAGCCGGTATAGGCTGCCATTTTATGGTGCAATGGATGGACCGCAACACAGAAACCTTTAGCCAAATGGGTGGTGAAGGCGCCATGTGGGCGGGTTGCGCTCACTTTACCGCTGAAGCCCATCAATTTGTCAATTTAGGTGACGGCACCTATTTCCATTCTGGGTCTTTAGCTATTCGTCAGTCCCTTGCTGCTGGGGCTAACATCACTTACAAGATCCTCTTTAATGATGCCGTAGCGATGACAGGTGGCCAAAGTGTAGATGGTATTTTAACCATGCCTCAACTCACTCATCAGTTGCTTCATGAAGGCGTAGAAGAGATTATTGTACTCGCAGACGACCCTAAACAAATCAAACAATCCGAACTTGCAGCGGGTGTGTATTTAGGTCACCGCGATGAGCTAGAAACAGTGATGGTGCGTTTACGTGAAAAACAGGGTTTGAGCGTTATCGTATTCCAACAAACCTGTGCTACAGAAAAGCGCCGGTTACGCAAACAAGGTAAAGCTGAAGCTATTAAAACCCGAGCTTGGATTCACCCTGAAATTTGTGAAGGATGCGGTGATTGTTCGGTGCAGTCAAACTGTGTCGCTATAGAACCAATAGAGACAACCCTTGGCCGCAAACGTAAAATCAACCAATCTAGCTGTAATGCAGACCTATCTTGTGTGAAAGGTTTTTGCCCATCATTTATCACCGTTGAAGGTGCTCAGGTACGCAAACCGAAGGCTCAAAAACAAGCGTTGTTAGACTTGCCAGAACCCCAACCCCAGATGAATTTAGACCAACCCTTTAATATTGCTGTCACTGGTGTGGGTGGTACGGGGGTACTCACTATTGGTGCATTGCTAGGCATGGCCGCACACCTAGACGGCAATGCATTTATGACCTTAGATTTCTCCGGTTTAGCGCAAAAAGGCGGCGCTGTGTTAAGCCATGTACGTTTGGCTAGCTCACCAGAACAAGTCACTACCCCGCGCATTGTTAATGGCCGTGCAGATTTATTACTAGCTGCCGATGCTGTAGTAACGGTTGCGCCAAGTGTTTTGGGGTTATGCAGCCAAGCTACTCAAGCAGTGGTAAGCAGTCACCTTATCCCTGTGTCTGATTTTGTGAGAAATGCAGACTTTGATTTCAAACAAGACGAGTGTCTAAGCTTGATCGCCAGCCACGTACACAAAGACATACACCAACTAGATTTCCATAAATTAGCACTGACACAAATGGGCGATACTATATTTGCCAACGTTATGTTGTTAGGATTTGCCGTGCAAAAAGGCCTTGTACCCGTATCTATTGAAGCCCTTAAGCAGGCGGTAGAGCTTAACGGAGTAGCCATAAAAGCCAACCTTCAGGCATTACATTTAGGTCGCCAGTTGGCCCATGTAGGGCTAGAACAGTCACAGGTTTTGCACATCCAACCCGCAGCACCCAGCTATAAAGAGCTATTATCAGATCGCCAACAGCGTTTAGTGGCGTATCAAAACCAGGCTTTATCAGACCAATACGCTCACCAACTTAATGAGTGGCACGAAAAAATATCCGCACTGTTACCTGCTGATAAAAGCCTCACTTTGATGCGTGGACTAGCCACCGCCTACTTTAAGTTATTGGCTGTGAAGGATGAGTATGAAGTGGCTCGCTTGTTTAGCCAGCCAAGCTTTAAAGAAAAATTAAATGCCGAGTTCACTGGTGATTTCAGCATTTCATTAAACCTCTCTCCTCTAGGTTTCGCGGGTTGGAACAAACACCTTAACCAGCCCAAAAAATACCGCGTTGGCAGTTGGATGCTACTTCTAATGAAGCCTCTGTCTATGCTAAAGGGAATTCGTGGCACTGCATTAGATCCATACAGCTATAACTCGGAACGCAAAGCTGAACGTGCATTTTTAAGTTATTTTGTGAGCCAAATTGATTGTTTGATTGGCATGCTTAACTCTCAGAACCAAGCCGATGTACTGGCTACCATGGATTTGTTTCAAAGCGTCCGTGGCTACGGCCACGTTCGTGCCGCTTCTATGACTAAGACCAAGGTTCAGATAGAGTCCTCAATACAAGGCCTAAGCATTGATGAACGCGCTTACGCTGCAAATACCTAGGCATGGAAGTGCATTACTGAGTTTATAAAGACTAGGTATGTACGTATTTGCGCCTTTGCGTGGAGCATAGCGACTTGACTATGCATCCATCAACAACAAGGGTTGATGCCTAGGTCAATTGAAGGCAAAATGGGAACTCTTTTTATGCAACGGAGTCTTTTGCATGCGTCCACATTTGTCCATGTCTCGTCGTACTCGTCGTACCCCTTTTAGTAGCCGCGTAGAAGCTGCTGGTGCGAGTGGTTACACGGTTTACAACCATACGTTATTAGCCACTTCATTCCGCGGTATTGAAGTGGATTATTGGCACTTATGTGAAAACGTACAGGTATGGGACGTCAGTTGTGAAAAACAAGTGACGCTCATGGGCCCTGGAGCTAATGAACTGGCCCAATATATGACGCCAAGGGATCTGAGCCAAGCAAAAGTAGGCCGGTGCTACTACCTTCCGATGTGTGATGAAAACGGCAAAATGATGAACGATGCCGTAGCCATTAAGGTGAATGACCGCCATTGGCGCTTATCTGTTGCAGACTCCGACGTATTACTTTGGGCTAAAGGCCTAGCTATTGGTTTTGGCTTAGATGTTGAAGTAAGAGAACCCGATATCTTCCCAGTAGCAGTACAAGGCCCTAAGGCTGAAGAACTGATGTGTCGTGTATTTGGCGATGAAATTAAAGCCCTAGGATTTTTTGCTATTGCGCCCTTTGTTTACAACGGTCAACGTATGAAAGTAGCTCGTTCAGGCTGGAGCAAACAAACCGGTTTTGAAGTATTTGTGAATAATGCCGAAATAGGCACCCAATTATGGGATGAGTTATTTGCTAAAGGCCAAGATCTAGATGTGCGTGCAGGCTGCCCTAACCTTATTGAGCGTATTGAAAGTGGTCTACTGTCCTTTGGTACCGACATGGACCATGACACCACGCCATTTGAAATTGGTTTAGATAAATATATAAACCTAGGCTCCGATGTCAAAAGCCTAAGCTTACCTGCATTAAGAGAACACACACCCACCAAAAAACTAATGGGTTTGGTGCTGGAATACCATCGTAATGTAAGTGATTTAAATGTCTTTGTAGGTGACCAGAAAATTGGTGATATTCGCAGCCAAGCCTACTCGCCTAAATACATGCGCAGATTGGCCTTTGTTATGTGTGATTTGGCAGCGTTAAATGGTGCCACCACCGTAGAAATTAATACAGACCAAGGTAAAGCCACCGGCACACTAACGAGCTTACCTTTCGATTTTGACGCATTAGGCCTTGCTGCCTGTCGTTAGTGCACGTAAAACAAACGAACCTAGTCAGTCTAAAAAGTGACTGACTAGGCTTATCTATTTCCCCGGCTTGATTGCGGGCGTATATTCACGTCACTTATTCTTGGTATAACCTTCGTTTGGTCGCAATATTATGATTCCTGAACTTTCAGTCTCTCGTCGCACACGCTCTACACCATTTACTAGCCGAGTTGAGGCTGCCGGAGTTAAAGGCTACACGGTATACAACCACACCCTATTAGCCACTAAATTCCGCAGTATTGAAGAGGATTATTGGCATTTGTGCGAAAACGTCCAAGTGTGGGATGTGTCGTGTGAAAAACAAGTGGCCATTAGTGGACCTGATGCGTACCGGTTAATCCAGCTCATGACACCTAGAGATCTATCCAAAGCACGCATTGGCCGTTGTTTTTATGTACCCTTGTGCAACCCTCAAGGTGGCATAGTCAACGATCCGATCGCTATAAAGTTAACTGAAAATGATTGGTGGTTATCCATAGCCGATACAGACGTTATGTTATGGGCGCAGGGCTTAGCAACTGGGTTCAACTTAGACGTTACTGTTACCGAACCTGATGTTTGGCCTCTTGCAGTGCAAGGCCCAAAGGCTGAAGACTTAATGGCCAGAGTATTTGGCGAAAGTGTACGCGACATTAAATTCTTCAACATTAAGCCAATGTCATACCAAGGTGTAGACATGCAGGTAGCTCGGTCTGGTTGGAGCAAACAAGGCGGCTTTGAAATTTACGTTAACGACGCTAGCCTTGCTGGCCCATTATGGGATGAGCTTTTTGCTAAGGGCCAAGACCTTAACGTAGGCCCAGGCTGCCCTAATTTAATTGAACGTGTTGAAAGTGGTTTATTATCCTTAGGTAATGACATGGGTTATGACACCACACCTTTAGAATGTGGCTTAGACCAATACGTAAGCTTAGATGCAGACATTGACAGCTTGTCTATATCGGCTCTTCGCCAATTGGTGCCCCAGCGTCAACTTATGGGTTTAGTCATCGATCAGGCCTGTACAATTTCCGAATCCAACGTGTATGTAGACGGCCAGTGTGTGGGTGAAATTACTAGCCAAGCTTACTCACCTAAATATGGTGTACATTTAGCATTTGTCTTGTGTTCTTTACCAGTTTTAGGCGCCCACCTTAAAGTAGACGTTAAGACAAACCTTAGCGTATTAAAAGGACAGTTGACCACCCTACCCTTTAACTTTGGTGCCCTTGGTTTAACACCAAAAACACCCGCTAAATAGTTCGGATATAGTCGCGGATAGTTCCGGATAGCCCCGATATAGATACAAATAAGGCAACACCATGAGCAAATCTTCTTTTTTAGGCGCCGATACTATTGCGCTACACAGTGGCTACCAGCCAGAATCAGATCATGGTTCTAGGGCAGTGCCTATCTACCAAACCACTTCTTATGTGTTTGACAGTGTAGACGAGGCTTCTGCACTATTTAATGTTGAGCAAGGTGGGCATATATATAGCCGCATCACCAACCCAACTGTTGCTGTATTAGAGCAACGTTTGGCGGCGTTAGAAGGCGGTGCTGGTGCCATTTGTACGGCTTCTGGCATGAGCGCTTTGTTCGTAAGTTTCTTTAGCCTTTGTTCCGCTGGTGATCATATTGTTAGCGCCGCGCAAATATACGGCTCTACAATTACGCTCCTTAAGCACACACTTAAACGATTCAATATTGACTGCACCTTTGTTGATATTAACGATCAACAAGCGGTATCTGACGCCATACAAGACAATACCAAGTTAGTATTTTGTGAGTCTATCGGTAACCCCGGCCTTGCTGTGTCTAATTTACCTGCCATTGCCGAAACTGCCCACGCTCAGGGCATACCATTAGTAGTAGACGCCACATTTGCAACGCCCTACCTTAATAATCCTATTGAGCACGGTGCCGATGTAGTGGTCCATTCTGTGACCAAGTGGATTGGCGGCCATGGCGTAGCTGTTGGTGGTGTAGTGATAGATGGCGGCAATTTTGATTGGCTTAAAAGTGGCCGATTCCCAACTCTAACGCAACCTTACGAACCTTTCCATGGCATGAACTTTTGGGAAGAATTTGGCCCTGCTGCTTTAGCCATGCGTATTCGTTGTGAATCTATGCGTGACATAGGCGCAGCAATGACACCCCATAACGCATTTTTATTATTGCAGGGTTTAGAAACCTTAAGCCTGCGTATGCAGCAACATGTGTCTAATGCTCAAGCCATAGTCACTTGGCTACAGCAACAAGACGCAGTGGCTTGGGTTAATCATCCAGATATTAATGCCGAAGCACATACCAAAGCACTATTTCCCAAGGGTGCAGGCTCTATGCTTACCTTTGGTGTGAAAGGTGGTCGCGACGCCGGCGCTGCCTTTATTAATGCGCTACAACTGTCATCCAACTTAGCCAATGTGGGTGACTCTCGCACCTTAGTATTGCATCCTGGCAGCACCACTCACTCACGTTTGAGTGAAGCAGACCTTGTAGCAGCCGGTATCAGTGCAGACTTGATTCGAGTATCCGTAGGCATCGAAACCCTTAAAGATATTCAAGCCGACTTTGGCTTAGGGTTACGAGCCGCAGCTAAAGTTGTGGCTATGCAGGCGGAGGCGTAACTATGTATATTCAAGTTGATAACGCTAACACCTTCATTGCCACAGGCGGCAAACCTTTTGATGCAAGTTTACCCACTGTGGTGTTATTACACGGATCTGGCACTGATCATCGAGGATGGGCCTTGCAAGCACGCTGGTTTGCCTTTCATGGTTATAGCGTATTCGCCCCAGATTTCCCTGCCCATAGCTTATCAGAGGGTGAAGCCCTCACTAGCATTGAGTCTATGGCCGCTTGGCTAGTACGGGCATTGGATACCGCCAAAGTACACAATGTCCATTTAGTAGGTCACTCACAAGGCTTTCTTGTCGCCTTAGAAGCCTCTACCTTACTAGGCGGCCGCCTTAAATCGGTTACCGCCCTTGCCACAGCCAGCGCTATACCTGTGAACCCTGCCTTAGTAGAAACTGCCCAAACCAACCCCAAAGCCGCCGCCGCAATGATGCTGCAATGGGGTTTTGGTACTCAACATCAATATGGCGCTAGCGCCGTGCCTGGCATGCAACCCATTGGCATCGGCGTGCGCATTATGGCTAGCAATCCTTTAGCCATAGATCTTGCTGCTTGTGTTGACTATAACAAAGGCGCTCAAAGAGCACAGCAGCTAGCCACTATAGGCTGTCCCAGCTGTGTTATTCTCGCTGGGCAAGATCGTATGACACCAAAAAGAGAAGGGTTAAAACTAGCGAAAGACTTAAACACACAAGCGCAAGTGGTTGAGGAATCGGGACATATGTTGCTTATGGAAGCTCCAAAACAAAGCCTTAAAATTATGAAAATATTTATCCAATCCGTAGAGAAATAACCATGGCCAAGCTAATCAACAATTCATTATCCGCAACATCACCCATTAAAAAAGTGGCGGTTATAGGCGCAGGCACAATGGGCGCAGGCATTGCAGGCCAAGTGGCTAACGCAGGTGTGGAAGTATGGCTATTAGATCTACCTAGCTCTGGAGACAGCGTTAACGCATTAGCCGAACGCGGATTCAAACGCCTACAAAACCTCAATTCTCCTGGTTTAATGAGTAACGAAGCAGGTCAACTGATTCACTGTGGCAATACGCAAGACGACTTTGAACAGCTAGCTGATTGTGATTGGATTGCAGAAGCTGTGGTTGAACGTTTGGACATTAAGCAAGCCTTGTACCAACGTATTGATGCCATTACTGGCCCAGACACCATCATCACTTCAAATACATCCACCATTCCTATCAGTCTACTTACTCAAGGTATGCCTCAGGAATTTTGTGAACGCTTTGCTATCACCCATTTCTTTAACCCTGTGCGCTTTATGCGTTTGTTAGAACTTGTACGCGGCGAGCACACCCGTGACGACGTCATCAACACCTTAGATCAGTTTTGTGAAAGCAAGCTAGGTAAAGGTGTAGTAGTGTGTGAAGACACCCCAGGATTTTTGGGCAACCGTGTTGGCGTATTTGCTATTCAATGCGCCTTACATACAGCCTTTAATATGGATTTATCGCCTGCCGAAGCCGATGCCTTATTTGGTCGCCCTATGGGCATCCCTAAAACCGGCGTCTTTGGTTTATACGATTTAATAGGTATCGATCTCATGGCCGACGTTGCCAAGAGTCTAGAAAGTATCTTGCCAGCAGGTGATGAATTTCACCAATACGCACAACCTATTCCTTTGATGACTCAAATGATTGCCAACGGACAAACAGGTAATAAAGGCGGGCAAGGTTTTTACCGAGACACCGACTCTGGCAGAGAAGTATTAAATTTAGCTACTGGCACATACACACCAACAACCCGCTTACAATTGTCCTTGGCACAAAAAGCTGAAGCCGAAGGCGTGGCCGCACTTTTAGATGATGACAGTGTATACGGGCGCTTCGCATGGCAAGTGTTGTCTAGCACTCTAAACTACGCTGCTGCACTCATTCCAGAAATCGGCAGCAACATTTTACCCATCGACGACGCTATGAAACTAGGCTACAACTGGATTTATGGCCCGTTTGAATTATTAGACCAAATTGGTGCCCAACGCGTTGTTGAGCGTATGCAGCAAGAAGGCCGTACCGTAGCACCTATGCTGTTATTGGCTGCTAAGAAACAGGGTTTTTACCAGGTCGTTGACCAGCAGTTATGTAGTTTAGACCAGTGTGGCGACTATGCTGCCATCGAGCGACCATCAGGGGTGCTGCGCTTTTCTGAATTACGCCAAACTTTAACCCCCGAATACAGCAATGCTAAAGCCAGCTGGTTTGTGCACGACAACGCCGCCATCGTAGAATTTCACTCCAAGGCTAACGCCCTAGATAAAGACTCTATGGATGTTATTCGCCACGCTCTAGAGCAAGCCGAAAAACGCCAACTGCGTGGTGTTGTGCTGCATAATGACGCCCAGCACTTCTCATGTGGGGTTAATTTAACGGCCTTTCGTGAATTCTTTGAAACGGAAGATTATACTGGCATGGATAATTTCCTTAATTATTTCCAACAAACCATGCATGCCATTAACACCTGCCCATTACCCGTAATTGCAGCTCCTGCTGGTATGTCGATTGGTGGTGGTTTTGAAGTAGTGTTAGCTGCTGATCATGTTATCGGACATGCCAACTCGGTGATGGGTCTGGTAGAAGCCAGTGTAGGCGTGGTTCCCGGTGGCGGCGGTTGCAAAGAGTACCTATACCGTTGGTATGAAGTGCTAGGCGACATAAAGGCAGCGGCGTGGAAAGCGTTTATGATTGTAGGCTATGGTTGGACAGCAAAGTCACCTATAGAAGCCACCGAACAGGCGATGCTCTACCCCGAAGATCAATATATGATGAATCGAGATCGCTTATTAAGTGAAGCACTATCGCAGCTCGACAAAGTCCAAAAAGCAAAACCTCGCAAACCATTACCTATGGCTGGTGAAGACACTTATCGTGAAATGATGGACTGGTTATTTGAAGCTGAAGATCAACAGAAAATCACCTCCCACGATGTAGCAGTGGGTTCAGAACTTGCGCGTATTTTTACTGGTGGTAAAGTCAAAGCCAACACAATGATGAGTGAACAGGACTTGTTTGACTCGGAACGAGAGTCTTTTTTACGCTTAGCACGATCTAGCGATACCCAAGCACGTATTGTGAGCATGTTGGATCAAGGCGCCCCAATCAGAAACTAGCCCACTAGCAGATTAACTAGGGGGCAGACATAAAAATCCGGCTAATTGGCCGGAATTTTATGTCAATCTACGTTGCGACTGCAATGGGAAAGCCGTTCTTATTTCCTGTAAATGATCAAGATTCACTCGCGCTACAGCTATACCTGGCCCTTCACCCAGCTCTACTAATATTTCGCCCCATGGGTCAATAATCATCGAATGACCGAAGGTTTGCCGATGATCGTGTTGGCCACCGTGAGATGCTGCCAGAATATAACACTGAGTCTCAATGGCTCGAGCACACAATAGCGTGTGCCAATGTGCTTGGCCTGTAGTTTTGGTAAAGGCCGCACCATTGACTATGATTTGGGCTCCTAAATCCACCAGTTTTGCGTGGATCTCTGCAAAGCGTAAGTCATAACAAATGGTCAATCCCACCTTACCTACAGGTGTGTCGATGACCACCAGCTCATCACCGGCCTCAAAAGTATCAGATTCACGATAACTACCGTGGCTGTCGGCAATATCCACATCAAACATATGAATTTTATCGTAGCGAGCTACCTCAGTCCCTTCATGGTCATACACAAAGCAGGCTGAACGTACCTTTTTAGGATCTCGTATACCTTGCTGGCAGGGTATGGTGCCGCCAATAAGCCACACTTTGTTAGCCTTGGCTTGCTGTGATAACCACAAACGTAATCCTCGTTTTGGTGTAGATGCCTCTGCACCGTATGACACCATTTGAGGGTCACCAAACACTGCGAAACTCTCTGGCAGCATAATAAGCTTTGCGCCTTCCAGGCTAGCACGTTGGATCTGCAATGCCGCTTCTAGTAAGTTATCTTTAACACTGAGCTTACTAACAAGCTGCACCACGGCTACCGCCAGACCTGGGCCTGTTAAATTAATAGCTTGATTGTAAGCTGGGCTAGATTCACTCAATGGTGATGACATTTTCAATACGCTCCTTCACTGACTGTTTTTGGTAGTCTTTATCAAACACCTTTACCAATTTCACATCTGGGTTATCAAGGGAACCCGCCACACGGTAGCGAGCGCTACTAAAGGTAGATAGTTCATCACCAATAAGTTTATTAACCACGTAGATCATACTCCCTAGCTGGGGCAAGCCAGCAATTAAGGCCGCTAAAGGAAGTTTATCTGCCACTGGCAAGGTCACTATTAAATTATTGTCTACTTGTCGTTGATTGAAATCAATCCAGCCATCCATGGATAGGTTCAAAGTTGAAGACTTTATCGTTGCAGGTGACACTGTGGATGCAAAGCCATTATCAAAACGATAGTGAGCAGCAACACTGTCAAAGTTAAAACCTGGCTGAATTATGTCAGAAAAATCGAGTTCAACCCGGTTCATAAGTCGGCTCATATCTAACAGGGCTAAAACTTTTAGGCCTTTGGCGGCATTTGACGAAGAAGAGAAACTACCATTTTTAAGCCGCAGGCCTAAATCACCACTCACTTCTTTTATCGCAAACGCCAAGGGAGAGCGAGGCCACTCTAACTGCACCTCAATTGCAGACGTTTCTGCAACAAGCGCTGGGCCATAACCCCAGTCCGTTAATAGACTACTCATATCGCTGGATTCAGCACGGCCAGTAAACTGAGTGTGATGAACTCCGTCAACTTTATCCCAAATTAAATTTCCTTGCAGGTGGCTGTGGCGAATGTAAGCGTCTAAATCATGCACGTTAACTTGATCACCTTGGCGGCGAGCTTTGAACTTCCACTGGCCAAAGGATTCACCATTCTTGACTAGCTCATCAATCGATACGTCAGCGTCTATAAATTTACTTGGATCAATTTTTTCTAATACATCAACGTTCTCAGTGGCTTCAGATGCTGGTTCTGGAAAGTTTAGATAAGCGTGGTTAATATGAACCAATAGCGGAAGGTCTGCGCCCAAATAATCTACCTTACCTGCTAACTGTTCTGACAAGAGTTCTAAACGCCAGGGTTCAAGGGTTAACGTGTCGCCTACTTCTGTCAGCGGCTGCAGGGTTAGCGTAGCTTGATCAATATCTGAACCAAGCCAAGTGGCACGTTTTATCCTCAAATCTATTTGGGGCAATGCAGACGATGTTTGATCGTTGTCTGCTTTCAACCACCATGACTTGATACGCGTTTGATAAACGTCCCACCAGGGATCAACATCAACAACATCTATTTCCCCACCGAGGACCCATTGCCCCTCTTGTGCCCAGTCAACCGTGCTTTGAAAAGCCGCATTTGCACCGAGTACGATTAAACCACTTGAGTTATCGTCTGGGCCGAGTTTAACGGCAACCTGATGCTGATCTATACTTGCGTACCAGTTTTGATAATCTTGTTGCCAATTCCCCAATAGCTGCAGTTGTTGTAATCGACTCAAAGGATCTGGCAGGTCTACACCTGCTTTGGTCAAATCAACCTCTGCACTAAATAAAGTACACTTTGCTGTTGCTTGAGTGCACGTAGACAATCTCGCCACGAAGGGCAGCACTCCTGGAATTTCTTGCGCCCAAGGCTGGTTAAGCTTTGTTGTTAGATAATGTGGCGGCAATCGCCCCTCAAATTCTAGCGTTAACTGCCCTTGTTTTGCATTTGCGTTAACATCTACCTCGCGCAAAATCGATTTAGGAATCTGCGACAACCAGGGCTTCTCAAGGTCAACTTTGGATAGACGTTTAAAGGTAACCAATTGGCCATCTATAAGCCCATTACCAGCTATAGGTCCAATACCCGCGTGAGCAGAACCCAATCCAACCTCAATCTCAACATGGCGTAAGTCAGCTTGCAAAGGCGCCCAATACCCATTGAGATTATCACTCGATAAGTTAAGGTCGTAGGTTGCTTTTGCTTGATGGCCAAAAGGTATTGCAAGACTGCCCTGTAAAGACACATTACCTTGGGGTTTTAGTGCGTGCAGCCACAGTGGAAAGCTGAGCTTCAACGGCAGTTCTTCTGCCAAAGTCATCATCTGCGATGCTTCACCTACTAGCTGGCCACGTACTTTTATGTACCGATTTTTTACATCTTCCGCTTGGTAGACAGGCACTTCAACTCGCCAACCTTTCACCGACTGGGTCATAGGCCCATGATCCACAGACCCTGCCACAGCGCCTACTAATACATTTCTATGGTTTACTGTAAGGTTAGCTTTTAGCCCTTTCACTTGAGGCCACTGGGGATGATAACTAAAGCTAGGAGCTTCCACCTGTGCTGCAATAGGCATTGTTCTCGCCCTAGCACCGGCAGCACCTGCGAGCTTCCCTGGGCGGCCGTTGTATATAAGAGCAGCCTCAGTCACTGTGCCAATAGGTGACGCTGTGGCTATCCAAGCGCCCAACTTTGTACCCAGCATAATGTCTGGCAACATACCTGGCAACTTTCCTAAATCAAGGTTTTGCATCCCCAAAGCCAGTTGTATAAAGGGTTCTGAATCTGAGCCTCTACGAGGAAAAGAACCCGCCATGGTTAAATTAACATGCCCTTGATCAAGGTTTGCAACCATATTGGATGAGCTAAAGCGGTTAGCCAATGGGCCATAGTGCCAATTAAACTCACCCTGTAATCCGCCAAATGTCCAAGGCACTGAGTTGAGTTTAGTGATGCGTAACTGCAGACCATCTGTGTCATCAATGGCCACCTTGCCACCGTAGCGATTAAGCCAAATATGGCCATTAGCCTGCGTTATTTCCGGCACCCCAGACCATTCGTCTATACTCGCTTGTTGCAGCTGACCGGTAAATAGGAATTCCTTGCGTTGGTTACCATCTAAATGTAACTGAGCCTGATGCAACCAACCTTTGGGTGCAAGTGACTGAATAGGTAAATTGATCTTTACTGGTACATCTTTAATGGTGTTGAGTAATTTTTGTGTATTAGCCAAATGGAGCTTAGGGCTGGCTATTACCAGTTGTTGATTGGATTTTTGGGCTTGCAGCTCGGTTAAAGGCAAAGCTACACCATTAACCTTTCCACTTAACGCCTGTGCTGTAATATTCCAATCTGCTAACTGCCCGCTTAAAGCTTCTGAGCCTCCCAGCTGACCAATTGCCCTGATGTCGCCTACCAAGTCTACCTGGTCAATAGGGGTAGCGAGCAGAATTTGGGCATTTTGGGTCACTAACTGAACCTGCTTGTTAGCTTGGTAATCCAACCAATATTTGCCACCCAAACGCAAACTGTCTACATCAACAGCTGATTTAGCCGGCCAAAATAATGGCAGCCAAGACGCGATTTCAAGATTATTACTGTGTAAATAAATTTGCGCACGCTGGATAGTTTCTTGGGGAATAATGTCTAACGTTACTTGGGTTGCTAAGTCGAAGTCTTGTGCTTGGGTGTCTCCATAGCCATGCAGGGATAAACTAATTTGAGTTAGCCCTTGGGGGGTGTTTTCTGCCACATGAACCTGAGCATTTAACTTAGGGGTACTAATAGGCTGGCCGTTAAAGGCTGTTAATGTGAGGGTAACGTCATACAGCAACAGCTGAGGCACCTTGGATGCTACTGCTAACATTAGCTGGGGGACAGCTTGAGATCCGCTTTTTTTAGTGGTCTGAGGGCCCCAGGTTCCATCTTCTTGCTGCCCAATATGAATACCCAAACCAGTCGCTTGAATATGGGATAACTGCAACGTATCCTCTTGCAATGATTTTCGCAAATCAACACCCAAGGCCAAGCGCGCTAAGGTTAGTCCATTTGCAGTCTCTATACCTTCTAAGCTTAACTGGAGACCTGTGCCAACTAACTTAACCTGAAAAGACTCTAAGGTTAGTTCTTGCCCTATAGCCTTACTAACCTCTTGCTCCACCCATTGGTGGTATAGGGGGTGCTGATCGATGCCCCAGCGCAACCAAGATAAGGTCACTGCCAATACCATTAACAATAGGCACAGGCTAGCAAGTAGCCACTGGCTAATTTTAGCGATCATTAACGCAACACCACGTCGTACTGTTCGCTACCGTACATGGGTTCTAACCGTAACGAAATGGTCTTGCCAATGAACTGCTCCAGCTCTGCTAAACGATGCGCTTCTTCATCTAAAAGTTGATCAATAACGGCTTGTGATGCGAGCACTAAATAGGTATTTGTGTCGTAAGCTCTGTGGGCCCGTAGAATTTCTCGAAATATTTCGTAGCAGATGGTTTCTGGTGTTTTATTGGTGCCCGTACCATCACACGAAGAACACGGTTCGCATAACAGCTGCTCTAAACTTTCCCGTGTCCGTTTGCGTGTCATTTGTATCAAGCCTAGCTCTGACACGGCTAACACCTTAGTTTTAACATGATCTTTAGCTAACGCACGATCTAAGGTTCGAGCAACTTGTCGCTGATGTTCTAAGTCGTGCATAT
>Ga0308019_10000086_pt1 | contig 54283 bp, 44 predicted proteins | sample Neamet284_FD_203135 | JGI IMG/M metagenome (GOLD analysis project Ga0308019, IMG submission 203135) | Marine microbial communities from water near the shore, Antarctic Ocean - #284 | ecosystem: Environmental > Aquatic > Marine > Unclassified | place: Southern Ocean | collected 2014-10-01
TCAGGAGCACAATCATGTACAATTACTGTACCTGCAGGTGCAAGTATGACTTTCACATTCGATTCATACTACAGTTACCTGTACGTAACTGGTGCTCTACTGAACCCAGATGGATCTACTGCAGCTAACTTCCCTGCCTATACATATGGTATGGACGGAACATATGGTCCATTCACAACTGCTGGAGACTACTCGTTCTCACTTACAGCTGATGGCGGATATACTACTGCAAGTTTCTTTGCAACAGTTTCCGAGCCAGTTGTAACAGCAACTCCTGCTACAAGCCCTGCTGGAACATCTCTAGATTACGATGATGACGGCGATACTGTATCGGATGTTGATGAAGCAACTGCTGGAACAAATCCATTAGTCACTGACACAGATGCTGACGGTGATGACGATGCTAACGATCAGTTCCCACTAGACGCAACAGAATGGGATGATTCTGATTCTGATGGTATGGGAGACAACGAAGATGCATTCCCAACAGATGAGTGTGCAACTATCGATACAGATGCAGATGGTCAACCTGACTCAGTAGTAGCAGATTGTACTACAACTCTAACAACTGACGTTGACGATGACAACGATGGTATCTCAGATGCATACGATGCATTCCCATTAGACGCTAGTGAAACTACTGACACTGATGGTGATGGTACTGGTGACGTTACAGATACTGATGACGACAACGATGGTTACACAGATACTTCTGACTGGGCTCCTCTGGATTCTACTGAATGGTGGGATACTGATGGTGACACAATTGGAAACAATGCTGATGCTGATGATGACGCAGATGGCACTCCAGACGGCGATGACACATATCCAATGGATATTGACAACGATGGTTGGGATGACGTTTACGAAGATGCTTGTGGAACAGATAAGACATCTGCAACAAGCTATCCATCTGATAACGATGCAGATACTGTGAAACTTGCACACACAGGTGTACAGAGTACTACTACAGTACCTGTCAACATGTGCGATGCAGTTGATCCAGACGATGATAACGATGGTCACCTAGACGGTGCTTCAGTATCAATCGGTGGACAATCAGTATACTTCAGTTCACTAACTACAAGCATGACTTTACCTGCTGGTTCAACATTAGAAGTTGTTCTAACTACATACAGCTATGGTTCTGAAGCAACTCTAACAATGGACTCACCGTCCAGCACTGGAGTTAACTTAGAAACTACTGGATACAGTTACTTCGCATCTTCAAGCACATACACATGGTCGTTCACAGAAGCAGGAACTTACACCTTTACTCTTGGAGATGCATGGGGAGATGGTGGACAAATGATGACTGCTGGTTGGTATGACGATATGTTTGCTTTCGATGTTGAAGCATGGGATGATACAGATGGGGATGGTCTAACAGATTACATAGATCCTAACTCAACTGCATACTCTTACACAACTGTACAACTTTGCAGCGGATATGGACAAACAACGCCTGGTACTGAATGGTACACAATGTCCTCATACCCAAGTCCTGCGGTTGGAGATTACATAGCTCCTGATTCAGCAGCACCTGACGAAGTGTCTTGTACATTCGATCTACCTGTTGGTGAAACTCTGATAGTTACACTACAAACAGGAAGTTACGGTAGTGAGGCAGTAGTTACTGTTAGTGAGCCAAGTTCTACATCAACTACCTACGGTCCATACGCGTTTGCTTCTGGTTCGAGTAATACTGTTGGAACTTACACTGCAGCTGGTACATACACTGTAACCTATGGTGATTCTTATGGTGACAGTTGTAATCCATCTACATACTATGGTGCTTGTTTCTTACAAGCAAGTTATTCATATATCTCTGGAACTGTTGCACCAACTGTTACAACATACGGTACATCATTAGATTATGATGACGATGGTGATGGTTACTCTGATTTAGATGAGACTGCAAACTGTAATGATGGTGGTGCATATGCATCTTCATCTCTACCTCTTGATGCTACAAGCACTCCAGGAGATATGGATGCAGACTTAACTTGTGACGCACTTGACTCAGATCGTGACGGAGATTACTACGCAAACGCTGCTGATGTATTCCCTGATGATGTGAACGAGTGGACTGACAACGATGCTGACGGTACTGGAGACAATGGAGATACAGACGACGATAACGATCTAACTCTTGACGTCGACGATGCTTTCCCAATGGATGAGTGTGCAGATACTGATACAGATGCAGATGGTTTACCTGACACAATGGTTACTGGTTGCACAAGCACATTAACTCTGGATGATAACGACGATAACGACCAAGATACGGATGATATCGATGCGTTCCCTCTAGATGCTACAGAATGGGATGATACTGACACAGACGGAATTGGTAACAATGCTGATACTGACGATGACGGTGACGGAACATTAGACATCAACGATGTCTGGCCTCTTGACCTATGTGCAGATTCTGACTTCGATAGTGATGGTCAGCCAGATACAATAGTAGCTGGTTGTACAACAACTTTGACTGAAGATACAGATGACGACAACGACGGTACAGATGACGTTACTGACGCATGTCCATACGATGCTGCTGAGCAAGTAGATACTGATGGTGACGGATACTGTGACAATCAAGATACTGATGACGACGGTGATGGTGTATACGATCTGAACGATCTTTACCCACTAGATGCTACTGAGTCTGCAGATAACGACTTAGACGGAATCGGTGACAATGCTGATACTGACGACGATAACGATGGAGTTGACGATCTTCTTGACGCATTCCCTAACGATGCTACTGAAACAAATGATTTCGATGGTGACGGTGTTGGTGACAATGCTGACCTAGATGATGACGGCGACAATGTTCTTGACGATGTAGATCCATTCCCATATGACGGAAGTGCATGGGTTGATACAGATGGAGACGGTACACCAGATTACACTGGTCCTCCTCCATTCTCTGGAGACTTCGAAGGTGGAGCTGTTGGTGGTATTTGGACTACATCTACTCTAGCAACTTATCCTATGACTGCTGATAGTGGAAGTCCAATCTCTGGAATCTATTCTGCTATGTCTACTAACCAAGGAGTTGCAAACTCTGCATCAGGTACTGCAGTTACTCTGAATAACATGGTGAATGATACAGATACAGATGGAGACGGTATTGCTGATGCAGCATCTTACTCCTTCGCTTACTCTGTTTCCTCAGAGTCAGGTTGGGATTTCCTGGTGTTCTGTATCGATAACGATGCAAGTTGTACTAGAACAGGTGGATACACAATGCGTTGGGCTGGTCTAACTGCTGGTACTTACGCTGGTACTGTAGATGCTGGTCAACATACATTCACATGGAATTTCTGGAAGGATTCGAGCGCTAACGGCAATGCTGATACTGCATGGATTGACGATATTACAATGTCAGTTCCTCAAGGAATCACTAATGCAGATCTTGACGATGATAACGATGGAGTTCTTGATGACATGGATCTAGATTCAATAGACCCATGTGTCGGACTAGACACCGATGGTGATGGTATGACTGACAGTCTTGGCAGTGCAATGTTAGATGGTTCAGCTTGTGATGCATCAATGTACACAATTGATGACGATGATGACAACGATGGTTGGACTGACTCTGAAGAATCAATTTGTGGATCAGATAGTCTACTAGATACTGATATGCCTGCTGATTATGACGGCGATATGATTTGTGACATCACAGATACTGATGATGACAATGATGGATTCTTAGATGATGTAGATGCATTCCCAATGAATAGTAGTGAGGCTCTTGACACAGATGGTGACGCAATTGGAAACAATGCTGACTCTGACGATGATAACGATGGAGTTACTGACGGTCTTGATGCGTTCCCACTAGATTCAGCTGAATCTAATGATAACGATGGTGACGGTACTGGCGACAACGCTGACGACGACGATGATAACGATGGATGCCTAGACGCAGATGATGCATTCCCAATGAGTGCAGCTGAATGTGTTGACACAGATGGAGACATGCTTGGAGACAACGTTGATCCAGATGATGACGGTGACGGAGTTGCTGACGTAAGCGATCCATTCCCATTAGATAGTTCTGAATCATCAGATAATGATGGTGATGGTGTTGGTGACAATACTGATGAAGACGACGACGGAGACGGTGTTGCAGATTCAGATGATATGTTCCCACTGGATCCATTAGAATCCGCTGATATGGATATGGATGGTCAAGGTGACAACTCAGACGCTGACGATGATGGCGATGGAGTCAATGATGGAATCGATGCATTCCCAGCTGATAACACAGAATGGGTAGATACTGATGGTGACGGAACTGGTGACAATTCTGATACTGACGATGACGGTGATGGAGTTGACGACGGAACAGATGCGTTCCCAATGAACCCTTCAGAAACTAACGACTTAGACGGTGATGGCCTTGGTGACAATGCTGACAACGATGACGATGGTGACGGAGATGCTGACGATACAGATGCATTCCCAACTGACTCTGCTGAATGGGATGATACTGATGGAGATGGTGAAGGCGATAACGCTGATACTGACGATGACGGTGACGGAACATCTGATGAGGAAGAAGACTCTTGTGGATCTGACAGTATGGATGCTAACTCTGTACCATCTGACTTCGATGGTGACGGAATATGTGACGTACTCGACTTAGATGACACAGATGGTCCTGATGCACCAGTTGACGGTGGAGCTGAACCTGGATTCGGAAAGTCCGTACCAGGATTCCCTGCACTGTTCGCAACTATCGCTCTATTAGGAGCGGCTCTAATAGGCCGTCGTAGAGACGACTGAATCTAGATTCAGTCGGACGTAGAACCTGAGTCGGGAGCTTTTGCTCCCGGCTTAGGTCCAACATTTTTTTTAAAATTAATATTGCATACTCTTGTTTTTGAGTAGCACTTCGAGTAATGCTGATAAGGCGTGCTCTTACCACTTGGATTGATAATCATGCCCGGCACCAATAGAGTTGAAATTAGAACCTTAAAAGTCGGGCGTTATGTTGCTCTCGATGACAGTGCATACAAAATTCTAAGTATGTCTACATCTAAGCCAGGGAAGCACGGTTCCGCTAAAGCTAGAATCGAACTCCAAGATATATTTACAGGACAGAAGACTAGTCACGTAGGAAGTGTAACTGACAATATCTGGGTTCCAGTACTTGAAAAAGGTTCAGCAATTATAACTCATATTCAGGGTTCAGAAGTTCATGCTATGGACAGTAATACATATGCGACACTAATTTTACCAGCAGATCCTGAATTTAATTTAGAACCTGGTGGGGAGATCCAATGGATGGAAGCCATGGGTAGATTCCGTATTACTCGTGACCATTAAACAATCTATTAATTCCGCTTTTACTTATTAATATCACGTGAAGTATAAGCATCCGCTGCTTTTCCACGAATCATAGGTAATGTCATGGCTGATGTAAAACGTTCTGCGTATCGTCAACCAGTCACTCCTAGCGGACTTGAAGCAATAGAGAATGGTACTCTAACTTGGCTCGACCAAGATATGTATAATAATCTCAATACAGGGGTTTTAGAGCAATATCTGGAAGAAAAGAATCTGCAAGAATCTTTTGAAATTTCTCATTGGGATACAAGAAAAGTATTGATTGGAATATTGATTGGTGCTATATTCAGTGGTGTGACTGCATATATTGGTCTGAAAATAGGTATGGCAGTATCTGCTGCATGGTACGTGGCTTATCTCTTAGGTATGGCATTGAAGTGGTCTCCCTCTGAAGTTAATATCTCTACAAGTGCAACTACTGGTGCAACGAATGCCTCAATTGGTTTTATTTTCACATTCCCTGCAATATTTTTGTTAGCATATTCTGATGACTATATTGTAGGCGGTGGTCATTTAATTTCTTCAGTAGATACTTTTCAATTAGCATTTATTGGGATAATTGCCTCAATGTTTGCAGGATTTTTAGGAGTGATGTATTTCATCATATTCAGGAGAGTATGGTTAGTTGAAGACCCTTTACCTATGCCCGGATTTGAGGCCACTTTGAAAATGTTAGACATTGCATCTGATGTTAGTTCAGGGGCTGCTGATGCAGCTCGAGACTCTCTCAAAACGGTTGGTTTATGGACAGTTATTACTATGGGTATAATGTTCTTAATCGATTATCCTATATCATGGGCAAATAAGATGAAAGGAATCCCTGGAAGTATTGCAGATAGTATTGCTATGACTCTCTCCGGAGAAGAATGGGGTCTTTCTTCAATCTATACTGAAAGATGGATTCATCAACCCTCAGTGTTAGAGGGGGGTATACCTCAATATGGTGGTATAACTCCATATGGTAATGGTGGTAATCCATTTGCTTACACCTTTTTAGGGATTGAAATAAGTCCAACACTTTTTGCTATTGGATGGTTTATGAAATTCCGTGTAGCCTTCTTGGTCAATCTTGGTTCTATCGTTGCTTGGTTCTATCTTGTTCCATTGGTTGTTTTACTAGATGCACCCGTCTATGATCCCGCTCTTGAGGGCTATGTGTTAATCCAAGATTATGGGGACTCTAGTTCAGCACCATTTTATCCAATAGTTCAATGGAAAGCATTTGCAACCGTAGTTCGTATAATTGCCATAGGTGCTATTCTAGGTGGTGGAGTATTAGGCCTTTTGAAAATGGCACCCACCTTTATTTCAATATTCGGTGATATTAGAACTGCATTTTCTGGCGAGAGAGGTGAAGAATTCGTCGAAGGAAAGGGTTGGTATGAGTGGCCACTTTCCCATATACCTATATTTATGATTATTGCATTTGTTGCTATGATCATAATATTCGTTATTGGAGGATTCCCTGTATTACCATCTATTATATTTTCTATCGTACTTCTATTGACTACTTTCCTTCTCGGAGCAATTGCTGTAAGAGTTATGGGTGAAACAGGTATTGAGCCAGTATCTGGGACCTCTTTCATTGTACTATTGCTTCTATTAACAATATTCTTAAATTTACCTTTAGGGCTTAATAAAGAAGAATCGGTACTAATGGCATTAGTAGGCACTACGGTCTTTGGTTCAGCTATCTCTATGTCTGGGACTGTGGTTGGTGATTACAAGAATAGTTTGTACATTGGTAATCGACCATATCATATTTCTAAAGGGAATATTATGGGAGTAGTACCTGGTGCTATATTAGGAGCAGGTGTTGCAATATTCTTGTCCAAATTACTTGCAGAAGGAAGTATTGATCTCCTTGCACCTCAGGCTAATGCCTTTGCAACATTTACAATTATTATCGCTGAAGGTCAAGGTGATTGGTATGCCTTAGGTTTAGGCTTCCTGCTCGGCGCATTTGTTGAATGGGCTACTGGAATGGGTACTTCTTTTGGTTTGGGGATGTATCTACCAACTGTTGCAACATTTCCTATGCTTATCGGTGGTGCAGCAAGAGATTGGTGGGAAAGTAGAAGATTATTGCCTAAAATCGAGGAAATACGTCTCAAAGAGGGTAGCGAAAAGGCAGAAAAAAGCCGTGCTTTAATGCTTCTTTTCACATTTATGATTGCAGCTGGTGCTTTGACTGGTGAAGCATTCTTTGGTGTTGAATCTGCGATATTAGCTGTTGCTGACGAAGTAGAAGTAGAGCAGACATTCTATGAATCATCATGGATGGATGATACTTATCTTGATGAAATACTTGATACAGATGATTTCAATGAAGTTATTTTGTATGCTGAGAGTAACCCCGAATGTTCAGAAATAAGTACTGATCAAGTAACTTGTACATCTACTATCAGTATGAAATCTTGGTGGCCTTATGCTAGAATTGTAATATTTGCTATGGTTAATTTATCTTTAGCAGTAGTGATTTATGTTTTGTTTAGTAGAGCTGGGATTATCGGAACTCAAGAAAACAATATATCGGAAGAAGATATAATGGATGCTGAATTGGCGGAATAATAATGACTCAGGTCGAAATCAAAATTGCACCTAGAAGTGCTTGGATATTACTTTTTGTAGCACTATTTGCAGTTTCAAGTGCAGGTGCAGTGCTCCAGTCTATGAGTGAGATACCTCCTATATTACGCGCTTCTTGGAGAATGCAAGGTACCGCATTAATTCTTTTGCCCGGTTTTATTTATCAATTATATTTTCTTGATAAAAGTAATTTCACATTAAGGGATGTAACTATAATTATTCTTTCTAGCTTTTTCTTAGCTGCACATTTTGGTTCATGGGTTTGGTCTTTAGATCATACTAGTCTGGTGCATAGCCTTCTTTTTGTCACAAGTCATCCTCTTGTGATAGTTTTGTTAATGCCTATTCTAGGTTCTAAAATAAGGAAAGGCCATGTAATTGGCGCTTCTGTAGGTTTCTTTGGTGCTGCTTTAACTCTCAAGGATATAGATGCAGGTGGTGAGGTGACATTGATTGGTAATTTATTTGCCTTTATTGGAGCGGTTACTGTGGTTGGATACCTTTTTTCAGGTAGATATTTGAGATCTGAAAGAAACATGCCTCTGTTTATTTATGCATTCCCAGTAACTTTTCTTTCCGCTGTTTGGTTAGCTCCTGCTTCGATTATTTTTGAAAGTACTACCTTGTCTCAGACAGTACCCGAATTAGCGATTTTTGGATGGTTAGATATTAGTTGGATATTTTGGATAGGTTATCTTTCTTTAGGCCCTGGTCTTCTAGGTCATACTGGTATTAATGCAGTTTTACGTTGGTTTTCTCCACTTATTGTCTCAATAGCATTACTATTCGAACCAGTTATTGGAGGATTAATTGGATGGGCTTGGACTGGTCAAATATATTTGGGTGTTTGGACACTTGTTGGTGGTTGTCTGATGTTATTCGGAGCAATGATGGTTAAATTCGAAGAGGCTAATGAGCAAACAATTGATGAATCGCCTTCATGAACTATAGTCTACTCGGGGTGTTATGAGTAAACCTACATTATTTGTTACTAATGATGATGGGATTGATGCTCCAGGTATTCAACACTTAATTAGAGAATTAAATTCTCAAGGATTCCCTCTAATCGTATTAGCACCTTCTAGTGAGCAGTCCGCGACTGGTATGCGAATATCTATTCGTCAGAAATTGAAAGTTTCTCGAAGAGATGATCTTACAGAGAAATTGCAATCAAATAATGATGTGCCTTTGAAAATATACTCTCTCGATGGTTCGCCATGTGATTGTGTGATAGTTGGATTAGATGGCGGTATAGGTATTTTAGAACCCGATATGAATCCTACAATGTGTATATCTGGTGTTAATCAAGGACCAAATGTTTCAATTGATATCTTACATTCAGGAACCGTCTCAGCAGCTAGGGAAAGCGCGCTCTATGGAATGCCTTCAATAGCAATTAGTTTAGCAACTTATGAACATAGTAATTTTGGAGATTCTGTTAAAGGAGCTATTAAAATTATAGATTCATGTCTCGATTTTCTTCCTCTAAATCCTCTTGATCTTCTTCGTAAAGAAGGTTCAAAATCAATATCTAATTTCAACTCTAGCCCAGAGTCATTAAGAGAGAATTTTGCTCATGGAAATATATTTCTTAATCTTAATGCACCTTTAGAATGGAATGGTAAGTTCAATACGGTATCTCTAGGGTCAAGATGGTATCGAAATGCAATTAAAAACTATCAAATAGATGATGTGACGGTTGCATTTGAGGTAGGATCTGCTGATATATTCGAGGAAAAAATCCCTCATACTGATTGCTTTTCATTGAATTCTGGAGAATATGTAATCACTCCTCTTTCTTCATGGCCAGTCAATCATCCTCTTGGGATGACGAAAGAAATACTAGACTTAGCTACATTATCTGATGATGATGGTTTACCATTCTGGCTTAACTTATAATTTGTCTAATTCGTATTGTGTAATTGCTATGCAGGAATGTCCTTGTAACCATTTGTCACCTAGAGAAATTTTATCGAATAGTTTGAATTCTTCTATTTCCAAGTCATTAAATGGTAAATCATCCGAGAGGATTATTCCAATTTTCTCTGTTTTTGGGGTTTCAGAAATTTTTGTTCCATTTGCGTCCAGTATGTATATCTCTACATTCTCTCTTTTCCATTCCTTCAAGGTATCAAAAATATCGCCACCGGAATGATATATTCCTTGAGTCACTTCATTAAATTGTCCTATTGGAGGTATTTGTAATTTCATAACAGCTTTGATTTGCCCTGCAATTGATCTTTCATCAGGTCTTACACCTGCTAATATTCCACCATCGAACCATATTCTTCTATCAGGTCCATCTCCTCCTTGAAGATGCAATGTGATTTGAGAATCTTTTCTTATCCCATGAGATACAAATAATGCTGAATTTATTGCTCTGACTAAAACATCCATTCTCCCAGCCCCTGAAAGATCATTCAGATTTAATTTTCCCACACTTGGCGCTCGATGGCCAATAATGGCGTAACGCCTCTGCAAAAAATCACCCTAGGTCGAAGTCAGCATCATCAATATTCATCATTGATTGCATTTTTCTTCGCATCGTCCTGTCGCCTTTCATCCCTTTCATCATTTTCTTAGATTTATTCCATTGCCCTATGAGTTCCTTTACATCTTTTTCAGAACAACCGGATCCTTTTGCAATTCTTCTAATTCTACTATTTTTTAGTAAGAGTGGTTCATCTTTTTCGAGTTGAGTCATAGAATCCATAATTACTCTGAATTTCTCTAAGTTATCTTGCATCTGTTTTTTCTGACCTCTACCTAAAGAACCCATGCCACCAAACATTGTGTCAGGGAGATGAGATATTAATTTGTCAACTGTTCCTATCTTACTCATCATTTCCATCTGTGAATACATATCTGTTAATGTGAATCTACCTGACATTAATCTTTGAGCTAATCTCATTGCTTCTTCTTGGTCTAAATCACCAGGTGCTAGATCAATCAATCCCTTTATGTCACCCATTCCAAGAAGTCTAGAGATGAATCTATCTGATTCGAATTTTTCTAGATCTTTTACCTGCTCACCTTCTCCTACGAATACGATAGGTGCTCCAGTAGTGGCTACTGCTGAAAGTGCACCACCTCCTCTAGCGGTACCATCTAATTTTGTTACAATCGTACCAGTTACACCTACTAGATCATGGAATGTTTGAGCAATTTTTCCTGCTGCTTGCCCAACTTGAGCATCAATTACAAGAAATCTTTCTGTTGCATTCGCTATTTCTGCAATTTCTATTAATTCATTACGTAAATCTTCATCTAAACTATCTCTACCAGCAGTATCAATAATTACTACATCTGCATTCCCAACTTTCTTCAAGCCATTCTTTACAATTTTAGCTGCATTTGTTTCTTCAGGTTCTCCGTATACTTCTACATCTGTTCCTTCCAACAGTTGGCATAGTTGTTGATATGCTCCTGGTCTGTGAACATCCGCTTCAATGACACCAACTTTGACGCCATATTTTCTTCTCCACCAATCTGCCATTTTTGCAGTAGTAGTAGTTTTACCTTGACCATATAATCCAACCATCAAAATTGTTTCATTATGTGGTTTTATTTCTCTTGGAGGACCTAAAATTCTTACTAATTCGGAGTAAATAAGGTTCATTGCATGTGTTTGAAGTTTCAAACCAGGTGGTTTTTCCTCTTCTAACAGCCTTCTTTCAATTCTTTCAGTAATTTCTTTTGTTTGTCTTACATTGAAATCTGCTTCTAATAACGCTCTTCTCAGAGACCGACTTAGGTCCTTTACAGATTCTTCATCAATCTGTTTTTTACCCTTCAATAAACCTATTGAACCAAGAATACGATTCTTGAACCCCTCGAGTGCCACAACCTTGGGTAATGTTGGGGTGGTTTGAAGGTTATTGGAGGCGGTGAACTGAAACGTAGAACCCTATCGCCAATCGTGGCAGTTACTCAGATACCCCTGATCCAGATGCAATTTGCCTTTGCAATAGGCTTGTTGGGTGTGTATATTGGCTGGAGAGGAATCATAGCAAAGATGACTGGTTTCTATGATATGGCTGGTGCATTCAAGTATCTTCTATATGGAATCGTCTCAGGTATGATATTTGCAGTTGCATCCGATGAGATGATATTGCAATTTTCAGTAATCGAGTCTAGATTAAATATTTTCAGTGCATTTATGGTTTCATTACTTATAGGGGCATCTGAATCAGCATTGGTTTTATTCTTACTTGGTAGGCCAAAAGTAGTAGCATTACGTTCCTCAACCCCTTATGGTTGGACTTTAGGATTAGGAATGGGAGCTATGTTTACTTCAGTATTAATTGTCAGACTTTTTGATCCTCAACTACCCGGCTCAGAAGTTTCGGGATTTCACATAGTTTCAGTTCTGATTTCTTTTTCAATAGCTGTGATTGCTTGTTTAGGTAATGCATTAATCTCAACCTACCAAGGGTCAGGAGTTCTAAAATCTAAGAGATTCAAAACATTCTATATTAGTGCAATTTCACGATCAATTTTGATATTAGGTTTGATATTCACATTATGGCAACCTTTGATTGTCATTTTTTTGGCACCTATCTTACTTTATTTTTGGCCAATAGCACAAAAACAGTGGTTGCCAATAGGACTTACTCCTGCTGCTTCGCAAGCCTTCCGTAGAACTATTCGTCAAGATCAAAGGATTCGATCTGCTGCTGAAAATAGGGTGCGTGGAGTGAGAATTCACGAGGAAGAATAATATTTTCAAATAGTGGTGAAATATTAGTTAATCACAAGATTTAGAATAGACCAATAAGTATGATTATATTGGTTCAGTTAAGGCAGGCTAATGATGAGAGTTATCATTGCTGGTGCTGGCGAGGTCGGCAGGGGTGTCGCTAACGCATTAAGACAAGAAAAACGTAGTGTCGCTTTAATCGATCCTAATCCTAGTGCAATTAACGAATCTCAATCTATTGATTGCCTTTTAGTAACTGGCTCAGTACTTTCTCGAGATTCATTATTAAGAGCTGGAATAAGTGATGCAGAAATTATTGTTATGGCTACAAATAATGATGAAATCAACCTCCTTGCGTGTGCCTTTGCTAAGAGAGTGTATAGTGAACAAGTAGGTGATAGGAACGCAGCAGGATTAATTGCTATAGCAGTAATTAGTGACCCTAACTTAATGGATACTAATAGGGGTGCGGGACCTCTTGAGAAGTGGAGTAGAGCAGATTATATTGTTTGTTCATCTGATGAAATTGTTGAACAATTAGCTGCAGGTTTACTGGCTCCTTCTATAGATGAAATACTTGCATTTGGAGACAAATCTTGGATATCTGCAGTCAAAGTAACTTCACAATCGGCTCTAATAGGTGTGAAAACAGGAGATGTGAGTCAAATCTTCGTAGATATTCCTTCAATATATGCAATATCCTCTGGCAATGATGGTGGTAAGTTAACAGATGGTAATGAAATAATAAAAGAAGATGATATCCTTGCTTTTGTATCACGTTCAACTTCACAATTCAGCCAGATTACTAAGGGCGTTGGTCGTGTTGACCCCGAAATTCCTGAAAAACCTCAAGTTGCAATATTTGGAGCGACGCAGTTCGGTAATAAATTAGCTAAACACTATCTTGAAATTGGTTCCGAGGTAGTTGTAATAGAGCCTAATTTAGATCATGCTAATGAATTAGTTGGTTCTAAAGTAGGTATGAATAAAAGGTTAGATGTAATACATGGCGACCCTCAGGATGAAGATTTACTTAGAGAACTGGGCATCGATAAGCAAGATATTACAATTGCTGCATTGAACGACGATAATCTAAATATTGCAATTTCAATGCGAGCTAAAGATAAAGGCGTGGCTAGAACTGGATTATTACTGAAAGATAGAGCACTAGTAGAAGCAGTACGAAGAATAGGCCTTACTAGGCCGATTAGTAGACGATTAGTAACTGTAACTTCTATACTTAAATCAATTCATATGAATATCCCTGGAACTTACCAGACAATACCAACTCTTCCTGAAATTATTTCAATTTCTGCTACTTTAGGTACAGATAACGATTTAGTTGGGAGAACTATATCCGATGCAGAAAACAAACTCGGTTCTAGAATAGTCATGATAGAAAGAGAAAACGAGGAAGGTGTTCTTAACGTTCTAACTCCTAATCAGATAGAATCGCTTGAGATTTCTGATAAAATTTATCTTTTCTTAGAAAAGACAGATCTAAAAAGAGTTGAAAAGTCTTTGGAGAACTGATAATGCGTTGGGATGTAATAGGATTAGTACTTGGATGGACGATAAGAGTAGTTTCCCTCCCACTTGCAGTTGTTGGAATTTTCAGTTATATTGTAGAAGGGCAAGACTATGCAATTAAAACATATTTAATTCCTTTAGTCATTGCAGCTCTTGTCAGTCAATGGTTTATCAATAAATCAAAGGTTAATGCAAGTAATAAAAAAGTTAGGGATAGGGAGGCTTTCGCTTCTGTTGCCTTAGGTTGGATTCCAGTCATTGTTCTTGGTGCTATGCCTTTTTGGTTGGGTGGTACATTTCATGGTCCTTACGATCTGATTAGTAACGATGCTAGTGTTATAGAAGTTCTTCGTGGTTTACTCTATTCTTGGTTTGAATCAATGTCTGGTTTTACGACTACTGGTGCTACATTAATTGATACCACTCTAAGTCCGATTTGTATCAATGCTGTTCAAGATATTGATTGTATTGCTGAGCAACCAAAGAGTATTTTACTTTGGCGTTCTTTAACTCAATGGCTTGGAGGAATTGGAGTTATAATGCTTGGACTATTGATTTTCTCCAGTGTTCTTGGCGGTGGTATGAATCTAGCAAGAGCTGAGTTAACTGGTCCATCATTGTCTCGTTTAAGTCCTAACTTGCAATCCACTGCAAGAATATTATGGTTAATTTACACTGTTCTAACAGTGTGTCAGATTGGTTTACTATTCTACCTAGGAGATATGTCAATATTTAATTCAGTGAATTATTCTTTAACCACTCTTTCATCAGGGGGTTTTGGTACGTCAGATGGTGGGATAATGGCATTTGACTCTGCTTTAATTGAATCAATAATAATGGTATTCATGCTTCTGACTTGTATTAATTACAGCCTTTATCATTTGATTATCGCAGGTCGTTCTAAAGAGGCATTAAAAGATGAAGAACTTAGAAGTTATCTATTAATTATATTAGTTGCATGGCTAGCAATGGGATTCAATCTCTTACGTTCAGGAACCGGCGGTGAAGGTTTCCTAGAAACTATGCGGCATGCGGCTTTCCAAGCAATTTCAATTTCAAGTACTGGATATTCATCAGCTGATTTCTCTAAATGGCCTGTGTTTAGTCAATTTGTACTCCTTTTATTGATGATAGTTGGTGCATCAGCAGGTTCTACTGGAGGTGGATTAAAAGTTCTCAGGATACGTATTGCTTTCGAATTAGCCAAGAGAGAAGTTCTTCGTATAATCCAACCTAAGAAAGTCATAGCAATGAGAGTTAATGAGGAACCTATTGATGAAGATCAAGTTTTCATTGTATTAGGAATGATTAGTTCTTGGCTAGTTCTCGCTATGAGCTCAATGTTATTTATTTCATTCATGGAACCAAGCTGGAGTCTGGATGATGTTCTTTCAGTGGTCGTTTCTTCACTTGGTAATACGGGTCCCGCATTAGGGCAATTTGGCCCCACCTCAACTTGGTCTGGTATGAGTGATGTGACATTATTTTGGACTTCAATTCTGATGTGGTTCGGTCGTCTTGAGTTACTCACTGTCTTGGTACTATTACATCCTAGAACTTGGACTAATTTGAATTAATCAGAATGAATCTAATCTAAATTGAGTCCCTGAATCTTCTTCTTTTACTTCTTCTTTCTTTATTTCTTCATGCACAGGAATAGGGTCATATTCCTCTTCATTATTTAATTCATTAAATGCTTTAAGAATTTTAACTCCCATCGGCTTTGACTTAGCAATTCCATATAGTGCTAGATGATCTTCTGCTGTTAGGCCGAGTTTAATCGATAATGAAAGGTCCATCGGGTCACCTCCAATATCTGGGTCATGAACTGCTAATAAATTTGGCCATAACTCTTCTCGAACGGATGCTTTGCTTGTATCAAGTTGTTTACTTAAGTTATCTATTACCGAACTTGTAATTCCATTTTTCCCTCTTCTCAAGAAGTTAGGGAAAGTGATGAATGGATCTCTTGCTGAATCTATCGGTTTCATTGCTACAGCCGCTTGTGCTGATAGCACTGAGCCCCAATACCATGATCTATATGCCCTATTCTTGTATTTGGTAGCGAGAGCTTTGTCAGCACTAACCATTGCAGAACTAAGTTCTTCTAATGTTCTGTTATCAAAAACACTTTGGTTATTCCATATGAACCATGAAATCATTTGATCAGGGTCTTTGTCAGAATTTAGTAAAATTTTACCTGCATCTTTCCCAGATCTACTTTTGTATACTGCTTTTAATGCTTTAAAAACATCTATTTGAGAATCTCTCATTGCTACTGATGCAAGGTCTTGAACCGCTTCTAAGTCTATGTGTTCTCCTGAAATAACTGATACAGCCTGTAAATCTCTAACGAGTGCTCTTAGATCCCCAGGATTTCCTTCAATTAGCAGCTCTAATGCTTCAGGGTCTATTGAGTAACCTTCATTGTCCAATACTCTACGAGAAATTTTTCTCATATGCATTTTTTCAACTCTTTGGAACATAATCTGATCAGCGAGTTTTAGTAATCGCTGTTGATTTGTTTTCCAATTCCTACCACTCCCCCAGAGTCTCATAGGGTCATTACATGTCATAATTATTGGTTGTCGACTCTTCGTTAAGAGATTCATAAGTTCTGCTTTTCCACCTGAATCTCCTTTTATTGTAACCTCTTCTCCCGTAATTTTCTTTTCTATTGTTTCATCCTTAATTTTTGCAAAACTTCCACTAAGGTGATCTACTTCATCTAACAGAATTAAAGTTCGTCCATTTTTAGTTGGATTTCCTGAAAATTGATCTAACGAAACATGTTGCGAACCCCTCGTTGCTGCTTTTCTTATAGCAGCCGCATTTCTTTCTTCAGAGGCATTTAACTCGATAACATTCCAACCTTTTTCATTTCCAATTGCTTTCGCTAATGTTGTCTTACCAACACCAGGTGGACCAGATAGTAAAATTCCCTTTTTTGCAGGGGGATTCGGTGAGTCCCATTGTTCCAGCCATATCCTGATTCTTCTAAGTTGAGATTCATTGCCTTCCATTTTTTCTATTGAAGTAGGCCTATATCGCTCAGTCCAATCTTCGACCAAGTGCTCGTCCACAGTCTATGCTTAAGTTGGCACTTATTGAAGATTCGTTAGAATAAAGATGAAACATTACCTAAACTAATCAAATTTAGTAATAGTTGGATCTCAGTTCTAACTTGCTTTTGGTCATCTCTTCTCCTTACTGTTACAGTCCCATCTTCTAGAGATGTATGGTCGACAGTTACTGCCCAAGGGATTCCTATTTCATCGGCTCTAGCATATCTTCTTCCGATAGATTTACTTGAATCAATTAATGATGTAATTCCTTTCATTTGATTAATCTGCAAGTTCAATTTCCTTGCAGCATCGCCCATTCCATCTTTTTCAAATAATGGCAAAACAATTAGGTCCGCTGGTGCTATGACTTCAGATAACCTCAGAAGATTATATTTTTCTCCTTCCTTTTCTGTCTCCTCATAGGCATGATCTAGAATGTGCCAGATGATTCTATCAATACCAAATGCAGGTTCAATTACATGTGGTGTAAACCACTCTCCCGCAATACTTGTATGGATGATTTTTCTTTCAACCATTTCTTCAGTTATTTCAACCATGCTTCCATCTTTAATCTGTAATTCAAAAGGAAAATTATTTGGCAATTCATCTAATTGTTCTAATGATTCTAAAACTAGTCCTGCCTTTGCTCGAAACATTGGACCTAATATCGAAGTTTTTGGCGCTAAAACATCTTTTGTTTCAGTTTTTGGTTCATCAAACTCTCTCCAAGCTCTCAATGAATTAGAACTAGAATGTTTTTCATGTGATAGTAAATCATGGCATGTTCTATTTGCAATTCCTACACATTCAATCCAACCATGCTCACCAAATATTTCACAATCCCAACAATCTTCTGCATAATGAGCCATTTCAGTCCCTTCATGTTGCCTGAATCTTATTTTAGATGGATTTATTCCTACATTAACTAGGAAATCCCAAGTTCTTGATAAGAAATAAGCAACAGTATGATCTTTCATTACTCCTTGGTCAATTGCTTCTGAAAATGATATTTTTACTTCTTTGTAATCTTCTCCATTGGGGTCTGGGATAAATGATACAATTTCTTTTTTCATTGAAAGATCAATTGCTGGAGGGTTTTCAGGATCTATGAAATATTCTAATTCTGCCATATTAAATTCTCTCAATCTAATCATCCCTTGTCTAGGGCTAATTTCGTTACGATAACCTTTACCTGTTTGTATTGCACCAAATGGAAGTTTTTGTCTGAAGTGTCGATATAATGAAGGATATAGCATAAACATCCCTTGTGCGGTTTCAGGTCTCATGTATGCTTGCCTACTAGCTCTCATAGCTCCGATTTTCGTTCCAAACATCAGATTCATTGGCTTTGATGGAGTCCAACTTTTTTCGCTACAATTGGGGCATTCAATATCGTTTGAAATTAAAATTTCATCTATTTCATTTGCCTCCAATATCTCTGGATTAGGATGATTATTCTCAGCTAATTGATCTGCTCTAAATGCCGATGAACATTTACCACATTGTGTCATTAAATCGTTAAATTCTCCTACATGGCCACTTGCAACTAGTACTTGTTCAGGGGTAATTGTAGGTGAATCGATTTCAACAATATCTCCATTGATTGTCCAGTGCTCAACCCAATTTTGAATTACTCTTCTTCTAATCGATGCACCTACTGGTCCATAATCAATTAATCCAGACACTCCACCATAGATTTCGAACGCTGGAAGGATGATTCCTCTGCGTTTCAGCATTGCTGACAGCCTTTCGATACGTTTCTCATCTGTCATATTATGAACCTTTGACCACGCTTTCACCTTTCAAGCCATCCTTAGATGATTACTTGAAAAATAGATTATTTGGGGTATTTACGATTTAAGGGGGACAATACTGTTTGACTTATCAGATGTTTATTTAATCCAAGATTATAAGTACTCTATTGATACGCTTCGGTTCGCGGGTAAATTAAATGCCAGAAATTGAATACGTTACTGAGGTAATGGAGACAGAAGCTCTCCTCGAGGTGTTATGCCCTCCAGTTAGGAATTGGTTCAAAGATAATTTCCCTGATTTCACACATCCTCAGAAAGTTGCAATACCTCGAATTATGGCAGGTGAACATCTTCTTTTATGTTCTCCAACTGGTTCTGGAAAAACATTAACTGCATTTCTTACTGTGATTAATGATTTAGTTATTCGTGCATTGGATGGAAGTTTAGATAATTCAGTTCAATGTATGTATATCTCTCCAATTAAGGCTCTTGCCAATGATATTCAGAAGAATCTAATTGGTCCACTTACAGAAATTAAAGAGAATTATTTGCCTTCGAATGCAAAAGACATAACTGTTGGTTTGAGAACAGGTGATACTCCTCAAAAAGATAGAGAGAGGATGCTTAAGAAACCACCTCATATCCTCATAACAACCCCTGAATCTCTCGGTTTGGCTCTTGCAAGTAAAAGATTCAGACCACTTCTTAACAATATGAAGTGGATGATTATTGATGAGATGCACTCATTGGTCCCTACCAAAAGAGGAACTCATTTATCTTTGAGCCTTGCATTAATGGATTCAGTAATTGATTCAGAGGTTCAAAGAATCGGAATAAGTGCCACTATGGAGCCTCTGGATGCAGTTGCTGAATATCTTGTAGCATCTGATAGCCGAGATAGTACAATAGCTCCCCAAAAAGTTACAATTGCGAAAATTTCAGGTTCGAGAGAACTGGATCTTGACATTATATTATCTACTCCAAGATTTGCTTCTACGCCAATTAAAGAAATCTTAGATCATAATGTTGACCGTATCAAAGAGTTAGTCGAAGCTCATACTACAACTTTAGTTTTCGTTAATACAAGAAACATGACTGAAACAGTAGTTCAGAAGCTAAAAATCGCTGGATTACTGGGTGTTGAGGGCCATCATGGTTCAATGGATAAGACAATACGACTTGATGTCGAACAACGTTTGAAGAACGGCTATCTAAGATGCGTAGTGTCATCTAGCAGCCTTGAGATGGGTATTGACATTGGTTCTGTAGATTTGGTAATACAAGTCGGTTCACCAGGAAGCATAGCAACTGCATTACAAAGAATAGGTCGAGCAGGTCACCAAGTTGACGGTTTACCTCGAGCACGTTTTCTACCTATATCTCCTCATGACTTACTAGAAATCGTTGCTCTTCAAACAGGTATTCTCAGAGGTTCAATGGATCTTCTCAAATTCCCTGAAAATTGTCTCGACGTACTTGCTCAATTTTTAATCGGTTTATCAATAATTAAAGAATGGGATATAGATGAAGCCTATGATCTAGCTACTGCATCATGGCCATACAGGAATTTACCATATGATGATTATATCGAAGTACTTGATTTATTAGAAGATGAAAGAAGAATATGGATTGAGTGGGAAGATAATAAATTTGGTAAGCGTGGTTTCGCCCAGATGATTTACTACACAAATATTGGTACAATTGCTCCAAATAATAATTTTTTAGTTTTTACATCTGATGGAACTATGGTAGGCCAACTTTCTTCCAGCTTCGTTTCAAGTTTAAGGAATGGTGATGTATTCTTACTAGGTGGTTCAACATATCGGGTAAGTAATATTCGAGGTACCAGAGTAAATGTAACTCCTGCAACTGGTTTCAGGCCAACAATTCCATCATGGACTGGTGAAGCGAATAGTAGAACTCATGAATTAAGCCAAGAAGTGTTACAATTATTAGAAGAAGTAGCAACTTACACTCGTTTAGAAAAAGACCCAATGACTATATTTACTAAGATTTTAGGCCTGAATAGACCGGTTGCTCATGCTATCTCAGGGTTTTTCCAAGAACATGTTGCAACTACTTTCCAAGTTCCTAGTAATGACTTGATATTAGTTGAACAAGTAGAATCTCCACTCCCTACTTACATTGTTACTACCTGTCGTGGTAGAGCATTCAATCTTGCATTAGGTCACCTTTTCGCAGGAATCGCGACTAATGATAATATTATTGTTCATGAACTTTCATTTGATGAAAATGGTTTCATGATTAAGTTAAGTCATGAAGTGGAAATTGCTCTAATTCCAGAAATATTCAAACAAGGAAATAGCAAAGATGTATTACAAAAATATATGATGGAATCTCAATTATTTGCTAAGAGATTCCGTGAAATATCAAGTAGGAGCATGCTTAATCCACGACGAATAGGAGCAGAAGAAGTAAGTCCTAAGCAATTTCAACAGAGAGCAGAACAAATCATGCAAAAGCATAGACAAATGGAAGATTCAGTTTTAATTCGTGAAACTATGAACGAAATTCTCCATCATGATCTTGATATGGCTCAACTTGAGATTTTCATAAATCGGATGGATAGTGAGAATGTTCGAATCGTTCATCGTAGAGTGAAAATGCCATCTCCATTAGGCATGACTCTGTTTATGTCCTCATTCGAAGATTTACTATCCCTACGTACAAGGGCTTACTTGATTAAAGACGTAGATCCTGAAATTCTTCGTCGTCTTTTGGGTGCTCGATCTTTGGCTACTGATTTAGATAAATCAAAGATGGTTGATTATTATCGTTCTAAAATATCTGAACCGACCAATGCTAATGGGTTACTTAGATTAATGGATATGGGTGGTGGTTTAAACAAGGAATTATCCAATCCTTTGTATGAACATAAACTAAAAAATATTGATATTGAACAAGTTAGTGAATGGGTTCATGAACTAGCTGAAAGAGGTCTAATTGCTAGAGTTAGAGGGACTGGTCATGATCAAATTGATCAGAAATGGTTTTCAATGAGAATGGCAGAAATTCACGGTACACTGGGCTGTCTTGCAGTAGCAGGTGGTTCAGAAATTGACGATATTAGGAAACTCTACACTGGCGGCCTTACTTTTGAGGTTGGTAATGATTATGATGGATTCAATCCTAAGGAATGGAAGAAACACAATCTTTCCGATCCTCATGATTGTTTGAGGATGAAGTTACTCGATATGCTTGGTTCAGAGGGACCTCAAGTTGCTGATAGTTTATGTTCTCGTCTTCCATTCCCCAAAGCGCAAGTAGAGGCAGTTTTACAGGAATTAGAGATGAAAAATCTAGTTTCAATCGGATTCTTTACTCAAACGGATGAAGGAGAATATATTCTTCGAGTTGACGAATATAGAATCACAGGTGGAAGTGTAGAAGTTGTAGATTATCGAACTTTACAAAATCATCTTCTTGCTAAGTCATTCAAAGAATATGATGAACCTTCTGATGCAATTAGGAATTTAACTCTAGTACAACGTAGAGATGAATTACTCCATAGAGTTACGAATTATAGGTTTAGAGATTGGAAAGACATTAAGCATGATTCCGATATATACAATGGCAGGTTATTGCATAATCGCGTAGGGTATACAACAAAGGATCAGATTCCGATGTTCCTTGGTCTTCGAAGTGAGCCTTGGATAGGGTATCTGGAACAAGAGTTATTGGATAAAATCCCTCCTGGTGGAATGTCTAGAACCGAATTGTTTGATGGTTATCCTAAAGGTAAAGAGAATGCACATATTCAAAGAAGTCTAAAGAGTGCTTTAAGCAATCTTGAGAGGCAATTGATTGTTGCTAAACAATATCTAGTATTGCCTAATAGAAAACGATCACTTGCAGTGTTCCATAAGATTCATGAAGTTGTTGAGCCACTAGACTTCCATAGCGCAGTTAAGCAATTAATTGAAGCTATAGGACCAGTTAGATTACACACTCTTAGATTCTTTGTTAGTAGACCTGTTGAAGAGTTAGCTGAAGTACTGAGAGATCTTGATGATTCAAAGAGGATCAGAAGAATAGTTGCCTTACAACCCGATCCTACTGACTATTATGCATCTCAAGAAGATGCTGAATTGTTACTTCAACCAATGGCTGAAGATCGTGTTATGAGGATTCTATCTCAATCGGATCCATTCTGTAGTAGATTTATCCAAGAAGTGCGACTAATTTTGAAACAAGGATGGTATCATCCAGTGTTCAAAGGAGTAGATCCAATAGGCCGTATTCTAATGTTTGTTGTTAATGATTATCTTGAGATAAAAGATATCCACATACCTCATTCTTACTTAGATGAATTTAAAGACACATTTAATGAATTATTAGATAACTACAGAGACCGTTTAGTTGATGTTTCAGTTTTACACGCTTTTAATTCAATTCCCGTCCATGACTGTGATGAAAACATACAGAAAATATTAGCTGAATTAGGCTTCATATCGATGGGTGATGGTGAAAGATATATTCGAGGAGGAGTAGTAGAACCTAGGTCAAGACAAGAAGTTAATCGTATGCTTTTCTACCATCATCAGATGCATCAAAATTCAAGGTATGAAAATGAAACATTAGCATTGGAAGAAATGAATGAGTTAAGAGATGATTTCGCACTCCGAGGTCGGTGTGAAATGTTTAGAGTGAACCTAAAGGCAATGGCTGCTGCTCATCAATTAGCTCAAGGGACTAATTTACGTGGTCATTTAGTTTGGGGGAAGAGAGCACATTTCGAGAATCTGTTAACTATTCGTAATTTACAACCGAATGAAGAAGATCAAGATATTCTTCAATTCTTCCGAGAACATCATGATCCTATTATTTTCATGGAGAGGCATGCTATGAAAAGATCTGAATTTAGAAAATTAATATCTCCTCTTGTTAGAAGTGGTCACCTTATACAAGATTACAGAGGTGGTTTCAAAACTGTCAAACCAAATGAAGGCCCTGATTTATGGGATGTAAAATCAAAATATCTTAGAGATCTTGTAAGTGGGTATCCTGTAATCTCTTTGAAACAGGTAGAGAGGCTCGCAGGTTCTGCTTTTTCAGCAGAAGAAATTAGTGATGTAATGCATGACTTTGAATCAGACGGGACTTTAATCAAAGGTTTCCTTGTTGATGATTTACAAGATATTTGTTGGGGAAGGCAAGATATTCTCGAGGGTCTTAAAGGAATTAGGAAAACAAGAGATCTTGTCGTACCCCCATCTGATCCTTTGATTCATTACTTTGGAGGACTTTTGAGAGAAAGATTTGGTTTTGGTTCAGCATACATGGTTTTCCACAAGGAAGAACCAATTGCAGCGTTCAAAGCAAATACTAAAGATGGCGTTATAGAAGTAACAGATTTCGTTGGAGATTCTGATTTAGAGAAAGAAGCTCTTAGAGTTATGAAGGAATTTGCCTGGGAACATGACATGCCTTTGACCGGAAAGTTATACGAACAACTTCGTTCAAGATGATTTAGTTAAATTCTTTATTTTATCTACTGCATCAAACATTGGATCTAAGATTTTCATTATATGTTTATGTAATTCAGGTAGTAAATCAAATAATGCGATAGCCATTAAGAACATTGCAAATAATGAGATTACTTTGGCCGCATAACTATGAGTGAAATCAAACATCTCAATTCCCATTAATGACCATTCGGGGTAAGTTTCTGTTAACCAAACAATACCTGCATTTCTAAACATATTTAGTACAAATATTGTAGGTATTGCTATCAAAAGACCTCTAACTCTTCTTTTCCATGATACTGAACTTAGAGCACCTATCGCTCCTACAAATATAATCATCGATTGAAGTCCTGAACAAGCCATTATGAATTGTACTACTACTATGTCATCTGAATTTAGAAATTGAACATAGAACCCCTCTTCTGCTAATGACTCCGTGAGTATCCATTTATTCCCATCCCATTCTGAAACTGGAATATCTGATCCATTATCCAGAGCAACCATCATTTCGCCAATTTGATAGTTACCTAGCCCTGCAAATTCTAGCATTAACTCGGTACTTTCAGCTGTGAATTGAATGAGAGCCATATTTAGATATGGTACACTAAATATTACGAAATAAGGTATTATCGCCCAAGTAAAACAACCTCTTAACCATTGTAGCGCATCTGGTGTATTTTCTGTTTTTATTTCCCAAATAGCTAAAATGATACTTCCAGGTAATGCACTAGCAGTCATTAGAATCAAAACTGGATCAGAAATTTCTACATAATGATCAGATTGTAGGTAAAAATAAAGTCCGATAAAAATCCAACCTACTGCAGCGTAGTAACTCGATTTATTATCTTTTGATCTATGAAAACTTAACCCAAGAAATACTGCTCCAGACATAATTATGGCTAATTCTAATGCCATTTTGTTTACCCCAATAGCATCACCAATATTGGAGATGATAAGTCCGATAGGCTCCTCCATTGATACTCCTACTCCGCTCAACTCGTAAATAGGATGCCCTCATCCGTACACACGGGGTTTAACCATGGGATTCGACTTTTCTGACTTTGCAAACTCATATATTCGTGATTTAAAGCAAGCTTTAGATGATATTTCTATGGAGTCATTAGAGTCATTCTGGGAGTTAGTCGAACTAACTCGTAAAGAAGGCGGAAGTGTTCATTTCATAGGCAATGGTGGGAGTGCAGCAACTCCTTCTCATAGTGCTGGAGATTGGTCTAAAGAATTGAGTCTAAGGACAATTGCTCATACAGATAATATCTCTTCATTTACTGCTTGGGCGAATGATAGCGAATACTCTAATGTATTTGTTGGGCAATTATCTACTTTTGTTAGAAGTGGTGACTTAGTTGTAGCTTATACCGGTTCTGGAAATTCTCCTAATGTGATTAATGGTATTACTTTCGCTAAAGAAAGTGGTTGTAGGACTGCTGCAATAACTGGCAACTACAATGGTATGTCTGGTGGGGAAATAGTAGGCTTAGTTGATGTTGCAGTAGTAGCACCTACTGAATCAATGGAAAGGATTGAAGATATTCAATTGATAATTAATCATATCGTTAAGGAGGCAATAAAGTCTCATCATGGTTTGTGATTTTATGCTTCTTCCCCACAGAGATGATAATTTACTTGATTCCCCTCTAGACTTATTGCCACTTCCTAATGGTTCATGGGATGGTAAAATAGCCTATCTCGATAGAGATGGAGTACTGAACAAAGGTTCTGAAAATTATGTCAATAATTCTGAAGAATTATTTATTCTTCCTGGTGTGTCTGATTCGATTGCAGCCCTTAGAGAATCAGGCTTCCGAATTTGTGTAGTGACCAATCAATCACCTATCGGAAGAGGATTATGGTCCTCCGAAACTCTCCATTCTATTCATGAAAAAATGAGAGAATTACTTCTTGAAGAAAACTCTAATGCACACTTAGATTTGATATTGTACAGTCCATATTCTCCTTGGGATGGTGCTTGGGCACGTAAGCCTAATCCAGGTATGCTTGAAGCGGGAAGACAAATCATCTCGGCTTCTGAAAATGGCGATGAAATAAATCTAAAATTCGATATGGATTGGGGAAATAGGCCCGATGAATCTACCTCAGTAATGGTCGGAGATAGAGGTGTAGATATGGAAGCAGCATTCAATTATGGTGTTAAAGGATTAAGATGTGATCCTGAAATAGGTCTTCCAGATGTTATTTCGAAGATATTAGGTGATTAGATTTGGCTGGGCAGGAAACAACTTGTCATGTTTGGATCGGGTTAGATGATACAGACAATCCTGATTCTGGTTGTACAACAGCTACATTCGATGATTTACTGAAATCAATATCTCATATTGATGATTTTGAAATTATTGAAAGAAGACTTGTTCGATTATGGCCTTTCGCAGAGAGAAGGACACGTGGTAATGGTGCTCTAGCTTGTTTGATTAGTTGCTCAAAAAAGTCCACGTCAGATCTCGAAATATTATTGTCGGTTTTTTTTGATAAATTAGTTTTAGAACTCAATATTGTTGAAGATAGTCTGACATCCCCTGCTCTCCTATATTCTTATCATGAACTAAATGAGGGTTTTTATTGGGAAGCAGTTCGACATAAGGTTGATCTTAAATCACGAAGAAATAGTCTCACTCCAGTTAAAATTCTAAGTCTTGATTCTGATTGGGGACTAATTGGAGCATCTTCAGCTATGGCTTGGAAATCTTCAGAATCCTCTACTTGGGAGTTAATTGCTTGGAGATTCTCTGAGAATATTGGTAGCCAGAGAAAAGTCACATCTTCTGTAGTCAAAAAAATGGAATCTCTTTTTCCGGATACTTTCGTAAATCGTGATCCTACAGCTGACAAAGGGCTAATCGCTCCTCGTACTCCATGCCCCGTTCTTTACGGTATTAGAGGTGGAACCTCTCAGGCCGTTCTTTCTGCACATGAATGGTTACAATCTAACTCAGATACTGAGAAATGTGAAAGATATGCTATACATCGAACTAACCAATTAAGTGATGACCATATTCTAGGATTTTCCACAGCCACTGTACTGACTAAACCTGTTGAAACTAAAGGGGCACATTCGAGCCTCGATGTATTTACTCAAGGGCGTAATATTACACTTGTAGCCTTCAAAGAAGGAGGTGATGTCAATCGACTTCTCAGGAGGTTGATACCTGGTGACCAAATTAATTGGGTAGGTCTCGAATCTCCCGATGGGAGTATACATTTAGAGAGACTGCAGATAGAATCTTCATTGCCCAGAATAACTGGTAGACCTACGTGTTGTAATAATAAAACTATGAGGAGTGCGGGTGCTAATCAACCACTTAGATGCCTTAATTGTGATAAAATCGTCGAAAAACATTGGTTATTTGAAGATATTAATTTAATTGGAATTGAATTAATTAATGGTTGGGTTGAACCTACTGCCTCTCAACGTAGGCATCTTTCGAAACCATTGCTCCTAGGCTCTCCAATGGAATTAGTAAATAATAAGGTGGTATAATGGAAATAAGCAGGATAATCAATATGATTTTGATATTCATTGCAGTTTCAATGTTATATTATTTGTTAACTCTCAAATTGAAAGATACTAATACACCAATCTATATCGAAGAGGAATATACTGGAGCTGCTAAGAATCCTGATGAATTATCTGAACCTAATGAGGATGCGTTGAGAGAGTTAGATAAATTATTAGATACAAACTAACTATCTTGGAATCCGTTTTGTGTTAACTTAACTAACTTCTGTATATCTCCATCTGTGATTATAATTTTCTGAAATTGATCTTGGATTTTTGTCATCCAAACCGTTCTATATGACCCACTTAATATTTTTTCACCTCTAGCCATCCAACCATCTAGCCCCTTTTTCTCACCAGATGCATCTTCATAAGAGTTTGAAGTTATAACAATTTGAATATCTTTATTTATTTCAGTAAAGTCAATCATGAGTTTTGCATCTTTTGCTTTAACTCTTCCATAGTTTTCACACCAATCTTCAACAATTAATAAATCTCTTTTCTTTAATGAAGGGATTATTTTTTTAATATTCAGACTATTTTCAGCTAAATTTTCACCGAATTCAATTATCAACATTCTATCCATTTCTATTTCTTTAAGGTGACCTAGGATATCTAATGATTTTCGACTATCTGTTAATTTACGTGCCATCCATATGACTTTCCCCCCCTGCCCTAATACTGTTGAAATCATTGTTAAACACATGGAATTAGGGTTTGAACCGGGGCCAGAAGAAATATGGATAGGCCCATTAGTTAAATCAATCACGACCTTTCCTACAATCGGGAGTGCATGAGCATTCCCTAAACTAATTATTCAACTAATTGATGAGGATATAATAAATTACTTTGACATCTAGGGGTTACCATGGCAAGTCACACTGGATCGAATGAAAGAATTCAAAGAAGACCTGCTCCTGATTTTAAAGAAACTGAATCTGGAGTTATTTCAGGTATACTAGAAGAAGGTTTTCTCAATGTGGCATTAGATGATGCTAATCAATACGGTCCTCATGCAATGATTGTACTTCTAGGGATTGTAGCGACACTAACTGGCTTAACATTAGGACTTTCAATGATTAATCCAGTTTATGGAGTCGTGGCAGGTGTGTTGTTAGTTTCTTTTCCTATGGTTTACTACACTCTGATTCGAAATGACAGATAAAGATAGTATCATTGACCCGAATTAAGAATCAAATTCTTTCTCTCGCAATACTTACTGCTTGATCAACAATTTCACCACTGAATCCTAGATGGCTTTCTGGTTTGAATAACTCAGAAAGTTCTTGTCTGGTAAACATTTTTGAAATTGCATCAGACATTGCACATATGTCTTCTAAATCTGTTCCCGAATTAATTGCATCCATCGAAGCCGATCTAAGGACTTCATGAGCCTCATCTCTTGGCATACCATTATCGACTAAAGCAATCATTAATTTTTCAGCCATTACCAATCCTTTCTGTGCCTTAATGTTAAACATCATTCTCTCTGAATCGACTCCTAGTTTAGATAGTACTTTGTCACACTTAATGATAATGTCATCGAGTAAAATCATCGAATGAGATAATGTGAATCTTTCTGCTGAAGAGTTTGCTAAATCTCTTTCATGCCATAGTAATGCATTTTCATAAGATGGTATAATCATAGCCCTAACAATTCTTGCTAAACCACAAGCATTTTCTGCAGTTATTGGATTTTTCTTGTGAGCCATAGTCGAAGAGCCTACTTGCTTTTCTGCATCGAAATACTCACCGACTTCAGCGATTTCGCTACGCTGTAGATTTCTAACTTCTTGTAATGCTTTTTCAATACTTGCTGAAACATTAGCCATCCATGCGACCCATTCAATATAACGGTCCCTTCCAACTACCTGAGTTGTTGCTATCGGTGTTTGTAAACCGAGGTGATCCATGATTAATTGTTGTAATTCGAAGGCTTTTTCTCCCTGTGCTGCCCCTGTTCCAACAGCTCCTAGGAATTTTCCAGTGGTTACTCTTGAAGTTAATTCATCTAATCTATCTAGATGTCTTCTAAATTCATCAACCCAAACTGCCACCTTCAGGCCAAATGTAATTGGTACTGCTGCCTGTCCATGAGTTCGTCCTAACATCACTGTGTCTCTTTCTCTTTCAGCTAAGTCGCACATTGTTGAGAGTAATTTTTTAAGTGTTATTTGTTGTAATATGATACTATCTCTTATTTGTAATGCGACTGCAGAATCTACAATGTCGTTACTTGTTGCTCCAAGGTGTATGCACCATCCAGAGTCTCCTGCTGCTTCGGCCATTGCTTTAGTCAGCGCCATAATATCGTGCCTTGTTTCTCTTTCGATTTCATCGACGCGATCAGCAGTCACAATACTAGGGACTGCTATTTCAGCGACTTTATCATAGTCTTCAGGGCTTACTCTTCCAAGTTGGCAATGAGCCCATATAAGGGCTCTTTCTACATCCAGTTGCCTCTCATGCCGGCCTTCTCTTGACCAGATAGATTTTGCTTCATCTCTTCCATAACGATAGTCTAATGGTGATACTGTCATGATGTTCCCCGATTATTCGGAGAGGTATTACCTGTTTCATTATAACCCTATGGTGATAGTTGAATTTTAGTGAGATTCCAAGTCCCTCTAACACCATCCCATGAGGGTATTCCTTCACAATAAATGGGCTTTCTGAAGTGAGGTGCATCGAGAGTTATGGTTTCGAATTCTCCTCCCTCACCATCTAGGTTAAATCTGTATTTATCTGAAAGTTTTTTCAGTTGACTAAGGCTTTCTTTAGTGATTTTTTTACCTAGCCAGCTTTCATCTAGACCTTCTGATGAGACTGAAACAATTCTTACATCAAATCCATGTTCAATTAAAGAATTCATATGCTCGTTTGGATCATGATGCCACAATGGACAAAACGAAATAATTCCTAATTTTTCACACATTCTTTCAATTCTTGTTTTTTGATAATCTGATCTCAAAGCTCCAACTACTAATGCATCTATTTCTTTACCAACGGTGTTTCTAATAGCAATTTCTAGTTCATCAATTTCATCATTCTCAATTCCAGATGAAACAACTTGAATCCATTGAGTACCTATGGATTTAGCCTGATATTCTGCGATTTCTGTATTTTGTAATTGAAACATCATGGAATCATCACCTTGAATCTTCACTGTAATTAGTGCATCTAGGGACCAGCCTTGCATATGTGCCCACCAAGATGCATAGGTGGAATCTTTCCCTCCTGATGCTAGGACTGCCACTCTCATGACTTTGCGGCAGCGTTCTTGTGCATGAATGCCACGATAAGTCAGCCTTCTAACTGTCAAGATTCATAAGACACCTTCGTTGGTTGCGGTCTGATTAACATGCAGCCAAGCGGACGCGGATATGACCATGGAGTTTCTACATTCTCTCCAGATGGTCGACTATACCAGGTAGAATATGCTCGAGAATCGGTAAAAAGAGGTACTACAACAGTAGGTCTAAAATTCAAAGATGGTGTAGTTTTAATAGTTGATAAAAGAATTTCTAGTAAATTAATTCTAACTGACTCAATAGAAAAAATGTATCAAATTGATGACCATATAGGTATGACTACTTCCGGCTTAGTCGCAGATGCTAGGCAACTTGTCGATAAAGCAAGAGTTCAGTGCCAAGTCAATAAGATGACATATGGCGACTCGATTGCAATCACAACTTTAGTGAAGAAAATGTGTGATTTCATGCAATCTTTCACTCAATATGGTGGAGCTAGACCGTTTGGTACAGCACTGCTAATAGCTGGTCTTGATGATGATGGAATTCATCTTTTTGAAACAGATCCATCCGGAGCCTACCAATCATACCAAGCGGGTGCAATAGGTAAAGGAAGGTCTACTGTAATCGATCATTTCGAAAGTAATTGGAAACTTAACATGACAAGAAATGCAGCAATAAAACTTGGTTTGCAAGCATTAAAAGAATCTCTTGAAGATGATCTTAACAGAGAAACAGTTGAGATTGCAATTGTTGACTCTAATGGTTATGAAAAATTAGATAGAGAATCTACATTAAAGCACTTAGACCGTCTATGAGTCTTTTCAACCTATTAGTCTAAGTTCTGTGCCCTGTCTCAGCGTACATGGTTAGTCTCGATGATGCAGTTCTTGCCCGTCTTGAAAAGGGTGGCTCCCGATATGAAATTCTAGTCGATCCGGATTTAGTTGATACTTGGAAAAAAGATCATAATTCAGTTCCGCTAGGTGACCTTCTTGCGACAGAAGAAATATGGAATGATGCTAAATCCGGCGATAGACCTACTACAGATGCTATTGAAAGTATATTTGGAACTACTGATCTTCTCACCTGTGTTCAAAAAATACTAAAAGATGGTAGTATCCAATTAACAACTGCTCAAAGGAAAAATTTGGTTGCAGAAAAAAGGACTAAAATCATTCATCAAATTGCTACCACGGCGACAGATCCTCGAACAAAGTTACCTCACCCTAAGACTAGGATCGAACTAGCTTTGGCCGAAATTAAATTTTCAATAGACCCATTTCTATCAATAGAAAGGCAAGTTCAAGATGCTATTAAACAATTAAAACCAGTCATCCCTCTAGCATTCATAACAGTGCGTATGGCATTTAAGATTCCTGGCTCCGACTATGGCGGAGTGCATCGATTATTAAGGGAATCAATCAAGAAAGAGGAATGGCTTTCTGATGGCTCTTGGGTATGTGTAGTTGAGGTTCCAGGCGGCATGAAAAATGAGTTGATGAGTCAAGTGGCTCAACGGTCATCTGAAGTTTCTGTGAAAGAACTTGATTGAGTATGCCCCGTAGGGGTTCGCATCAACGGTTATGAAGGGAGTGTTGGTCGCGCGGCTCGATAACATGACTGAAAAGAAGAACGCGGCCGGGCCGCAAGACTCACAACGAGTATCTCGACTCGTTGCTCCAGGTGAAGATCTTGGAGATTTAGAGGGCTACGAAGTAGGCCATGGCGTAGTAGCCATAGGTGGTCGTATTCGAGCAACAAAGAACGGACAAATGAATGTGAATGGGAAGACAATTTCTGTAGAACCACGAAGAACTGCGTATATGCCACGACCTGGTGACTTAGTCATTGGTTTTGTCGAAGGCTGTACAAATAATATCTGGTTTGTAGATATCGGTGCACCATTCAATGCAATATTACCAATGAGTCTTGGACCATCCAAGGCTGACTTCGGTGGCACTAGGAGTGTTATTGACATTGGTGAAGCAATATTATGCAGAGTCCAAGAAGTAGAAGAAACTCATTCTAGCGTGGTAACCATGAAAGGAATGGGTCTTCGTAAAATTCGCTCAGGAGCTATTGAGATCATTGATCCTCACCTTTTAGGTAGATTAATTGGTAAGCAAGGTACAGCTCTTAAACAACTCAAGGAGGAATCTGAATGCAGAGTTATTGCTGGAGAAAACGGCAGACTTTGGATCGATGGAGATTTCGAGGGAACACTCGAAGTTAGGAACCGCCTCCGTTCAATGACTGCTGAGGCAAAATCAGCAACACCTGGAGGTGTAGCATAATGGGATATGGAGACGTAGAAATGATTGATGCCAATGGCATCCGTAAAGATGGTAGAAAAGCAGGCGATGTGAGACCAATTTCAATTGAATTGGGAGTAGTTCCAGTTGCTGACGGTTCATGCCGTATGAAGTGGGGTAGTAACGATGTTATTGCTGCAATTTATGGTCCTATGGAAGCACATCCAAGGAAAATTCAAAGACAAGATCGAGCAGTTCTCGATGTCAGGTACAATATGGCACCATTTTCAACATCTGATAGGATTAGGCCTGGGTTTAATCGTAGAAGCAGAGAGATTAGTAAAGTTACAGCTGAAGCACTAGAAAGTGTTGTTATGCTAGAACTTTATCCACGTTCTAAAATAAGGGTGGAAATTGAAATTATCTGTGCTGAAGCAGGTACTAGATGTGTTGGTTTAACAGCAGCGTCTATTGCTCTTGCACATGCAGGAATTCCAATGACTGACTTAGTAGTCTCTGTAGCATCTGGTAAAATCAACGATGTTGTTGTTTGTGATTTGAATAAATCTGAGGATAACTATGGAGAAGCAGATCTTCCAATGGGTATTTTACCTAATACTGGTGAATTAGTTTTCCTTCAAATGGATGGAAACTTATCTCAGGAAGAGTTCCAAGAAGCATGGGATTACAATATGGAAGCTGCTATGGTGATTCACGAATATTGTGTTGAAGCATTAAAAACAGGGAGGTATCCTCAATGAGTATCCCTCTTGTTCCTCAATTATTACGTAGTCATCTGACAGAATTAGCAGATAACGATCAGCGTTTAGACGGACGTGGTCAGTACGAAGGTAGAGATTTAGAACTCGAAGTTAACGTTCTTGCTAATGCCGAAGGTTCTGCACGCGTACGAATGGGCGATACTATTGTGTTCGCTGGAGTAAAATTCCAACTCATGACTCCTTACTCGGATCGTCCGAATGAAGGTGGATTGATGTGCATGGCTGAAGTAAGGCCAGTTGCAGGCAGGAAACACGAAGCAGGACCTCCAAGTGCGGAATCTATTGAACTAAGTAGAGTAGTTGACCGTGGTATTAGGGAATCTGGATGTATTGATACATCTGATCTTTGTATCATACCTGGCGAAAAGGCATGGCAAGTTATTCTTGATTTGTTTGCAGTTTCTGATGATGGTAATCTATTCGATGCATTCGCTTTAGCTGGTATAGCTGCTTTGCGCAATGCAATAATCCCACAAGAAAAGTTCGAGGTTGGCGAGGATAGACCATTGATTGTGTCTAAAACCCCAATCATGTGCTCTTACCAAAGAGTCGGTGGCCGATTTATTTTCGATGCTAGTGGCAGAGAAGAATTAGGTGGCGATGAAAGAATTCACATTACTCTAGGTGATGACAATAATGTCCATTCATTACAGAAGGGTCTTAAGGGGGCCTTCACGGCCGCTGAATTCAAAGAACTGATGGAAGAGGCTCGTAAAAAGGGTGACGAACTCAGAAAAATGGTTCACGCACTAGATGGAGGCAACTGAAATGGCAAAGAGAACACAGAAAACAGGATTAACTGCACGTTTCGGTGCTCGATACGGTGTAAGCGTACGTAGGAGGGCTGGCTCAGCAATTGCTAAGAAATCTCGAGATTACACTTGTCCGGAATGTCATTATCCTAAAGTTAACCGTCAGGTAGCTGGTATTTGGGTGTGCAAAAAATGCTCACACAAATTCACAGGAGGCGTTTGGGAACCATTCACAAGAGCTTCTGACTCAAATAATAGAGTTATTCGTAGAGGTATGGAAGGAGCAACTGCAACTGACATGACCGTTATTGCTCAACAAGCAGCTCTAGATTATGAGCGTAAACTTGCCGAGGAATCTTCTAATGACGAAGAAGAGTGAGATCACTCAATTTGAAATTTCTTTCAAACATAATGATGCGCAAGCATTGGCTGCCAGCTTAGTTACTGAATGCGAATTTATTCGTGATGATGAAACTATAACTATCTCTGAAAAGGCACCAACGTTTGTTGATCTTAGAGCTAGATGGAATAGTTTGATGCGTGGGTTGATAGCATCGGAGCAAGCCCTTAGTGCTACAAAAGGTGATTAGATGGATGATATAGACTCTCAAGAATTTCAAGCATTGGTACAAGAACTGCAATTATTAAGGAATCAAATACAGACAGTATCTACTCAAGTAAATGAAATATCCCTTACATTAGAATCACTTTCTACACAAGATGTTAATCGCCCTGTTTTTCGAGCAGTAGGTAATTTATTGTTAGAAGTTGATGATAGAGATAAGTTAATGACTGAATTATCTGAATCAAAAGGAACCTTTGAAAGCCATCTTCAGAGAATGGTTGAAAGAGAGAATGAACTTAGAACTCAATACGAAAAAGTAGTTGATTCAATAGAAAAATGAAAGGTGTTTCAATGGTTAATTCGATCGAGGACACTACTCCTTTACAACTCGATATGTTAATTCTTCAAAAAAAAATTTCCCAGGGTGACTTAGATGATCTTGGCGACTTTTCTGAAAAGATATTGAATCGCTCACGCTCAACTGACGAGAGAGATCATCTCGTCGAGGCACGTGTGAGAATGGACCGAGCATTACTTGGTATTGTTGAAATTGGATTAATAGGTTCCGAGTTAAGATGGTGTGTTGACCGACTTAATGCAATTTGTTCAGGTTCACCATTGCATGGTCTTGCATTACTAAACTTAGCTAATTGGCATAGGAATGTCGGAGAATCAATGATGTCACTTATTGTCCATGCTGATATCAGTAAAGAAACGGGTCACCCAGAGGATATAATTGGCCTTTCACGATTAGAAGCTGCGAGAATTTATGTCACATTAAATGATCTTGATCCTGCAATGAGGCATCTTTGGTCATCAAGAAAATATTTCACAAATAATGATATGCCATCAGAAAGTTTAGTGGCATCTTTAGAATGGTTAGATTTAGCTTTGGAAGAAGTTTCAGAAACAGCACCAAGTATGGAATCTAGGTTAGAAAATGCGGCGCCAAGAGGTATGGACGGTGCTACTTGGATACCTTCTAATCCTCAAGATGTGAAACTAATAGTCGAAGAATTATTACCTGTTCTTACTCGTGATCTTTCAGGTATTCAAAGAAATGACATTGGTTTAATTATTGATTCATCGAATATCCTTGGATTTAATGAATGGAAAAATATCTTATTAGAAAGAATCGAGGAGATTCAAGACCCAAAGGTCTTGGATGCACTCCAATTATAATCAATTAATTTTTTAATTTCTTTATCTCCCCAAAATAGATCCTCTGGTATTTCTACGCACCATCCTACTTCTGCAATTTTTTCGTCTTCAGATTCCCAGCCATATGCTTCAGGGTCCTCATCAATTTCTACTAATACAACGACTCCTCCTTTGATAATGGTGCTATCTTCTGCGATTGCAATTCCTAAACAACCAGTTTCTTCATAGAGTTCTCTTAATGCTGCAATATCATTACCTTCTCCCTCTAATTTTTCTCCACCAGGTAATTCCCATCCTCTTTCTAAATGTTTGACCATCATCCAACATGGTACATCAATCTGTTTTTTTGGTATCGCCCAAACAACTACCCACGGTTTTTCAGTTCTCATCTGACATCTCCTCCATGATTTCCTTAACTAATCTTGTTCCCATATCATTTCCCTCTGCTGCTAATTGTCTTGATAAGAAAAATGCTCCTGAAAGGTTACCCATCTCTCTCATATTTGTTATTTTTTGGTAAATATCTATCTTCTGCTCCTCATTTTCTTGTATTTCTAAATTTTCAATGTAATTTTTAGGAGTAGCCATATTCTCCATTTTCCTTAAGAATTCGACTCTATTCTTGACCACTGGTTCTTTCCAAGGGATGATTTTATCTCCATCCATTTTTGCCTCCATCCTCTTTTTATATCTGTCTCTAACTTGTAATGTAGGGAAATATGTTTGTGCTTGATCGTAGCAGAACCATGCCTCATCATATTCAGATCTTCTTTCATGTAATTTCCCTAGTTCATTCCAAGTTTCATGGTTTGAAGGCCTTTGTGCTAACAGAATTCTTGATAAGTGAATAAATAACTCTTCATCCCCATTATCTCTTAATCGCTCAATTCTTCTGGAAAAAAGTACATTTGCTCTTACATCTCTTAGATCTAAAGTTTCGACTCTATGTTTGAATTTGGTGATTTCATCTTCATTATCAAGTATGTTTTCTGCCCATTTATCGGGATCTAGAGGGTCGACACTTAGTCCCGCATGTAGTAAATTCATACCATTAGGAGTTAAATCTATATTTTTTAATTGATTTAGCAATTCAGGGTCTCTTCCAAGTATTGTGAACAGTTCTTCTAAAACAGCTCTTACCCCGTTTTCATCATTTTTAAGAATTTTTATTTTAGTTAGAGTTTCCCAATTTTCAGGATTAGTAAAATCGTACAATACCGCTTGTTTAGCACTTTGTTCAGCCCAAGATAGGTTTTCATTATCTTCTGAAATTTTTAAGAATTTTTCAGCCTGGCTCCTATGTCTATTTCCAAGACTTCTTCTTGGATGTTGCAACTTTCCAGTAATGTCGTTACCTGCCATATTTTAGCCTCAAAGTACAGATATATAGGGTGACTTATCAATCCCTGGCGGTAAACTAGCATCCATTCCTATCTTACTAGTCAAACCATCTTCCGACCGACTAGGGTCTAAACTAGATCCTTTTTGATTTGATAAAATGATTGTATCTTTATCAGGTTGCCATCTGGTCATTAATGCCCATTCTACTCTTACTGGGTCTGATGTGTCTATATCTTCGTCTACTACTATTACTTGTTTCATTGAAGGATGTCCTTCTAATGCTGCATGAATTGCTTTCATTCCATCTCCTTCTTTCTGAGGTATGATTTGTACTACTGCTGATAGCCATCCACATCCTCCATCTGAAAGATATACATCACTACATGGTACAACTTCTGAGACCGCGTTCTTGATTGTTGGAGCTCTTGGCATCCCCATCAGAGTTCTATGTTCTACTTCTCCAGGTATTAATGCATGGAATACAGGGTTATTTCTATGGTGTATTGCATCATACTGAATCACATTTTCTTGTCTGACATCGTCGACAGTTCCAGTAATATCTACATAGGGTCCTTCATCATCTCTTTCAAGAGTTATTTGAGCTTCCATTGCATATTCAGCATTTGCTGGGACCTGGATACCATTAGGTAATTCTACTAAATTTAGTGGTTTACCATGTAATTTTTGATGTAATGCTGCTGCTACTGTAAGTTCGTCGAGATCTACTGTGAATGACATTGCTGCAGCCAATAGTACTACTGCATCAGCACCATTTACAACAGCGACATCTACATTCTTTCCCTGACTTGCAGCGAGATCAGTCATTGTTCTGAGGTGCCTAGGGACAAATCTTGATACTGTATGTGTTCCATCTCTCAAAAATTGTCTATGGAATGACATATTTCTGACGCCGTTATATTGGGCGATGATTACAGATGCAGATTGGTACCTACCTCTGTCTTCTGGATAATGCCATGGGATAGGTAATTTTTCGAGATCTACTTCTGCCATAGTATTCTCCATTACAGGGGCTAAGTTCGAATCTATGATTTCTGGTTCACAGGGATTATTCATTGCCCATGCTAAAATGTCGATAAGTTCACCGGGACTGACATTGAATGTATCGCAGATTCTTTTTCTTGTAAGTACATTTAATGCCGCTGATTGATTAGGTGCTTCAGTCAAGTTAGAAAAGATTAGAGGTTGATGATTTAGATCTCTGGAACTATTCATGATTCCATGTATTACACTGGTCTCAGCACCTATATTTTTCACATTAACAAGTAAATCTCGGAACGCCATGTTAACAACCCGATGTCATTTCGATTTCAATGTTAGCGATGGAAAATGCGTATTAGTGTCGAAGTTCCACCTACTGCTTCCCCGTCATGCTCTTATACCAATGGTAGGTCGCGGGGCTGTCTTAGAGGTGATATTACTTGGGTAGAGGACTTTTCTCCGGATCGAAGATGAAAAGTGACCGTAGAAAGTATCGCTGGAAGGAAAAGAGATTTCGTGACCGAGAGATCAAGAGACGACAAGGTGGAGTTTTGAAGCACGACCCCCTAAATGGTTCATCACAAGCTAAGGGAATAGTTATCGAAAAAGTAGGTTTCGAGGCTAAACAACCTAATTCTGGTATCCGTAAAGCTGTTAAAATTTCTCTAATAAGAACAGGTAACAAACTTACTGCGTTCGCCCCAGGCGATGGTGCGATTTCATTCATTGATGAGCACGACGAAGTACTGGTAGAAGGTATTGGTGGTCCTCGTGGCCAATCCATGGGAGATCTTCCCGGTGTACGTTACAAAGTAATCAAGGTCAATGGCGTCTCTCTAGATGAGATGGTTCGTGGCCGTAAAGAAAAGCCAATTCGATGAGGTCTATTTATGTCAGAAGAAAATGAATCTCCACAAGAAGCTCCTATTGCTGGAATCGGTACTATGGTTTTCGGACGATGGGATGCTACAGACGTAACTTGCTCTGATCCAGGACTTGCTCCATACATCAATCTAACAACTATTGGAACTCCACACAGTGGGGGTAGACATGCTAACTCCTGGTTTGGTAAAGCAAAGTTATCCGTAATTGAGAGATTCATTAACAACCTTATGAGGTCAGGGAAGTTTTCAGGTAAGAAACAACATTGTGCTAAAGCTTTCGAAGATGCTCTACTAGTTATCTCAGAACGTAAAGATGAAAACCCTCTTCAAATATTTATTAATGCAATTATTGAATCTGCGCCTTGTGAAGAAACAACAAGAATCAAGATGGGTGCAGTAAGTGCACCTAAAGCAGTAGATTCATCTCCGAGCCGTCGTTTAGACATGGCTCTAAGGAATCTTGGAATAGGTTGTGCATCTGCTACTGCCAAGAGTAAAAAGACACTAACTGAGGGTATTATCTCAGAACTTTCTAAAGCTGCAAGTGGAGACGTTGGTTCTTTTGCAGTTGGTAAGAGAGAAGAAGTTGAAAGAATCGCTTCCTCTGCTCGATGATAATTTTCGTCCTTCCAAAAGACTTGATAGTAATGCCTGTATCACTACGTGATACAATCGGCTTTATGAACCGAAGTTGGGTCGGGCGACTATCATAAGGTGATTATATGGGTCGTAAAGAAGACAATATACTGCGAGCAACAGAAGTTATGCACGACAGGGAGAAAATAAGGAATCTTGCAATTGCGGCTCACATTGACCATGGGAAGACTACTCTATCGGACAATCTAATTGCCGGTGCAGGTATGATGTCGGAAGATCTTGCTGGGAAATCTCGAGTTCTTGATTTCGATCAACAAGAGGCTGCTCGTGGAATTACTATCAATGCAGCAAGTGCATCAATGGTTCACGATATTGATGGTGTGGATTATTTGATTAATCTAATCGATACACCTGGTCACGTTGATTTTGGTGGTGACGTTACTCGTGCAATGAGAGCTGTTGATGGTTGTATCATATTGGCTTGTGCAGTTGAGGGTACTATGCCTCAGACTGAAACAGTTGTCCGTCAAGCGTTGAAGGAAAAAGTACGTCCTGTTCTATTCATCAATAAAGTTGATCGATTAATTAATGAGTTACAAATCGACGGTCCTGAGATGATGAAAAGGTTCGAAAAAATCATTCTAAGAGTCAATAATTTGATTGAAACGTTCGCACCTGAAGATTTGGCAAAAGAATGGCAAGTTTCTGTTAAAGATGGAACTGTTGCTTTTGGTTCTGCATATTACAACTGGGGTATGTCTATACCTTACATGGCTAAATCTGGATTAAATTTTACTGATATATTCGAACATTGTTATAATGATGAACAAAAAGAATTGGCAAAGAAAGCTCCTGTGCATCGAGTTTTACTTGATATGGCTGTAGCGGAACTTCCCTCTCCATTAATTGCTCAGAAATATCGTATACCTAACATTTGGCAAGGCGACCTAGAATCAGAAGTTGGTAAGGCTATGCTTGAAACTGACGCTAATGGTCCTCTACAATTAATGATTACAAAAATCTGGATGGACCCTCATGCTGGAGAAGTAGCTGTAGGAAGAGTATACTCTGGTTCAATTAAACATGGTGAAACTGTATGGGCAATAGGCGCTGCAAAGGCTGAGCGTGTTCAACAAGTTAGCATGATGGTTGGTGGAGACAGAATCCAAGTTCCTGAAGTATCTGCAGGTAATATTGCTGCATTAACTGGTGTTAAAAGTGCAGCAGCTGGTATAACAATCGCTAGAGATGCTGAAGCAACTCCTTTCGAACCAATCAGGCACTACTCTGAACCTGTAGTTACTGTAGCTGTTGAACCTAAATCAATGAAAGATTTACCTAAATTTATCGATGCACTAAGAGGTCTTGCTAAGGCTGATGCATCTCTACAAGTTACTACTAACCAAGAAACCGGAGAAGCTCTATTAGCTGGTATGGGTGAGTTACATCTTGAAATCACAATCTTCCGTATGCAAGAAGAACAGAATATCAAAGTTAAGGTTAGTGAGCCTATTGTTGTTTACCGAGAATCTATTGAAGGTAACAATTCTGGTCGCCCATTCGAAGGTAAATCACCTAACAGGCACAACAGATTCTATATTGAATGTGAACCATTATCTCAAGAGGTAATCAATGAATTAAGAACTGGTCACTTTGGAGATGGTCCTGTTAGATCTAAGGATGCTAAAGAAACTGGTAATAAATTTGCAGAATTTGGTATGAATAAAGATCTAATGAGGAAGATTTACGCAATCAACGGTACCAATGTATTTGTTAATGATACTAAAGGTATTCAAAACCTTCACGAAACAAGAGAACTGATGATTGAAGGTTTCAATGATGTATGTAAGAAAGGTCCTACGGCAGAAGAACCTCTAATGGGTGTATTAGTTCGTCTAGTTGATGCTAAACTTCACGAAGATGCAATTCATCGAGGTCCAGCTCAAACTATCCCTGCAGTTCGTAATGCAATTAAGGGTGCAGTTCTTAGAGCAGGTTCTGTGATTTTCGAACCTATTCAGAATATCCGTATTGATGCTCCTCAAGATGTCATTGGTGGAGTTACACGTGAATTAACCACTCGTCGAGGAATAATCGAAGACATGCCAGTTGATGGCGGTACAGCTAGTGTAGTTGGTAAAATGCCAGTTGCAGAATCTTTTGGTTTCTCAAATGATATTCGAGCAGCTAGCCAAGGTCGAGCAGTTTGGAATACTGAAAATGCAGGTTTCGTTCAACTACCTGCTTTTCTCTTCGACAAAGTAACTGGTGAAATCAGACAACGTAAGGGTTTGAAGGAAGAAGTACCTGGTGAAGATAATTACCAAGCTTGAATTAAATTAGTTTAAACTAATATTTTTCTTTCTATATACTATCCCTAATAGAGCGGGAGCTAGTACCATGCTTGCTATTAATGATAATCCGATCATTATTGCACAGAATAAACCGAAAGTTGCAAAGAATCCCATACTTGATTGAGTGATAACTAGGAATCCACCAATATCTGATAATGCAGATCCAAATAGTGCTAGTCCTGAAGCACCTCCAACAATTTCAATAGCTTTCAAATTATCATGGCCATTTTCTTGTTCTTCTCTAAATCTTTCAACCACGTGTATGACGTAGTCAATACCTACACCCAATGACATTGCAGCAATAGCTACTGTAACCATGTTCAATCCATATCCTGCAACTTCAATCATACCATACAACCATATGATTACCAAAAATATAGGGGTAGTTGTAACAATAGCGATACCAAATCCAGAGATTCCCCATAATATGCTTAAGGTTAATGTTAACAATGCAAAAATCATTGCTGCTTTAGCACTTACTAGAATATACATAATTCCTCCCATAAAGCTCATTGCAGCAATAGTTTTTAGAGAATATGAGGTCTTTTCATTCTTAATCATGTTAATTCTTTGATTCAGAGTATCTTCGTCTCTAAAACCCCACCATAATGTGATTGTACAGAATACTATACCTAGAAGGAGTGTAGATTGCATTTCATTTTGCATTGAGTCTGCTGCAACAAATCTAATCACAGGATCTCCAGTTGGTATGGCCCATGTTATAGGGTATTCTTCTGAAGCAAATGCAGTATCAATATCTCCTCTCTTAACTAAATTTGAAGAAGATAAGTTTTGGAATGGTGCTAAGTCATCTACTAGTTGTTCTAATGCTGGACCTACCTTGGCAAATTGTTCAGCATTGGATAAACCAAATCTCATAGTCATTCTCACGTATTTAGGAGTTTTTCCTGAAACATCCAACCATGGTTTATCATAGTCTAAGTCTGTTTCAGATTGTATATATTCCGACGTTATTGAAGGTGGTAATGCAGGATATCCTCCACTTGCAGGTACTCCTCTTGTTAATATGAAACCATAAAGGAATACTAGACATTCTCTATCTTCGAGTATTGGTATTTCCCTCATCCCTACTCCAGGATATAGTAGACTCATTGTTTCACAATCTAATCCCCCACCAATTTCTCCTGAGTCCCAACCTGCTTCTTCGAATGGTGTAATATTTTCATACATTGATGCTTGTATGAACATTAGAATCTCATCTAAAGCAATTAATTCTACTTCTCCTGAAGGTGTTCTTGAAATCTGATCAGGATCTATTTCAGGATTATGTGAATTCATATTTTCTCTAGTTAATCCAATTGCTTCGATAACCTTTGGATTGGCTATATCTCCTTCTACAAGTATGTAACCAGGTTCTCCATCTGTAAATCTTTCATTCACTAAGTAAACTCCCTGTGCGAAGTCTGATTCTTCATCTAAGAAATCATCTATTTGGAAATCACCCTCTAATGAGAACATTAACGGGATTGCTCCTAGAGTTATTATCATAGCAATAATTCCTACTGTAACACCCTTTTTCGTAGATTCAGATGTTATTTTGACTAACCACTCTTTCGGGATAAGGTGTAATTTTTCCTTTTTCTCTTGCTTTAATTTCCCATTTCTTTCTAGCCATAAATCAGCATCTAATCTTACTAATGGAACCCAAAGTCCTGTCAGTAAGAAAGCAGCAGCAACTCCTAAACCAGCCTCTATACCAAATGATCTCAATGCAGCAATATCTGATGTTAGATTTGCAAGGAATGCAACTATTGTTGTTGTTGATGTAAGTAAAATAGCTCTTCCTACGCGTGATATTGATTCTTCTGCAGAATCATTGATTGACTTGCCTTTTTTCCTTTCTTCTTTGTAACGATGTAATGCATGTAGGCTATCGTCAATACCTAAAGCTAGGATTAAAATTGGTAATAGATTTGAAAATTGAGATCTAAATATAATTTCAAAGGCATATTTCTCACCAAAAATAATTCCCCAGCCAATCAATCCTTGCATCCATAATAGGGAGAGGACTAGTCCTACACCAACTATCAGAACATCAGATATTCTGCGTAGACTTAGCCATAATAAAACAATGACGACAATGGCCATTAATACAATTAGATATGCGCTAGAAAGTAATTCTCTATTTATTTCTACATTAGGTCCTTCACCAAGAAGTATAGTTACAACCAAATTATCTTGTTCGCGCAAATCTTCTTCAATAGATAAATACAACCATTCTACTGAACAGAGAGGTAGATTATTTTCTTCCTTTTCTTTACATTCATCTATAGAATATCTTATTGGATTAGTGGATAACTCTACACCATCGAGATCATATCCCCATTCTGCACTTGCATTAATCCAAGTAAAAGTCCAGCCCTCATTTTGCATTCTTTCTCTGTCTAGATTCAGTATTAACCAAGCAGATGAAGCCGACCATCTTCCATAGCCCCATGAATCAGTATTTATCTTTCCACTTTCATTTAAGACGCCTCCAATAGGACCGATAAGTGAACTACTATTATCCTGAATAAATGATCTATCAATTGAAAGGAATCTAAGAAATGCTCCTTTGCTATTATTTGCCATTCTATGAGCTGCTAGGTCAATGTGTTCTTGAGTTATATTAACATCATCAAACGATAGACATTCTAAATCTCCACAATCGACCCAATTGGTAGGGGCATCTTCCATTCTCAGAGTTTCTGGATTAAATTGTGGTTTGGTTAGAAGCGACTGATTTGCCATAAACACTCTGAACTCTGTTGCTAAATCTAGAACTCCCATGATAGGCTGTCCTGAAATTTCTGAAGCAAAAGAGAGATAATACTCTGAAATTTCATGATTTTCTAGAAATGTTGCTTTTTCATCAATTTCTCTTAATACAGATAGATTTAGTATTCCACCCAAAGGCTCAATTTGTCCAGAATTAATGCCTGAAAAATCATCTACTTGGTCTATCTCAGAAGGAGTATCGCCAAAATGTTGGGAATCTCTGACAAACAGTCCGAATCCCCAAATATTTCCTGCTCCTGAGAACTCTTCTCTCATTACTTCCGCCGCTTCTAATTCTGGTGATTCTAAATTATATGATTCGACATCTATTGGTGTCAAAGTAGCAGCGAAACCTGGAATCATCAATAATGATAAAATGAATACCGCTACATGGACATTCTTTCTTTGAGGAATTAGAAAATTAGCGACTTTCTTGAAGTCCCTCATATCTTTATGCAGTAATTTCTCATATATCATTGATTGTAATCAATCATAAGCCTAATTCTTTCAATTTTTCTAGTACTGCTATTTGTTTTTTATTCAATTTTTCTGGTTCTAAGATAGAGAATTCAATGTCTAATGGCCCCCCATCATGACCGTGCCCATTCAATCTCCTTCTGTCCCCAATTTTACTTCTTGGAGGGACCTCAATTTGTATTCTTTTATTATTAGGCGTTTTAATTTGTATTTTCCCACCTAGTATAATCGTCGTATAACTTATTGGGACATCCTGTATTAATCTACCATTTTCCCATCTTCTTCCTTCTTCGGCATCAAGTCTAATATTTATTATCAAATCACCAGGTTCACCATTCGGATGTTCATTACCCATCTTGTTTAGCCTCAATTGTTGTCCATGAATTGCTCCTGGCGGGACTTTAACTGTGATTGTTGATTCTCTGGTGCTAACTCCTGATGCATTGCATTCTAAGCAGTTTTTTGTTGTTCCAAATGTACTCCCATTACATTTTTTACAGACTTTTAACCTTCTATGATTGAATTGAATTTCTGTTCCTCCCACTGCATCTTCTAGTGTGATATCCAATCCTGATTCTATATCACTACCTTTTTGTGGTTCATTAGTAGTTTGTCTTGGTGCTCTTTTTTCACGCGGATTACTATTTTGTTGTTGATTTCTTCCACCCATAAATTGTGAAAAAATGTCTCCAATGTCAGGTCCTCTAGGAAACCCTCCTCCACTAAAATTAGAGAATGGATTTCCATTCCCAAACATATCTTGTGCTCGTCCTTGGTTATCAAATTCTTTCCTTGCTTCTGTAGTTCCGATTATGTCATAAGCAGCCTGTATTGATTTGAATTTCTCTTCTGCCGCCGCATCTCCAGGATTACGATCTGGATGATATTGTCTAGCTAATTTTCTATATACACGTTTGATTTCAGCATTAGTCGCATCTTTTGGAACACCCAAAACCGTATACGGGTTATCTGTCATCACTACTACTAGACAGTCATCTAACTTCAACCCTATCGATTTCTAAATCTCTACATCGATGCTCTGAATACCTATTGTTGCTTAGGACTAGTATGGCTATTGGTTGGGCTTGCTTTCGTAACTATGTTGAACATGCTGAAGAAATAGGTGGAGATATTACTGATTATCCTCGCTTTTTTATTATGCCTAATTCATCTCATATACATTCAGATAGTGAAGGTAATAATTTAATTAAATTAATGAATGATGATGAGCATGTAGATCATGAAGTTGAGCTTGTAATTAAATTAGGTGATGATTTATTGCCTAAATCTATGTGTGTTGGTTGCGATTCAACTAATCGTACTAGACAGGGAATTGCTAAAGAAAAAGGATGGCCATGGACTGAAGGTAAATCTTTTCGAGGTTCTGCCGTTTTGGGTACATGGACTGATTGGGACCCTAATATAGTAGAGATTTGTTTATCTGTTAATGGTGAAGTTAGACAACTGGCAAAAACTAACCTTATGGTTCATGATATTAATTCCTTGTTAAATCATCTTAATGAGTGGTATGATTTATCGCCCGGTGACTACATTTGGACTGGAACTCCAAAAGGAGTTGGTAGAATGTTTGTAGGTGATGAAGTGAATGCATGGATGAAAAATTCAGACGGTAATATCGTAAGTAAGCTTAATGCTAATTGCATTAATTAATTCTTGTTAACTGCATGTCTGTTAATTGCCTTAAAATTTCTAATGCAGGGGATTGTTCAAGACCATTTAGAATTTGATGCGCCTCTGAATGATATTTCATTGCTCTTTCCATTGCATAATCAATAGATCCATTACTTCTTAATTCATCAACTGCTGCTTTAAGATCAATATCTGAACATTCACCTTTTCCATAGACCTTTGAGAACGCAGGTAGTTTGCTATCGCTATCTAGAGCATGAATAGCAATCAAGGTCTTCTTTCCTTGAACTACATCTGATCCTGCAGGCTTACCTAATGTTTCAGTATCTCCTGTAATATCTATTAAATCGTCCATTAATTGGAAACATAATCCTAATTTAAGTCCCCATTCTGCCATATTTTTGACAGTTTTTGCATCGGCACCGGCTAGTTTAGCTCCAGTTTCCGCACAAGTTTCGAACATTGCGCTAGTTTTCCCTGCAATCATTGCAATATATTCTTCTTCACTAACATAGTCTCTTTGTTCAAAGTCAAAGTCTTCTTGTTGACCTTCTGCTACTCTTCTTACCATCTCGCCTATTGACTGAACTAAGAATTTTAGATTTACAGGGCTAATCTCATCTGAATCAGCAAGAATTTCAAATCCTACAGCTAACATAGCATCTCCAGCATTTATTGCAGTTGCATCATCATATTCGATATGTACAGCATTCAAGCCTCTTCTTATTGGATCTTGATCCATTATATCATCATGAACTAAAGTAAAATTATGGATTATTTCGATACTTGAACCAAGTGTGTAGTGGCCATTGTGTGCCACTCCAGTCGCCTCACCAACTAGTCTTGGCAAGATAGCCCTGTATCTTTTTCCTCCACCAGTGAATAGATGAGTCATAGCACCATGTAATCGGTTCTGTTTAATCTTCTTCATTGAATTCATAATTTCTTTTTCAACAATATCTTTGTGTTTCCCAAGTGCTATTTTTAGCTCTTGGCCCGATGGAGGTGCACCCATTAGCGATAATCTCCCACAATCAATTATTTTATCATTATTGGAATTAACCAATGAATCCATGTCTGGGTAGTGGGGTTCTATGAAATTTTGCCAAATCATTCTAAACCATGGTGCGACAATCATATCCTTCCATTCATTCTTTCCTTCAATCATTTCCAGTATTTGTTCATGATTAAGCCATCTCGTTTCTTTAATTTCATTTTTATTAATTGATAATTCTACATTTGCTCTGACTATTATGACATGATCGATTTCATGTTCAATCCATTCGTCATCCCATCTGCAACTATATTCAAATCTTCCAATATGATTGTATTCCCATGTTTCTGAAATTTCCATTGGGATTCCTAATTCTTGAAACATTTTTCTTTTACTAGCATGGATAACCCCTTCTTTAGAGTCACTATTTTCAAATTCTATATCTAGAGGATGACTGCAACAACTGTTTGCCCAAATGCCTGGGAATGTAATTTTCTCGACAGCTCTTTGTTGCATAAGAAGTCTATCTTTTGAATCAAAAATAAGGACACTAAAAGCACGATGCCTAATTCCATCTCCCCTGTGACAATCTATTTTACTAGCCGACCCTATAGCATTATCTTGTTCATCTACAACTAAGCACATTTCTTTCATCATTTCTAATTGTGATGAATCTAACTTACTTAGACTGCTATTTTGATACTCTTCTGCCATGTCTCTCATATCTCCGAGGTTGGCCACATATAATAGATGAATCATTAAATTACTTTAGTTCCAATGGTTTTACCAGTCTGTATCAGTTCCTGAATTCTCTCTGGTTTTCTTCCATCCAACATCCAAACATTTTCTACCTTCAAACATATCTTACTAGCACTTTCTGCTTTCAAGAAAATCCCACCTGTAACATCTTGAGATTTTTCATGTACTCCAGTGATTTTTTGACTTTTAGACCAAACTGGTATTAGTTCCGAACCTTCAATATTTGGAGGTTTAGTCATTAGTCCTTCAGTATCTCCTAAAAGAAATATACAATGGCTAATATCCGATATTTCATTACATAATCTAACCATTAAGTCATCTCCTGATAATATACCAAACTCTCTTTCATCCGAAACGTCTACAACATCTCCGAAGGTAACCTGAATAGTTCCTGAATCATTTTTTTCAAATCTACTAATATCTCCATGGAAGTTTGAACCTAATCCACTCGCCCATACAGAGGGAGGGTGTGATTCTCCTACGATACCATATTTTTCTAAATGATCTAATACATATTGATTTAATTCCATCATGTCATTTCTTACTTTCACTACTGCATCTCTCTGTTGCTCAATTATTTCAGTATCATGTCCTGTTGCTAATCCCCATTTTTTAGCTTCTAGATGGCCAAAAGAACCTGCTCCATGGACTAATATTACCGAGTTTCCATCTTCTAGAATATCTGATAAGACTTTACAGACTGCTTTGAGTTCATTTTCTCGAATTGTTTTCAATTGAGTTTTATCGGTAATTAACCCTCCACCTAACTTTATGACGATTTTAGAATTAGTCATGATAGAGCCCCATATGCCTCGAATCGTCATCGGCATATTGCTGTATTCATATCTGAGTCTGCTGAGATACTAAACGATGGGTTCATTTCAGAGTGTATATTCCAAAAGAATATGACGGAACATTCAGAGATTGAGAAATTTCAGCGTTGGCTTCAATCACAATTAGACGATGTTCAATCCATTGAGGATGTAGATGAAAGAGAAAGACGGCAAATCCAACTGGAATCTGCAATACAAGAAACCATTACTTTCAGAGATATTATGTCATTAGTCAAAGATATAGCCCCTCCTTTTGTAGAAAGAGAATCTCCTGTTAGAGTACTTTCAGATGAAGAAGTGGTTAAGAGTTCTTCAGATTCTATCTGCTCGTCATGTGAAAAACCTATAGCTTCTGATATAGATTTCTGCACCAATTGTGGTGAGTTTCTCTAATCATTCTTCTTCATCGACGGGCCATCGTGCTCTTGCAACTTCATATTCTGGGTTATCGTTTGCGATTACACTCAAGTATTGTCCATCAACTGATTCTACTAGGTAAACAGTAACTCCTGCGTGCCAGATAGTTTCTCCATCAGCAACCATTCTTGCAGTATCTACTTCTAATAGTGTAGGTAGATTATAGTGAACCTTTCCTGCTTCAGCAGCAGATCTAATGCTGGCTGATAAATGTACATGTGCTCTTCCACTAGGTGTAATTCCAACTTCTAGTAAATTCTCTGTTTCATCAGGATTACATGGATAGAAAAGTGACGGAGGAATATTATCTGTAGGTAAATCTAATTCTATCTCTAGAGTATGACCATATGTTGCTCTAATCATATTACCTCTGACTTCATATCGCCCTTTACCGTCAGTTTCTGAAACAGCCCTAAAGTGATGAGGCCTTAGCCAATGATATCTTCTTTCATCTTGTTTCTGAAATCGACTGATTATATCTTTTACGTCAACCCATCCATTGATATCCATCTCTAGATCGAATTTCTCTGGCGCATGCCTCAAAATCAATGCTAATCTTCTAGCAAGGCTATCTCTTTCTCTTGATCTTAGTATAAATTTACCTTCATCATTACATGCTGGACATAAGTCGTCGTCGGAGTAATATCCGTGTTTCGTGCACTCTCTAATCATATTATCAGACACTTCGAGTTTAATTTCGTTCAAGAACCTCACGGTTGATATAGTCTCATATTATAATCAATTATTTGCCAATTATTATGTCACATGGCGTGTCCCGATAGATATGAAGGCAGTAATTGTTGATTGGCTTAGGTCTCCTTTCCACAGAGCACATAAGGGTGAGTTAGCAAATGTTCGTCCTGATGAATTAGCAGGGCAAGTGATTAGAGAATTAATGAAAAGGAATAGTATTTCAGGTTCAATGATTGATGATTTAATCGTTGGTTGTGCATATCCTGAAGGTGAGCAAGGTTACAATCTTGGGCGCTTATTGGCATTTCTTGGAGACTTGCCCGATACTGTACCTGGAACTACAATAAACAGACTTTGTGGTTCATCTATGCAAGCAATTCTTTCCGCAGCCGCACACATAGAAGTTGGATGGGGCGACTGTATCTTAGTTGGTGGTGTTGAATCTATGAGTCGTGTCCAAAGAAGAGGTTTCAACTGGAGCCCTTCTCCAGAATTAGAAGCTAAGTTTCCTGATGCGTACATGGGTATGGGAATAACAGCAGAGAATGTTGCTAAAGCATGGCAACAAACACGTATTGAACATGAAGATTTTGCTCTTACCTCTCACCAAAAAGCAGCATCGGCTCAATCGAATGGATTACTAACGGATGAAATCGTAAGTATACAAACAGATGATGGTATCATTAGCCAAGATGGATGTATTCGTGGTAATACTACTATGGAATCAATGGCTCGATTAAAGCCTGCATTTGGAGCTAATGGAATAGTCACAGCAGCAACTTCCTCTCCTCTAACTGATGGTGCTGTATTCATGATAGTCTGCAGTGAAGAATTTGCGGAGGCAAATAATTTGAATCCAATTGCTAGAATTGTTGCTGGTGCTGTAACTGGTTGTGCACCTGATGTAATGGGCATAGGACCGATAGAAGCAACAAAGAAAGTTCTTGAAAGAGCAAATTGGGATATTAAAGACGTCGATCTCTTTGAATTAAATGAAGCTTTTTCTAGTCAAAGTTTAGCGGTTATGAAAGATCTAGGGATTAGTCCAGAACTAGTTAATTTACACGGTGGTGCATTAGCAATTGGTCACCCACTAGGTGCTTCAGGTGCACGGATTACAGGTAAGGCCGCAAGTTTACTTCAATCAACGAATTCAAGCCGTTCTGTAGCAACTATGTGTATTGGTGGTGGCATGGGTATCGCTATAGCATTAGAAAAAATCTGATATAGTCATTTAGGCAAGATTATGTCTTACTGATTACTCCGTACTATATGAAAGTCCGTACATCTGCTGTACTTTCAGTTTTGTTGATGCTTCTATCAACAGTCCCTATGGTAGATGCGAGTGACTATGATTCAGATGGTACTCCAGATAGTTCTGATACAGATGATGATAATGATGGAGTTTTAGACTCATTAGATTCTTGTTCTCAAGGCACTACTGGTTGGACATCCACCAACATCACAGATAGGGATGGCGATGGGTGTAAAGATATGAATTCATTAGTATATTTTGAAGATACTGAAGATTGGAGTTATCAAAATTTTTCTTTTACTATTCTTCCTGGACAAGAATTTGAAATTTGGCATATTTGCTCAAGTAAATGTATGTATGAAACTACGATTACAATGACAAAACCTGATTCGACTCAAGTATTCTGGGGGCATCACGAGGTTTGGAGGGATACACGATATGTTTGGGAGTCTAGTTTTATGGATCATATTAATTCTCGAGGCCATCTTTCACAATTTGAAGGTATTACTGCAATGGGTGTCGCATATGGAGACCAATATAATATTGGCAATTGGTCAGATCCTGGGACATATTGGTTAAATTTGACTGATCTAAACCAAAATTTTAGAGAATCTAGTCTTGATTATGATGGAATTAATACGGATAGTGGTGGAGTCTCTATCTATGCCTATCTAGTAGGGGATGATGATGCTGAAGATTTAGATGATGATGGGGATACTAAATTAGATTATTTAGATGCCTGTATGATAGGGGAAATGAATTGGACTTCGAATTTTACAACAGATATAGATGATGATGGATGTAGAGATGGTACAGAAGATGATGATGACGATAATGATGGATCGAAGAATGTATTCGATGAATGTACTAATAGAGTTCCAACTATTACCGAGAGTCCTGGATCTGTAATCTATGATTTATCCTCCAACCTTTCAGACAGTCTAGGGAATGCGGGTGATGCAATATTTTATGATTTCACAGGAGTAAATGTAAGTTATTATGAACTCGACCCACACGGTGGAGGAGGATATGGTCCAATATTTGAAGAAAACCAAACATTTGGGGGCGATTGGGATATCACGCCCAACTTTACAGTAATTGAAAACGAACCCGCCATACAATTCGAAGGTTTCAATGGTCTTGAATTACCGCTTGGGGCTAACTCAGGTATAGATGTCTCTGATTCTGTAAGGTATAACTTTCAATTCTACTTAAATGACACTTACTTCAATAATACTCACCCTACTGCGAATATATCATCGTCTAATTTCGAAGGATTAGTTGGGGTAGGGATGAGGACTTTAATCTCCAATCATGCTGGTGATTTAGATCAAAGAGGACTTGGTTTCAGTATGCGGATAGTTCCTCAGCCAAAACCCCAATATGGGGGTTTTAGTGTTAGCGACTTGGCAACTTGGAACGATATTTATCCGAATGATGCTACCTTCAGATTAGAACTCATCA
>Ga0308019_10000087_pt1 | contig 54197 bp, 48 predicted proteins | sample Neamet284_FD_203135 | JGI IMG/M metagenome (GOLD analysis project Ga0308019, IMG submission 203135) | Marine microbial communities from water near the shore, Antarctic Ocean - #284 | ecosystem: Environmental > Aquatic > Marine > Unclassified | place: Southern Ocean | collected 2014-10-01
CGATTGATCAAAAATCACTGGGTTAATCATCACCCGCTTAAACCCCTCGCACCCTTTATCACCATTTTCACCTTCAGAAAAAGGAGAGCCGTCAACAAGAAACATCCTGATAGACTCACCTACTTGGGGGGAGGCAAGCCCCACTCCCTCAGCGTTATACATGGTCTCCCACATATCTTCAATCAACTTCGAAAGCCCAGAATGCCCTTCATTTATTTCTTCCGCCTCAGCTTTTAACACAGGATCTCCAAAAGCGACTATAGGTTTTATCATTTTACAAAATTAAGAATGTTACTTTTGTAAAATGGCAATTTTAGATTCTATTCCTGAAGCAATTGAGGTAATTCGTTCAGGTGGTGTTATAATAGTGGTAGATGATGAGGATAGAGAGAATGAAGGAGACTTTGTTACTGCCTCAAGAAGTGTTACCCCAGAAATAATTAATTTTATGGCAACGCATGGTCGCGGGCTTATTTGCGCACCCCTCATCGAGAGTAGATGCGACGCTTTAGGTTTAGGGCTTATGGTCCAAACAAATAACGCCGCTTACGAAACACCGTTCACTGTATCTGTTGACCTATTAGGGAACGGATGTACAACTGGGATTTCAGCTAGCGACCGTTCTAAAACCGTGCAAGCACTAATAGATCCAGACACTGACCCGAATACATTAGGTAAACCTGGCCATATTTTTCCATTACGCGCAAAAGCGGGAGGTGTGCTCCGAAGAAACGGCCACACAGAAGCAGCCATAGACTTTGCTAGACTCGCTGGTTTTGAACCTGCAGGTGTCATTGTAGAAATCTTAAATGAAGATGGAACAATGGCTCGACTTCCTGAGTTAAAGAAGCTCGCCATTAAACACGATATGAAACTCGTCTCAATTGCTGACCTTATTGCATACAGGCTAGAACACGAGACACTCATAGAAAGAACGGTAGAAGTAAAGCTCAACACAGAGTACGGTTCATTTACTGCAATATCATATCGTCAAATGACAAATGATGTTGAGCATCTCGCCTTGGTTAAAGGGAAATGGGAACCCGGCGCCGCCGTTCCCGTTCGAGTGCATGCATCAAGTATGATAGGAGATGTCTTCCAGGTATCAGACCTAGGCAAAGGGCCCCAATTGCAGGCGGCGATGTCTAAAATTGAAAAGCTCGAATATGGTGCAATCGTCTTTATAAACAAATTGCACCAAGGTGGTGGGTTTACTGCAGAATTAAAAGCCTACGCGGAATACAACAAGAAACAAAAAAAATCTGGCGTGTTTCACCCATTTGACTCTAAGGATTATGGTATCGGAGCACAAATTGTTAGAGACCTGGGTATTGATAAAATAAACCTTCTTTCAGATAGCCCTAAGAAAACTGGATCTATTGGATATGGCTTAGAGATCGTAGACCACACTCCTCTCACAAAGTAGATTTACCTTTAATCGACGCTTTCTTTAAATAGAAAAAGCCCACTATAAGTGAGCTTTTTCTATACCAATAAATAAAAAGTATTTTCTACTTTTTGAACTTCTCGTACTTCTGACGGAATTTATCAATACGTCCAGCAGTATCAACGAACTGAGCCTTACCAGTATAAAACGGGTGAGACTTTGAACTTACTTCTACTTTTATTAATGGATACTCATTACCATCTTCCCAGGTAATGGTTTCTTTAGTCATTGTTGTTGAGCGGCTTAAAAAAGCGAACTCGTTGCTCATGTCTTTAAATACGACAGTGCGGTAATTTTCAGGGTGGATTCCTTTTTTCATCTCTCAGAATTGGACGGCAAAGATAGTAAAAGAAATCGCAAAAAGCCATACCATAAACACAAAGAAAATATAAAAGTAAAAAAAACACGCAATCCCACACCCCGATTATGGAGTATCTGAGTTTCGAATAGATGTGTTAGGCATTTTAGTGGGCTGAGCCATTGCTTTAAACCTCAAGTGATCATTTGATTAAGCTGACCCCGTATTAAAAAATAAGTGTGAGATATACTTTGTCAAAAAAAATCGGCTTTAAACATAACATCTTATCTAATTGAAGATAATTTTCCATAATCTCAAGAGTTTTATATGTTAGTAATGTTTCATAAACAGCTTAAAATAGTGAGTAACTGAAACGAACTTCGCAAGAATATAAGGCTAACTATAATATGGAAACTGTTCAAACCGATTGGAAATCAGCACTAAAAGGATATGAAGACTATCTAGCTCTAGAAAGAGGGCTGAGTGAAAATTCTATCTTGGCCTATATGAGGGACATACGTCAGTTTGCAACACTGATTGAGACCAGCGAAGGTCTTACAAACCCAGCCCTAATTCATATTACGCATGTTGAGGGTTATCTGTCTTATTTATTCGACAAGGGTTTGGCTAAAAACAGCCAAGCCAGAAAATTAAGTGGTGTCCGAAGTTTTTGCAAATTCTTACGAATAGAGGGGATCATGGATATTAACCCGATTGAATTAATCGAGGGTCCGAGACCAGAGAGAAAACTTCCTGATGTATTGACTGTGGAGGAAATTGGAAGTCTCATCTCGTCAATAGACATGAGCCGAAAAGAGGGAGTTAGAAATAGAGCAATGCTAGAAGTATTGTACAGCTGTGGACTTAGAGTCAGTGAATTAACCTCTCTTAAAATATCCCGAGTGGATTTAATCGATGGATTAATCAGAGTGGTGGGTAAAGGGAATAAAGAAAGGATTGTCCCCATAGGAAACCAAGCTTGTGATGCAATTGATGATTACCTCTCTCATTACAGAGCTGAAATCAAACCATCTCACGGATATGAAGACTTTTTGTTTATGGGGAAAAAAGGCGTGGAATTAACACGTCAAATGGTCTTTACGCTCATTAAACGAAGTGCTGTCACTGCTGGGATTAGGAAAAAAGTAAGCCCACACACTTTTCGACACAGTTTTGCAACCCATCTTATTGAAGCTGGTGCAGACTTAAGGGCTGTACAAGAAATGCTTGGACATGCTCAAATAACCACTACGGAAATATACACTCACTTAGACAAGAGATACTTAGAAGAGCAGGTCACCATGTACCATCCTCGATCGCTTGCTAATGCTGAACAGTGAATACTGAAGCGTGAATATCTAAGCCTATAGCTATCCTCTTACAAGCTTGCGATATTTAATCCTTTTGGGACCACTGTCTCCAAGTCTTTTCTTCTTGTTTTCTTCATAGTCAGAATAAAGACCTTCGAACCAAACGACGTTAGAATCTCCTTCAAATGCAAGGATGTGAGTGCAAATACGATCTAAAAAGTAACGATCGTGAGAGATGACAACTGCACAGCCAGCAAACGCAAGGATTCCTTCTTCTAATGCTCGTAAAGTATTAACGTCTATATCGTTAGTAGGCTCGTCTAGAAGCAATACATTGGCTTCTGTTTTGAGCGTCATCGCTAAGTGAAGACGGTTTCTCTCACCACCAGAAAGGACTTTACATTTCTTTTGTTGGTCCGGCCCGTTGAAGTTGAATCGGCTTACATAAGCACGAGAGTTGATTAATTCTCCCCCGATTTCAATGTGTTCATTCTTGCCTGACACAACTTCCCAAACTGTAGCCTCAGGATCGATGTCTTTGTGGGCTTGGTCAACATAACCGAGCTCGACAGTATCACCTAAAGAAAGCTCACCCTTATCCGGCGTCACCTCTCCCATAATCATCTTAAACAAAGTGGTTTTACCGGCTCCGTTAGGACCTACAATCCCCACAATCCCAGCAGGTGGGAGCTCGAAAGTCAACCCATCAATGAGAAGTTTATCTCCATATGATTTCTGAAGGTTTTTCACTTCAAGAACTTTGTTCCCGAGACGCGGCCCGTTAGGGATAGGAATCTGTAGACGTGTGTTCTTTTCCTTAGTCCCGTCAGAGAGCATGATTTCGTAATTCGAAATACGCGCTTTGTTTTTCACACGACGGCCTTTGGGACTTGTTCTAATCCACTCAAGTTCTTTATCTAATTCCCTTTTCCGCTTACTTTCATGCTTTTCTTCTAAGGCCAAACGCTTGGTTTTTTGTTCTAACCAGTTTTGGTAATTCCCCTCATAAGGAATGCCCTCTCCCCGATCTAATTCAAGAATCCAACCAGCGACATTGTCTAAGAAATACCTATCGTGTGTAACGCAAAGAACCGTTCCTTGATACTGCTCCAAATGTTGCTCAAGCCAGTCTATGGACTCCGCATCTAAGTGGTTAGTCGGCTCATCGAGAAGCAGCACGTCTGGCTGTTTGAGAAGTAGTCTGCAAAGAGCAACTCTTCTTCGCTCACCACCAGAAAGCTCAGAAATCTTCTGAGTGTCTGGAGGACAACGTAGTGCGTCCATTGCAATACTTAATTTTGTATCTAATTCCCAAGCATCAAGGGCATCAATTCTGTCTTGGACTTCAGCCTGACGATTTATTAAGGCCTCCATTTTCTCAGTAGAGTTTAAAATCTCCTCATCCATAAACTTTGCGTTTATTTCCTCAAACTCTGCAAGTGTATCAACAATCTCTTGTGTGCCCTCCTCCACAATCTCTCTGACCGTCTTCGATTCATCTAGATCTGGTTCCTGAGGCAAATATCCTACGGTGTAACCTGGAGCCCAAACTATATCACCTCTATACGACTCATCTAATCCCGCAATAATTTTCATCACGGTAGACTTACCTGAGCCATTCACTCCTATAATTCCAATTTTCGCACCGTAGTAAAACGAAAGATAAACGTCTTTTAAAATGTGCTTTCCGGTAGGTGTTTCTTTATTCACCTTTACCATTGAAAATATCACTTTCTTATCGTCGGCCATCTCTTTTAAGTTTGATTGGGGTTATTCTTTTCACAAAGCACAAAGGTACCTAACAACCCCTCATGCTATCCCTTTTTAAAACTGCTTATTACAAGCATAAGAATAATCGATTGCAATAAAATAAGAAAGTAATGAAGTATGGTTATCTGCTCCATTGGGTCTGCTATTTCTAAGCCCATATCAAGCACCTTATAAAACAAAAATGAAGCACCCAGGCCCACTAAATATCCAACCTGCTTATTGACATCAATCTTACTTAACAACTCCTTTCTATTCGACACAAGAGTTTCTGCTCTAACTAAATATCCACCAAAAATGAAGGTTAATTGATACCCACAGTAAATCAACAAGGCTGAAGTAAGACTGAATTGTAAAACTAAGAATGATAAAATGGTAATTAGCATTACAGATTCAACAAGCATAGAGATCCTATAAAAGCTCTTAATATTCAAGAGTTCCTCATAGAATTTTGCAATTACAATCATCCCTACAGCTAATACCATACCTCCAACAGAATAAATCTCAGGATCTAATGGCTCGTATATTTTAAAGAGAATACCAACTGACAGTCCTGTAAATGAAGAATTCAGCAGTTTATAAATCAGGAAATTCTTTTCAACTAATTGCATTGATCATCTATTTTTCAGGAAGGTCGTAAGCACAAAGGTACTCTTGAAGGGACTTCCTTGATTACCTTCGACGTATGGCAATAAATTCAGATTTAGAGCGCAACAAAAACGAGGACAGCATGAGACTTCTTGTTGCTGGTTTAGATAGAAAACTAGACCAAATCAAGAAAGGAGGAGGAGCTAAACGGATTGAAAAAGAACACGCTAAAGGCAAATTAACGGCAAGAGAAAGACTTGCTAAATTGTTTGACAACAATTGCGAACGATTTGAAATAGGAGCTCTAGTTGGAGATGGTATGTATGAGGAGTATGGTGGATGTCCTTCTGGCGGAGTGGTTGTTGAGGTTGGGAGAATACATGGCAAACAATGTATCGCAGTAGCGAATGATGCTACAGTAAAAGCTGGTGCGTGGTTTCCGATTACAGCTAAAAAAAATCTCCGCGCTCAAGAAATAGCCTTAGAAAACAGACTTCCAATAGTATATCTTGTAGATAGCGCTGGGGTTTTCCTCCCTCTCCAAGATGAAATTTTTCCAGACAAGGAGCATTTCGGGAGGATGTTTAGAAATAACGCCAAACTGTCGAGTGCTGGGATACCGCAAATTGCTGCTGTTATGGGGTCATGCGTTGCTGGAGGAGCATACCTTCCAATTATGAGTGACGAATCTCTAATCGTTGAAGGTACAGGGTCGATTTTCCTTGCTGGAAGCTACCTAGTCAGAGCAGCAATAGGTGAAAATATAGACAATGAAACTCTTGGCGGTTCAACAACTCACTGCGAAATAAGTGGCGTAATAGACTACCCCTGCAAGGATGATGATGATGCTATAAAAACAATTCGAGACCTTGCTTCTCATTGGAATCCCACAACGAATGCCGCCAATTTCTCCAGATCAGACTCTAAGAAACCATCAGGCCATTCTATTTCTTCCATATTACCTGAGTCAAGAACTCAACCCTACCCTTCACACGATTTGATAGACGCAATGGTTGATGAAGGCTCGTTTACAGAGTATAAAAAAACATTTGGGAAAACCCTAATCTGTGGGTATGCAAGAGTTGATGGATGGAGTGTGGGGATCGTTTGCAATCAGAGGATGACTGTAAAATCTAAGAAAGAAGGATTACAGTTTGGTGGTGTTATTTATTCTGACAGCGCTGACAAAGCTGCTCGATTTGTGATGACATGCAATCAAAAAAACATTCCACTTCTGTTTCTACAAGATGTAACGGGCTTTATGGTTGGCTCTAGATCTGAACACGGGGGGCTTATTAAAGATGGTGCAAAACTTGTAAATGCTGTTGCGAATAGCGTTGTGCCAAAGTTCACTATCATTATCGGGAACAGCTATGGAGCTGGAAATTATGCGATGTGCGGAAAAGCGTATGACCCTAGATTTATCATCGCTTGGCCCACAGCCAGACTCGCTGTGATGGGAGGAGAACAAGCGGCTAAGGTTCTCCAGCAAATAGAGGTGTCTAGATTGAAAAAAGCAGGAGAGCCTGTAGATGAGGAAAAACAAGCTGAATTGCTCAATACAATAAAAACGCGCTACGCAGAGCAAACAAAACCAGAATATGCTGCTTCTCGACTTTGGGTAGATGCCATCATCGATCCTGAAAAAACCCGAGAATGGGTAAGCATGGGCATCGAAGTTGCCAGTGAATCGCCTGCTGAAAAACCCTTTAGACCTGGCGTTCTTCAGACTTAATACTCCTTTACTCAAGTAGTAATTCTCAATACATATATCGATGTATCAAAACGCACTTATTTTATTTGGCTTTTTAAGCTTGACGCCTGTATTTATTTCTGCTCAAAAAAGTGTGAAAAAAGCAGAAGCAAAAAAAGCAGCAATTGTCGCTTCAAACCCTCAACCTTATATTATTTACAACTCTGAGGGTGAAATGGAATCGTTCAACAGCATTGTTGACGCAGCTCTTGAAGCAGACGTAGTCCTTTTCGGAGAACTCCATGACAATCCAATGATTCATTGGCTTCAGCTTATCTTAACTGAGGAGTTAGACATCGAAGGACAGGACTTGGTTTTAGGAGCTGAGATGTTTGAAACTGATGATCAATTGCCCTTAAATGAATACTTAAGCGGGGTAATAAACTTGAGCAAATTAGAGATAAACACTAGAGTTTGGCCAAATTTCACAACAGATTACCTCCCCCTAGTTGATTATGCAAAGGACAATGATCACAAATTTATCGCTACAAATGTCCCCCGCAGGTATGCCTCGTTTGTCTATTATAATGGACTGGATACTTTAGAATATTTATCCGCTGAGGCAAAAAGCTATCTTCCTCCCCTTCCAATTGCATATGATGGGACTTTGGGGTGTTATCTTGAAATGCTTGAAATGTCAGGTGGTCATGGTGGCGACAACCTTCCCAAATCACAGGCGATTAAAGACGCTTGTATGGCACATAACATATTGATAAACCTTCCTTCAGATGGAGTTTTTCTCCACTACAACGGTGCCTTTCATTCTCAGAATAAGGAAGGTATTGCATGGTACTTACTCCATGAGAGTCCAGATTTAAACATCGTGACCATTGATGCTACTGAGCAAGAATTTATTGGAGAATTAGAGCAAGAACGAATGGGTGTTGCTGATTTCATTATTGTCACTCCGTTAAGCCTCACTAAAACGCATTGAGGAATCTCACAAACTCATTGCTTTAGTTCATTATTGATTGCGCTCTAAATGCTCCAGCTTTTTCAACATGGGTTCATATAAACTGTGACAATCTGACTTTTCTTTGCTATTTAAAGCAGATCTTAAACTGAAAATTGAGTCTAACAAAGCCTGCTCATTTTCAATAACATCACACTGTTCAACAATTGTTAGACCTTCCATTGCCGCTCTAAAATCACCTGTAGTAGAGCATCTAACAATTAAATCAATTGAGTTGGTAGGAATAAAGCCTGAACTCCAAAGAAAGGACAGAACATCCGCATACACATGTTCTTTACCTTCCCTTTGTAAAAATTCAAGAAAAATATCTTCCGCGGCACTCAGTTTAATAGAAGATAAAATTGTGCGCATTCTAGTTTTCAATGCATCTTCCTCGCGAGAACTAAATGCTTCTAACAATGGTTCAACCCATTTAATCGTGCCATTTTTCTCTGCCCTATCAAGAGCCTCAGATACTTTTTTATTGTCCTTTGAGTCTAGATTTTTCATTTTGCAAAGGTATCAATGAATTCTCTCAACATCATAGCTGTTGCACCCCAAACAAGGTGTTTTCCAAATTTTATTCCTGGAACGACAGATCCATTCACGCTGTAATCACCCCAATTGCTCTCAATATTTAAATCTGAAACCAGGAAAAACAACAATGAATTGACTTCCTTAGGATCTATTGAAAACACGGGGCGTGATCTCAGCCAGGCTACGTAGGGCTTAACCAGGAAATTACTCGGAGGAATATACAAGGGCGTAAGCGGGCCTAAAACATCACCAAGTCCAACAGTAACACCTAACTCCTCTTTGCATTCTCTAACTGCAGTTTCAATGTCATCAACATCCGAAGCATCCCTCTCCCCTCCTGGAAAACCTATTTGTTTAGAATGTACTCCATCATATTCTGACCTCTCTATTAAGACACCCTCAATTTCGTTTACATCTTCTGTAGCAGGAAATAAAAGAATTAATACAGACGCATTCCTGCAATTTGCCAAACGTTCTTTGGTGAAAGAACTTTCACGGTAAGGGGGAGCCGCTTTAAGCTGAGATTTTAAACCTGCTACATTACCAGCCTTAAGGGATTTGGCTAACTTAAAGATTTTTACATTTTCTATACTAAGATTCACAACCGCAAGGTCGGTCAGTTCTACCTTTACTCAATGAAAGTGACACTACTAGATGACAGCAATGAATTCCCTCCTATTTCTTCCGCAGACAAAAGTGGGATTGTTGCAGTTGGTGGTGATTTGAGTGCCGCAAGGCTTTTGTCCGCATATGAAAACGGCATCTTCCCCTGGTTTAATCCTGGAGAAATGATTATGTGGTGGTCACCCGAAGAGCGGGGGATAATCCCCTTAGAAGGTCTTAAGGTTCACAAGAGCATGCGGAATGAAATAAATAGGATGAGATATACTGTCACGTATGACACCTGTTTCAAAGATGTGATTACACAGTGCTCAAAAAGCTTTAGGGGTGAGGAGACGCAAGCTGAAACTTGGATAGACGAGAGTATGATCAATGCCTATTTGGAATTACATAAGCTAGGTGTAGCTCACTCCGTGGAGGTGTGGAAAGGGGCGGAACTCGTTGGAGGCTTATATGGAGTATCTATAGGAAGAATGTTTTTCGGGGAAAGCATGTTCAGCAAGGCTACGAACGCCTCTAAAATTGGATTGTTCAATTTAGTAGAAAAATTGATGAGTTGGGGATTTGGGCCCATTGATTGCCAAATGATGAATCCACATCTTGAATCTCTCGGGGCAATACCAATATCGCGTACTGAATTTCAAGATATTTTAGATAAACATCTCAACTCTGGCAAAACAATTTTAGGAACTTGGACCGAATAATTCTAGGGCTCTTTAAATAGTATCAGAAGATTAGAAACATGTTTCTACTGTCATTTCGCGGTGTTAACATGTTATTAACAATTGAAGCTGTTTCGTTAACAAAGCGTTAATATCTGGTTGCAATAATTCATAACAATGGTTTAATTCTAAGCTAAATTGCTAACTGTATCTAACCCCTTAATTCTTCCTGCTATGCAAATGGACAAGTATGACTTCATGATTTTAAACATCATCCAAACTCATAAAACTGAAAACCAGAGCCACATAAGACTTAGCGTTTTAGAGAGAAATTTTTGGAAATGCATTGAAGCAGATACTAACTTACATGTGGGACAAGCCCGCATAGGGGAAAGAATAACTAATCTTTACTTAGACGGCCTTATTCAAAACAAAGATGGATACACGCTAACTAAGAAAGGAAGAGAACAACGCTCTTTTGCTCCTTGGAGTAAAGATGGTGAGTTAGCATAGGCCTTCTTCAAGGTGACTCACCTTAATAATAGACTTCATAAAAAAGGTGCAACCAATTAGGTTGCACCTTTTTTTATACATTAAACTTAGGTAATTCTCTTACTTTTTAGCAGCAGGCTTTTTAGCAGCAGGCTTTTTAGCAGCAGGCTTTTTAGCAGCAGGCTTTTTAGCAGCAGGCTTTTTAGCAACGGGCTTTTTAGCAGCAGGCTTTTTAGCAGCAGGTTTCTTCTCTTCCTCCACTGGCCTGTCATAAGATTCCTCTAAAATCTCAAGTGCAGGATATTTTTCCCTCCAGAAATCAAGCTTACTACGATCTCGAACTGTAATAATGGTTCTTCTATCTAATCTAACTTTAATGTTAGGTTGTAACTCTTTTTCTCTCTTTTTACGTGCCATTAGTTTCGTCTATTGTTAAACCGCTTAATTGGATTCTGCTAATGAACGCAACTTGCGGCAAAGTTGGACTATCTTTTTAATAATCTTACTAAGATATTATAGTTAATTGGTGATTCTCTATCTCAGAAGGTTAACGACACCTCTTAATTCTTCAGCATCTACGTCATACCCCTGAACCCTAATAACCCATTGGTAGAGGCCGTCAGGAGCAAAATACTCACCGTCATATACATTTCCCATCCATGCATCTTCAAGTGAAGTAGAAGTATACACAATATCGCCCCATCTGTTATAGATGAGTAATTCAAAAGACTCTATTTGTCTCCCAACAATTTCAAAAGCATCATTGAGTCCGTCGTTGTTTGGGGTAAAGGCGTTGGGGATATAAAGGATAACTGATCCATAAAGATGAACAGTTGCAACATCAAAACACCCATTGTTAGTTGTAACTGTAACAGCAGCGTCATATTCATCTAACCCATCATAAGAATGTGTTATTTCTCTTTCGTAACCAAATTCTCCATCTCCGAAATCCCACACGAAATTAAATGCTCCAAGAAAGGGCTCTTCAGGAAAAGTGAGGACATCAAATGCATATGTATCATCTCCCTGATCATAACGAACTATTGTGGCTTCAACAGTTTCAACATCAACATGTGTAGAGCCCGCAATCATATAATCACAGTTATCTATAATGGTAACCTCGTAGGTCGTGCCAACAGGTGGTGCAATGGTGTGAGCGAGCTCATCATCTAAGAAGTTTTCCCAAAGTATTTGGTAAGGAGGCTGACCCCCTGCAAGCTCTAATTCAAGAAGAGTATTCGCACCGTTGCATAAAAGTGTGTCATTTGGCATTGACATTTCTAATGGTTCATAAGGAACTTCAAAAAGTGTTTGGAGATACATCTCTCTGTCACAACCATCTCGGATATAAATTTCCATCAGGTGCGTAGTTAAAGATGTATGTTCTATACATTCTTCTGAGCCAAAATCAATTCCGTTAATGGTCCAATTGTAGGTTACAAGGGGATATTCTAAGAGCGGGTCTTGAATTAATTCTACGCATACCGTTTCAAACTCATCGCATAAGACGGTTACTATTTCAGGAGTTACCGCTTCTAATGGCGGTGTATCATAAATAAACACACTTAGAGAACTTTCAGTAGTACCACTAACAATATTTAATATTAACTCCTCAGTTCCCTCATCAATATAATCTTGTGGGACGGAGAAGGACAATGCTATCTCATACTCACCAATGGGTATAACGGCACTTTCTGGCAAACCTAAAATATCCTCATTAAAGGAAGCTTCTGACAGAGGGTCGACGTTGATGTCAAAGGCGAAAGGATAGACAGAAGGAACAAGACAGGGACGGCTAATCGTTATTGTCGAAATGCCACAATCTTCCCAAGCACAGTAAATAATAACATCATCAAGAGGGTCGGGGTCACATTCTGGTGCAGCTGTCGCTTCGTACTCTGTAGGTATAGGGGATCCAAAACTCCCTTCCTCAAGAACAACAATTGACTCCAATGCAGTATCAGATCCATCCGCAATGGCGAGTTTAATGTGATACGTAAGTCCGCAACTTACAGGATGAGAAGCTGTGAAAGGAATGGTATAGCCATTAATACATGGAGCATCAGCAGCATTGGGATTATCTATGTAATACTCTTGATTTAAAACATCATTTACAGAACTAATTGTTATGGGTAAAGGTGGATCTGTATCAGGCACTTGAGCGATGTTAACAGCTCCATCAGGGAATCCAGCTGGAGAAGCAAAAGGACCTGTAATGCCTGGGCCTGAAAGGAAAAAAGCGAAAATATCGTTGTATTGAGAATTCACCCATACTAGGTATTCATCAGAGCCGAAAATATAATTAAACGATACAAAATCACCGGAAGGTTGAAAATCGAATTCAAGAATACAGACATCGTTTACAGAGGTTACTGAAAAAGCTTCACCAATTAAAGGAGGAACTGAATTGGCAACTGTCAGTAAATCAGGGTCATTTACTGTATTTAGACAAGATGCACAAAACCCTACATCACATGGGCCAGCAGGGTTGGAAGCCTGGTCACTGCTTAAAACAACGCCACTTTCAATTCCAAAAGCGCCTCCATTGGTCATGTATCCAATTTGTTCTAATGAACCAGAAAATGTAACATTCGTTGCTGTGACACCTTCTCCAAGAAGTACATTGTTAACGTATTGGGTTGGTGTCATAGCCTGAGAGATATTCATCTGGGCTATGAAAGATCTAGGCGAAAAAGTGAATAGGAAACTTATAGTAAAAACTACACGCGAAACAGATAAAAAAGGCGTTAAATTCATCACAGTAATTTGAATAAAGATAAGCTTTTTCTCAAACAAATTATATCCCTAAGTTTGCTACATGACAAACATCATATTTTTCTCGGACTCTGAAAGCATTAATTTATATCCTCTTAACCTCGGGAAATGTGCGTCAACCCTACATTTTGGTGTAAGATCTGTCTCAACACAATGGACTGAGGCGATCGCAAAAAATAAAAATAAAAACACCTCTTGCATTAGACTCAATTCAAGGCTTATGCCTACAAATGCGTCTGTAGAATTTGTTTGTCAAATGAGTTCTGGTGAAAAATGGGTTGTAAATGGCGAAATTCTTGCAGAAATTGACGGAGAGGAAAGCAAAGAAATTGGTGGTGATGTCACTGGTCTAGCAACAACATCTGCAGCAGATTACTTTGAGCTCTGTGGTGAGGGAATTAGAACAGATATGGATCGATTAAAGCTCGTTTGGGGAGCACGGAGTTTAAGTGAATCTGAGCGAGAATCTTGGGCGATGAGTGGTGTCTTTTTTCATGGTAATTTAGAACAAGTTCATATATCACCAGGAGTAAAAATCAGGAGTTGTACCATAAATACAGAAAGTGGTGATGTTATTTTAGGTCCGCATTCAGAGGTTATGGAAGGATCGTGTATTAGAGGGCCATTTGCTTTGGGAGAAAATAGTACTGTAAAGATGGGGAGCCAGATTTACGGCCCAACTTCTATTGGGAAACACTGTAAAGTTGGAGGTGAAGTAAATAACATTGTCATGCATGATTATTCAAACAAAGGTCACGGTGGTTTTGTGGGAAATAGTGCAATCGGATCTTGGTGCAACTTAGGAGCAGAAACAACTTCAAGTAATTTAAAAAACACATACGGAGAGGTTAAACTCTACAGTGCGAAAGAACGTAAATTGATAAATGGAGGGCGAATCTTTTGTGGCTTGTTAATGGGGGACCACAGTAAAACTGCAATACACACAGCTTTCAATACAGCAACTGTTGTAGGCGCATTTTGCAATGTTTTCGGTAAAGGGGCGCCAGAAAAACACATACCATCATTTACATGGGGTGGTTCTGATGGCGTGAAAGAATACCGAATGGAGCAAGCTATAAGCACCGCCAAAAAAGTAATGGCTCGGCGAAATATCGAAATGACTTTTAAAGAGGAGGCTTCAATAGAAAAACTTTTTAATGACACATCCGCAGACAGAACATGACACCGTGTCACAAAAACCCCATGGCACGTCCATTGCAAAGAACACAGCCTACACAAACTAAATGATTAATTTAAAAGCTCCCTTTAATTTACTTACTGAATCTCAAGACAGTGAGTTTATTCCATTAATTTCTGAAGAGGATGAAATAGCAATGCACGAAGAAGATGTGCCTGATTCGCTTCCGCTATTGTCGCTTAGAAACACAGTCCTTTTCCCTGGCGTTGTGATTCCTATCACCGTCGGGCGCGACAGTTCTCTAAAGGTGATTAAAGAAGCAAACAAAGGATCCTTAAGTATAGGTGTCGTTAGCCAAATAGATCCTGAAGTAGAAATTCCAGCTGGCTCTGATTTAAATAAAGTGGGAACCATTGCTCGCATTATTAAAATGTTAAGAATGCCTGATGGGACTAAGACTGTTATCATACAAGGCCAAAGAAGATTTACTTGGGACATCATCGTCCAAGAAGAACCTTACCTTAAAGCCAATGTAAAAGCATTCGGACAAGTCGAAGATTTACCCGACACTAAATCAAGGGAAGCTCTTATTGAGAGTTTAAAAGATCTAGCCATTGAGATTATCAAGATGAGCCCCACCATCCCCTCAGAAGCTGCTGGTGCAATAAAAAACATAGAACGACTAAGTTTCCTTGTGAACTTCATCGGCTCGAATATGAATGCAACAGTCCAATCTAAGCAGGAGCTTTTAGAGGTTGAAGGTCTTGAGCAGAGGGCAAATAAGTTACTTGAAATGCTTCTCAAGGAGAAACAGCTTTTAGAGCTTAAAAATGATATTCAGAATAAAGTCCAAAGTGACCTTAATCAACAACAAAAGGAATATTTTCTTAATCAACAAATCAAGAAAATTCAAGAAGAGTTAGGAGCTAACCCTTTAAAAGAAGAGATAGAGGAAAGGAAAACTAAATCTTTAAAGAAAAAATGGCCCAAAGAAGCTGAATCTCTTTTTGAAAAAGAGATTCAAAAGCTTGAACGGATGAATCCTCAAGCCGCTGAATACAGCATGCAGTCAAATTACATCGATTTACTTCTGGAACTCCCTTGGGACGAAGTCTCTAAAGACAACTTTGATTTAAAAAATGCGATTAAAGTTTTAGATAGCGACCACTATGGGCTTAATAAAGTTAAAGAACGTATCGTTGAGCACTTGGCTGTTTTAAAAATAAAAGGAGATCTGAAAGCGCCAATCCTTTGTTTATATGGCCCTCCTGGAGTAGGTAAAACTTCACTTGGGAGAAGTATCGCGGAAGCCTTGGGGCGTAAATATGTCAGAATGAGTCTTGGTGGAATGCGAGATGAAGCTGAAATCAGGGGGCATAGAAAGACATATATAGGTGCCATGCCAGGGAGGATTTTACAAAATCTGAAGAAAGCTGGTACTTCTAACCCACTTTTTATCTTAGATGAAATTGATAAGCTTACTCGAGACAACCACGGTGACCCATCATCTGCCCTTCTCGAAGTCCTTGATCCAGAACAAAACAGTACTTTCCATGACAATTACTTAGATTTAGATTACGACCTAAGTAGAGTTATGTTTATCGCTACATGTAATGACTTGTCCACTATTCATCCTGCTCTTCGTGATAGAATGGAAATAATTGAAGTTTCGGGATACACCATTCAAGAAAAAGTTCAAATTGCGAAGAGACACCTACTGCCGAAAATAATAAGTGACACGGGATTAAAGAAAACTGAGATTTCTTTGCCTTTAGCAACACTTGAAAAAGTCGTAGAGCTTTACACGAATGAATCTGGCGTTAGAGGACTTGACAAGAGAGTCGCTAAAATCGTTAGAAACAGAGCAAAGGAGATCGCCATGGAGGAGCCTTATACTCCAGAAGTGAAATCAGATGACTTGTCTGGCATCTTGGGGCGGCCTCGAGAGCGAGATAAATATACAAACAATGATATTGCAGGAGTCGTTACAGGATTAGCTTGGACTCCTACCGGAGGCGATATTTTATTTATTGAAACTTCTCTCACACCAGGTAAAGGCAAACTTACTCTAACGGGAAACTTAGGAGAAGTCATGAAAGAGAGTGCCATCATCGCACATGAATATCTCAAAGCTCATGCTGTAGAATTGGGAGTAGAACCGAAGATATTTGAAAAGTGGAATGTCCATGTGCACGTTCCACAAGGTGCTATTAAAAAAGATGGGCCAAGTGCCGGAATTACTATGCTTACTGCCCTGGCTTCTGCATTTACCCAAAGAAAGGTGAGGAAGTACTTAGCCATGAGTGGTGAGATTACACTTAGAGGACAAGTGCTGCCGGTTGGAGGGGTTAAGGAGAAAATTTTGGCAGCAAAACGTGCCGGTATTAAAGAGATTATTCTTTGTGAGAGAAATCGACAAGACATAGAAGAAATAGACGCACGTTATGTCAGGGGTATGAAGTTCACCTACGCCAACAAAATGAACGAAGTCGTTAGACGTGCTTTGCTTTCAACAAAAGTAGATTCACCTCTAGATTTCGGTATTAAGCCAACAAGTTCAGAACTGTAAATTCATGCCCTCTCCCCGATCGTTTTCATCTCTATTCAAATTTGCTTTAGCTTTTGGACTCTCTGGGGTTCAATTCGTTGCAAATGGCCAAAGCACAGTATCTGGCTCGATGCCTTTGGACTTAGCTATTGATGCGAGAAGTGCTGCGTTAGGCGGAAAAGTCGTTGCCGATTTAAAATCTGATGGTCATGCATCTGCATACAATCCTATTTCTGTTGACAGTTCTGATGTAGGCATACTTCACACATCTTATTTAAACTATTATGCAGCAATACAAGTTGGTGCTATAGATGTCGTTATTAAAACTGATGAAAAACACACGATACATGCGGGGGCTAGGTTTGCATCGTTTGGGAAATTCGCTGGGTATGATATTTCGGGCTCACCTACAGGTGATTTTTCCGGTGGAGATTATGTTTTGCAATCTGGAATTAAATGGAAATTAGATTCTATTTGGTCTATAGGAATAACTGGGTGGGGTGGATTCAGGAACTTAGCTTTAGAAAACGCAGGTGTTATCGGCATTGATGCTGCTGTCATAGGACGTTGGCCCGATAGGAAATTTGCTGCTGGCATCTTACTTTCAAGTTTTGGTAGGCAATTCGCAGGAACGGGCAGTCAACCTGTAGGAGCGATGCCTGTTAATTTTCAGATTGGCATTACAAAAGGTTTCGAAAACGCACCCTTTCAAATGTACCTAAAAGCCCAAAATTTAGAACATTGGGGACTTGCTCCAGAAGGCTTTTATGCTGATGGAATTGATCCTCTAACGGGTGAGATTATACAAAACAGCACTTGGAAATTTGGTGATGAATTTATGAGACATATAAGTGCAGGGGTTGAAATTAATCTCGGAAGTGGTGTAGCTGCTCAGATTGGTTATGACCACAGAAGGCGTGTAGAAATGGTCTCTATGGGAAGAAAGGGGACAAATGGATTTTCTATGGGCGTAAATCTAAGAATTAGAGAAATGGATATCGGTTTAGCAAGAAACACATACCATTTTGCTGGATCATCAACACATCTTTCAATTGCAATTGCACTTCCTGGCTAATTTAGGTCAATGATTAAAGTTGGGTGATTATCTTCGAACCATGGCAAAGCATCGTATAACCATAGCAATTGACGGACACTCTTCTGCAGGGAAGAGCACAATGGCGAAAGCTCTAGCCAAGGAATTAAACTATGTTTACATTGACACCGGTGCAATGTATAGAGGAGCGACTCTCTTCGCTATGAAAGAAAGGTTGATAAAAAACAATGTTATTGATATTCCAGAGTTTGAACAAGCCTTAGAAAGACTGTATCTCAGTTTTCGTTATAACCCAAGTACTGAATGTTCCGAGATGCATTTGAGTGGCGTAAATATCGAAAAAGAAATACGCACGATGGAAGTCGCCAACAATGTTAGTTTAGTCGCAAAGATTCCTGCTGTCAGAACTAAACTTGTAGCCATTCAGAGGAGATTAGCCGAAGGAGATGGAGTGGTTATGGATGGGAGAGATATTGGAACTGTCGTTCTACCTAAGGCTGAATTAAAATTTTTCATGACAGCAGACCCTGAAGTGAGAGCTTGGAGGAGACTTCGAGAGCTTAAGGATGCTGGCAAAGAAGTGACTTATGATGAGGTGTTAGAGAATGTCCTCAGTCGAGACCGCATAGATTCTGAAAGAGCTGTAGCACCTTTGAAACAAGCTGAAGACTCGGTGGTTATTGACAATAGTAACCTTACAATGGAAGAGCAATACGTGTTTATGTTAAATCTCGCAAAAAAGAGAATGGAAGAGGTATGACGCCTATTAAACTATTCCGAGATGTCCTCACAGTCATTGCGTGTTCATTTACATATGTTAGTTGTGCTCAGCAATCAGGCACTCTTGAACAAGTTTCTGAGAAGATCGTTAAGCCAGCATTTTTAAATGTTGAGCTTGAATATATTGACAGCATACTATCGACTCTATCACTCGAGGAGCAAATAGCTCAACTTTTAATGGTTCCCATTTACTCTCTTGAAGACAGAACTGATTGGGATGAAGCTGAGAATTGGGTCCGGGACTTGGGATTGGGAGGGGTTATTTGCATGCAAGGTGGGCCTGAAAACCAAAGAATTAGAATTAAACGACTGCAAGAACTTTCAGATATTCCATTAATGGTAGCCTCTGATGCTGAATGGGGTTCGGGGATGAGATTAGATTCAACGAGGAGCTTTCCCAGAGCACTCACTCTTGGTGCTACGAGAGATCAAGAACTGGTAAGGCAATTCGGGCGTATTGTAGGCGAGTCTCTCAGGAGTACAGGAATTCAAGTAAATTTCGCACCAGTAGTAGATGTCAATTCTAACCCATTAAACCCTGTAATTGGTAGTCGTAGCTTTAGTGAAAATGTAGAGTTAGTTGGCGAATTGGGATTAGCATATGCACTTGGCTTACAAGATGAATACGTTCTCGCTACAGCAAAACATTTCCCTGGTCACGGAGATTCGGATACTGATTCACACAAAACATTACCTAGAATTTCTGGAGACCGTTCGAGATTGGATTCTGTAGAATTGGCTCCATTTCAGAAATTGATCGATGGTGGTGTGGGTGCAGTGATGATTGCCCACTTAGATGTGCCTGCCTTAGACAGTACAGATTCCCAACCCTCAACCCTCTCCCCTGCCATTGTAGACACCCTACTTCGTCAAGAACTTGGATTTGAGGGGCTGGCGTTTACCGATGCGCTTTCAATGAAGGGTTTTGTAGACTTTGCGGGAGATCGACTTCGAGCTCGTGATGCTCTTATCGCAGGCAACGACATACTACTCTTCCCGGGAGATCCAGCAAAAGTGATTGAAGAAATTAGGCTCGCTGTCGAAAATGGGGGGATTGATTCGACATTGATTGCTGCGAAATGTCGAAGGGTTTTGCAAGTCAAGATTTGGTCTAAGGCCAATGAGGAAATACCTCAGTATGGTGAAAATTGGGAGCCTGAAAATGCAGAAGCAATTCATAGAAAAATTCTTGAAGCATCTATGACCTTGCTTGAAAACAAGGGTGCAGCACTTCCTTGGCTCATACCTCATGGCCACATTACTGTCATCAATGTGGCGAATGAATTTTCATCGGGCAAGCCATTTGTTGAACACCTGAAAAAAACATTGGGACGGTCATATAAAATCGATTCGTTTGTGGTCGGAAAAGACTGTGTGGGTTGGGATAAAAGTGAAATTGAACATTCATGCGAGCAAGCCGACTTGGTGATTGTAAATTTCCTAGAGACGAGCAATCGACCTTCGCGTAACTACGGAATATTAGACACGGCTGTAAAAGAGTGCACCTCTAGAATATTGAAATCACAATCTGACACGCTCCGCTTAACCAAATGGGCCGTAAATCTATTTGCCAATCCATATGCGTTAAATGACAACTGGGGCCATCTAAAGGGTCTGACCGACGTATTGCTGTTAGCCTATCAAGATGATTACAGAACCCAAGAAGCAGCAGTCAATGCTATTACAGGTGTGGCCTCAGCAGATGGGAAGTTACCCGTCACCCCGATAGGATTAGATTTTCAAGAAGGGGATGGATTGGCCATAGATATTGAGGTCGGGGAGAGATTGGGCTGGGATAACGGAGCTTGCACAGGGAGTTGGGGAGCACGTGCACAAATCGATTCTATCGTAAACGAGGCCTTAGAAGCTGGTGCTTTTCCTGGATGTAGAGTGGTCGTAGCTCATAAGGGACGCGTTATGCACGATGGTGTCTACGGAACGACAGATGGGACTGTTAGAGTAGAGGAAACTACGATTTATGACTTGGCTTCAATTACAAAAATTGCAGCTACCACTCTCTGCTTAATGGCAGAAGATGAAGCTGGGAATCTTGATGTCGACGAGCCGCTTTTAAAAAAGCTAACTCATCTCGATACAGCAGAGTTGGGAACGAGGACCTACAGAGAAATTCTTTCGCATCAAGCAGGACTATACCCATGGATCCCCTTTTATTTGGAAACACTTAGTGACTCTCTCAATCTACTTAGTGACAGTCCAATATATGATAGTAACATAAGTATCACTCCTGGACTTTTTATAGGTCGAGAATTTATAGATACGATCTACAAACGAATAATCACATCTGAATTAAGGCCATCTGGTGAGTATCGATATAGCGACCTCGGCTATTACCTTATCCATGAAATGCTGAATAGCACCTATGGAACAGATAATGCAATTGATTCACTCTCAGCGGCCCAGTTTTACAAACCCATGGGGTTGTTCAGTATGGGATTTAAGCCATTAGAAACTCCTGGAATAAACCTTGTGGACATTGCTCCTACTGAAGACGATGACATTTTCAGAATGTGTACTGTTCAAGGGAATGTTCATGACCCAGGCGCAGCATTGTTTGGTGGAGTGTGTGGACATGCTGGTGTATTTAGTGATGCTCATGATTTAACGAGGTTAGGCCAAATGCTCTTAAATGGTGGCTCTTCTTTAGGCACACATTTTTTCGATTTGAATGAAAAAACTGTTGAAAAATGGACACAAAGAGCATATCCAGAAGGTGACAACCGCAGAGGTTTGGGATTTGACAAACCCGCGCTAGAGGATGATAAAGGCCCAACGTGTAACTTGGCGAGTATGTCAAGTTTCGGACATTCTGGTTTTACTGGGACATTGTTGTGGGTTGATCCTCAATACGATTTGGTATATGTTTTCCTTAGCAACAGAACATATCCTGATTCTGAGAATAAAAAACTCATAACGATGGATGTGAGGACAGAAATTCAGAGGGTTATTATGGAACATCTAAACACAACCACGAGATGAAAATAGGAATGGTTTGCTATCCTACTTTAGGTGGGAGCGGTGTCGTTGCCACTGAACTAGGGAAATGGCTTGCTGAACAAGGACATGAAGTACACTTTATAACATACAATACCCCAATCCGTCTTGGTAGCTTTAGACCAAACGTTTTCTATCACGAAGTGATCATCTCCGACTATCCACTTTTTGACTATCCTCCATATGAACTCGTTTTAACAAGTAAGATCGTCGAGGTCGCAAGAGATCACAAACTGGACTTATTGCATGTTCACTATGCGATTCCACATGCCAGTGCTGGACTTATGGCGAAGAAAATCCTAGCCGAAGAAGGCATTGTACTACCATTAATTACAACGCTACACGGAACGGACATTACGCTCTTGGGGAAATCATCTGCATTTGAGCCCGTGATTTCCTTTTGCATAAATAAGAGCGATGCTGTAACAGCTGTTTCAGAAGATTTGAAAAAAGACACCTACAAGCTTTTTGGTGTAAATAGAGAAATGGATGTGATCCCCAATTTTATTTGCCCCTCGCATTACACTGTATCTCCGAATGAAGTGTTCAGGAAACAGATTGCTCCAAATGGACAGCCTATTGTTACACATATTTCAAATTTCAGACCTGTTAAAAGGATCATTGATGTCGTCGATATTTATGCTTTGGTCTTGAAGAAAATCGATGTAAGACTTTTACTTGTGGGTGATGGGCCAGAAAGATGTGCCGCAGAGGAGCGATGTCGAGAACTGGGCATAGAATCGAAAGTCACTTTCTTAGGGAAAGTGACAAATCCCATTGAGACACTCAAGGTTTGCGATTTGTTTTTACTGCCATCGAATACAGAAAGTTTTGGATTAGCGGCTCTCGAAGCGATGGCTTCAGGTGTGCCTGTGATATCTTCAAATGCTGGAGGAATACCGGAATTAAACAAAAGTGGTGTTTCTGGATTTCTACGAAATGTGGGTGATGTAAAAGGAATGGCCGAAGATGCGCTTAAGGTTTTAGAAAGTCCAGAAAGCCTAAGTCGTTACAAAGAGGGTGCTAAAAAGCACTCAGATAACTTTAGATCTGAATTGGTTTTGCCTAAATATTTGGCCTTATATAATAAAGTATTAAATGGGGGGAATTAAATCAATAGGTAAGAGGATTTCAATCGCTGAGCATAAAGATGCTACAACTGTAGTTGTCGAATCAACCATCACGAAAGCCCAACAAGTTTCACTTGAAATGTGGTTGGGAGGATGGACGGGGCTAGGATGTTTACTAGGCTATGGGGCGTTTACATTTGCAGGAGATGAACGACTCTTTTATGTAGGGAGTCTTATTTTTTGGGGCTTTTTCTGGATACGAATCGCTAAGGTCGTAGCGTGGAGAAGAATAGGCAAAGAAGTAATTGTCATTAGTCGAGGGCGAGTAATGATGAAGAATGCGTTTGGCAAGAAAGGACGAGAAAAGATTTTTGTGATTTCTAAAATGGGTGCGATAAAATTTGAGAAACGTGATACCTTTTCATTTCTTCAACAATTAGATAACAGCTACTGGATATTAGGGGGTGACACTTTGCACTTTTCTTACGGTACCAAAACGCACGTTTTCGGTAAGCAATTAGAAAGTCACGATTCGTCTCAACTTGCAAATGTGGTAAATAAAGCCCTGAAGAAGTACGAAGATAAAACGTAGGCACACGCACACAAAGTGCTTGAGATTACACTCAAAAGATGGGGCAATATTGCCCCATGAAAAAACAATTACTTCTTTTAACCGGTCTTTGTGGAGTCTTTCTTGTAGGCTTCCAAAGTTGCAATCGTGACTATGGGGTAGACACTACCCTTTATTCATTCAAGCTCACTCAGCCTGATGGGACTACTCCCAAATCTGGCTATGCTCTCATTTATGAAAAACACTTAGACTCGACAACGGGGTTTGCAAGTTTACGCATCCCAATAAGCGATACTTTAAGATGGGACAATGATGAAATATTGTGGACCGATGTAAACGAATGCCCGAAGCATTCTCTTACAATTGGATGTTTTTCTCCTGAAAAGCTAACAAACGATGCTTTGCGTTATGAGTGGTATTCTCTTGATTCTGGGACACCTGAAATCGAACTTTCTTTCGTTCAATCTCGATCAGTAAGAATAACTGTTAGAAGCTTCAATCAAAACCAACCCCCTTCTCATGCTTGGGGGATGGTAATTAGCCCACTAAAAGATGTAATGGTCCCTATAGACGATACAAGCATTTCAAGGACTCAATTCAATGACATATCCTTTGCTGAAGGAAATATTACTTCATTGTTATCCCAAATTGAATTTGACGAATTCAGCATCTTATACGCACACTTATTTCGTTTACATAATGGAGAATGGGTACCGAATGGACTCTTCGAATTAGCTCTTAATGAGAACGTTGATCAGTTCGAGTTTTACACAAATTACACTATGTCATGTTGCGAATAAATACCCTCATAATTTCCCTTGCCCTTTATGCTAACTGTTTTACAGCTGTAGCTCAAACAGAAATTTCGGCAATCGCTCGTCAAGCGTACCACGAGAAATGGAATGAAAACCCGACCTTATCTACATCAATAGTAGAGCTCTTAGACTCACTTCATTGGAAAAGAGAATTTTCTGCTTTCTGCCCCACTGACGGTAGTCCAGCAATGCTAATTAGAAACAAAGGGGCAACAGGACTCCTCTCACCACCTTTGACACCAAGACACCCATGGGAACCTACAGATTGGAATGAAAACAATGGATCATGGAAAGGGAATTGCCCTGGCGATACTGTTTCTTTTATCTACTCCCCCACTCTACAAATTAGTAATTGTGGACCCGAGCCTGATTTGCCGCCATGGATAGATGAATGCTCTGAAGAGTTTTCTCCATGGTACCTGGAAGTAGACACTGAGTTAGGCCCCTCTAATGGGAGTATATACACGAAATTAGGAAATGATGGAGTGTTTAACAAACCTATCATTGTACTAGAGGGATTTGATTTCGGAGTAGGAGGAGATTTCAGCAGTTACAGACATGGTAGTTTCGGTTGGCATTCTCTTTACGGTTGCGACTTAGATGCTTTTCCAGGAACTGAAGCATACCCCATACTAATTGATAGTCTATCTGATTTGGGATACGATATCGTTTTTGTTGATTTCGCACATGGAACCACAAGCATAGAAATAAAATCAAAGTTTGCCCAAAAGGCGATCGAATTATGCAACTCATATAAGCAGGGAAATAACCCTTTAATACTTATCGGGGCTAGTATGGGAGGAATTGTCGGAAGGCATACTCTTTGCCTCATGGAGCAACAACAAATAGATCACTGCACCAGGTTGTTTGTAAGCATCGACTCTCCTCATAGGGGTGCAAATATCCCACTTGGACTCAATGGACTCGTTTCACTACTTTCAGTCCCTTCAGCTGAGGCTGCCATGTTCTATGAGAGCCTAAATTCTATAGCTGCAAAACAACTGCTGATTTCTACTCCTACTGGGTTAATAGAACATCAAGAAGCAATGCAAATGCTCGAAGAGATGGGACTACCTAAAAAGTCAATCAACATTGCTATAGCAAATAGTCATCCAGATGTTGAGTTAGAATTGGAAGATGAACCACTACTTGATTGGACAGAATCGTGGTGGTGGTTAGGAACAGCACATTTAACAGCATTTAGACATCCAACACAAAATGCAGGGCTATCAATATCTGCTTCCTGTGCACTTCCAATAGATTTTATACCATTTAACGGGACTGCATTGTGGTATGAAGATGAAACATATGGGTACTTCCCCACAACTGATTTAGATATAACCCCATCATCGGTAGGACATCACATGAGGCTATTAGTCGAAGCAATTAACGCATCGGGAATGATGGATATTTCTGAATCAGACTTTCAAGGAAAAGCAGGATTCATCCCTACAACAAGTGCTCTAAACTGTAATATCTCAGAGGGTGAACCCTCTAGTTTCGATTTTATGTCATACGCGACTGAGTGGAATTCACCTGAAGAACATGTTGCTTTAACAACAGATCATAGAAACTTGGTACTTGAGAAAATTATTCAGGGAGATAAGATGGCTCCATCTTTACTAAGTGATACTGCAACAGAAAATGAATACACGTACAACCATCTCAACCCATCAAAAACTTGGTTAGGCAATACTACCATAGAGAATGGAGGATTGTTGCAGTTGGGAGAGAATGTCGATCTAACGGACATAGAGTCAATAGAGATACAGACATTAATGTGTGGGACTACGATAGAAATAAACAGCGGAGGAACAATGAATATCGGAGGAGATTCGGGTATTGCAACGGCAACATTCAAGCTTACTGATGGGAGTTATTTATACGCAAACATCGATGGGTCATTAAGCATTCATCCAGGGAGTACCATAATCGTTGAAGAAGGTGCAGAGCTGGTCATTGATGGCACAAACCTGATTATGTTGAGTGAAAGCAAATTAATCATTAAAAAAGGAGGGATACTTCGTTTTAGAAACAATGCTAATCTAGTTTTTGAAGGTGATGGATGTGAAGTGACTTTACAAGGAACTATAATAAATGATGAAAACACTATTTCAAAGATTTATCACGGAGGAGATACAACAACATTAGCAAACATTATAATTGAGGGAGTTCATGCCACGATTGACAATAAAACGAACAGTAAACTAAAGCTATTGGGGAACAATCACATAATGCTTAAAGAAGAAAGTCAGTGCTCAATAATTGGTAACGGAACGTTTATGGTTAATGAAGGGAATATGGAGTTCAATCCTGAATCTGTTTTATACCAAACCAGTTATATTCAACTTACAAATACATCAATAAATGGATCAAATTACGGGAGATGGGAATCGGAAAGTAAATTATATCTAACCGAATGTGATTGGAATAGAGTAAAACTAAACTGTTCAAATTCACGCCTATTTCTATATGAGAATAATATATCTAGAGCAATAATAGATCTTAGTAATACGACATTTAATGTGTCAAGTTGCAACCTCTATTCATCAATATTCAAGTCTATTGACCACAACGGTATTAATCATTTTTCTCAAAATGTTATAGAAAGTGAATATGGATTAATCGGCGCAGCGGTTGAGTTTATTTTAGGAACGAAGATAAATATTCAAGAAAATATTTTTACAGAAGGCGAATTAGGTCTTGTTCTAGATAACTCAAAATCTACTTTGAAGTGTAACAGGTTTTCAGGATTTGATGTCGCAATAACATTGCGTGGGAAAAACTCTACTTTTATGAATCCGGAAACAGGCGGAGGGTATAATACATTTGAAAACAATGGATTACACGTAAATTATGATTGCTCTCAAACACCTTCAATTCACGAGGGAAGAAACATATTTGGGACATATGGCACATTTTGTTTTAGTGGGACAATAAAAAGTATTTGTAATAACATCTTTAATTTAGAGGGGAATAATTTCAATGTCACACAGTCTGGTTTTAATATCTTTAATTGCAACCCAAACTGTTTAAGCACATCAATAATAACCTCAATTAGTCAAAGTGATGAGATTGTAATCTCTTGCGATGATGACAACACCACGACAAGTGATGATGGAAAAAAAGTCTCACTAGAGAATTCAGATTTTGACCTACTTGGACGAGCGATTATTTTAGATAAAAACAAATCGGGCATTTATTACAATCGGAGAAGTGAAGGGCAGGTCTACAAACACTTAAAGTTTGATTAAATGCTCTACCGCAATCTCATAGCCTCGCACTCCAAATCCGGAAATCACCGCTTCACAAGCTCCGCCGACAATAGTGATGCGCCTGAACTCTTCTCTTGCGTGAATATTCGAAATGTGAACTTCAATAACTCTAGCTGAAACTGATGAAACTGCATCGCGAATCGCCACAGAAGTATGTGAAAAGCCGCCAGGGTTAAAAACGATCCCATCGTATCGCATTCCGAAATCTTGAATCAGAGATATTAGTTCCCCTTCATCATTAGATTGATGATCAGAAATCACAACATCAGAAAATATAGTCTTTAAATCTGTTATTAGACTCAATAAACTCTCCTCTCCATAGATGCCCGGCTCTCTAACTCCCAGCATATTAAGATTAGGTCCGTTTAAGATTAAAATATTCAGCTTAGACATGAGGGGAATGAATTATTGAATCTGTAAGGAAATAAAAGCGTGAACAGGCAAGTGATCGGAAATGTAAAACCCATTTTTAATGTGCTCATCTGCACACACCCAATTCACTTCTGCACCATCAACTAAGATATAATCTATTCGAGGCCCGGCATAACCAGCAGGGTCAAATCCGGTAAAGGTGCCAAACTTCTTTTTACATCTTGTCTCTGCAACGTCATATGTATCATTCAATCCCGAGTTAAGTAGATATTGTATTTCATCAGAATCTGACTCTGCATTAAAGTCACCTAAAACAATCACTATATCAGCTCCATTGCCCAATGCCCAACCACGAACAAGTGCTGCGGAAGCCCTTCGTGCGTTATCACTGATGTGAGACCAATGAGAATTAATTACTCTAATTATCTTACCCGAGGCTATATGATGTAGAGAAACTATTGAAGCTATTCTTGGCATTACGGCATCCCATCCAACAGAAGCTGTGTCACTCCAAGATTCCGACAACCACCTGGTTTCGGCGTGAAGCAAGTCGAAAGATTTGGTTTGCCACAGTATAGGACACGCTTCACCTTTACCATTACCATCTCTGCTAACTGAGTAGGTAGACATCCATGGCAAGTCATCCATTAAATCATGAAGTTGATTAGGTAGAACCTCTTGCAACCCAACTATATCGTAGAATGCAATCGCTTTAGCTACGTCCTCACTCCTATCAATCCAAAGCAGAGGGTCGGTGGGGTTGTCGTATCTTATATTGAACGTTGAGACTGAGAATTCATCTGCTGATTGTGACAAAAGCAATGAGGAAAAAAAAGACAGCAGACCCGTTGTGAAAATGTATCTAAAAGAGGAAGCAAAAGTGTGCATCTTACAAATGTACCTGCTATTACCTTTGTAGATATGGGAAAACAAAAAATGTTTAAGGTCGGCGAGATTTTAGAGGTGACAATTGTATCTGCTGCTTTCGGAGGGAAAGGTGTAGCAAGGGTCCCTACAGACAAAGGAGATTTTACGATTTTCGTACAAAATACATATCCAGGTCAGAAAGTTAGTGCTCAAGTGATTAAGTGTAAAAATCGTTATGCTGAGTGTAGATTACGTCATGTCATAGAACCCTCTCCTGATGAGGTGGAAACTGAATTCCAAAAAATTCCAGGAGCACCATATTCGACATTTCCCATTAATATTCAACACAAATACAAGGAAGAAACTGCGCTTGACATATTTGAACGTATAGGTGGTGTGAAAGACATAAGAGACAAATACACCGGCATTGTTGGGTCTCCGAGTCACCAACATTACAGAAACAAGATGGAGTACAGCTTTTCTGAAATCAGACACGATATAGAGACCAATGAAAAAGTGGATGATTTCGGGCTCGGTTTTAAACATCGAGGTACGTGGTGGGCTGTTGAGAACCTCGATCGGGATTCAGGGCTATTCGACAAACAAATCGAAGATGATATATATAAAGTTCGCCTTTGGTGTGAAAAAACTGGATTACCAGCTTGGCATCCTCCAAAAAGACAGGGGTTTTTCAGGTTCTTTGTCATAAGAAGAAGTATTGCAAATGATACTCTTCTCATAAATATGGTGACAAGCTCAGGAGGAGGAGAAGCCTTTGTAGAATCTGAATTTGTTGATTTTATCTTAAGTCTATGGGGAAGTCGAGTTGCTGGAATTCTACATACCATAAATGACGATATCGGTGAAAGAGTTGAGGCTAGAGAGGGGTTGAGTAAACTTATATACGGTGTGGATCGAATCACGGAAGTACTTCACGGGCTTAAATTCGACATCAGCCTGAGTAGTTTTTTCCAAACAAACCCACAATGTGCTGAGCGGTTATATACAGAGGTTATAAACTTAGCCATTAACAAAGACATGGGGGGCAAAGATGACATCGTCCTAGACCTGTTTTGTGGAACTGGTACGATTTCTCAACTACTTGCAAAGCATCATGAGGGAGAAATAATTGGTGTTGACATCGTTGAATCTGCGATTGCTGACGCTCGTATTAGTGCGGCGAATAATGGAGCTAATAACATCACCTTCCACGCCGCTGATGTGGGGAAGTTTTTGTTAGAATACCCTCAGTACAAGGGCAGAATCAGGACGCTTGTTATGGACCCACCTCGTGCGGGTATTTCCCCCAAATCATTACGCAAAGTAATCAGACTACTTGCCGATAGGATTGTTTATGTCTCATGTAATCCAGCTACACAAGCGAGGGACATGGCTACTCTTGAAGAGAACGGATATGAACTTATTTCTCTTAAATTAGTAGATCAATTCCCGCATACGTCACATGTAGAGTCAATTGCTTTATTTGAACGTATTCCGGGGTCTGTGCCAATTATTAATATGAGAAACCAGTAATTACTTGATAAGCTGATTTAATAAAACCACGTTCATGAAAAAGAATAAAATTCTGGATTCAGACCAAATTCAAAGAAAGTTACAGAGAATAGCTCGTGAATTTATTGAAGCTCATCACAGTGAAAAAGAGTTGATTTTAATTGGAATTGAAGGCCAAGGTTTGGAGATGGCCTCTAGATTGCACGATATCGTAAAATCTATCAGTAAACTTAAAGTCCGCTTTGAAAAAATAAAACTAAATAAAGCAGCACCATTAAAATCTGAAATTATTTGCAGTTTCTCACAAACTGATTTGAAAGACAAAGTGGTCATCGTAATAGATGATGTTCTGTACTCTGGGAAGACATTGATTTATGCTGTTAAACATATTTTAGATTCCGACCCTAAAGGAGTCTACACAACTGTTTTAGTTGATAGAATTCACAGGTCTTTTCCAATTCGCGCTGATTATTACGGATTGACACTATCAACACATCTTAAGGAGAATATTACCGTAAATCTTAGTAAATCAGGTAAATCAATTCAAGACGCTGTTTATTTAGACACTTGATTAGTCTCTTACTGCAACGATCTTAAAGCGCTTCTCTTAAGCGCCAACCGATTGAGCTCAACTTGCTGGCTAACTGATCGTCATCCCACTGAATGTTTTCCCACTTAGCATGGGCGCCAGAATAACAGGCCGCACGCACAAGCAGCTGTCTCCCTATCACTCTTTCAAGATCCTCAGGCGCCACATCAGAAAGCATAGGACGTGTAGATAAATCATCTTTTAAGCGGTGAGCTAGTTCAGGAACTGGAACTGACAGATGAATTACAACACCATGGCTGCGCATTAACTTCATAGCTCCATCTACACATGCTGTACCTCCCCCAGTTGCAATAACAGATTCTGGCTCATCCAAAACTGATCGCAATAGATCTGCTTCTTCTACTCGAAAGGATTCCATTCCAAATTCTGCTACAAAATCACTTATTGAGCATCCAAAAACATCCTCTAAACGTGAATCCATATCTATCAAGGGTCTGCCCGTCTGATCAGAAATACGTTTTGCCAACGTAGACTTCCCGCTCCCCATAAATCCAATTAATATCAAATGCATAAGCAAGTGTACAGCATAAAGTAGTAAACAAATAAATTATGCGTTACTTAACATTAACGGACAGCATCTGAACACCCTCTAAAAACCCGGTTATTTTATCTCCAGCAGCCACACTCCCGACTCCTGCTGGGGTACCCGTAAATAGCAAATCACCTGTCTTAAGAGTCATATACTTAGATAGATACACAATGAGCTTATCGACTGAAAAAATCATATCAGAAGTGTGCCCCAACTGTACTTCACTGTTGTTAATAAGTAGTGAGAAACGCAAATCCTGAATATCTTTATTAAGCTCACTTAATGGAATGAATTTCTCGGAAATCACTGCAGATCCGTCAAAAGCTTTAGCCTTTTCCCAAGGGTGACCCGCTTGCTTTAATTCTGTTTGCACATCTCTTGCTGTAAAGTCTATCCCCAATCCCACTTCACAATAATATCTTGAAGCAAATTTTTCTAAAACTGCCTTCCCGCGCTTTAAAATCTTCACAACGAGTTCTACTTCATAATGGACATCCGAAGTCCATTCGGGAATATAAAATGCGTGACGCCTATGAAGGACAGAACTCTCCGGCTTTAAAAAAAACAAAGGCTCAGAAGGAATCTCATTGTTTAATTCACGAGCGTGATCAGAATAATTCCTGCCAATACAAATAATCTTCATGTGTTCACTTATCAGTCTGCAAAGAAAGTGATAATGACTCTTCTATCGATCGAACCATTATTTTCAGCGTGTTCTTCACCAAAGAAATTCATAACAACTCGTTCTGGTGTCAACCCACTCTCTAAGATGTAATCACGTACAGCTTTCGCTCTTGCTTTAGACAAGTCCAAATTATCGACACTTTCTTCAGAAATACCTGAATGCCCAGTACACAACGACCTGAGTTGAGGATGTCTAAACAATAGCCCTACGACCTCATTTAGGTATAGCTGAGAATTTAAAGACAAATCATAGCTTCCATGATAAAATCTGATGTCGAACTTGTCAGGTATATTATTTATAGCTGGGATATTGGATTTTGAAGACAAACCCAGTGACAGGTTATCACCTTGTCCGTCTTCAAGGTTTTGTATTCTTCGTGAATTTTCTTCAAGAAGGATGATTACCCTTTCTATCAAGTTTGATTCAACGGAAGATTCTGGGGTACTACCCAGAGAAGGTAGAACACTCTGATCAGAGGAATTGACAAGGCTCATTGTTTCTAAAGAAAAATCAATTTCGATAGGTCTTAATGGTGAGTTGGGATCAAAGTTCTGCCAGTCTTCTAGTTCATTTGTAGTAAGCGACTCTTCAGTCACTCCCACCAATGCAAGGAGTCCATGGTTTACAAAACTTCCCAATTCTATCCCTGCTTGAAGTATTACTTCCTCAATCCGAGATTGGACTAGAAAGTAAAATCGTTTATCGAAGGGGATATCTGATGATCGCTTGTAGCGAGTAACATCTCTCGAGTCTAATTCTTGGACATCCAGCAGCAAGGCATCTACTTCATCAGAAAACCCACTAAAAGGCACTTTTTCTTTAAATTTTCTCAAAACCATTAAGTCACGAACGATTTTATTGATGTCCTTTTTAATGACTCTTATACTGGCCTTCCAAGTCACATCTCCTTCCACCACATCAACTGCACCATTCAAGTAAGTCTCAATCGCTTCAACCATAAGGCTTTTTAATTTCTCAACCTCTGGATCAGTTGCAGAACTCCAATAGTTTACAATTAATTTACCTTCTCTTGACCCCACTAATCGAGAATTATCTGTTTGGGCTTGAAGAGTGTCAATGGAAAATAACAACACCATAAACAGCCACAGCATGGAAAAAAGAAAACTGTGACCAGAATTATAAATCCGGTTTGTGGTGGTTGAAGTGATAAAACGAAGGTCGGGGAAATTATGTAAAAAAACGAATTATAAAAAAATCGTTTTAAGACCTGTTATTTGCCCTGGCCTTTAAGAACCGTTCTCACGGTATAAGCTAAGATTTTAAAATCTAAAGCCAAAGACATATTCTCTATGTACATAATATCAAAGCGAAGTCTTTGAAGCATTTCCGAAAGATTTTCCGCATAGCCATATTTCACCTGACCCCAAGATGTGATTCCTGGCCTTACCTTTTGAAGGTGTGAGTAATGAGGTGCTTTTTCTTTGATTTTATCGATATAGTATTGGCGTTCTGGTCGAGGTCCTACCAATGACATTTCACCAACCAAAACATTAAAAAACTGCGGAAGTTCATCAAACCTCATCTTACGCATCCAACGACCTGAAGAAGTAACCCGAGGATCTGAACTCGAACTAAGCTGAGGAGTCACTCCACGCTCAGCATCAACAACCATAGTCCTGAATTTAATGATTTTAAAAGGTAGCCCAAACCTTCCTATTCTCTGTTGGGTATAAAACACGCCACCCTCAGACGATCGTAGGACTGAAATCGCAAGAAAAACCATCAGGGGGAACAACACGATTAATGCACAAATCGAAGCAAATATGTCAATTGCCCTTTTAACAACGATTTGCCAATGTGGCATGACCAGTCTATCAACATGGATTAATGGGGTACCATAAACCGCTCCCGTTTTCACATTTCCACTTAACAAGTCATAAAGGCCAGGAACAACTTTAATTGACACCCCCCTGCCCTCTAGATTCACAATCAGCCTAACGGTTCTTTCTCTGTCCGCTGGTTCTACAGCCACGATTACCTCTTCGATATCGAACTTCTTTAAAACTTCATCAATATCATCTATTCCACCAAGTCTATTAAGTTCGAAGGCCATTGCGGGATCCGCACTATTGACTTGAATAAATCCAAGTAGATTAAACCCAGAGCTCAAAGCTTCCTCTTTCAAGTCTGCAGCCAACTGAACTGCCGTTTCTGCTCCACCTACTAATAAAGTTCTAAATGCCCAAGAACCATTTCTTAAGTGCTTTAAAGTTCTTGAGACGATCAACCAACGTCCAACTGAGGTTAAGCTAAAGTGCAAAACAACCAGAACACACAAAGACGAGTAATAATGATTGTAATCAATCACAACATCGTCTAACAATAAAATGAAGAAAAGCGCGATCGAGCCCAAGGCGGTGGCTTTTGAGGTTTGGGCAATCTCTAATGTTTTATGCCTTCGCATAGGGTCAGCATACATCCCTAAAACAGCATATAAACCCATCCAGAAAATGGGCACGAATAAAACCCCTAAGAAATAGTTGTCGTCAAATATCCAGGTGTCAAACTGCATAGACCAGACCTTTTCAATATTTACCTTTCTATGAATAAACAGTCCCGTCCATGAAATTCCTGCAGCGACAATATCAGATGCGATGTAGACCCATGGCAGCAACTTATCATTCCTTTGGCCCTGCTTCATTAATAATGGACTATTTTAAAATTATCAACAACGACATACCCGCTTTCTTCTCCCATATCTAAAATTGCATCCAGTGTTACTTCATATCCATAAGCAGTAGGCGTAGAACGTAAAAAAGGCCCTAAATCTAAATACATTTTATTCCATTCTTCCCCAGTAGGATTAAGCACAATAATAGGTGTCCGCTCAGGGTTAATCCCCCCAATTGCTTCAAGCCCCACAGCAAATGAATTGTCACATCTGTAATTAAACTCTAAGAAAGTAGCAACATCGCCAGTTAAATCATAAAGTTGCTCTTGCGTGGTTGAGGTGACATGTGAAGCGTCCTCAGACAACATGATCAAACCACTTACCGCTCCTTCAAAAACCCAAGCGGGGTCAAAAGTTCGAACAATTTCAGCAGTACTTGTAGAACTGGCTTGAAATCTATTAGCTGACTCAAAATTTTCTGCTAAAACCACCTCTACACCTGATACATAATTGGAATGAAATTCCACCGTATCAACCCCTCCCGGAACATAATTAAAGTCCAATTCTAAGACTTCATAAAATGGATAAGGTTTGCGAGTAGAAGAAATCCCATTAACTCTTACACCAGGAAGAAGTGTGATATGAACCACATCTTCTCCATTTTCTTGTAAAACAGGTATTGTTGCAGGAAGAGGAAACACTCCCAAAACATCAGTTTCAGAATAAACCCAAACCTCAGCAATGTTATTTGAATCTGTCCCTTCATCCTCATATGTAGTGAGACTAAAGGAAGGAACTATGATCGTATGGGGGGCAACCATTTTATCAGTCCAAAGTCCACACCCTGTACTTAAAACAGTGAATAGACCTGACAATAACACACCAAACAAATAAATACTTTTAAATTTCACAAGGCAAAGTTAACTGCAACTCACGCATTTTGTAGCTCCAGGAACAAGAATTATCCTTCCGATTGGAATCATCTCCCCACAACCTAGGCATCGACCAAACTTATCATCATTCAACCTATAAATTGCTGACTCTAACCCTTTCAACTTCACTTCCAACTGCCTCAATGCTGCCTCGTTAATACTCCTGTTATTAATCGCGTCCATCCTGCTAACTCTACCTATAGCTACAGATGGAGGTATTGGTTTTGTCAATTCTTTATACTCTTGGATGCGCTCAACGACCTCCGACATCTTCAATTCAATTCTCCCACGAATATCTATCTTATCTTTCTCGCTTAACATGACCACAAGATGGCTAATTTTGCACCCTTAAACAATCCTTCTAACAAATCAATTTTTCATTAAATGAAATTTTTCATCGACACCGCTAACTTAGAACAAATTCGTGAAGCTCAAAACTTCGGAATCCTTGATGGAGTTACCACCAACCCTTCACTCATGGCGAAAGAAGGCATCAGTGGACACGACAATGTAATCGCACATTACAAAGCAATTTGTAAAATTGTAGACGGTGATGTTTCCGCTGAAGTTATCGCTACAGATTACGAAGGAATGATCAAAGAAGGAGAAGTTCTCGCTGCGCTTCACGAAAATATCGTAGTTAAAATCCCTATGATTAAGGATGGTATCCGTGCTATTTCTTACTTCACTTCTAGGGGGATTCGAACCAATTGCACGCTCGTATTCTCAGCTGGACAAGCTCTTCTTGCAGCTAAAGCGGGAGCTACATACGTGAGCCCATTTATAGGCCGCTTAGATGACATTTCTACAGATGGTTTAGAATTAATCGAATCAATCCGAGAGATTTACGACAACTACGAATTTTCTACACAAATTTTAGCAGCAAGCGTTCGTCACACAATGCACATTGTCAACTGTGCCCAAATTGGAGCTGACGTTATGACTGGTCCATTAAGCGTCATTCTCGGATTACTCAAGCACCCACTCACTGATGCTGGGCTAGCTCAATTCCTTGCTGACCACGCAAAGACCAACAGCTAAAACAACCTTGCTTTTATCTATTCATCCTGACAACCCAGACGCGAGAAAAGTTCGGGAGGCTGTGAAAATTCTACAAAAGGGTGGAGTTATTGTCATGCCTACAGATACCGTTTACAGTTTCGCGAGTATGCTAGGTAATACTAAAGGATTTGACCGCATCGCACGAATTCGTGGCATTCGACCTAACAAAGCGCATTTCTCTCTCCTTTGTAAGGATCTTAGTGATTTAAGTCATTACACTAGCCCCGTTTCAAACGAAGTATTTAAACTTATGAAGCGAGCTTTACCTGGTCCATTCACATTTATTCTTCCAGCGAGCGGTAATATCCCTAAGATGTTTCGCAGTTCGAAGAAGACGATAGGCATTCGTATTCCCGACAACAATGTGGCTCAAGCTATTCTAGAAGAGACAGGGATGCCTCTCGTGGTTTCTTCTGTTCATGATGAAGACCAAATTTTAGAGTACACGACAGACCCAGAGCTCATCGAAGAGAAACACGGTCATCATGTAGATGCTGTGATCCAAGGTGGATTTGGTGAGCTCTATGCTTCGACGGTAATAGATTGCACGAGTGGAACTCCAGAGGTCATCAGAGAAGGGAAAGGCGATATTGAAAGCATCCTTTAATCTGAGATTATCCCCGCGACTTAGATACGAGCATTGGAACGAATGCGGCGGTGCCATGATCTTGCTTCGTAAATTCTGTTTCAGAGATACGATCGTAGGTAAGCATTCGCTGCTTTTTTCCCTCGCCTGAATCTCCCACAGGGATAACAAGTCGCCCACCTATTGCGAGTTGACTTAGAAGAGCGTTCGGGGCTTCAGGTGCACCGCAAGTAACGATAATCCCTTTGTAAGGAGAGAACACTTCCTTTCCTTTATATCCATCACCATAATAGAGTGTAGGTTCATAGCCCATTTCTGCGAGAAGTGGTCCAGCAAGATTGTGGAGTTCTTTTTGACGTTCAATAGAATACACTTTCAGACCAAGCTCACATAGAACGGCACATTGATATCCGGAACCGGTTCCGATTTCGAGGACTTTATCTCCCGAGGAGCAATTAAGCAGTTCAGTTTGTTGTGCTACGGTTTGAGGTTGAGAGATCGTTTGACCTGCAGGGATAGGAAACGCCTTATTCGTGTATGCAAATTGTTCGAAGGTGGAATCTAAGAAGAAGTGTCGGGGCACATTCTCAATGGCAGCAAGGGTTTTTTCACTACAAATATTTTGAGATCGGAGCTCTTTTACGAGCTGTTTGCGGAGGCCTTTGTGCCTATAATTATCTTCACGTTTCACAAGAAGAAAGATAGTGAAGTGATTTGGTTAAATTGTGGAAAGAATGTGGGAATTCTCAATAATCGATTTGTGAATAAGCCACCTAATTTTACCTTATGAAAAAGCATTGGTTTAATTGTAAGGTTGGTTATATGAAGCCCGATTCAGAAGGGAATGAAACGAAGAAAACAGAGCAGTTTGTTTTAGACGCTTATACCTATACAGAGGCGGAAACTCGCATGGTTGAGATTCTTGAGTGTGAGGGAATTAGGCCGTTTGAAATAACCCAAATAACGAAAACTACGGTCATCGAAGTTATCCGTTTTGCTGAGTGCGATAAGTGGTTTAGAGTGAAGATATCACTCACTACAGTTGACGAAAGCAAGGGAGTTGAAAAAGAGGCCAATCAATATATCCTCGTTTCAGCAGCCGATGTTCGAGATGCGTATGACAAAGCTGCAGGACATATGAATGCCGTTAAAGTAGGATACATCATCCCTTCTGTAGTATATCAAAAAATTGCCGAAGTATTCCCTCTTGAGGAATGGACACCTGTAACTACGCCCGTCCTAGCGGAATAGGTGAATCGTACCTGTGAATGGAACCATACCATCGCAGTCGAATTCAGTGACTACGTCACCTTGCTCAGTTACGATTTGGTCACCTTCATTACAAGGGATTTCAAGTACGTAATAGTAAACTCCTTCAGGTGCTCCATCGACTCCTGGATCCCATCCGGCGGAATGCCCGAAATCTATGTGATCAAATACAATCGTTCCCCAACGGTTGTAGATGTAACATTGAACTCCATCAAATCCTCCCAGACCTTCTACGCGCCATGTGTTATTCCCTCCAACATTTAAGTTGTCCGGAGTAAAAACATCTGGAATCGTAATCTCGCAAGTCTCAATATCGATTGCAGCTTCACTAACACAAGTAAGACCATTGGTGGAATAACTTACAGAAACAGAGTACTCTGTTGTGGTTTCCAAACCATCTATCGTAGGAGATTGTATCTCCGAATCATCTAGATAGTTCGTTGGAGTCCAAGTGAATTCGCAATCATCAGGATCAACATCTCCGATGTTTGCGGTCATGGTTACAGGAGAGCCACAGTACTGGGTCTGGTTTGCAGTAACCGTAGGAATCGTACCTACAACAGTAACATCGATAGTCCTCTCATAATAACATCCGAAGTCATTTTGACCTCTATATGTATACGACTCGTCCCCTATAAACTGAGGAGAAATAGTTACAATATTACAATCTCCTCCATCATCGATGATTGAAGGCCCTTCCCAATATGTTGAGTCACATTCAGGTCCGAAGGTCGGAGTAAATGACACTGCCTCAGGATAAAGCTCCGGCGCAAATTCAATAGACCAATCGAAAATAAACCCGTTATCTGACCCCCATAAATCGCAAACTTCAACCTCCCAAGTACCATTCAAAGGACAGCCGTTTAAGTTCGTAAAAGGTTGCATAGATTCGTAAACACCCGATGGAAGAGTTCCTACAGCATTGTCAGCCCAAGTACCATTCGTCGCGCCAGGTTCCCACCAGTAATCCCAACCTATACCTGGATCATTTGGCAATAAATCATCATCAACTGGAACGCCCAGCAAAGTACCCCCGCCGCCTTGTGAGTGAACCAGTAAAGTTTGTCCACTAGGACATATAAACGTAATCGTAATATCACCCATATAGCTATGCTCAAAGTTCATGAAGATATTCATGATGTCTGCATTAGCGTCATTTACAATTGAACCCGGATTGAAACTTGTAAAAGTCAACTGGCTTGAAAAACACTGACCTTGATCATCAGGGATAAATAATCCATCTCCGAAATCTACAGAAGGCTCAGCATTGTAAAGAACACCCTGAATCATTCCCGTGATATCAACTTCATCACCTACACACATCGTTAAATCTGATGATGTCCCTGTGAAGTCAGCGTTAGTAGAGACTAAAATTTTATAATCAAGTATGTTGTTGTTTGAACAATCATTGTCATCCGTAAGTGAAAGGTTCATGGTATACAGGCCAGGCGAAGTATACATATGCTCAAGAATAGGCCCTGAGGTATTATCAATGCTTCCATCACCAAGATCCCAAACCCAACTTACAAGTTCCTGGCCATCAGCAACTGTTGAAGAAAGTGCTTCAAGATAGATAGGCTCATTTAAACAAGCATAGTGAGGTTGTAATTCTGTGGGGTTTACGATTGCATAAGGACGGTCACAGGGGTAACCACAAGATGCATAGGCTCCAAAGTTTCCAGAACTGCCAGCTCCAGAACTGAATGCAACCGTGATGCAACCAGTTACATTGTCCACGCTAGAGAAAATATCTTGACCTTGAAGTTCATCTCCTGAATATGTGCCAATTACAGGAGCCGTAATATCATCCCCATCATACAATGTTATTGTTGATGCCATGTCTAAATCGAAAACCACCCAATATAAATTAAGTACAGTTTCAGGAGCTTCTGGACACCAGGTAATTATTTCATTTTCATTAGAACCGTAATCAGCGGCACTTAGTCCAGAATCCACAACTGCTCCTAGACATGATGTATAAGAATCTGTAGATGAAATACTGATTTCTTGGGCACTAATGCTAGATGCTAAAGAAAAAACTAAAAAAAGAAGCATTGATTTTTTCATGGTTACTTTTTCTTCGCGTTTGAGTTAACGATATATCTGCTCAAGAGTTTTTCAAATGTGTCAATTTTAGAAACCACTACATAGCTTTCGTCCTCCATGATGAAGAACTGTTCCGCTAATGCAGATACAATACCACCACTTATAAGTCTCTTTGCGATATCATCACCATCACCAGGAAGGGGTTGAGTCACTGAGTGAAATTTTAATTCAGAAGTCGAGTGCCATCCATAAGCTGCAAAACAACAAAGACGAACGCCTTCTGCGGAATTAAGTGACAGTTCTGGATACAAAGAGGTAACAATGTCTGAACCGGGCAGGTCTGTATTTGTTTGGGCTGAAAGATTACCTGAAGACAATGTCATCAGTAAAACTGCCGAAAATATAAGAAAAATGTGTTTCATAATGCAGGTAATGATGTTGCAAGATAATCAATGAATGATAGGTTATGAAAAGGAAAAAAATAATATTCAAAACTTCTTTGGAAAATAAAGATTCTAACTATCTTTGCACCCCCTTAAGGGGGAATTGACTTGGTAGCTCAGCTGGTTAGAGCATCTCACTTTTAATGAGAGGGTCCTGGGTTCGAGTCCCAGCCAGGTCACACAATCTTAAGACGACGCGAGTTAAGCACCGCCGAACGCACCGCCCAGGTGCTGAAATTGGTAGACAGGCATGGTTGAGGGCCATGTGTCCGTTAGGGCGTGCGGGTTCGAGTCCCGCTCTGGGCACTAGACGAGTTGCAGAAAGCGGCTCGTTTTTTTTTGCTTAATTTTGCCTAACGTGATTAAAAAACTCCTTCCGATACTAGAGTGGCTTCCAAACTATTCTAAAGCAGATTTTTTTAAGGATCTTCCTGCGGGAATTACGGTTGGAATTGTACTTATTCCTCAAGGGATGGCGTATGCGTTAATCGCTGGCTTACCTATGGTTTACGGGCTATATGCCTCACTGGTTCCTCAAATCATTTACGCTCTTACCGGGACTTCAAGGCAACTCGCTGTAGGACCCGTTGCAATGGACTCTTTACTTGTCGCAGCTGGACTGACTTCGATAGCTGCAGCAGGGTCGGATAGATATATCGAGCTTGCAATTGCGCTTGCACTTATGATGGGAACCATTCAGCTGCTGCTCGGCATTGTGAAGGCAGGTTTTCTTGTCAACTTCCTTTCTAAACCCATTGTTAGTGGGTTTACATCAGCTGCTGCGCTCATTATCGGAGCAAATCAAATCACGAATCTTTTGGGAATAAAAATTCCCACAAACAATCAATTTCACAAATTAATATTCTCACTGTCAGACGGTATAGGAGAGTTGCATCTAAAAACCTTGTTAATAGGTTTAAGTTCAATGGTACTTCTAGTGGTACTTACTAAATACAAGGAGAAGATAAAAGTGCCTGCAACCTTAGTAGTAGTAGCAGCGGGGATTGTTCTGGTTAAACTGCTGGGATTGAATGAAGAGGGCGTGGATATCGTAGGTGTTATTCCTGAAGGTCTCCCCTCATTCTCTTCTCCAGCTATCAACTCTGCAGATTTCACGCAACTACTTCCGATTGCGATAACATTAGCTCTTATCGCTTTTATGGAGGCGTATTCAATTGCAAAAACGATTGAAGAGAAGCATGACTATAAACTCGATGCTGATCAAGAACTAAGGGCTTTAGGACTGGCAAATATTTTCGGAGCATTCTTTAAATCCTATCCTACAACAGGAGGCTTTTCTAGGACGGCCATCAATGAGAAGGCTGGTGCTGTAACCCCAATGGCATCCTTGATTTCTGCGACTTTAATAGCATTGACTCTCTTATTTTTAACACCTCTATTTTACCACTTGCCGAAAGCTGTCTTAGCGGCCATCATAATCGTTGCCGTTTCAGGACTTGTAGATACAAAGCTGCCTTTTGTTCTTTGGAAAAATCACAAAATGGAAGCTGGACTCATGTTTGTTACTTTTTTTGTAACCGCATCAGTGGGGATGACACAGGGAATAGGAGCTGGTGTGGGATTATCTATAGTGGTACTTGTATTCAAGCAGATGAGACCACATTTTGCTGAATTGGGGGAAATTGAGGGGGTCTTTAGAAATGTAAAAAGATTTGAAAATGCTGTTGTAAGAGAGGATTTACTGATTGTTAGGTTCGACGCTTCTGTGAATTTTGCCAACCATCGATTTTTAAATTCTTCTATCAAAAATCTGATTGATTCAAGAAATGGGAAAGTAGAAACAACAATTCTATGCGCTGAGTCAATTGGATATATCGACGCTTCAGGATTAGCCGGATTAGAAAATTTGATAGACGAACTTGAAAGAAGGGGGATAAGCTTCCGACTTTCAGCCGCTATTGGTCCTGTTAGAGATGTAATTGGCTCTTCTGCACTCATAAACAAGATAGGAAAAACGAGATGTTTTACGAGTATAGCAACAGCTATTGAAGATATTGACGACCCTGGATCTCTAGGTGAAAGGCTAAGAAAGATAGCTACACAGAAAAGTTAAAGAGTAAAAGAATAAAATATGGAAATTAAGCAGATTTATACAGGTTGCCTAGCACAAGGGTCTTACTACATAAAATGCAATGGTGAAGCCGCAATTGTGGATCCGTTGAGGGAGGTGCAACAGTACATAGATATGGCTGAGAAGGATGGGGTAAAGATTAAGTATGTTTTCGAGACACACTTCCACGCTGACTTTGTTTCTGGTCACGTTACTCTGGCTGAGAAAACTGGTGCTGAAATCATCTACGGTCCAACTGCAAAAACAGGTTTTGCTTCAACTATCGCTGAAGACGGGCAAAAGTTTAAAATAGGAAAGGTAGAAATCGAAGTGCTCCACACTCCAGGTCATACATTAGAAAGCTCTTGCTTTTTACTATACGACAAGCTGGGTGAACAGCACTCTTTATTTTCTGGAGACACCGTTTTCTTAGGAGATGTGGGACGACCAGATTTGGCCCAAAAGGCAGCAGATATGACGCAAGAACATCTTGCCGGAATGCTCTTTGACAGTATTAGAACAAAGATTATGCCTCTGAATGACAATGTGGTTATCTACCCAGGTCATGGAGCTGGATCTGCTTGTGGAAAGAACATGAGTAAGGAAACTGTGGGAAGTATCGAGCACGAAAAAGCAACCAACTATGCTTTAAGAAACGACATGACTCGAGAGGAATTTGTGAGTGAAGTTTTAGACGGTTTAGTGCCCCCATTAGAGTATTTCGGGTTTAATGTGCAGATGAATAAAACAGGGTATACATCCATTGAGGAAGTGATTGAAAATGGATGTAACATGCTAACGCCTGATGAATTCGAGAAAGCTGCTGAAGCCACGAAAGCTGTAATGCTTGACGTGAGACACCAAACTGATTTTGTTCAAGGGTTCGTCCCAAGATCTATCTTCATTGGATTAAAAGGAGGATTTGCACCTTGGGTTGGAACGCTACTTGTAGATGTAAAAACGCCTATTTTGCTTATTGTCGATGAAGGACAGGAGGAAGAAGCCGTGATCCGACTCTCAAGGGTAGGTTTTGACAACGTCATCGGAATTTTAGATGGAGGAATCAAAGGTTGGTCTGAGTCAGGAAAAATGGTAGACACTATTAAAACAACAAGCGCTGAGGGGCTAGAGCAAAAGATGAAATCGGACTCTGAATTGGCTGTTTTTGACGTGAGAAAGTCAGGTGAATTCACAGCTGAACATATCAAAGAAGCGAAGCATACAGCTTTAGACTCCTTAAACGATCACTTAGAAGAATACCCCAGTGAGGGAGAGTTTTACATCCATTGTGCAGGAGGATACCGATCCGTGATTGCTCAGTCTATTTTAAAAGCCCACGGCATTCACAACGGAATTGAGGTTCTTGGGGGATATGGAGCTATCGCTAAAACAGGTATTCCCACTACTGAATATGTTTGTCCTAGCACATTGAAGTCATGAGCTAGCTTCCTTCACCTAGTCCCGAATTTAAGATCTCAGTCTGTATCCTGATACTTTCCTTGTGTACTTGTTCGAGTACCAAGCGAAGGAAATCTTGTTCTATCCCCATTTCTTCAGACCAAACCTTACGCGAGCTCATGATCTCCTTCCATCGAGATAGCTGAAGTACTGTAAGTCCATTTTCCTTCTTGTACTTACCTATCGCTCTAGCGACATTCATTCTGCCGCTAAGAAGCTCAATAAGTCGCTCATCTATTGAGTCCATCTCGATACGAAGATCCCGAAGACCTAATGTTTGGGCTTTGTCTAAAGTCAAGTCCCTGATTTCTAATTCACTTATTAGAGAAATCAAATCCTTGGGAGTAAGCTGCTGCTTCGCATCGCTAAGAGCCACTTCGGGATTAATGTGAGACTCTATCATCAACCCATCCATTCCTAAGTCCATTGCTTTCTGAGCGATGGACTGTATCAAATCTCGTTTACCCGAAATATGACTTGGGTCACAAAACAGCTTTATATCTGGCATCTCAGACCTGAGACCTATAGGGATTTCCCACATGGGAGCATTCCGGAATTTTTTCAAACCATAACTTGAGAAACCTCTATGTAAAGCGATCACCTCTCCTTTAGTTGCACTCTCAATCCTTTCAACCGCTCCTATCCAGAGCTTTAAATCGGCGTGAATAGGGTTCTTTACAAAAACAGGAATATTCGTACCCTTTAAAGCATCGGCAATTGATTGTACTGCAAACGGACTTACAGTAGTCCTAGCACCTATCCAAACGGCATCAATTCCATTTTTTAAAACCAAATCCACATGTTCAGAATTTGCGACCTCGGTCATAACAGGCAATCCGAAACTTTCCTGCACATCTTTTAACCAAGGGAGCCCCTTCTCTCCCACTCCTTCAAATTCATTCGGACGGGTTCTAGGCTTCCACAATCCTGCTCGGAAATAGTGCGCTGTGGATTGTAAAGCTTTAGCGGTAGACATCACCTGCTCTCTAGATTCTGCACTACAAGGTCCCGATATTAAAACAGGGCGTTTTTCGAAATTGATCATCTCGAAAATGATTGCAATCTCACCAGTTCAGCATAGGCTCCATTTTTAGCGATCAACTCTTTATGTGTTCCCGATTCTGACACCTGACCATTGTCGAGAAGAATAATCTTATCAGCTTTAGAAACTGTAGACAGTCTGTGAGCGATGACTAAAACGGTGCGATTTTCCATGGCCGCATCTAACGCCTTTTGGACTTCGTGTTCTGAAGCTGCATCTAATGCAGAAGTTGCTTCGTCTAAAACTAAAACAGAAGGGTCGCGATAAAGAGCTCTAGCAAGAGCTACTCTCTGACGCTGCCCGCCACTGAGCTTACAACCACTATCACCCACAGGAGTATCAAGACCTTGAGGGAATTTATCTGCGAATTCAGAAACCTGAGCGATTTCTGAGGCTCTAGAAAGTCGATCCGTATCAATAGATTCATCTCCCAATGCTATATTAGACGCAATAGACCCGTGGAATAAAATTGACTCCTGGGTAACAACGCCTAACTTTTCACGCCAAGATCCCACAGGAATATCTCTCAGGTCTCTACCGTCAATAAAAATATTACCCTCAGAAGGATCGTCAAATCTAATTAGCAGATTAGATAGGGTGGTCTTACCTGACCCCGAAGCTCCCACAAGAGCCACAACTTCCCCTTTATTAATTTCGAGGCTTAAGTCAGAAAGTATGGGCATTTCACCATAAGAAAAGCTGACATTGTTAAACGTGATTCCCTTTTCCAAATCTGACATCTGGGCAGACCCTTCAGGCGCATCAGGAACAGGATTGTCTACTTCTAACATGTCTTCGAGACGATCTAACGATGCAACACCTTTATGTATTCGAAACCAACCATCACTAAACGCACGAGCTGGAGGGATGATTTGAGAAAATATCACCAAATAACCGATAAACCAATCACCGGTCAATCCAGTGCTTCCCTCAAGGACTATTGTACCTCCATAACCTAAAAGGATCGCCATAACACTAATTGAAATAACTTCACTTACAGGTGAGCTTAAATATTCTCTTCTATACATTTTTCGCATAGCCTTAAAGTGTCGCTCATTCCTATCGCTAAACCTATTTAAGAATAATCTTTCAACACCGAAAGCTTTTATTATTCTCACTCCACTCAAGGTTTCTTCTAAAATATTTACCAACGAGCCAAGCTCTTCCTTTCCCTTCAGAGCTGAGTGCTTTAATTTCTTAGCGATACGGCTGATTAAAACTCCACTTATTGGAAGGAAAATCAAAGCGAAAATCGTTAATTCCCAACTCAAGGCGAAAAGTGCTCCGATAGAAATGAGTACGATTAAAGGGGACTTAAATAACACCTCTATCGAACCCACGATACTAATTTCAACCTCGTTTAAATCTACAGTCAACCTACTCAAAACGTCCCCCTTTCTAGAGTCCGTATACCAACCCATGCTCATTCCTAAAACTCGATTGTACGTTTTATTCCTCAAGTCTCTACTTACTCCAGTCCGGATAGTCGCCAAGCTATACATCGCTAAATACGACACCGAATTCTTTAAAATTGCGAGTACAATCACTGTGATACATACTACCAATAGCGCTTGAGCCGTACCAACTTCAAGAACGAAATCATCAAACCAAGCACCAATCATACCAGGCCAATCATCAGCCGCTGGAACAAATTCAGTCTCAACTTCCGTCGCCTTACCCGCAAATAATATTCTTAAAAACGGCACAATGCTTAAGAAAGAAAATAACGACAACACAGCGCCGAAAGCGTTCAGTACACCGTTAGATACGAGATTCCATTTATACGCGCTAAAAAACGGTAAAAGTGTGACCAGCCTATTCATCTAATCAACTAAATCCTCTGAATATCCAATGTAAGTAGAGGGTGTAATCTGTCTCAACTCCTGCTTAATGGAGTCAGATACATTTAAAGAATCGATGAAAGATCTCATTGATGCAGCATCTATTTTCTCGCCAGTCCTTGTAAGCGATTTCAATGCTTCGTAAGGCTTAGGATATCCTTCGCGACGAAGGATGGTTTGGACTCCTTCTGAAACAATTGCCCAATTGTTTTCAAGATCAGCTTCCAAGGCTGACTTATTTAAAACCAATTTAGACAAACCCTTTAAGAGTGAATTCATAGCAATAACACCGTGGCTGAGAGGCACACCAACATTCCGTAACACTGTAGAGTCAGTAAGGTCCCGTTGCATTCTAGACACAGGCAGTTTCTCAGAAAAATGTCCTAATACGGCATTCGCCAAGCCGAAGTTTCCTTCCGAATTTTCAAAATCGATGGGGTTCACCTTGTGTGGCATCGCAGACGACCCTACTTCTCCTTTCACAATTTTCTGTTTGAAGTAATCCATAGATACGTAAGTCCAAACATCCTTATCCAAATCCATCATGACAGTGTGCGCTCTTCTGAGGGAGTCACACCAAGCAGCCAAATGATCGTAATGTTCAATCTGCGTCGTCACCTTGCTCCTGTGGAGTCCTAAATTCTCCTCTACAAACTTGGTCCCGAAAGAGGGCCAATCGATTGCCGGATAAGCAACTTTGTGCGCATTAAATCCACCAGTTGCCCCACCGAATTTCGCAGCATAGGTAGCTCCAGCAATTTGGTCTCTCTGAATCCTAAGTCTATCTTCGAATACGCGGATTTCTTTCCCGAGTGTGACCGGAGATGCAGCCTGTCCGTGTGTCCTCGCAAGCATTGGGATAGATTTCCACTCGATTGCTAGACCATGTAATGTGGACAGTACTTTATCGATAAGGGGCAAGTAAACATCCTCTGTTGCCCTTTTAAGCGAAAGCGGAATTGCCGTGTTATTGATGTCCTGTGATGTTAAACCGAAGTGTACGAATTCGCCCCACTCGCTCAGCCCCAACTTCTCAAGCTCCTCCTTAATCCAATACTCCACCGCCTTAACATCATGGTTCGTTGTCGCTTCAAGATCTTTAATTCTCTGCGCGTTGTCTTCAGAGAAATTCTCATACAAACTGTGCATTGCACTTAATTGATCTTTGGGGAAGTCGACCAGTTGTGGAAGTGGAATCTCTACCAATTCTATAAAATATTTCACCTCTACTTCAACTCTGTGAAGTATTAAACCAAATTCAGACAGCAACGGCGCAAGTGATGAAGTGTGTCTTCTGTAACGACCGTCAACTGGGGAAATCGCATTCAATTGAGAAAGCTGCATGTGAGATAGAATTTTTGTTCTAGAATTCAAAGACCAAAGATACGATTTACATACCTTAGACGTATGCAACTTCATACAATTCACAACGGGAATTTTAAGTTAGATGGCGGAGCTATGTTCGGTGTCGTACCTAAAAAGCTTTGGTCTAGAACAAATCCGGCAGACTCTAATAATTTGTGCCCCTGGGCAATGCGATCGTTACTAATAGAAGATGGTGACCGCTTGGTGCTTATCGACTGCGGGTTAGGCGACAAACAAAACGAGAAGTTTTTCGGACACTTTCACCCACACGGTGACGACACTTTAGATAAATCTCTCGCTAAAGCAGGATTCTCTCGTGACGATATTACTGATGTCTTTCTGACTCACCTTCATTTCGACCATGTCGGAGGTGCCGTAGAGTGGAACGACGCACGAAGTGGATACAGGCCTTCATTTAAGAATGCAACCTATTGGAGCAACTCTCGCCATTGGAAATGGGCCACCGAGCCTAACCCTCGCGAGAGAGCCAGTTTCCTACAAGAAAACATTATTCCGATTCAGGAGTCTGGGCAACTCAAATTTGTTGACGCTGCAGATGATGACCTTCGCATCTCCACCGGATTAGGCTTCGACGCCTTCGTAGTGAACGGCCACACAGACGCTCAGATGTGTCCCATCATCACAATGGAAGACAAAACACTTGTGTTTATGGCTGACCTCCTCCCCTCTGTTGGGCACATACCACTTCCTTATGTCATGGGATATGACACGAGGCCACTACTAACTTTAGAGGAAAGAGGGCGGATATTCAACGAGGCTGCTGACAAAGGATATCATCTATTCTTAGAGCACGATGCTGAAAATGAGGTGTGTACATTACTGCAGACTGAGAAAGGACCCAGACTTGATCAAGTGATGAAGTTGGGTGAGGTTTTTAGCTGATAATTACTTCACACCGTTCGCTATTTTCTTAGCGAGCGCGGGACCTTTGTAAATCATTCCGGAATAGATTTGGACCAAGGAGGCACCTGCGTCGAGTTTTTCTTGAGCAGACTCGATAGAATCTATTCCACCAACACCAATTATGGGGAATGCTCCTCCAGATTTTTGGTGAACATATCTAATAACTTCGGTGGATCGGTGACGTGCTGGTGCGCCTGATATCCCACCAGAACCCAGAGCATCGACTGAAGTTGAATTTGTAACTAGACTGTCACGACTAACAGTCGTATTTGTAGCGATAAGTCCATCAACACCTTCCTCAATGATGATTGATACAACATCATCAAGTTGACCATCTGTCAAATCTGGGGCTATTTTTAGGAATACTGGGCGGGGCGGTTCTTTCGTCAGGTTAAGTTTAACGACTGCACGGAGCAATGCTGCAAGAGGTTTTCGATCTTGAAGTTCGCGTAGGCCAGGGGTATTGGGAGAACTTACATTGACTGTGAAATAATCTACATAAGGATGAAGAGATTCTAAACACTTGAGATAGTCGGAGATGGCATTTTCGTTTGATGTGATCTTATTGCGACCTATGTTACCTCCAACGATAAGATTAGATGGACGGCGCTTAAGTCTTGACACAGCATCTTTTACTCCACCGTTGTTAAAGCCCATGCGGTTTAATAGAGCGGAATCTTCAGGAAGGCGAAACAGACGAGGGGAAGGATTGCCCGGTTGTGACAAGGGAGTTAGTGTTCCAATCTCTACATGGCCAAATCCCAAGACTTGTAATTCATTGAGCCAAAGGGCGTCTTTGTCAAATCCAGCAGCAAGACCTACAACGTTTGGGAAGTCTATTCCACAAATTGTCACACGCTTGCAAGAATCATCAGACTTAAAGCATTGCTTTAAGACCCAACCAACACCAGGAATACCAATTGCAAAACTCAACATTGCCATGGACAAATAGTGAGCCTTCTCCGGAGTTAGCAAGAATAACAGGGGTTTCAGGATGTTTTTGTACATGATGCGAAGGTAAGAAGAAGAGGAAGGTTTATGGTAAATTGTGGATAACCCTGTTAATAGCGGACATAAAAAAGTTCTAACAACGGTTATTAGTCTGGTTTAACTTTGAGTCCCAAGGATGAAAAACCTAGGACTACTCAACTGGCTATCTAAGCGAAAGCTCACCGACGAAAAGGTGGCGAACATCTTTGTGAATACATCTTTAGAGATCGTTGAAGAAGGTTGGCCTAAAATAGTAGAGCTTCTGAACGCCTCTCCGGAATTTGAAAAAAGCCCCGAACTTGACCCTAAAGATTACGGGAGATTCCTGATGATCGTTGTATCCGCTAATTTAAGTGCAGTGCCCAAACACTTTGAACCTGGAGTGGATAGAGCTATCATCAAAAGATGTTGTGCTAAGTTCGGCAGAGTGCTAGGCGTACCTAAAGAAGATTTCGCTAAGAAAGCAAAAGAATTTAAGGCTTTTATGAAGAAAATTAATCATCCTTCAACAAATTCTGTTACGGCAATGACTAGGGCGGTATTTTATAAATATCACTTAATTGCATCCCAAGATGAATACTTTAGAGACATGAACGTTCCTAACCCGATTATTATGGCGGGATTAAGAGATGTTGTAACTAACTTTTATTGGGATTGGGATGAAGTCATTTGCGACAAGTACAAAGTTGTAATTACGCAAGAGAATGTGAAAGGCTCAAATCAAGAAGAGGTCTTAGCTTAAGCGATCTAAATCACGAGCAATATCTTTTTCTTTTAAAGTTGCACGTTTATCATGCATTTTCTTACCCTTTGCAATCCTAAATTTAAGTTTTGCATAACCTGATTTTGAGATAAAAAGGAGTGTTGGGACAAGCGTTATCCCCACATTTTTCAGCTTCTTATCCAACTTTTTAATCTCCTTCTTTTGGAGAAGTAGTTTTCGGGGTCTACGCGGAGTTTGAATAACATATCCGGCATTGGGATACTCTGAGATGTACATGTTGAAAACGTATAACTCACCCTTATCGAATCGACAATACGACTCTCCTATCGAAGCTTTTGAAGCTCGAATGGACTTTATCTCGCTCCCATTTAATTGAATACCCGCGGTAAACTCATCTTCGAGGAAGTAAGTAAAGGATGCCTTTTTATTTTTAATCTCTAGAGCCACGATGCGAAGGTAGTGAGGATAAAGTTTTGTGTGCTATGAAATATGTTCGACCTTACGACGATGAATTTAGAGGAGATTAACAAAAGATTATTCGAGATTCCCAAGGTTGAACTGCATTGTCATTTAGAACTTGCATTTAGACCTTCAACTCTTCGTGAATGGGCTATTGAAGACGGTATTGACGTAGCCTCTAACGAAGATTTTGAGAGAGCGTTTTTAATATTAGAACCTATGGATGATCTTCCGACGGTATTGAATAAATTTCTTCAGACCCGTGATAGATTGTCGTCACTTGTAAGGATTGAGAGGCTGGCATTTGAAGCGTGTGAGGACATGTATCTGAAGAGCAATGTGAGGCTGCTTGAGCTTAGGTATGCCCCTAGTTTCACTCTAGAAGTTTTCCCAGAACTTGGAGCAGAAGGATTACACGAGGCGATCATGAGGGGGTGCGCAAGGGCGGAGATGATGTATCCCATGGCTGTGGGACTTATTTGTTTACTTCAAAGGATTAAGACACATAAGGAGAATATGTATTGGTGTGATTTTGCGATAGAGCATAAAGGGGAGTTTTTAGCGGTCGATCTTGCAGACGATGAAGTGGGATATCCACCTGAGCCCTTCGCTCCTATTTTCGACAAGGCCAAAGCTGCAGGTCTCGGGGTTACAATTCACGCAGGGGAGCCCAATTTGCCACAAGCGGCGCAGAATATTATTACATCCATAGACCTTCTTCATGCTGATAGGATAGGTCACGGAGTACAAGCTATACACAACGAAAAAATCATCCAAAGACTCGTCGATGAAAAGATTCCTCTTGAGCTTTGCCCTACAAGCAACTGGCTTACTCAAGCTGTACCTAATTTAGCAGCTCATCCTTTAAAAAAACTTATGGAGATGGGTGTCAGGACTACGATAAATAGTGATGATCCCGGAGCAATGGGAATCGACCTTATGGATGAGTATCACATTGCACATAATATCTTAGGAATGTCTATCGACCAAATGAATCAGTGCAACACGTGGGCGGCTGAAGCATCATATATCCCTGAGGCTAAGAAAATGAAGGTTTGGTCTAATATATAACGTATGATGAAAAAAATCTTTCTAGTTAGCGTGATTTTATCGCTTGCTACTTTCTCTGAGAAACAAGCCCAAACCCAGACTGTTGGAAACTTCATTAACTCTTCGCAAGCGTTTGACGGCTACAACTTAATCGCCCCACAATCTTCGTTTAACACCTACCTTATAGACAACTGTGGAAGAGTCGTTAACGAGTGGGGAAGTGACTTTCGAATAGGACTTTCGGCTTACCTACTCGAAGACGGAGGCTTACTTAGAACAGGGCAACTTGGATCAGGTGCAATCCCAACTTTTTCTGGAGGCGGGACGGGAGGAAGATTGGAAATGTTTAATTGGGAAGGGGATTTGACTTGGTCATTTGTTTGGGCTGACACAGCACAACACCAGCATCACGATATTGAAATGATGCCCAACGGAAACATTCTGATTCTCGCCTGGGAAAACCACTCATACGAGGAAGCTATTTCCTTAGGGAAAATTCCTAATTCGGAGGAGAACTCTGTGTGGTGTTGCCAAGTAACAGAAATAATGCCTTATGGTGAAAATGGTGGAGAAGTAATTTGGCAATGGAGTGCGTGGGATCACCTCGTGCAAAACACCGACAGCTCGCTACCTGATTTTTCGGCCTCCATTTCTGATGAGCCCCGAAAATTTAACATTAACTATACCTCCCAGGGGCCTAACGCACTTAACCCAGACTGGATGCATTGCAATGCCATTGATTACAATTCTTCTTTAGACCAAATCTTAATTAGTTCTGCCAAGTTCAACGAAATCTTCATTATTCCTCACCATTTATCTACACAAGAAACGGCCACAACTTCAGGCGATTTACTTTGGCGCTATGGCAATCCTGAAACATACGGAAGAGGAACAATCGAGGACAGAAAACTATTCTTTCAACACGATTGTCAGTGGATTGATGACACAGAAGGTGGCAATGGTCAGTCTAGCAGAATTCTCGTGTTTAACAATGGTAGAAATAGACCCGAGGGAAATCTAAGTTCAGTAGATGAGATCGAGACTCCTTCACTTCTGAACGGAACGTATTCTCTTGAAGACACCACCTCTCCTTTCTTGCCAGAAACATATTCTTGGAGGTACCCCGAATCTGATGAGCTTGATGAACTTTTTTACGCACAGCAAATTTCTGGTGCTTCACGCCTTCCTAATGGAAACACTCTGATTTGCAACGGCCCGGCCGGCTTCGGATTTGAGGTTACACCAGATGAAGAGATTGTTTGG